>ERZ1022724.282-NODE-282-length-10731-cov-28.515549_pt1 | contig 10731 bp, 7 predicted proteins | sample MGYA00521091_ERZ1022724 | MGnify/ENA primary metagenome ERZ1022724 (study PRJEB33162, sample SAMN09537610) | freshwater metagenome | isolation source: freshwater | place: Canada:Alberta | collected 2017-07 | study: EMG produced TPA metagenomics assembly of the... | reverse complement strand
GGAGCCGATGGGCTTTCGACAGCCACTCGATAACTGATGATGATTTGTCCCGCACCAGCTCGTATGCCCTGAGTGTGAACCACGTTGGTCACAAAAGCGGGGTCAGTGTATGAGGAACCGCCTCCTCCACCACCGGCATCGGTGCAGCAAGTGTCTTCGTCAGGGCCGCCTCCGCCACCGCCGAAGTATCCGCCGCCTCCACCGCCACCGCCGTGCACTGGGCCGGAACCTCCAGCTCCACCTATTGCCCAATCGCCTTGACCACCCGAGCTTCCTTGACCATAAGGAATACCTCCGATACCTCCGGCAACTTGCGAACCGCCCCGCCCGCCGGTTCCTTGACCGTCCTTACCGGCTGCGCCAACTAGTCCACCTCCGGCTCCACCGCCTGAGCCAGCGCCTGATCCCCTACCACCGCCACCGCCAGCCACAACGATTCTGGATGAGAGTGAAAAGCCAGTTCGGATATCGCTTGCTCCGCCACCGGATCCTTCCACTCCTGCGTTTCCACCAGCTGCACCTCCGCCATTAAAACCACCGGGCCCAAAGCTACTAGAGACACCCGCGCCGCCTACGGTGATGTAGACAGTTGACGGCACGTCAACGAAGTTGCCGGTGACTCGACCACCACCGCCGCCAGTTTTACCGCCCTGGGCACCTAAAACTTCAAATCTAATGTCTGTCACGCCGGAGGGAAATGTGAATGATTCGGTCTGACCGGAATAACCGAATATCATTGTGCACCGATCATCGAAGCACTCTTCGATGATCGTTGCGCTTGCTGGCAATGGAGCTAAAACTCCAAAAGTTAGAGCCAGAGCAGGAAACAGTTTTACTAATTTGCTTGGTTGCCATTTTTTCATGGCGCAAATGTAAAACCCCTGACCGTTTTCGATCAGGGGTTTTACACAGGGTGGATTACTTTAGGCGCGCAGTGAGATTTTCTGCTAGCGACGCCATGAATTCTTCAGTGCTCTGGTAAGCCTGCCCGCTACCAACTAGAGCCGAAAGGTCTTTAGTCATTTTGCCGGACTCAACAGTCTTGATAACAACATCCTCGAGAGTCTCAGCAAACTGGGCAACCTCTGGAGTTCCATCTAGCTTGGCGCGGTGCATAAGTGCACGGGTCCAGGCATAGATAGATGCAATTGGGTTGGTCGATGTCTTTTTGCCAGCCTGGTGCTCACGGTAGTGACGAGTCACAGTTCCGTGGGCTGCTTCGGCCAGTGCGGTCTTGCCATCTGGGGTTGTTAGAACAGAAGTCATCAGACCCAATGATCCAAAGCCCTGGGCAACAGTGTCGGACTGAACGTCGCCGTCGTAGTTCTTACAAGCCCAAACGTAGCCACCTTCCCACTTCAAAGAAGCGGCAACCATGTCATCGATTAGGCGATGCTCATAAGTGATGCCAGCGGCCTTAAATCTGTCAGCGTACTCAGCATCAAATACTTCCTGGAAGGCGTCCTTGAAAGCGCCGTCGTAGGCCTTCAAAATGGTGTTCTTGGTTGATAGGTAGACCGGGTAGTTTCTTGCCAAGCCATAGTTGAAAGATGCTCTTGCAAAGTCGCGGATGGATTCCATGTAGTTGTACATACCCATGGCTACTCCACCAGCTGCTGGGTAGTCAGCAATCGTCCAAGTCTGTGGCTCACCGGTTTCTGGGGTGTAAGTCATGGTGACAGTTCCCTTACCGGGGATCTTCACATCAGTTGCCTTGTACTGATCTCCATGAGCGTGACGACCGATCACAATCGGCTTAGTCCAGCCCGGAACCAAGCGGGGGATGTTGGAGATGATGATTGGTTCGCGGAAAACCACTCCATCGAGAATGTTTCGGATTGTTCCGTTAGGAGATTTCCACATCTTCTTTAGACCAAACTCTGTGACGCGGGCCTCGTCCGGTGTGATGGTTGCACACTTAACTCCAACACCGTGAGCCTTGATGGCGTTAGCGGCATCAATGGTCACCTGGTCATCTGTTGCGTCTCTGTTTTGAACTGAGAGGTCGTAGTACTCAAGGTCAACATCTAGAAAAGGCAAGATCAGTGAGTCCTTGATGTTCTGCCAGATGATGCGAGTCATTTCATCGCCGTCTAGCTCTACTACCTTGCCAACAACCTTGATTTTTTCCATGTCTTTTCTTTCTTTTTCTTTTTTTATCAAAAACCTTGTCTAGCCTACTTGAAGAATCAATGGGCCTCTAAAGACTCAGTACTTAGGCCACTACACCAGTGACTCGCGCCAAGCCTTGTGCATCTTGGAGAACTTGCCGGTGCCCGATATCAGCTTGCTTGGGGTATCGTCCTCGATTATTTGGCCCCGCTCCATAACAAGTACACGATCGGCAATAGAAACCGTGGAAAGTCGGTGAGCGATGATTATCGCTGTCCTTTTGGCAAGCAAGCTCTTGAGTCCTTGCTGCACCAGTCGCTCGGACGGCACATCCAAAGAGCTGGTGGCCTCATCAAGAATCAGCACCGCTGGGTCTGCAATGAAAGCCCTGGCGAATGAGATTAATTGCCGCTGGCCCGAGCTAACCCTCCCGCCGCGCTTGTTAACATCTGTGGAGTAGCCATCCGGCAAGCTCAAAATGAAATCATGTGCGCCAACGGCGATTGCCGCCTGTTCAATCTCCTCGGCAGTGGCATCGGGTTTTCCAAGGGCGATGTTATCGGCCACCGATCCCGAAAACAAGTACGCCTCCTGGGTGACCATAACGATCGATTGCCGAAGATCCTTGCTTGAAACACTCTTTAGGTCAATACCATCCAGTAGCACCCGACCCTTGGTTGGGTCGTAAAATCTTGAGATCAGCTTGGCAATTGTTGATTTGCCAGCACCGGTTGTTCCAACAAGGGCCACTGTCTGCCCGGCTGGAATCTTCAAGTCAAGATGATCTAGTACTGCAACATCATTTGAGTAGTGGAAAGAAACAGAATCAAAAGTTATCTCACCCTTTACGTTCTCTAGCTTTGTAGCTGATTTGGGTTCTGGGACGGTTGGCTTTTCTTCTAGCACTCCCGAGATTTTCTCGAGGGAAGAATTTGCCGATTGGTAGGAGTTATAGAACATGGCAAGGTTTTCCATTGGGTCAAAGAATCTCTTGGCGTAAATGATTGCCGCAGTTAAGACTCCGACTCCAATTTCACCAGCTAGTACTCGAGTACCTCCAAATAGCAAAATGGTTGCTACCGTGAGGTTTCCAATCAGCAACAGGCCTGGACCGAAGTAGCCAAATAGCTGGATGACTTTAACTGTTAGATCACGGTAGTCCTCGCTGAGTTGCTCATAAAGACTCTGGTTTGCCTTTTCTTTACGGAAGGCCTTAACTGCTCTGATGCCGGTCATGGTCTCGACGAAATTCACAATCAACTTCGCAGATGCCACTCTTGAAGCGCGGAATTTGATCTTGGAGTTGACCTGAAACCACTTGGTGAGCAAGAAAAGCGGCAACCAGCTAACTACCAAAATGGCAAAGCTGGATGGGTCCAATAGCACCAGGGCGGTAGCGGTAAAGAGCATATAGAACAAGCCGGCAATTGCCTCATTTCCACCCGAAGCTAGTAGTTCCTTTATTGCGTCTAGATCGCTGGTTTGACGGGCAATCACTCGCCCCGAGGTGTACTTCTCATGAAACTCAATGGATAGGCGCTGAGTCTGCTTGAAAATTCGCTGCCTTAGATCAAGCAGAACATCTTGATTCACCTTCGCAGCAAATCGCAAGAACCAGCTAATCAGGGATGCGGTAGCAAGGGCTGCAAACAAATAGCCGCCCACCACCAAAAACAGCGGCGTTGTATCTTGCTTCATGGCAGCCGGCAAAGCCCAGTCGATTCCAAGTGCAATCAAGGCCGGTCCCGCAACGCGAAGCATCTGAGAAACCACAACGACAAACAAGCTAAGTAGTAAGCGATTTCTCACCGGATGAATTAGTGAGATCAGAAGAGCTCTAGATCTGAGCTTCAAAGCTTTAGCTTCTTGCTTGTCGAGAATAATCTTGTCCTCGCCGGTGACACCTTGCATGCTCACGCAATCACCTCCCCGGGTTTTGGCTCGAGTGAAGAAACCACGTAGCGATAGTGATCGCTGGTTTGAAGAAGCTGCGCATGCGTTCCAAAGGCAACAATCTTTCCATCTTGCAAAAGTGCTACCCGATCAGCCAGCTGCACTGTCGAGGGGCGATGGGCAACTATCAGCGCAGTGGTTTTGGTGAGAACCGTGCGTAGCGCACTCTCAACCAATGCCTCTGTGTCAACATCCAACGCCGAAAGAGGATCATCAAGAACCAGAATCGCCGGCTTTGCTGCAACAGCTCGTGCTAGAGCTAAGCGTTGGCGTTGACCACCGGAAAGTGAAAGACCCTCTTCACCAATTTTTGTATCCACACCCTCGGGCAGATCATAAACAAATCCTGCTTGTGCAATTTCAAGGGCTTCACTAAGTGCTTGATCACTGGTGTCCACTGCTCCAAGTAGTACGTTGTCTCTGACGGAAGCTGAGAACAAAGTGGCATCTTCGAAAGCCATGGCGATGTGAGTTCGAAGCTCGGATCTGGAGAGCTTTCGAATATCGATGCCATCTAGCTCAATAGATCCGCTGCTGACTTCAAACAATCTGGTGGTTAGGGCAGTCAAAGTAGTTTTACCCGAGCCGGTCACGCCAATAAGGGCAACCGACTCTCCAGGGTTCAAAACCAGGTCAATACCCCGAAGTAAGCCCTTAGATCCGGGGGTTTGGTCAGCGTAGCTGAAGTGGACATCTTTGAACTCAAGTTTTCCCTGCGGATTGGCTATGGTCTCTGGCGCGATTGGATCTTGAATCAAGATCGGCTCATCCATGACATCGAAGTGACGCTGGATGGCGGTCTTGGCATCGAGGGTTAGAGCGAGCAAAAATCCGATTGATTCGGTTGGCCATCTAAGCACCGTAGCGGTTGCAAAAAACGCCACCAGCGCTCCCACTGTGAGATCTCCTTCGGCAACCAGTAGCACACCTGCAAACATAGAAAGAGCAAGCGCTGTTTCTGGAAGAAACAAAAGGTATGCCCAGACGTTTGCAATCAGACCAGCTTTTTTCAATTCAGTGGAACGAAGATCGGCAGCGCCACGAGCGAATTTCTCAGCCGAGAAATCTCCCCGTCCAAATGCTTTCAGCACTCGGATGCCGTGAACTGATTCCTCAACTGCTGTGGCCAAATCTCCAGCCTGATCCTGCGATTGCCGAGCAATTTTTCCATAGCCGGATTCAAAGCGGAATCCCTTGATCCAAATTGGAACTGAGATAACAAAGAAAATCAGACCGAGTATCCAGCTGAAACTAAACAGCACGGTGATACCAATAACAAGTGTGACTGCGTTGGCAATCAGTAGCACTAACCCAAATGAGAGCCAGCGCCGAATAAGACCCAAGTCCTGGGTGGCACGTGAAAGAAGCTGGCCAGATGGCCATCGATCGTGAAAGCTCACCGGAAGATCTTGTAGTTTGCGATACAGATTGGTTCGCATATCCGATTCCACACCAGTGACCGGTGTCAAAACCAACCAGCGCCTAAGTAAAACAAGGAAAACTTCCAGCAGACCTAAAGCAAAAACCATCAGCACTAGAGAATGCAAGGTTTCGATAGTCCCGGAGTTAGAAAGGGAGTTAACTAGCTCTCTTAGAACCTGAGGGATTGAAAGGGCAACCGCGGCAGCGGATATGGCGGCAACTACCCCGAGGGCTAGTCGTGGAATCGCTTTTCTGGCGTAGGGCAAAATCCTCATAAGGATCGGCAGTGTGCCGGTTGGATTACTCAAATGCCCTTGAAGCCTCTCGCCAGACCGCTATGGTCAGCCTTTTAGGCTAACACGGGCAACTGCCTGAAAATTTCCGGTCTTAGTGGAAAAAATGCCGCTCGCCCGTAAAGTACATAGTCACCCCGGCAGCTGCAGCTGCCGCAATAACTTCGTCATCGCGAACTGATCCGCCCGGCTGAACAATGGCCTTTACTCCGGCTCGAAGCAATACCTCTAACCCATCTGCGAAAGGGAAGAAAGCGTCGCTGGCAGCAACGGTTGCTTTGACCCTTGATCCTGCTCGAGAAACTGCAAGATCACAAGAATCCACGCGGTTTACTTGGCCCATTCCAATCCCAATAGATGCTCCGTCTTTTGCCAGCAGGATCGCATTTGATTTGACGGATCGAACAGCTCGCCAAGCAAATTCCAGGTCATCCCTAGTTTGTGGATCGGCAGCCACACCAGAAACTAACTTCCAATTCTTACTTGAAAAGTTTTGGAAAGTATCGGTTTCTTGAACCAGCATTCCACCAGATACCTGCTTGATTTCGAAATTCTCTCTTGAATAGTTTGGCGGTAACTGCAAAACGCGGAGGTTCTTTTTTGTGAGTAGAAGCTGAAGAGCGTCGATGTCGTAACCGGGAGCCACAATAACTTCAGTAAATATATCGGCCACTTGTTTTGCCATCTCCAGAGTCACAGTTCGGTTAGCTGCAATAACTCCTCCGTATGCAGAAACTGAATCACAAAAGTGGGCCTTGGCGTGGGCCTCTGCAATTGGATCCACCGAGTCAGCAGACCCAATTGCAATTCCGCAGGGATTAGCGTGCTTGATAATGGCTACCGCAGGTTCATTGAAGTCGTAAGCTGCGCGAAGAGCGGCGTCGGCATCAACGTAGTTGTTATAGGACATATCTTTTCCGCCAAATTGTTTTGCTTGCGCAATTCCAAGTGATCCTTCGAGCCCTTCGGTTTTGTAAAGTGCTGCTGCCTGGTGAGAGTTCTCCCCGTACCGCAAGACAGTTGCTAGTGTTGCGTCAACTTCTAGTGACTTTGCAAAACCTGGGTTCTTACTCGCGTCTTCTGAGGATCTTCCAGCTTCGATCTTCCAGGCCTCATCAGCCGAATTAGCCATCCAGTTGGATACCGCGGTGTCGTATTTGGCAGTGTGAGCAAAAGCCAGAAGCGCCAACTCTTTGCGCTGCTTGAGGCTAGTTCCACCTGATTCAATGGCCGAGATAACTTCTGGGTATTTGCCTGGATCAACCACGATGGCAACGTTGGCGTGGTTTTTAGCCGAAGCTCGAACCATGGCCGGTCCCCCGATGTCGATTTGATCGATGGCGGCCTCTCCTGTGGCACCGCCTGCAATTGCCTCAACAAACGGGTACAGGTTTACAACCACCAGCTGAAACGGCTCTACCTTAAGGTCCTGGAGCTGGGCTTGATGCGAAACAAGTCGAAGATCAGCAAGTAATCCAGCATGAATTGATGGATGCAAAGTCTTTACCCGTCCATCAAGGGTTTCTTCAAAGCCCGTCACTTGTGAAACTTCTGTGACTTTGATTCCGGCAGCGGCAATTGACTTTGCTGTGGAGCCGGTAGAGACGATCTCAACTCCGGCAGCGTTTAGGGCCTTAGCAAGCTCTAGCAGTCCACTCTTATCGGAGACCGAAATAAGAGCACGCTTAATGGGGATTTTGTCAAAGTGACGGTAATCAGCGGCCTTGTATTTGTTTTCCATGTCTTTGCTCTAGAAGCTCGCTAGATCGATGCGCTTTTCCGCAACACCAATGATTGTCTGAATAAGCATGTCGCGCTCATGCACCTTGATTCGCTCGTGAAGAGTTGCGATGTCATCGCCTGGCATCACCGGAACTTTTCGTTGCTCGATGATAGGTCCAGTGTCCATACCCGCATCAACAACATGGATTGTTGCACCGGTTTCAGTCACACCTGCGGCTAATGTGTCGCGGACTGCGTTAGCTCCAGGAAAAAGAGGGAGCATTGAGGCATGGATGTTAATAATGTTCGGGCTGAAACGCTCAATGAACTGTGGAGGCAGAATCTTCATGAATCCTGCCAAAGCAACTAGATCGGGTTTGTAAGACTCAACAGTTTCCTGCAAGCGTCTTCCCCAACTTTCGCGATCAGGAAATTTACTGCGCTCAACCACGAAAGTGGGTATCCCGTATAGGTCTGCGTGAGCTAAACCCGGAGCCGCGCCATCTGAACCAACAGCGAGAACACGAACCGGAACCAACGGATTCTCGATGGCTTTCAGCAAGGCAAGTAAGTTCGAGCCGGTACCTGAAATCAAGACCACGACCGACAACATGCGGCTAGTTTACTGCTCGGGGTTTTGGCGCGCTTGAGTCAGTTGGCCTGGCACTAAAAAATGCCGCCAGGGTCGCAACCACGAACACCTCAACAAAGCTAACCAGCATCAAAAGCCAGGGGTTAATGCCGATTTCGCCAAGCCTTCCAGGACCTGCTCCCCCCGAGGCAATAACGGCCAAGGCTCCAAGCTGCAAAGACGTCACTAGAGCAATGGATGCTCCAAGGGAGATGGCGGCTGACCAGGCAGTGGCAAATTCGAATCTGATCTCATCAGCTGAACGTCTTATCGACAAGGTGGCAATAAAGGCTGCTAGCAAAACAACCACGATTGCAATCATTCCAAAATCTATTCTTCCAACCGGAAGTGCTCCAAGAACTGGCACAGCCGGTAGTGGTCCAACTTGAGATCCAAGAGGAGAAATCAGTGAGCCTGTTCCAATTGAGAAACCAACCCCGGTGAACCAAGCAGCTCCAAAAACAATAATGTTTGGCAAAATTGCCAGCTGTCCAATAGTCAAAACAATGGCACCAAGGACGCTGACTTGAACGCTCTCGTAGAGCCTTGTTATATCGATCCAGCTAAAGCCAATCAAAATGGCAATCACAAAAGCCGAGACCATAAGCAGCATCACGGTTATGGCAGTTCCGGCACGAAGTGCTGGGCCAATTAGAGATCTAATGCTCCAGTGCAGCTTTAGGCGGAAATCGTTCAGACTTCGTCGAATGGCATCGCGCTCAGGTGCTTGGTCAAGTACGTCCCCATCGAATAGTTCATCGGGTCTTCCAAAAACCGATCCTAGAAACTGAAACAAAAAGAACAAGGCGGTCGGGAACATTACTCCCTGCCAAGTCACAGGATAAATTGCTGGATCAAAAGCTAGCGTGCTGATTCCTAGTGAGGCGGCTCCAAAAACCAGCGTGCCTCCCAGCCAACCAGGCCACAGAGCAGAGGATGCAAGAAATCTTTTACCTGCTGTGTAGTAAAGCCTTGCAAACCAAATTGTCATACCGAGTGGAATAAGTGAAACTACAAAAGTTGGAACGGCAACACCCAAGATTTCACCGGCTGGAACCACCAGCCTGGTGCCATGGGAAAGCAGCCAAAAATCAGAGGCGGCTCGAAAGGCCACAAACCAATCAACGTTTGGGTCATTTTCAAAGATCCAGACAATTGTCAGTGGAACCAAAAGGATGCCAAGGCCAAGCAGCACTCTAATCGCAGCATCGAATGCTGCGAGGAAAAATGTCTGTGGCTTATTCACTTACAAAAGTTCTTTATAAAGAACTGATTACCTCGCGCATAAGCGCCGCGGTCTCGCTTGGAGTCTTGCCGACCTTGACACCAACTGCCTCGAAGGCTTCCTTCTTAGCCTGGGCAGTTCCGGCGGAGCCAGAAACAATCGCACCAGCGTGGCCCATGGTCTTGCCTTCGGGAGCTGTGAAACCAGCGACGTATGCAACAACGGGCTTGGTGACATGTGCCTTGATGTAAGCGGCGGCTTTTTCTTCGGAGTCGCCTCCAATTTCACCGATCAAAACAATTGCTTTAGTTTCAGGATCGTTCTGGAAAGCCTCGAGTGCATCGATGTGAGTGGTGCCAATTACAGGGTCTCCACCAATACCAATAGCGGTGGACATTCCAATATCTCTTAGCTCAAACATCATCTGGTAAGTAAGGGTTCCGGATTTGGAAACAAGTCCGATAGGACCAGGACCAGTGATATCGCTAGGGGTAATTCCAGCGTTGGATTTTCCTGGGCTGATGATTCCAGGACAGTTAGGACCAATGATTCGAGTCTTTTGACCCTTAGAGACGTTGTATGCCCAAGCCTCGGCTGAGTCATGAACAGGAATGCCTTCGGTGATTGCAACAGCTAACTTGATCTCGGCATCGATTGCCTCGATCATTGCAGCTTTGGCAAAAGCAGGAGGAACGAACATCACAGTGACGTTGGCTCCGGTTTCCTTCATGGCTTCAGCTACGCTGCCAAAAATTGGAAGCGTCTTCCCGTCAACTTCAACGGTCTCTCCGGCTTTTCGAGGGTTTACTCCACCAACAATGTTGGATCCGCCCTTGAGCATGCGCTGGGTGTGCTTCATACCCTCTGATCCAGTCATACCCTGGACGATGATTTTTGAATTCTGGTCTAGAAAAATTGCCATTAGATGCTTCCCTACTTGCTTGCTAGCTCAGCTGCTTTGTCAGCAGCCTCGTCCATGGTCTCAACAACGGTTACCAGCGGGTGGTTTGCATCCGCCAAAATCTTTCTTCCCTCAACAACGTTGTTGCCATCCAGGCGAACAACTAGTGGCTTGGAAGCAGAAGCGCCAAGCTTGGCAAGGGCCCCGACAATTCCATTGGCCACGGCGTCACAGGCGGTGATTCCACCAAACACGTTCACAAACACACTTCTAACCTGTGGGTCGTTCAAGATCACGTCTAGGCCAGCAGCCATAACCTCAGCAGATGCGCCACCTCCGATATCCAAGAAGTTGGCTGGCTTTACTCCACCGTGACGCTGGCCTGCGTAAGCAACTACGTCCAGAGTCGACATAACAAGACCGGCACCGTTTCCGATGATTCCAACTTCGCCGTCAAGCTTTACGTAGTTCA
>ERZ1022724.281-NODE-281-length-10747-cov-13.946876_pt1 | contig 10747 bp, 9 predicted proteins | sample MGYA00521091_ERZ1022724 | MGnify/ENA primary metagenome ERZ1022724 (study PRJEB33162, sample SAMN09537610) | freshwater metagenome | isolation source: freshwater | place: Canada:Alberta | collected 2017-07 | study: EMG produced TPA metagenomics assembly of the... | reverse complement strand
GATGTGTATAAGAGACAGGGGCTGGCAGCGGGGCTGGCAGCGGGGCTTTTCCGGGAGAACTCGGAGGTCGTGCTTAAGTAGTAGATGAGGGCACCGCCGCCCACGACTGCGACGAAGGTGAAGAAGACGATGAGGATGCCTAGACAAGATTTCATGGCGAAGACGGAGAGAAAAACGGGTTGGGGTTCATCAGGATTTACGCTCGAGTCTGGCAGCGAAGGCGCCGTCCGTTTGATCACGAAAGGGCAGGGCCTCGCGGGAGGAGACGAGGGTGAATTCCGGGTGATCCGCGAGGAATCCCTGAACCAGGCCGAGGTTCTCCGTGTGCTCGATGGAGCAGGTGGAATAGACGATACGGCCGCCGGGCTTGAGGCAGGCGACGGCATTTTCGAGGATTTTGCGCTGGGTGATGGCGATTTTATCGATGTCGGGTGCTTGCAAGCGCCAGCGCACGTCCACCCGGCGGCGGATCACACCCGTGTTGGAACAGGGGACGTCCAGCAGGATTCCATCAAAGCTTTCATGCCACTCTGCCGGAGCGGGTTGGGACCAGTCATGGATGGCGACGCTTGCTTTTCCTGCGTGGAGGCGGGCGAGGTTTTCCTCAAGGCGGGGCAGTCGTTTTTCGTTGGAGTCGGTGCAGACGAGTCCTTGGGCGGATCCGAGGGCGGCGGCGATGAGGAAAGCCTTGCCTCCGGGAGCTGCGCAGGCATCTAGGATGCGTTCTCCGGGTTGAGGATCGAGAAGCTCGACGGAGTGTCGGGTGGCGGGGTCCTGGATATAGACGGTGCCGGATGCGAGGAGTGCGGATGGGAGGGAGCCTTCCAGCTGATAGAAGCCGCTCGCGCCCTCGACGGGTTTGCCGGGGAGTGATTCAGGCGTGGGAGCCAGTGGATTGACTCGAAAGAAATTTACGGCGGGAAGATTGTTCCACTCCATCAAGGAAATGGCATTGCGGGTTCCAAATGCGGCGCGCCAGCGGTTGTAGAGCCAGTCCGGGTGGGAATGAGCGACAGGTTGAGGGACGTCTGAGATTCCCTCCAATAATTTTTTGCGAGCCACGGTGGCACGGCGGAGAACCGCATTGATCAGGCTTCTGACGCTGGCTTTGCCCGCCTCCACCGTCTCGTTCACCGCAGCATGGTCGGGCAGGTTGAGGATGAGCAGTTGGCAAAGACCCACCCGCAGGATGTCGCGGGTTTCTGCATCCACCTTTCCCTCCCTGAGTTGGCCGATCCAGTGGTCTAACAGTCTTCGGTTCCGCAGGACTCCGAAGAGGATCGCTTGGAGCAGGCCACGGTCCGAGGAGGAGAGTTTCCGGCGCTGGGCATGGCGCTCGATCAGGGTTTCCGCGTAGTCATGGCCCTTGGCCCAGGCTCTGAGGGCGGAAACGGCGGCTTGGCGGACGTGGAAGTTTTTGGCGGGCATGAAAGAGTGGCAGGAAGAATCATCCGCGATCACGTAATAGTGGAATCGGCGTCGGGGGAGTATCACTAGTCCGCTGGCAGGAAATTGACAGCAAAATCACTTCGGTAGGCTCCGGGACCTCCCCCCCCGGAGCCAGCCTTGGTGGTGTAACCGACTCGGGTGAAGATCGAGGAGTCTATGGGGCGGCCGAGGCGCTCAATCCATTGACGATGGCGGAGACATTATGGCGGACCATTTCGATGTAGCTGAGGCCGCCGGTGCCGTCGGCAATCAGTGGTTCTCCGAGCCGGATTCCGGTGTCGTGAGTGAGTGTTTGGAGGATCTTGGGGTTGGATTCCTTTTCAGGAAAGATGGCGAGGATTTGGTTTTTTTTCAGGTCGGTGACCAGCGCTGCAAGGACATGGGGGTCTGGCATTTGTTCACGATTGATGCCTTGGATGGGGTGGGCGGTGAAACCAAAGTCCTTGCAGAAATAGTTGAAGGCGGCGTGAGCGGTGGCCAGGTGGCGGCGATCACGGGGGATTTTTGCGATTTCCCGCTTCGCCCAAGTTTCCAGTTCGTCCAACTTGGAGCGGTAGGTTTTTGCGTTCAGTTCAAAGGTTGCCGCATGGTCAGGATCTGCTTTGGAGAGGGCCTCGGTGACGATGCGTGTGGCGCGGCGGAACAGTTCGATGGAGTGCCACCAGTGAGGATCCAATGGGTGTTTACCCTGGTGGTTGTGCTCTTCGTGGTCGCAGGCTCCTTCAAGGGCTGGGAGGGTGGCGCCCACTTCGAGTATCTGTGCCTTGTTTCCAAGAATGGTTTTCAGTTTTGGGAGATACCCTTCGAGTTCCATTCCTGCGGCGAGGTAGAGGGTGGCTTGTTCGGCCTTTTTGAGGTCTTCCGGTTTGACCTCAAAGTGATGGGGGTCGCCGTGAGGGCCGATGAGGTCGATGATCTCCACATTCGCCCCGCCGATTTGGTTTGCCAGATCTCCAAGCAAGGGATGCAGCACCGCAACTTTGAGGTCAGCCGCGCAGAGGGGGAGCACGCCGAAGACGAAGGTGGCGAGGAGAGGGCGTATCATCAAAGTGACGGTGGCGTAACCTCGCTGCTTTGCAAGTGGATTGTGGGTGGGGGAGAGCGGGTCAAATGTCGATCTCGCCTTCGAAGACAAAATCGGCAGGGCCGGTGAGGGTGACTTTTTGAAATGTCTGCTCGCCGGATTTTTCGAAGCCGATTTCCAGGGTGTCGCCGCCTTCGACATCGACCTTAATGGGGCTGGGTGCGCCGGTGAGAAGGTGGTGAACGAGGGCGGAGGCGACCATCCCTGTGCCGCAGGCGAGGGTCTCGTCTTCCACGCCGCGCTCGAAGGTGCGGATGGAGATATGATCGGGTGCGAGAACTGCGGCAAAGTTCGCGTTCGTGCCGGCAGGGGCGAAGGCCGCGTGGTGGCGGATCGCTGCGCCATGGGTGGTGACGTCGAACTGGTCGAGTGCCTGGGCGCTTTCAAGAAAGGTCACAACATGGGGAACGCCGGTGTTCACAAAATGGAGGGGTGATTCCACGCCGGGGATTTTCGCGTCCGTGTCGAGTTTGAGGTCCTTGGGCTCGGACATGGCGATGCGGACATCGTCACCGATCATCTCGGCGGCAAGGGTGCCGGCGATGGTTTCGAATGTGACTTTTTTAAGGATGATTTCGCCGAGGTGGGCGGTGAAGCGGCCGAAGCAGCGGGCCCCGTTGCCGCACATTTCCGCTTCGCCTCCGTCGGCGTTGTAATAGCGGAAGCGGAAGTCGGCGCCTTTTTGGGCCGGTTCCACGGCGAGCAGGCCGTCCGCCCCGATGCCGCGGTTGCGGTCGCAGAGGGCGGCGATGGTGTCGGCATCGAGGTCGATCGAGAGGTCGCGGTTGTCAATGATGATGAAGTCATTGCCAGCGCCGTTCATTTTGAAAAAGTGGAGTAGCATGGTGGTGATGGAGAGATTAGTGGCCTTGTGGCTTTTGTCGAGGTTCCCATTCCTTGCGGGAGCGTGAGCGGACCGACAGGATGACTGGGATTCCCGGTGCGGGGTGGGCGGCGCGGTAGCGGTTGACGATGTAGGATTCGTAACTCTGGGCCATGAGCCGCTTGTCGTTGACGAAGAGGACGATGGTCGGCACCGGGATGACGCTGTATTTTTCCTCCACAGCAGCGGTGGCGTAATAGAGCTTGAGGCGCTTGCGGAGTTTGTTGTCGATGGGTGGCGGGGTGGCTTCGAAAGCTCCTTGCAAGATGCGGTTGAGCTGGCCTGTGCCGGGGATGTTTTGTGCGCCTTTTTTGATTTTAAGCGACTCGCGGAGCACGTGGTCCACCGATCCGCCGGTTTTTGCGGAGCAGGCGACGAATGGGGCGTAATGAAGGAAAAACAACTCCTTGCGGACGTGTTCGGTGGCTTCTTCGAGGCGTGCGCTGCGGTTGGCGCCCGGGTGGAAGAGGTCGAACTTGTTCAGCACGATGAGGCAGGGTTTTTTTTCCTCCATGATCAGTTGGGCGATCTTGCGATCCATCGAGGTGACACCGGCGATGAGGTCGATGACGAGCACGCAGAGATCGGCGCGACGCACCGCTTTTTCGGTGCGCATGGCGGAAAAGACTTCGACGGAGTTGTCGCGTTTATTGCGCGGTCGCAGGCCTGCCGTATCGATGAGGGTGAATTTTTCGCCCTCGAAGGTGTAGGGTAGATCGACTGCATCACGGGTGGTGCCGGCGATGTCCGAAACGATGGTGCGCTCGTCCTTGAGAATGGCGTTGACCAGGGATGATTTGCCGGCATTTGGCTTGCCGACGATGGCGAGCTTGATGCCGACAGCTTCGGCGACAACGGCCTCTGCTTCTGTTTCTGATACCAGTGGAGCGATGACCGTATCGATTTCATCGCAGAGTTGGCCGAAGTTCCGACCATGTTCCGCCGAGACGAAAACGCTGTTACCCAGGCCGAGGCGGGTGAAATCCGAGTGGGAGTTCTCGTGCTTGTCATCATCCACCTTGTTGATGACAAGAAGGACGGGTGGCTTGGCTTTGCGGAGTTTTTGCGCCAGCGCTTGATCGACTGCGGTGAGGCCTGCGTGGGCGTCGACAACAAACAGAATCAAATCGGCCGTTTGCATGGCGATGTCCGCCTCGATGCTGACCTGCTCGTCAAAGCCATCCTCGATTCCTCCGCCGATACCGCCGGTGTCGATGAGGGTGCATGCGACCTGTGTCGCCTTCGAGGGGGCGGCAATGCGGTCGCGAGTGACGCCTGGTTGATCGTGGACGATAGCGATCTTCCGCCCGGCGAGGCGGTTAAATAGAGCGGACTTTCCGACATTCGGGCGTCCAACGATGGCAACAGTAGGCATGGGAAGAGGGATGTAGAGGGGGGATGGACCAAATGCAAGGTCGGAGGTTTTTTTCCGCAATTCTGGGTGAAATCAAGTGCTGCGATTGCGGCGTCATGGGCCAGCGCATCACGAGTCAGGAATGGGTAGATGGATGTGTTTGAGTGATTGGGCGATTTTCGGCGCGGGAGGATGGGTATTTTGGGCACAAAAAACCCCGCCTTTGCAGGCGGGGCTAATTGACCGAGACGGGGATGGCGGAGCGGACGGGACTCGAACCCGCGACCTCCAACGTGACAGGCTGGCGCTCTAACCAACTGAGCTACCGCTCCATGTCCCGCTCGGGTGCGGGAAGCTATTGGCCTCTTTCGAACTCCGCAATCTCTTTTTTGACCTTTTGAGATTTTTTTTCAGTTACTCGATTTTTTCTAGGAGAGGGCCTCTACGGTAGCTTCCAAAGAAGCAAGATCCTCGACGGAGTGGACCGTCACGTTCTTGTCAATTTTGCCAATCAGGCCAGCGATGATTTTTCCTGGTCCCAGCTCGAGGAAGCTCTGATGACCGCGGGCGATCAGATTTTGGATGGATTCCGTCCAGCGCACGGAGCCGGTGACTTGATTTTCCAGCATGCGGCGGATCTCGGCGGGGTCTGACACGAGCGAGGCACCGAAGTTGCAAACGACGGGCAGGGAGGGGGACTGGATTTGCACGCTGGCAAGTTCAGCAGCGAGTTTTTCCTGAGCGCTTTGCATCAAGCGGGAATGATAAGCGCCGGCCACGTTGAGTTTGATCGCGCGGCGGATTCCAAAGTCCTTGGCTTGTGCGATGGCGGAATCGATTCCCGAGACCGTGCCTGACAGGACGATCTGCCCCGGTGCATTCAAATTGGCCACATCCACATCGGCCGCTGCTGCGAGAGCTCGAACTTGCTCTTCATCACCACCGATCAAGGCGGCCATGGCACCTTCCGTAGCCAAGCACGCTTCTTCCATGAACTCGCCGCGGCGAGCCACGAGTCGGAGTCCATCCTCAAAAGAAAAGCTTCCAGCCGCCGCATGGGCCGTGAATTCGCCGAGGGAAAGCCCGGCCGCAGCCACGTGTTGCAAGTTGGGCAAGCGTTCGCGAATCAGGGACAAGGCCATCATTCCGTGCAGGTAAAGCGCTGGTTGGCAGCGTGAGGTCTTGGTCAGCTCCTCATCAGGTCCGTCGAACATGATGTCTGAAATGGAGAATCCAAGAACCTGATCCGCCGTAGCGGCCAGCTTTCGGGCGGAGGGAGAATGTTCCGCCCACTCCTTGCCCATTCCCACCTTCTGTGCACCTTGTCCGGAGAATAATAAAACGATTTCGCTCATGTCCGGAGAGTTTAAGGAAAATCTTGGAAGTGAGGGAAGGGGAAATATCCGGATTTATTGAAGCGAGCTGGTCCCGGATTGCAATCGCACCTTGACCCAGGCTGTTTCGCCGATTACGAAACCCGCCGTATGGGATTTGACACACTTGGGCTCTCCGCAGCCGTTCTGGAAGCCATTGAGGAATCCGGTTATACCACTCCGACGCCGATTCAGGCACAAGCGATTCCGCTGATTCTTCAAGGCCGCGATTTGATCGGAGCCTCGCAGACCGGCACTGGCAAGACCGCAGCCTTCGCCCTGCCCAGTCTTTCGAAAATCGAAAAACTAGGAAAGCCCCAGATTCTCGTTCTCGAACCGACCCGTGAATTGGCTCATCAGGTTGCGGAGCAGTTCGAGAAATACGGCAAGCACACCGGCCTCAAGGTCGCGCTCCTCTATGGCGGCGTGGGCCTCGGAACCCAGTCCGAGCAACTTGCCGCAGGGGCGGACATCGTGGTCGCCACTCCCGGCCGGCTCGTCGATCACTTCTACCGCACCACCATGCGCTTCGGGGAAATCAAGGTGCTCATCCTCGATGAAGTGGACCGCATGCTCGACATGGGCTTTCTTCCGCAGGTCCGGAAGATCGTCAATCTCTGCCCCTGGGATGGTCGGCAGACGCTTTTCTTTTCCGCCACCATGCCCCCGGCGATCCAGACCTTCGCCCAATGGTGTCTCACCGACCCTCTCAGCATCGAGATCGCCCGCACTTCCATTCCTACCAGCGTGACCCACGCATTTTATCCCGTGGCGATGGATCAGCGTGACGAGTTGCTGTTGGAGCTTCTCAAGCAGACGGATTACCATTCTGTCATGATCTTCACCCGGACCCGCAAGGAGGCGGACCAGCTTACCTCCCTGATCAAATCCACCGGGCAGGTCAAAGTCGCGGCGATGCACTCGGACATCAGCCAGGTGGACCGCATGAAAGCCCTGGCTGGCTTCAAGGCGGGAGATTTTGAAATCCTCGTCGCCACGGATGTCGCCGCCCGAGGCATTGACATCTCCGGCGTCTCCCACGTCATCAACTATCGTGTCCCGGAAAATGCTGAGGATTATGTCCACCGGATCGGCCGCACAGGCCGTGCTTCCGCGGAAGGGGATGCGTTTACCATCCTGACGGCTGACGAGCTCGACTACGCGAAGTCCGTTGAAATCTTCATCGATAAGGAGATTCCACGCCGCAAGCTGGACGACTTCGATTATATCTACACCGCACTGCTTGACGACTCACCGATCAAATCCGTCCGCCGCAAAAAAACCGGCGGGGGCAAAAAGCGGCGCTAGTCAGGGTTCGGGATCCGTCCTGCGGGTCCTTCGCCTCACTTGTTAGGATCTATCCCGGGAAATCGAGGCAAGGTCGGTTCATACAATCCATCTCATGCGAGTTCTTTCCGTCGATCCCGCTGTCCGCAATACCGGCTATGCCGTGCTCGAGGGAGATCCCCGCAAGCCCACCGTGCTTGCCTTTGACGTGATATCGGTTCCTCAGAAGATCCCCCAATCGGCGGCTCTATCGGCCATTCGCACGCATCTGGTCAATGTCATCCAGAAGTTCCAACCGGATGAGGTGGCCGTGGAAGGGATCATTTACGTGCAATCCCACCAGACCGCCATCTCGATGGGGGCGGCGCGCGCCGCTGCGTTGATCGCCGCCGCCGACCATGGCCTGAAGGTGTTTGAATACTCGCCCAAAAAGGTGAAAATGGCGGTCGTGGGCAATGGCAATGCCGCAAAGGCGCAAGTTGCCTTCATGGTGCGGGCCTTGTTAGGGCTTTCAGAAACCCCTCCACCGGACGCTGCGGACGCCCTTGCCATCGGGATGGCACACCTCCAGTCATCCGATCCGCTCAAAGCCACCCTCTATGAACGCCGCCTCGTCTAACATGATCGCCATCAAGCATCTTCCCGACTTCATTGCCTACCGTGACGGCCTCCGCATCCAGGATGAGCATGTCGCAGCCATTCTCGACGGTCGCGGAGAGGATACGGTGCTCCTGTTAGAGCATCAGCCGGTTTACACCATCGGCCGTTTGCGGGACCAGTCCTCCCTGCGGGATTCGAGTTCCTTGCCCTATCCCGTTCACGAAATCAACCGTGGCGGCCAGGCGACTTATCATGGACCCGGCCAGCTGGTCGGCTATCCGATACTCAACCTCGTTCCACGAGGCAGGGATCTTCATGAGCACCTTCGTAAGATCGAAGACGCCCTCATCCGCGCCTGCCTGCGCTTCGAGGTCGCTGCCGGGCGGCGTGAGGGACTCACCGGTGTGTGGGTGGAGAATCGCAAGCTCGCTTCCATCGGTGTGGGGGTGCGGAAGTGGATTTCCATGCACGGCTTTGCCATCAACATCACCCGGGAAAGCCTGCCGCCGTTCTTTGCGATCACGCCTTGTGGGATCGAAGGCGTGGCGATGAGTTGCCTCGAAGCCGAAGCGGGTAGGGACATCACGGTTGCGGAAGCGGCTGGAGTCATTTCCGAAGAACTGCGCGGGATCTAGCAGGATAGATCCATCAACTCGGGTTTTTTCGCCGCCAGCAGGCCGTTGCTTTTTTCCCAAGCCCCGTTTTCCAGAATTTCCAGGATGGCGTCATACTTCAGTCTGGACTCTCCGTTTTTGGAAAGCACCACCACCCCGATCCCTTGGTCCGTGAGCATGTCCAGAATGGTCGAGATCTTGCTTTTTGGCAGGGAGCTGCCCGGACGGTCAAGGAACACGAACACAGGCTTCGCCAGGAAAATCCGTGCGATGGAGAGCAGGTGTTGTTCCCCGATCGACAAGAGGTCGTCCCAGTCCTGATCCTGGTCCAGGCCGTTCGCATGTTCGAGGACTTCCTGAAGTTCGAGGCGGTTCAGAACCGCGATGATTTCCTCGGTAGGAATGACATCCTCCATTCCCGTGCGCAGCAAGACTTCGCGGAGCGTGCCGGGTGGGATGTAGGGTCTCTCGGGGAGGAAGAGAATGTCGTCAAGGTTGGGACGGATGATCTGGCCACCACCGCATTCCCAAACGCCCGCAGTCGCGCGGAATAACGCAACCTTGGGAGCGTCATCTTTTCCGATGACCAACCACCTCGTCGCCCGTTTGATTTCCAAATTCAGATTGGAAATCAGGAGGCGCGACTTGTCGGCCGAGTGGAGGGTGACATTCTGATAGGCCACCCGATCGGGAGTGCCCTCCACGGAGATCATGCAGGGTGTGACCGCCTGCGCATCTTCAATCGCGTCCGTGAGGGTATGAAGCCGGGCCACCACCGCGGTGAATGCGGAGATGGATTGGAACTGGGTCACAATCAACGAAAACGCCCCCACCAAGGTGGCAAAGGCCATGGTGGATTGGGTGATGACCCCGAACTCAATCTCGCCCGCCATGAAGATCGGTGCGATGAGCAGGGCTGGGATGATCTGGATGAAGTAGTTATAACCGTTCGTGAAAAATCCGAGATTCCGGTTGATGCGGATCAGGCGTCTGAAGTTGGTGGTCAGGGCATTGAGACGTTTGTTCAAGCGTGCCTTGAAGCGTCCCTCGCGGTGGGCCAGGGCGATGGACTCGGAATTTTCCCTGACATGAATCAGGTCGGAGCGGAAGTTTGCTTCCATGTCGAGCTGATGGTAATTGAGCCCAATCAAGGGTTTTCCCAGATAGATCGTCAACAATGACCCGATCAGCGCATAGATCACGGCAACGCCAAACAGGAATGGGCTGATGGTCCACAAGACCCCCGAGAAGGAAATGGCGGTGAGAGTGCCATTGAGAATGAGCAGCATGAACGAAAGCGTCGTGGTGGTGAAAGCGCGGACATCCTCAGAAATCCGTTGGTCCGGATTCGCGACGCCCGTCGAGCAATCCAGTCGATAATACGTCCGGTTTTCCAGGTAGGCTTCCGTCAGGCTGCGGGTCAACTGCTCACGCCACAAGATCCCGAGGCGCTCTTCCGTGAAGCGGTAAAACACCAAAACCACGGTCGATGCAATGAACACCGCCGAATAGTAGATGGCCTGGGTCTGAAACTCGGGGAAGTTCCGGTTCTCAATGGCTGACATGAAATACCTCCCCACGAAGCTGTTCACCACGTTCAAGCCGTTGATTGCGAGCATCATCAAGCCCAGCGTAATCGCAAAAGCAATCGCGCGCGGTCCTTGGTCGGACTTCACCAAAGTCAATAAAACTTCGCAAAGGCGCTTCCAGGTCAAACGGATGATTTGGAGTTTCTCAATCGGCATCGGCTTCGGCATCAAATCAACAAGATTGCCGGATAATACGGAAATCCTTACAAACTTTAGTGACGGGCATGACAAATAACCTACGAAATAGCAAAGCTAATCCCCAAGAATTCGGGAAAACTTTTCCAAAACGGGAGATGGTTGCGGGTCCGTTGGCGACTTTCCATGACTTTTATCGTCGCGAACAGGCTTCAAGCACAAAAAAAATGACAAAAAAGTCACTTGAATCAATTTGAACGAAGAGATTGAAGGTTTAGGGTTTCGAAGTAGTTCTGATTACGGGTTTTGCAACATCAAGCCCGATCAGGATTGAGTCATCAATCGGGGCGGAACCCTTGTAGAATCCTGAGTTGAGCGT
>ERZ1022724.280-NODE-280-length-10781-cov-85.622040_pt1 | contig 10781 bp, 5 predicted proteins | sample MGYA00521091_ERZ1022724 | MGnify/ENA primary metagenome ERZ1022724 (study PRJEB33162, sample SAMN09537610) | freshwater metagenome | isolation source: freshwater | place: Canada:Alberta | collected 2017-07 | study: EMG produced TPA metagenomics assembly of the... | reverse complement strand
CCGATGACTATCGCGGAAGCAACATCGCAGACGGAATGAAATCTCTTACCTTTGCCCTTCGTTTCAGGGCCATGGATAGAACCCTTACTCAGGTTGAGGCCACTGAGGCAAGGGACAAAGCGGTTGCTCTCGCGAGCAAGAGATTCAAGGCCGAAATCAGGGCCTAACTAGCTTCACTAATTGCATGGCGCAAAAGTAAGGATTGAATTTATGACCAGACACTTTCTGCGCGATGACGACATAACTCCTGCAGAACAGTCAGAGATTTTAGATCTTGCAGCTTCGCTCAAGTTAGATAGATTCAGCTCCAATGTTTTTGCGGGACCCAAAACCGTTGCGTTGATTTTTGATAAGCCTTCAACAAGAACCCGTGTTTCATTTTCGGTTGGGGTAACGGAGCTTGGGGGAGCGCCACTGATTATTGATTCGGCGGTTAGCCAGATGGCTTCTAAAGAATCGGTAGCCGACACCGCCAGGGTTCTTGATCGACAGGTTTCGATGATCGTCTGGCGCACTTTTGCTCAAAGCGGATTAGAGCAGATGGCTCAGAACTCAAAGGTGCCAGTCATCAACAGTTTGAGTGATGAATTTCACCCTTGCCAGTTACTTGCAGATCTCATGACAATCAAAGAAAAACTTGGAACCTTGCAAGGCAAAGTGCTTTGCTACATCGGCGACGCTTCTAACAACATGGCGCATTCTTATTTGCTAGCGGGCGCAACAGCTGGGATGAAGGTTCGTATCGCAGGTCCTGCAATGTATCAACCGAATGCAAAAGTTGTCGAGAAAGCTCGAGAGATTGCGCAAGAAACCGGTGGATCTGTTGATTGCTATACAGACCCCAAGCTTGCTTTGGTCGATTGCGACGTTGTTGCAACAGATTCTTGGGTATCGATGGGGCAAGAAGATCAGAAGGCCGAGAAGATCGAAGCATTTGAAGGTTTCAGGCTAGATGCTGAGCTACTTGCTATGGCAAAACCTTCTGCGATTGTGCTTCACTGCCTGCCTGCTTATCGGGGCTTGGAGATTACCGATGAGGTACTTGAGGGCAGCCAGTCAGTTATTTGGGATCAAGCCGAAAACAGGTTGCACGCCCAAAAGGCTCTCATGGTTTGGCTGGCTCAACGAGCTAAAGCCTAAGATTGAACTAGCTTTCTCCACCTTTGGGGAAATCGTTGACTTTGTAGGAGCAAAATGGCCGAACGTGTAGTTCTTGCATATTCGGGCGGCCTGGATACCTCGGTCGGAATCGGTTGGCTCAAAGACGCCACCGGTAAAGAAGTAGTAGCCATGGCCGTTGATGTCGGTCAAGGTGGCGAAGACATGGATGTTATCCGACAGCGTGCCCTTGATTGCGGTGCGGTCGAATCGGTAGTTATAAACGCCCAAGAAGAATTCGCTAGCGACTACATAATGCCGTCGTTGAAGGCCAACGCTCTTTACCAAAAGCGCTACCCGCTGGTCTCTGCAATCTCCCGGCCTTTGATTGCAAAGTATCTTGCCAAAACAGCTCACGAGCTTGGTGCAGATACTGTGGCTCACGGTTGCACCGGTAAAGGTAATGACCAGGTTCGCTTTGAAGCATCTGTTGCGGCCTTAGCGCCAGATCTTGTTTCAATTGCCCCAAACCGTGACTTGGCGCTAACTCGGGACAAGGCAATTGAGTATGCCGCTAAACACAATTTGCCAATCGAGCAATCCAAAAAGAGCCCTTACTCGGTCGATCAAAACGTTTGGGGACGAGCTGTTGAGACGGGATTGCTAGAGGACCCGTGGAATGCACCGATTGCAGACATCTATACCTACACCCAGGACCCGGATGTCCAAAGAGATCCAACCGAGGTAATCATCAAATTTGATCAGGGAATCCCTGTTGAAATTGATGGTGTTCGATACAGCCCGATTGACATGATCAAGAAGATGAATGAGCTTGCCGGTCACCACGGAATTGGCAGAATCGACATTGTCGAAGATCGACTGGTGGGCATCAAATCCCGCGAAATCTATGAGGCACCAGCGGCTATTGCCTTGATTCAGGCGCACGAGGAGCTTGAGAACCTAACTTTGGAGCGGGACGTTAATCGCTTCAAGAAGGGCATCGAAGACAAGTGGGCCACCATGGTTTACGAAGGTCTCTGGTTTTCAGATTTGAAGCGCTCGCTCGATGTCTTTATTGACCACACCCAGCGCTATGTATCTGGCGAGGTTCGCCTCAAGCTCGCTGGCGGTAGGGCGGTTGTTACAGGGCGCCGCTCTGACCAGAGTCTTTATGATTTCAACTTAGCTACCTACGACACCGGAGATAGCTTCGATCAGTCGCTAGCTAAGGGCTTTATTGACTTGTGGTCACTGCCAAGCAAGATTTCAGCGAGGCGTGCAAATGGCAAATGAGAATAGCCCAGGTTCACTTTGGGGCGGAAGGTTCCAAGGCTCGCAGGCTGAATCTGCTGTAGCCCTTGGAAGATCTACCCACTTTGACTGGCGTCTAGCCCGATTCGACATTGCCGGATCCAAAGCTCACGCCAAGGCGCTTTTTTCTGCAGGGTATCTCAATAACGACGAAGCAGAGCGTCTGGCAAAGGTTCTAAACCAGCTCCTGGAAAGAGTTGAGTCTGGAAGCTTTAGCCCAAAGCCACAGGATGAAGATGTGCACTCCGCTCTAGAGCGCGGCCTAATCGAAATCGCGGGAGCCGAACTTGGTGGAAAGCTGCGCGCTGGAAGGTCTAGAAACGATCAGATTGCAACCTTGATTCGGATGTACTTAATGTCGGAATCAAACGTTATTGAACAGTTGGTTCTAGAACTTATTGCAGTGCTAATCACCAGAGCTGAGGAGCACTTGGGTTCATCGATTCCTGGAAGAACTCACATGCAGCACGCACAACCGGTTTTGCTATCGCATCACCTACTGGCCCACGCCTGGCCACTAACTAGAGACCTCGAAAGGCTACGCCAGTGGCGCTCGCGAGCTAATCTATCTCCATACGGAGCGGGTGCCCTAGCCGGATCAAGCCTTGGTTTGGATCCCCAGCTTGTTGCAACCGAGCTTGGTTTTTCGGGTACCACGCAAAACTCAATTGATGGAACTTCTTCTAGAGACTTAGTTGCTGAGTTTGCCTTTATCTTGTCCATGATTTCAATCAATCTGTCTCGTTTTGCAGAAGAGATAGTTATTTGGGCAACCGAAGAGTTTGGTTACATCAAGCTAGACGATGCTTACTCAACCGGTTCCTCGATCATGCCGCAAAAGAAAAACCCCGATGTTGCCGAACTTGCCCGAGGTAAGTCTGGAAGGCTAATTGGAAACCTCACCGGATTGCTAGCAACTTTCAAAGCTCTTCCGCTTGCTTACAACCGCGATCTGCAAGAAGACAAAGAGCCGGTGTTTGATTCAATCGACACGCTAGCTTTGCTTCTTCCCGCATTTACTGGAATGGTTTCGACCATGAAGTTTGATCTCGACCGCATGGAGCTTTTGTCTTCTTCTGGATTCTCGCTGGCCACCGATGTTGCCGAGTGGCTTGTGAAGAAGCAGGTTCCATTCCGTGAAGCCCATGAGGTAACAGGCAAGCTTGTTGCTTACTGTGAAGAGAACGATCTCGAGCTGCACCAGGTGCCAGATGCTGATCTAGCAAAACTCTCTAGGCACCTGACAGGGGACTTGAGAGAAGTACTTTCAGTGTCTGGTTCGATTAAGTCTCGCTCCGGGGTTGGTGGAACATCTCTTCCGAGAGTTCTAGAACAAATTGCAGAGCTCAAGAGAAGTTGGGCCAAGAGCTAATGTCACTTTCGAATCAAGCTAACGACAAATCCTTCGCCGGTGTTTGGGAAGAGCTGAAGTGGCGTGGACTTATTTCGCAGTCCACCGACGAAGCAGAGCTTTCCAAGAAACTAAACTCTGGCTCCTTGACTTTTTACATTGGCTTTGACCCAACCGCTGCAAGCTTGCACCTAGGAAACTTGGTTCAGCTTCTTGTAATGAGAAGACTGCAGCTTGCAGGACACAAGCCAATAGTCCTAATCGGTGGATCGACCGGATTGGTAGGGGACCCTCGTCCAACCGCAGAGCGGGTCCTAAACGATGTTGAAACCGTGAACGCCTGGGTAGAGAAACTTTCCAAGCAGGCCTCAAGGTTTGTGAACTTTGAAGGATCAACCGCGGCTACTTTGGTGAACAACATGGACTGGACACAGTCTCTTAGCGCCATCGATTTCTTACGAGAAATTGGCAAGCATTTCCGTGTTGGCAAGATGCTTTCCAAGGAAGCAGTTAGCGCCAGGTTGAATTCCGAGCACGGCATTAGCTACACCGAGTTCAGCTACCAGATTCTGCAGGGCTATGACTTTTTGGAGCTTTTCCAACGGCACAACTGCACCATGCAAATAGGTGGCTCTGATCAGTGGGGAAACCTCACGTCAGGATCTGATCTGATTCACAAGGTAACCGGCGAGAGCGTTCACCTGCTCTCAACTCCGTTGATAACAAACTCGGATGGCAAGAAGTTTGGAAAGTCTGAAGGCAATGCGGTTTGGCTGGATGATTCCATGACCAGCCCATACGCTTTCTACCAGTTCTGGCTAAACGTGGAAGACGCCGACGTTATCGATCGCCTCAAAGTGTTTACATTTTTGACCAAGCAAGAAATCGACGACCTAGCCCAGAAGGTCCAGAGCGAGCCTCACCTTCGGGAGGCTCAGCGCACCCTGGCTCTCGAGGTAACTTCGATTGTTCATTCCAGGCAGGCTGCCGAGGCAGCGATTGAGGCATCGAAGGCTCTGTTTGGCCAGGCCGCTCTAACCGACCTTTCCGAGGCTGACCTTCGCTCTGCCCTGGCAGAACTGCCAAGCGTTAGCGCCCCTTTGGGGTCCTCAATAGCCCAGTTGCTGGTGGATTGTGGGCTAGAGGCCAGTGTTTCAGCTGCCAGACGGGCTATCCGTGAGGGCGGGGTCTATCTGAACAACGAAAAGGTGCTCGAAGAGACCCAGGGACTAGATCAAATGCTGCATGGGAATATCGCTGTTTTGAGACGTGGAAAGAAGACTCTCGCAGCTGTGTTTTTGGGCTAGAGATTCTTTCCAAAAACCCTATATTTTCGCGGATTTGATTTGACTTAAAGCCAGTCAACAGCGTAATCTTGTGAGGTTGCCCAAAGCTTGGATTTCTGCATAGAAAACCGGCTCAAGTACAGCCAATCTAAGCCGAAGTAGGGGTTTTTTGACCCCTGTTTTCGCGTCTAAGATTGAAGGTCCATCATCTAAAAAAGAAGTAAAAAACTTTTTGGTTTTTGCATCTTTGGAAAATGATGAATCTGGATATCGCCCTGGAGATTTCTTTAGTTAGAAATTCCCAAGCGCATCCGATCCTTGAGAACTCAACAGCGTGCACAATGTCGATGCCAAGAACCTCTTGGCTTTATTTGGCTTGCCAAATGAAGTGAAGAGAACAAATTGGATTAGACAGATTGTCAGACAATCTGATTTAGTCAGATCAAATTGATTGCCCCATTTTCCGGGGCATTCGTTCTAGTTTGCTTGAGGGCTTCGGTCCAAAAAGCTACTTAACTTTTACGGAGAGTTTGATCCTGGCTCAGGACGAACGCTGGCGGCGTGCTTAACACATGCAAGTCGAACGATGAAGCTGGAGCTTGCTCCAGTGGATTAGTGGCGAACGGGTGAGTAACACGTGAGCAATCTGCCCTTGACTCTGGGATAACTGCGGGAAACTGTAGCTAATACCGGATACGACACCTTGGGGCATCCCAGGGTGTGGAAAGAATTTCGGTCAAGGATGAGCTCGCGGCCTATCAGCTAGTTGGTGAGGTAATGGCTCACCAAGGCGACGACGGGTAGCCGGCCTGAGAGGGTGACCGGCCACACTGGAACTGAGATACGGTCCAGACTCCTACGGGAGGCAGCAGTGGGGAATATTGCACAATGGGCGCAAGCCTGATGCAGCAACGCCGCGTGAGGGATGAAGGCCTTCGGGTTGTAAACCTCTTTTAGCAGGGAAGAAGCGAAAGTGACGGTACCTGCAGAAAAAGCACCGGCTAACTACGTGCCAGCAGCCGCGGTAATACGTAGGGTGCAAGCGTTGTCCGGAATTATTGGGCGTAAAGAGCTCGTAGGCGGTTTGTCGCGTCTGCTGTGAAAATCCAAGGCTCAACCTTGGACCTGCAGTGGGTACGGGCAGACTAGAGTGCGGTAGGGGAGATGGGAATTCCTGGTGTAGCGGTGGAATGCGCAGATATCAGGAGGAACACCAATGGCGAAGGCACATCTCTGGGCCGTAACTGACGCTGAGGAGCGAAAGCGTGGGGAGCGAACAGGATTAGATACCCTGGTAGTCCACGCCGTAAACGGTGGGTGCTAGTTGTGGGCCACATTCCACGTGGTCCGTGACGAAGTTAACACATTAAGCACCCCGCCTGGGGAGTACGGTCGCAAGACTAAAACTCAAAGGAATTGACGGGGGCCCGCACAAGCGGCGGAGCATGCGGATTAATTCGATGCAACGCGAAGAACCTTACCAAGGCTTGACATATAGAGGAAACGTGCAGAAATGTACGCCCCGCAAGGTCTCTATACAGGTGGTGCATGGTTGTCGTCAGCTCGTGTCGTGAGATGTTGGGTTAAGTCCCGCAACGAGCGCAACCCTCGTCCTATGTTGCCAGCACGTAATGGTGGGAACTCATGGGAGACTGCCGGGGTCAACTCGGAGGAAGGTGGGGATGACGTCAAATCATCATGCCCCTTATGTCTTGGGCTTCACGCATGCTACAATGGCCAGTACAAAGGGCTGCAATACCGTAAGGTGGAGCGAATCCCAAAAAGCTGGTCTCAGTTCGGATTGAGGTCTGCAACTCGACCTCATGAAGTCGGAGTCGCTAGTAATCGCAGATCAGCAACGCTGCGGTGAATACGTTCCCGGGCCTTGTACACACCGCCCGTCAAGTCACGAAAGTCGGTAACACCCGAAGCCGGTGGCCTAACCGTAAGGAAGGAGCCGTCGAAGGTGGGATTGGTGATTGGGACTAAGTCGTAACAAGGTAGCCGTACCGGAAGGTGCGGCTGGATCACCTCCTTTCTAAGGAGCTTCTAGGAGAACTTCGGTTCTTCATAAGAGCCAGTTTCGAAAACGAATGTTTTTCGGCTGGTTTGCTCATGGGTGGATCATCGCATTGTTAGCAGCCTAAATTTTCTTTTCAAGTACAAGCTCTTCGGAGCTTAGGAACGAAGAGGTTATCTAAAACTTCTATTGCACGCTGTTGGGTCCTTGGGGATCGGGAAACCGAAAACCAAGGATCAAATAATCCCCTCCGGGGGATTTTCTGGTCTGGAGCGAGTCTTGACCTTCCTAATAGGAAGTAGAGATTCGTTACCGCCCGTACTTTGAGAACTACATAGTGGACGCGAGCATCTTATTTTAGATCCGACAATTTATTGTCGGGTCTCTTTGTGGTCAAGTTCTTAAGAGCACACGGTGGATGCCTTGGCAATAGGAGCCGAAGAAGGACGTAGTAATCTGCGATAAGCCTCGGGGAGTCGATAAACAGACTTTGATCCGAGGATTTCCGAATGGGGAAACCCAGCTGGACTAGATCCAGTTACTTCTAGCTGAATACATAGGCTAGATAGAGGGAACGTGGGGAAGTGAAACATCTCAGTACCCACAGGAAGAGAAAACAAAAGTGATTCCGTTAGTAGTGGCGAGCGAACGCGGAATAGGCCAAACCGATCATGTGTGATAGCCGGCAGGCGTTGCATGATCGGGGTTGAGGGACTTTTTAGTTGGTCTGCCGACCATCAACAGCAAGAAGCAATATAGACGAATGGTCTTGAAAGGCCAGTCACAGAGGGTGCCAACCCCGTAGTCGAAATGTTGTGGAAGTTGAAGAAGTATCCCAAGTAGTACGGAACCCGTGAAATTCTGTGCGAATCTGTCGGGACCACCCGATAAGCCTAAATACTACCTATTGACCGATAGCGGACAAGTACCGTGAGGGAAAGGTGAAAAGTACCCCGGGAGGGGAGTGAAATAGTACCTGAAACCGTGTGCTTACAATCCGTCGGAGCCAGCTTGTTCTGGTGACGGCGTGCCTTTTGAAGAATGAGCCTGAGAGTTAGTGATATGTGGCGAGGTTAACCCGTGTGGGGAAGCCGTAGCGAAAGCGAGTCTGAATAGGGCGATTCAGTCGCATGTCCTAGACCCGAAGCGAAGTGATCTACCCATGGCCAGGTTGAAGCGACGGTAAGACGTCGTGGAGGACCGAACCCACCAGAGTTGAAAATCTGGGGGATGAGCTGTGGGTAGGGGTGAAAGGCCAATCAAACTTCGTGATAGCTGGTTCTCTCCGAAATGCATTTAGGTGCAGCGTCTTGTGTTTCTTACTGGAGGTAGAGCTACTGGATGGCCGATGGGCCCTACAAGGTTACTGACGTCAGCCAAACTCCGAATGCCAGTAAGTGAGAACAAGGCAGTGAGACTGTGGGGGATAAGCTTCATAGTCGAGAGGGAAACAACCCAGACTACCAACTAAGGTCCCAAAGCGTGTGCTAAGTGGAAAAGGATGTGGAGTTGCATAGACAACCAGGAGGTTGGCTTAGAAGCAGCCACCCTTGAAAGAGTGCGTAATAGCTCACTGGTCAAGTGATTCCGCGCCGACAATGTAACGGGGCTCAAGCACACCACCGAAGTTGTAGCATTTGTACCATTGCCAGGCCTTCGTGGTCCAGGCGTACAGATGGGTAGGAGAGCGTCGTGTGGCGAGCGAAGCGGCGGAGTAATCCAGCCGTGGATGCCACACGAGTGAGAATTCAGGCATGAGTAGCGAAAGGGGAGTGAGAAACTCCCCGTCCGAAAGACCAAGGGTTCCAGGGCCAGGTTAATCCGCCCTGGGTAAGTCGGGACCTAAGGCGAGGCCGACAGGCGTAGTCGATGGACAACGGGTTGACATTCCCGTACCGGCGAAGAACCGCCCAAACTAATCCAGTAATGCTAAGTTTTCTAAGCTGTAGTGAAGCCTTCGGGTGGATCTGCGGTGGTGAACACGACCCTATTCTGGTGCGGTTAACGTATTAACAGGTGTGACGCAGGAAGGTAGCCTCCGCGGGGCGATGGTTGTCCCCGTTTAAGGATGTAGGGCGAGTGATAGGCAAATCCGTCACTCATTAAGCCTGAGATCTGATGATGAGCCCGCAAGGGTGAAGTGGGCGATCCTATGCTGCCAAGAAAAGCATCGACGTGAGGTTCTAGCTGCCCGTACCCCAAACCGACTCAGGTGGTCAGGTAGAGAATACTAAGGATATCGAGAGAATCGTGGTTAAGGAACTCGGCAAAATGCCCCCGTAACTTCGGGAGAAGGGGGGCCTGAGGGGTGTAGGAATTTACTTCCGAAGCCCTGTATGGCCGCAGAGACCAGTGAGTAGCGACTGTTTATCAAAAACACAGGTCCGTGCGAAGTTGCAAAACGATGTATACGGACTGACGCCTGCCCGGTGCTGGAAGGTTAAGAGGAAGGGTTAGCAGCAATGCAAAGCTCTGAATTTAAGCCCCAGTAAACGGCGGTGGTAACTATAACCATCCTAAGGTAGCGAAATTCCTTGTCGGGTAAGTTCCGACCTGCACGAATGGCGTAACGACTTCTCAGCTGTCTCAACCGCGAACTCGGCGAAATTGCACTACGAGTAAAGATGCTCGTTACGCGCAGAAGGACGAAAAGACCCCGTGACCTTTACTATAGTTTGGTATTGGTGATCGGTGTGATTTGTGTAGGATAGGTGGGAGACTTTGAAGCTTGGACGCTAGTTCAGGTGGAGTCGTTGTTGAAATACCACTCTGATCACTTCGGTTACCTAACCACGATCCGTAATCCGGATCTGGGACAGTGCCTGATGGGTAGTTTAACTGGGGCGGTTGCCTCCTAAAAAGTAACGGAGGCGCCCAAAGGTTCCCTCAACCTGGTTGGTAATCAGGTGTCGAGTGTAAGTGCACAAGGGAGCTTGACTGTGAGACTGACAAGTCGAGCAGGGACGAAAGTCGGGACTAGTGATCCGGCAGTGGCTTGTGGAAGCGCTGTCGCTCAACGGATAAAAGGTACCTCGGGGATAACAGGCTGATCTTGCCCAAGAGTCCATATCGACGGCATGGTTTGGCACCTCGATGTCGGCTCGTCGCATCCTGGGGCTGGAGTAGGTCCCAAGGGTTGGGCTGTTCGCCCATTAAAGCGGCACGCGAGCTGGGTTCAGAACGTCGTGAGACAGTTCGGTCTCTATCCTCTGCGCGCGTTGGAAATTTGAGAAGACCTATCCCTAGTACGAGAGGACCGGGATGGACGAACCTCTGGTGTGTCAGTTGTTCCGCCAGGAGCACCGCTGATTAGCTACGTTCGGGAAAGATAACCGCTGAAAGCATCTAAGCGGGAAGCTTGCTTCAAGATGAGATTTCCATGACTTTTAGTCGAGAGGCTCGCAGCTAGATTACTGCGTTGATAGGCCGGATGTGGAAGTGGGGACTAAAGACCCATGGAGCTGACCGGTACTAATAAGCCAACTACTTGATAACAATTTTTTTGCTTGCGTCCACTATGTGGTTCCCGAGGTATGGGAACCAAAACATCACACTTCACGTGTGCTGAACGAAACATAACTCAATAGTGTTTCGGCGGCCATAGCGGAGGGGAAACGCCCGGTTACATTCCGAACCCGGAAGCTAAGACCTCCTGCGCCGATGGTACTGCAAGGGTGACCTTGTGGGAGAGTAGGACACCGCCGGACTTAATTTA
>ERZ1022724.279-NODE-279-length-10788-cov-14.975403_pt1 | contig 10788 bp, 5 predicted proteins | sample MGYA00521091_ERZ1022724 | MGnify/ENA primary metagenome ERZ1022724 (study PRJEB33162, sample SAMN09537610) | freshwater metagenome | isolation source: freshwater | place: Canada:Alberta | collected 2017-07 | study: EMG produced TPA metagenomics assembly of the... | reverse complement strand
GTTCGGTTGCAAAATCGACTTTTCTTGACAAGTTACCCTCCGATGCACACGGACTCACAGGCGACCGCATAAGAATGGAAAACCTGAATCACGATGAACTTGAAGGGGTCGGCAGGTTTGAAGACCTGTTGATGAGCCTTGCGATCGGATTCGTTAATGTTCCGCCCAGCGAGCTGGAGTTGGAAATCGACCGGGCGCTGCGGATGACCGGCGAGTTCACCGGGGTGGACCGGAGTTACACCTTTCTCTATGATTTCGAGCGGCAGGTCACCTCCAACACGCACGAGTGGTGCCGCGAGGGAATCGAGCCGATGCTTGAGCTTTTACAGGACGTGCCGCTTGAAGGTCTGGAGGACTGGATGGATACCCATTTAAAGGGTGAGACCATGCACGTGCCGTGGGTGGAGGATCTGCCGCCCGGGAGTGCTTTGAGAGGTATTCTGGAGCCGCAGGGAATCAAGACCCTGGTGACGATTCCTCTGGTTTATGACTCGAAGTGCATCGGCTTCGTTGGATTTGACGCCGTCAGGCAGCGCAAGTCATGGTCACCTGAAGAGTTGACCTTGCTGCGGATGCTGGCTGAGCTTTTCACCAATGCGGAAGTCGGCAAGCGCAGGGTGGAGGCGCTGGAGGCGGCCCGGCGGAAGGCGGAGTCCGCAGAACGGCTGCTGCGCCGTGCGGTGGAGGTGGGTAAGGCCGCAATCTGGCAAACCGACGAGCGGACCGAGTGTTTGCATTGCGTCTCCGGCTGGGCTGGGCTGCTGGGCGAGGAGATGGACAACACCTGGATCCCGCTTGAACAATTGTATGCGCGAATGCACCCGGATGACCGCGAACGAGTGCTCGAGCATGTCTCCTCGGTATCAGGTTCAGCGGGAAAGTCGTTGCAGGTCAGTTTCAGAATCCGCCACCGTGAAGGCAGGTGGGTCCCCGTTTTTGCACGAGGTTTTCCCGAATTTGATTCCGGCGGGCACTTGCTGCGCATTTCCGGCAGCACCGTGGATGTGACCGAGACGCTGCTGGAGGATGAGAAGGCGCGGAAGCGCTTGGAAATGGACAGCAAGCTCCTGTTGATTTCTTCTCGGTTCGTGGATGTCGAGTGTTATGACTCAGCCGTGGATTCTGCGTTGCGTGATGTGGGTGAGTTCTCGGAAGCGTGCCGGGCGCATCTGGTCATTGTGGACCGGGGTAGGCAGGTGATGAACAACACGCACGAGTGGTGCGCACCGGGAGTCCCATCCGAGCTTGAGACCAGCCAGAATCTGCCGCTTTCTCTCATTCGTGAATGGCTTCCCAGACTTGAAGAGGGGGAAGTGGTCAATTTGAGAGACATTCTTGGCGCGGAACCGCCTGCGGAGCTGATCAAGCTGCTGTGCGAGCAGGGGATTCTCTCGGCCGTCATTGTCCCGCTGATGATCGGTTGGCGGTTGGACGGTTTTTTAGGGCTAGAGTGTACCACTGGCGCGCGCGAGTGGACTGGGGAGGATATAGCGATGTTGCGTAACGTGTCGGAGATCCTCGCAGGTGCCTTGTCCCGGAATCGTGCCGAACTGGCGCTCCGCTCCAGTGAAGAACTTCACCGCAATATTCTCAACAATCTTCACGAGGCGGTGTTCATGACCGACGAGCGAGGCACGATCACTTTTGTGAATCAAAGTTGGAAGTCTGTCACCGGCATTGCCAGTGAAGCTGCCATCGGTCTCAAGCTTTCCGATCTGCTCAACCCCGTGGATCTGCGCGACGAGGAGCGCAAACTGCAATCTCTCCTTCAGGGGGAGGCGGTGGAAAAATATGTCATCCGCGTAGGTGGTTCGGAACGGGATGCCCGCTGGCTTTCCTTGCGGCGGCTTCCTTTAACGGATTCATCCGGCGCGAGTCGAGGCACGCTTGGGACGATCATGGATGTGAGCGATCAACGGGGGTGGGAAGAGGGGCTAATCTCCGCCAAAATCAAGGCGGAATCCGCCAATGAGGCGAAGACGCTCTACCTATCCAACCTCAGCCACGAACTGAGGACGCCGATGCACGGGGTGCTCGGAATGCTTGAATTGATGATGGAAAACAAGATTCCCGAAGAGCAACTGCAGTCTCATGTGGCCGTTGCACGCTCCTCGGCCATGTCACTGCTGCGCTTGCTGGATGATATCCTCGACATCGCCAAGTGTGAGCGGGGACTCATCAAGCTGGAGGAAAAGCCGGTGAATTTGAAGGAGGTCACCGAAGGGGTGGTTGGAATGTTTTCCGCCGAGTCTGCAAAGAAGTCGATCTCGCTGATCTGTGAAGCCGATACCGGGAGTGCGGCGATTTTTCTAACTGATGAGCTGAGGTTCCGCCAGATCCTTGTCAATCTTCTGAAGAACGCGATGACCTACACGATCGTGGGCTCGGTGTTGGTGCGGCTGTCGTGTCAGCAGACGTCTGCAAACTGGCGTCTGGAAGCGGGGCAGTATGTGATGCGTCTGGAGGTGGAAGATAGTGGAATCGGGATTGCTGCGCACAAGTTGCCCAGCATTTTCAAGCCTTTTGTACAGTTAGGCGAAAGTGCCCACAAGAATGAGGGAAGCGGGCTTGGCCTTGCGATCGTCCAAGAGCTCGTTGATTTGATGAAGGGGCGGATCGGTATCGAGAGCAAGGAAGGTGAGGGGACCAGGGTGTGGGTGGATCTTCCTCTCACTCCTTCGTTGCAGGGCAAGCCGGTCGTGGTATCGCAGGATGCCCGCGGCGCGTTCAAGGGGCTGCGGGTGCTGGTCGTGGAGGATAACGAGATCAATCGCATCGTCGCGCGTGAGCATTTGGAGAAGCTTGGCTGCGAAGTGCGGAGTGTGGTCAACGGGTTGGAGGCGGTCGTCGCGTGCAAGCACGAGTTTTTCGAAGTCGTGCTCATGGACTGTCTGATGCCGGTGATGGATGGTTTTCAAGCCACTGAGGGAATTCTGGCGAATCCCAAGAGCGAGCTGCTGCCGATCATCGTCGGGTGCACGGCGAATGCTTCGGATCAGACGGTGGCAATGTGTCTCGCTGTGGGAATGAGTGCGGTCATCAGCAAGCCTTACACCCGGACCCAGCTTGCTCATGAGCTGGATATGTTGCTCCCGAACTGGAGTCGCGGGGGGGCGAACCTGGAATCAGCAGTAGCGCTGACCCAGGCGGTAGCGTTGACCCAGGCGGTATTCGACCCCGAGGTGCTTCGCTCGCTCGATTTGCAGATGGGTGAGGACGGGTTGATCTCGCCGCGGTTGATTGCCATTTTCCAAGAGGAGTCGGTGCGCCAGGTGGATGCGATCCTGGCAGCGCTGGATGCCGGAGCTATTCATGAAGTGGGGCGGGCGGCTCATGCCTTGAAGGGGAGTGCTTCCGCGCTTGGGGTGAACGCCTTGGCCGAGATGTGTGCGCATCTTATGGATTGCGGAGTTTCAAACGAGCGCTGGAAGGAGATCCCCGGCGGCCCTGTCCTGATGGGAAGGCGCTTGGTGGCGGAATATGAAAGGGCTCTCGAGGCACTGGACTTTTTTTCGGTTGAAGTGAGGAATTGTGCGCAAATTGTGCATTCCGGGCTGCGGTGATTTCTTTGCGGTGTCGGGGGCTGGTTGATTAAATCATCGCCCGATGAATTCAAAAGCCACCGCTCTCGTCCTGGTGGGATATCAGAACGATTATTTCGCCAGCCACGGGATTCTCCGAGGTGTATTGGCTGAGGGGATGGTGACTTCCCTTTGCATCGACTCCACCGGCCGAGCGGCCTATGAGCGTGGCTACAGGGGGAGTATCTTGTCGGGCCGCTGTTCCGCACCCACCCGGTCTGAGCAAGACTTCTTCTGTGAACAGAATTTTCCCCTCGATGCGTGTGGGATCGACAGTCGGCAATGGATGGAAAAACGCTTGAACCCGGAGGTTCGATGAAACACCCCCTAGTGAATGAATCCCTGCGGGTCCCTGATTTACATGTCGAGGCGACGGATCACCTCACGGATGCCTTGGTGGCATCTGAGAACCGGATGCTGCGGCGTGTCGAGCTGCTGTCCGAGGTGGTTTTTGAAACGGATGATTCGGGGGCGCTGGTATTCCTCAACAAGGCATGGACTACCATCACGGGGCATCCGGTCGCGGACTGTCTAGGACGGAGGCTGCACGAGTTTGTGCTCGAAGATGACCGTTCTCGCTGCGAGCGAATCATCACCGGGGCGCTTGCGGAAGAAGGGAGCAGCCTCCGCCTGCTCGATGCTCGTGGGGGATTGATCTGGATGGAGATTTCCGTCTCCCGCACGAATGACGGCGGAGTGGTAGGCGCGCTCCACAACGCAACCCGTCGCAAGCAGTCCGAGGATGAGTTGGCAAAGTTGTCCCTGGTCGCGAGCTACACGGCCAACATGGTCATGATTGCGGATCGCGACGGATTGACCGAGTGGGTGAATCAGGCATTCATCACCCACACGGGATACACGCTCGCGGACATGCGGGGAAAAAAACCGGGGAGTATCCTCCAAGGACCGGATACCGACCGGGCGACTGTAGCTCGGATCAGTGCCCGGCTGAAGGAAGGGGTTTCCTGTTGCGAAGAGCTGATCAACTACACGCGTCAGGGTAAGCCCTACTTGATCTCGATGCAGATTACGCCGGTCCGTGGGGCGGGCGGAATGATCGAGCGTTTCATCTCGATCCAGACGGATGTCAGTGAGATGCGCAAGACAAGCCTTGAACTGGAAGAGGCCAAGAAGCGCGCCGAGTCCGCCAATGAGGCAAAGACCCAGGTTCTGGCGACGATCAGTCATGAGATGCGGACACCGCTCAATGCCATTCTCGGCTCCACCGATCTTGCGCTCGAGGCCGATGGGGATGCTGCCGTCCGGCGATCCCACCTCACGACGATCCATGAGAACGCCGGGATTCTGCTGCGATTCATCAGCGACATGCTGGATGTTTCCAAAATCGAGGCAGGGCAGTTCGATCTTCAGTTGGTATCCCTTTCTCTCCGGACCAGCCTTGAGGCCGTCCTCACGCCTCTCGGTGCGCGTGCCGCGGCGAAGGGGCTCGCGTTTGATTTGAGTTTCGACGAGTCCCTGCCGTGCTGGGTCATGGCGGACCCGGATAGACTCAGGCAAATTGTGGTGAATCTGGTCGAGAATGCGATCAAGTTTACCGACCAGGGTGGCTTGAAAGTTGAAGTTTTCCGTTTGGAAGCCGGCCCGGCCGGTGGTGCCGGATTCGGAATCCGCGTCATCGATACCGGGATCGGCATCGCGCCCGAGGACCAGAGCCGGATTTTCCTCCGCTTTGAAAGGGGCGAGGTGTCAAAGACACGCAGCAAGGGTGGTGCCGGCCTCGGACTGAGCATTGTCAAATCCCTGGTCGAAGCGCTTGGCGGAAAAATCAGTGTCAAAAGCAGTCTGGGGCAGGGGGCGGAGTTCAGCGTCGTTTTACCGCTGGTGGTGGCTCCGGATGTTGTGCCCACCCGGGACTTGCACCCTCCGCTGCGGAATCACGGCTCGGAAGTTGCGGAGGGTATCCCGTCACGGATTCTTGTTGCCGAGGATACCAACGCGAACTTTGCCATCGTGGAGATTTTTCTTCAAAAAGCGGGTCACCAGGTGATCCGCGCCGTTAATGGCAGGGATGCTGTCGCTGGTGCGAAAGAGGTGGACTTGATCCTGATGGATGTCGAAATGCCCGACATGGATGGCTTGGAGGCAACCCGCTTGATTCGCCGGGCCGAGAGTGAGGAAGGTCGTGCAGCGGTGCCGATTCTGGCGCTGACCGCTCATGCGCTCCAAGGCTACCGCGAGCGTTGTCTGGAAGCCGGCTGCACCGGCTATCTCACGAAACCGGTCCGCAGGGATCGATTGATCGAAACGGTCAGAGCCGCACTTTCGGGGCGGCGGTCATTGCCAAATCCAACTGGAATTCGCTGTTAGGGCGTTTGCCCGAAGTCATTCCCGGAACTCCATGCCCGGCTACCTTTCCAGCGGGTGGTGTCAATGAAGACCCGAACCTTGTTGACCTGTAGGAGCCTCCGTGGGATCTCCCGCGGTAATCAGGAAATGTTTGGTTTCTGATCCTTCTCCTGAATCTTTCTCGGCTTCTTTGGCAGTTCGTAGCGCTCGATCATGTTATAGATCGTCCGCAGGCTGATCTTGAGTCGCTGCGCTGCCCTCCTCCGGTTGCCTCCACAAGCATCCAAAGCGGCGATCAAACTCATTTTGGTAAGGTCTTCAATGCTTGAACCTCCGGGAGGAAGTATCGCATGCGCCGTATCAGCAGGTTGCCGTTGGAGGGGTGGGAAATCGTCCGGACCAATCAAGCCGTCGCTGGTGCGGGAGACGGCGTGTTCCAGGCAGTGGTAGAGTTCGTTGAGGTTGCCGGGCCACGAATGGTCGAGCAGCCGTTCCAAGGCCCTGCGCGTGAGGGTAGGGCGGCGGAGCTTGCGCATGACGCAGATGCGGGTGATGATATTCTCACAGAGCAGCGGAATGTCATCGGAGCGTTCGGCAAGGCTGGGAACCTGAAGCTGGTAAACCGACAAGGCATACCACAAGTCCTGTCTAAATCGTCCTTCTTTGACTTCCGTCACCAGGTCCAGCGAGGTGGAACAGATGATGCGGCAGGGAGCCAGTTTGGACTTGGGCACCAGCTGCTCGTCTTGCATGACGGATAAAAGTTGGGATTGGGCTGCTGGGTGCAGGCGATCAATATTCTCAATGTAGAGGGTTTCGCCACGGCATCTCCCCACTTTACCCCTTCGGAATTGAGGAGCTTCTTGAAGTTTAGCAAGAGGTATACCGAAGAGTTCCATCTCAATCTGGAGCGGGGAAAGTCCGGCGAGATTGATGGTGCTCATGGGCTTGTTCTTCAACTTTCCACCTTGATGGATGAGCTGGGCGAAGCGGTTCCTGCCGGTGTAGGGTTGGCCGACGAGCATCACGGGTGAAGCGGACTTGGCCGCATCGTCGGCGATCTCGATGGCTTCGCACATTTTCTTCGACTTCCAGCGCCGAAAGCCTTGAGGGGGGAGGAAATCTTCGGTCCATCCACCCGGCGTATTGTGGTAGATCTTGATGGCGAGTTTGAGGGCGGGTATCAGCTTTTCGGGCTCGAACGGCTTGATCAGGTAGTTTTCCGCGCCCGCTTTCATGGCCTGCACCGCCGAGGCGACCGTGTCCTTGGCCGTCAATACGAAACAGGGGAGATCCTTGTGGATTTTACGGCCGTAGCGCATCACTTCGATGCCGTCTCCGTCAGGTAGCGATAGGTCGATCAGCATGGCGCTGATTCGCGCTCCTTCCCTGATGAGCTCGTTCGCTTGATGAACCGTAGTACACGGAAGCGGTGAGAACCCCGCCTTTTTTAGAATCAGGCAGAGCAGCTGCGAGGTGGGCAGGTCATCTTCCACGACGACTACATTCGGTAAATTCTCTTCAGGTCGTGTGGAGGTTGGTTGTGTGGAAGGCATGGATGGTGCCGAGGGTGAAACAGCAGGGAAGGAGAGTGTACGGTGCAATGTCAGATTCTCAAGGAATAACGGGTCTATCAATCAGAAGTAATGCAAAATATGCATTAAATCTCGCGGCATTATCTCGCGTTACGTGGTGATTTGATCTGACATTGAGCCGCAGTGTTGTAGCTCATGCCCGGCCATGAAATCGCCGTGACGCGTGGCTTGCATGACTGCGGACTTTCTAGAGTGGCGACACTTTACCCCTCACCCCCTCACCCCCTCACCACACATGTTTGACGACCAGCGACCTGAGCAGGCCAGCCTCCGCGAGGCGTTCTTGGAAATTGAAAAGTTAAAAAACGAAAATGATCGTCTGCGTGGCGCTCTGGATTCCGGGAGGAGGATTCAAGGGATTCAGCCTGCGGAGGAATTGGATTACCGTTTCTTAACGGGGTTCCGACAGTTCATCGAGCGGGGTGTTTTGGCGGAGACCGTCGCTGACCTTTGCTCTTTGGCATGCGAATCAGTGCTTGTTTCCCTGGACTGCGGAGTCGGGATCATGATCCACGTTGAGGCTGGCGACCCTCAGCCACTTCTGTTTCACGCGGGGCTGGGCGTGCTGTCTGACGAAGCGCTCCCGCAAATGCGGGAATGGACCGAGCAATGTTGGAAGGCTGCTAATCAAGCGGTGGCTCGGGAATCGTTTTTCCTGCCTCCGCTGCCGATGGTTCCTCCCATCCAAGGCGGATTTCTGGTCGAGCCGGTGTTGAATGAATCCGGGGGGCGCCAAGGCCTGCTAATCGCATGGAAGATCCTGGGGACCGAGGAACCGGATTTTTCTGAAACGGTCAAAATCGGATTCAGGATCTTCGCAAGACAGTTGGAACTTCTGATGGTGAACCTCAATCAACATCTGACCATCATCGAGCAGGTTGAAACGCTCCGCATCTCAGAAGATCGTCTTTCTGTCGCACTCGCTCTCAATCATGTTGGCCTTTGGGATTGGGATTTGGTGACGGGCCACATTTATTACTCCGACCATTGGAAACGTCAGCTCGGGCTGGAATCCGAGATGCTTTCCGGTGCTCCGGATGAGTGGATCGACCGGATCCATCCTGATGACTGGGATCATGCGGTCGCGGTGGTGCATGACTGCTGCATGACGCTCGACGGTAGCTTCGAGCTAACGCTGCGAATGCGGAAAAAAGACGGGTCCTGGATTTGGATCAACAGCCGGGGCCACCATGCGGCCACGAAGGATGGCGTGGTCCGCAGGATGATCGGTATCCAGACCGATATCACAGAACCCAAGATCGTGGAGGGAGGACGACTCGGTAGGGAGAACGAGCTGGACCAGGCCCGACTCGACCGCCCGGTGGAAATCGGCGGGCGCTCGGCAAGGAGGCTGCTCCGGCTGATTGGAGAGAGTTCGGACGTTGTCGGTAATCACTCGGGCGATCTGGTGTTGAAGCCGCAAGTGGTGGATCTGAAAATGCTTTGCGAGGAGTTGAAAACCATTGAATCCGGGCGCGCCCCACAATCCGGAGTGGACCTCAGATGGGAGGTGACCCCCGAGGTTCCGCAGCGGGTTCTTGTTGATCGGTTGCGGTTGCGGCAGGTCCTGTCAAATCTGATGGTGAGTGCACTGGATTTCAACGGTCACGGTTCCGTCTCTCTGGAAGTGAGGGCGGAAAAGCCGAGTGAAAATGGCGAAGCAGTTCTGAGTTTTGAAGTGTCGGGTTCAGGCTGCGGGTTGGCCCATGAACCCATACAACCCGGGGTTACGCCGTCCAGCGACGAATTTGAGAGCAACCTGCTTCAAGAGCGGGGGATGGGCTTGAGGCTGGCGATCACCGAAGAACTCATTGCTCGGATGGGCGGAAAGCTCAGGTTTTCCAGTCGCGTGGGAAAGGGGACTGTGATGACGCTTCGTTTGTCGGTCAGGGACATGACCGAGGAAATCAGCGGCGAGGATTCGCCGGCCATTTTGGAGACCCTCGCATTTCAAGGGAAGATGCTGGTAGTCGATGATGATCCCGTCTCCGCGGAGATCGGGCGGATGATGCTTCGCACGCTCGGATTCCAGGTGGATCTGGCGAATGATGGCCGCCAGGCGTTGGCGCTGGCCAGCTCGGTTGCTTATGATCTGATTCTGATGGATCGTTGGATGCCTGTGATGGGAGGCGTCGAGACGACGCGGTGCCTGCGGGCTTCCAGCAGCGCTTTGTCCCGGCATGTCCCGATCTTCGCGCTCACCGCCAATGCGGGGGAGGCGGATGTTGCGGAATGCCGGGCTGCGGGAATGCAGGAAGTGATCATCAAGCCGCTCAACATGAATGATCTGGTTGAGAAACTCAGGCTCCATTTGGGATTTGACCCGCACCACACCGGAAAATGAAAGTTTGCGGTGGGGTGATTGCGGTGCAATCGTTGCATTCTTTACGTGAAATAATTGTTGGGAAACTATGATATGCTATCTAACATACTACCATGACCACGCCGAAAACCTTGAGAAACCGCAAGCGCTCCCTGATCGATCACGATCGTATTGAGGAGATTGGCGGCCTGGAGAATCCTGATATCCGGCGGATTCTCGATTCCTTTACCCGTGATCTCACCGGATATCTGTATCTGATGGATCAGCAACGGGCGGAAGAGAATGCGGTGGCATTGTTGGCGACCTTGCACAAGCTCGCCGGTGCTTCACGGACCTGCGGTTTTTCCGGGATCAGCCGGGTAGTCGATGCTTGGATGGCGTCACCCAAATTGTTAAGTTCCAACTTTCATACGGATTTGCAGAGCACCATCGAGGCAAGCATCGCAGAGTGGCGCTGCCTGGTCCCCTAGCAGCTCCGGATTTCAATCGATCCTGGCCTTGAGCCGGAAGAATCCATCCGAATCCTTGCTGGTGGTGGAAAGGCTGTCCCAGAAGTCGCCGGCAGCTTCCGCTTGGGTCGGCACTTCATCCCAGCGGCTCAGATCCCGGGAGAATTCCAAAGCGAGGCGCCCACCGTTCATTTCCCGCCGCCGCAGAAAACTTGCGGTCATGCCGCCCGCAGTTGCTTCCAAACGGAGAGGGGCGAATTCGTTTGCAAGTCCCTCCATGGTGAATCCCACGTCTTTGGCGCTCGCCCGAGCTTACAACGAATTGAATCGTTGGTGGCTGCTTAGCTGGCTGGTCGAGAGAGTGCCGAAAAGCTGGGTGGCGAAGATGGTACCATCGGCATCCGTGACGATGCCCACCCCGCTATGGGTGTAAGCGGGCTGGACCATCGCAGCCTTATGTTTTGGTGAGTTCTTCCAAAGCACGACCAGCTTGGCGGCGCTTTGGGAATCAGAGCCCGCCTTGGGTGCCGCGG
>ERZ1022724.277-NODE-277-length-10796-cov-12.758589_pt1 | contig 10796 bp, 8 predicted proteins | sample MGYA00521091_ERZ1022724 | MGnify/ENA primary metagenome ERZ1022724 (study PRJEB33162, sample SAMN09537610) | freshwater metagenome | isolation source: freshwater | place: Canada:Alberta | collected 2017-07 | study: EMG produced TPA metagenomics assembly of the... | reverse complement strand
CGACGATGTGGAAGCGGATCACCAGCTTGGGATCCACGGTCATCACGGCCATGGAACGGATGATCGGGAGGCTGAAGTTTTGGTAGTCGAGGGATACCTTACCGTCGATGGTGACCCAGTCCCCGTCGCGCTTTACCGTGTAGGGGAATGAGACCGCCTTAGGCACCTTGTTGATGGTCAGCGTACCCATGGCATTGCCCCCGTCGGTGGTCTCTTCCCAGGATTTTGAGAACGAGAAGGAGCCCTTGGGTTTTCCACCACCCAGCCATTTGATCATTTCCGCATCACGCTTGTCATCGGCCGTTTTCAGGTCGTTGAAGTCCCAGGAAAGATCCAAGTCGGTGGGCTTGGCGGTGGTGGGATCGCCTGCCATCTTGATCGTGTATTTTTTCAACTCGCCCGAGAAGGCATGCCCGGTCGCCTTGGCATCGACCTGAATGCGGCTGCGCGTGGAATCCACCTCGACGGTGGCGGCTTGTGCGACAACTCCGGAGAGCGCACTAATGATGGCGAGGGTGGTGATTGATTTCATCTGCTCTGAAGACGATATTACCGAACGAGCGGCCCACCGCAACTTCCCTTTCCATTTCTGACGGGTTGGTTACTTTTCTGACGCTGGCTCAGACAGGTGCCGCCGATGCCTGAATCAAAAGCGGATGCCCGATGGCGGCTGCCACGAACCGATCATTTTCAAAGCATTCATCATTCAGCGCCCTTGCCAGTAAAAGCGGAGGCTCGCCCATGGGTTCATCCGTGAGTTGGAAAGTCCCCCAATGCATCGCGACCGCTTGGCGGCAGCGCGTGTCTTTGAATGCCTGCACGGCTTCTGCAGGGTTCATGTGCATGGCCCGCATGATCCGGCGCGGTTGATAAGCCCCGATCGGGATCATGCCAAGATCAAGCGGTCCGTAGCGTTCGCCGATGTCGAGGAAAGCCGGACAGTATCCGCTGTCGCCCGCGTGCCAGATTTTACATCCAGCCCCCTCAAGCAGCCAACCGCACCAATGCCCGCGATTCCGGTCCATGAGCGATCTTGCGGTGAAATGCTGCGCAGGAGTGGAGGTCGCTTTCACCCCCGGTGAGATTTCGGCGGATGAGTGCCAGGCAAGCTCACGCACCTTGGTAAATCCCTGCCGCGTGAGCCAGGGCGCGTGGCCCTCCGCAATCCAGACCGGCGTGTGGATTCCGATTTCCCGCAAGGTCGGCAGATCCAGATGATCGTAGTGCCCGTGAGTGAGCAGCACCGCATCGATTCCCGGGAGATCCGCGACTTTACATGGAGCGGGGACCTTGCGCTTGAGACCGGGAAGCGGCAAGGGCGCGCAGTAGTCCGAGAACACCGGATCGACCAGGATCGAAGCACCTGCGCCCTGGAGCAGGAACGAGGCGTGCCCAAGCCAGGTGACCCGCCAGCCAGCATCTGGAGGCTCGGCGATGTGAGCCGGCACGAGCGGCAGGCAGACCGCCGGCGTTTGCGGCGCATCGGGCAGGATCGGCGACTCCGCCGGTCCCAATTTCATCTTCCACCGGAGAATATCCACCACCTGATGCACCTCATGGGGCCAAGGGTTGGTGAAGGTCCGTTTCATCACAGCAGGCAAGCGATAGCGCGAACGAGAAGAATTACCAAGCCCGTTGTTTTCCTGCGGCAATTGGAGCCGGGCGACGGATTCGCCTTGGCATTCAGGCGAATGGCCTCCACTGACTTCGGGCGAGATCATGCGCATTCTCATCATCGAAGACAACGCGCCTTTGCGCAACACGATCCGCCAATACCTGGAGGAAGCCGACTATATCGTGGATACCAGCTCAACGGGCGACGAAGGGCTGTGGGCGGCGGAAGGCAACATTCACGACCTCATTCTGCTCGATCTGATGCTTCCCAAGATGGATGGCATGGAAATCCTCAGGCGGCTGCGCGCCAAGGACAATTCCATCCACATCCTGGTGATCAGCGCAAGGGATGCCCTTGAAGATCGTTTACAGGCGCTGAACGCAGGAGCGGATGACTACCTGACCAAGCCCTTCCCGCTGGCAGAACTGCTTGCAAGGGTCCGCGCGCTTTTGAGACGCACTTATTTGAAAAAGAACCCCTGCTTGCGAGTCGCCGATCTCGAAATCGATCCCATCCGCCGCACCGCCAAAAGGGGGGATCGAGTGTTGGAACTCTCCCCCCTGGAATACAAGCTGCTGGAATACCTGATGTTCCGCACAGGAGAACTGGTCTCACGCGCTGACATCTGGACCCACATCTTTGAAGATGAATCCGGCGGTACCAGCAACATCGTGGACGTTTACATCGGCTATTTGCGGAAAAAACTCAATCACGACGACGCGCCTGAGTTGATTCACACCCGCCGCGGCCAAGGCTACATTCTGGATACTTCCCCATGACCAAACCCCATTCCATACGACGCTCGCTCTTGGTACGGATCGGTGTCTGCACCGGGCTTTTGCTGTTAGCCCTTTCCACATGGATCTATCTAACCGTCCGCCACGGACTTTACCATGAGCTGGACACCGCCATCTCCCAGACGGCAGCCCTGCTTTCCAATCAGGTGGAATTGGAAAACGGCAGAATCATTTTCGAATGGCAGGAAGGCCAGGGAACGAATCGCGCCCTGATCGATGACGGGTTGTTTCAGTTTTGGAATGAGACCACCGGAGAGACAACCCGCTCACCCGGACTACAACTCTTCCACTTGCCCAGGTTTTGCGGAGAAGGGACGACACCGATTCTAAAGGACATCACCCTGCCTAGAAACCATCACCACGCACGCGCCATCGGTATCCGCATCTACCCGTACAACGCCCCGGAAGATCTGGAACACGCGGCTGAGAAGAAACTCGTGGATCCCAAGACCCAGCCCCACATTCTGGTCGTAGCACGGGATGCAAAGCCCATTCACCGCGTATTGAACCGGGTGCGTTGGATCCTTGGGATTGGAACGCTGCTGACGCTTGGCATCATCCACCTGCTCGTTTCCCGAGTGATCCGCATTTCACTACTGCCGATCGACGCCCTGGCCCATCAAATGAAAAACCGCTCCGAGCAAGAGCTCGATTCACCGCTTGAAATGCCCGACTCGCTCCCCTGCGAGTTGAAAGGAGTCGCTGAGAGTTTTGACGTATTGCTAGGGCGGGTTGCGGGTGCCCGAATCCGCGAGCGGGACTTCATCCGCCATGCCGCTCACGAGCTGCGGACTCCCATAGCCGGGCTGCGTGCCGTGACCGACCTGGCACTCTCACAGTCACGCACCGCAGTCGAGTATGCGAACCAATTGCTCACCTGCCAGCGAACCGCGGTCGAGCTCGGGGAATTGGTCAAGCGCCTGACCGCCCTTGCACGTGTCGGCCAGAAAAACACGCCGGTAACACTGGCTCAGGTGAATCTTACGCAGCTTCTGCAGGATTGCTTGTCCTCGTTCTCGGCAGCTATCGAGCAACGAGACCTCACGTTGATCGATGATTTCCACAGCACGCCAGTCTCAGCGCAGGCCGATGAGGCCTTGGCGCGGATCATTTTCAACAACCTCCTCGACAATGCGGTCTGCTATACGAATCCCGGCGGGGAAATCAGGATCAAAACAGAAGTCCGCGACGGACTGGTGAAAATCATCATCGCCAACGCCGCGGCAACCGTTCCTGAAGACACCGCCCGTTTGTTCGAGCCCCTGTTCCGTGCCGACACTTCTCGCCATGACGCGGCGTCCCATCTCGGGATCGGCCTGACCTTGAGCCGCGAAGCTGCAACCGCGATGAACGCGACGCTGCTCGCCCGCAAACCGGCCGATGGCTGGATCGAGTTCATTTTGACCCTTTGCCAAAAATAGTTTCCGCGCTTCGGAATGCCTCGTGTGGCCATCGGCGGCGAACTCCGAATCGCCGCTCCTTGAAGTTTTTGCGTTTTGGTAATTCCTTTTGGCAAAGGGCCTGATCCTGCGAACGGACCGACTCTCACCGAATTCTCATGTTCGGTATGCTGGGATGCACCTGTGAAACGCATTCAGTATTCTCTACCCGTCGCCAGCGTGGTGTTGGGCGGAGCTGCGGTTTCCGCGTTCATGATTCATTCCGTGCTTACGGTGCTCGGAATCAAGCCTCGGAATCCTCAATTCTAACAACCATTCATGCGCTCCATTCTTCGCCCGCCATCCACCCGTCTTGCCATCATCGCCTTCGGACTCTTTCTGACAATATCGTTTCTTTCCCGCTTATTGCTTGCCTTCAAATCCGTGAACGACGTTTCATGGGACGCTTCACTGTTAGGGAGTTTTGTCTGCGGAATGAGCTTTGATTTCGCCGCAGGAATTTTCGCAGCCTCCTTGTGGCTGGTTCTGGGGCTTGTGCTGCCAACTCGTTTTTTGAATTCTCGGACCGGGCGCCATGTGATCATCGGCTTGATGACGGTTTTCGTGAGCCTGCTTGTTTTCATCACCTGTTCAGAATGGTTTTTCTGGGATGAGTTCGGCGCGCGCTTCAACTTCATCGCGGTGGACTATCTGATTTTCACTCAGGAAGTGCTGGGAAACATCTTCGAATCCTATCCCATGGGCTTGATCCTGACCGCCATAGGTCTGGTGGCCGCAGGAATCGTCTGGAGCTTGCATCGGATGAAGGTGCTCGCATGGGCGCACGAGCACCCTTGTGGCATTCGCGGACGGATCATCCCAGCAATCCTCGGCCTGGTCATTCCGACGGCCGTCTTTCTGACAGTGAGCCAATCCTCGCTGGCCAACTTCACCAACCAATATCATCTGGAACTTGCTAAAAACGGCTGTTGGTCATTCTTCGCAGCGGGCAGGAACATGGAGCTCAACTTCGACGAGTGGTATCTGAGAATGCCGCAGGAAAAAATGCTCCTTCAGGCAAAACAACGACTTGTCACCCCCAACGAGGTTGCGAGTTCAGCCCGGATGGATGACTTGCAACGATCCACCCTGAAATCGGGGCCGGAGAAAAAATGGAATGTGATCCTGATTTGCATGGAAAGCATGAGTGCCGACTTCATGACCTACGCGGGCAATCACCGCGGAATCACGCCGAACCTCGACCGCATCGCCGGGCAATCGGTGTTCTTTGAAAACCTCTATGCCACAGGGACCCGCACCGTCCGGGGGATGGAAGCCATCACGCTGAACCTTCCCCCCACTCCCGGGCAGGCGATCATCTACCGGCCCGAAGGCAAGGACCTCGTCACGACCTTCAGCCCCTTTCTCAAACGGGGCTATGACTGCGGATTCTTCTACGGTGGAGACGGCAAGTTCGACTATATGAACCGCTTCTTTTCGAGTTCCGGTTGCCGCATCATGGATGTGAAAGCATGGCAGCAGGAGGACGTCACTTTCAAGACCTCCTGGGGTGCCTGCGATGAGGATCTATTCAACAAGACCCTTTCAGAGGCAGACAAGGCCTATGCGAGCGGCACTCCCTTTCACTATTTTTGTATGACCACCAGCAATCACCGACCCTACGACTTCCCAAGTGGCAAGATCGATCTGCCATCCCATACCGGCGGACGCCGGGCCGCCGTGAAATACTCAGACTGGGCGGTGGGGAAACTGCTTGAGGATGCATCGAAGAGGCCATGGTTCAACAACACACTCTTTGTGTTTTCCGCCGACCACTGCGCCAGCAGCGCGGGAAAAAGTGATCTGGACGTCACCAAGTTTCATATCCCCGCCATGATCTACAATCCCACGTTGCTCAAAGCCCGGAAAATCACCCGCTTGAGTAGCCAGATCGACATCATGCCAACGGTCTTCGGGCTTCTCAACTGGAGCACCGACACCCTTGGTTTTGGAAACGACCTCCTCGCCGAGGGCAACCAGTCGCTTGAGGGCCGGACATTCATTAGCAACTATCAAAAGATCGCCCTCCTGAAAGATGACTCGCTGGTGATTCTCAAGCCCAAACGTCAGAGTGCGGTTTATTCCTGCGATCCTCACAACGGAAAACTTACACTCCTGGCTGAGGAAAACCCTCGAATCCTTGAAGAAGCCGTCACTTATTACCAAAGCGCATCCTGGCTATTCAAATCCGGCAAACTGAGAAAAAGCGCCGCCAACCTAACACCTGTCGCGAACCGCTAATCCATCCCCCTAGGAGGAATCCATGAATCGAACGCTGATCCCCGCCATCATCGTGTTGGCCGTCACTTTCCTGATTTTCGAAAACTCGAACCTCGACCTAACACTTCAGGACAATTTCTACCACTTCGACACGGGCACATGGCTTGTGACCAAGGAGATGAGAATCCCGCATCTCGTCTTCTACTCCGGAATCAAAGCCTTGATCACCGCATTGGGGATCGGGCTCATAATCCTCTGCCTGCTTCCCGTTAGATTCTTCGAGCGCCTCACCGGCGGGCAACTCCGGCGGGTGGATCTATGGGTGGTGGTGGCGACGCTCATCACCGCCCCGTCGCTCATCGCCCTGGGTAAGGCGACTACCAACGTGCACTGCCCCTATGAGCTGACCCGCTATAACGGCGAACAATCCTACCTGAAAGTGTTGGAAAATCCGGCCCCGGGGACGAGACCCGCTCGCCGTGGACGGGGGTTCCCAGCGGGACACGCCAGCGGCGGCTTCGCGCTGCTGAGTCTCGCGAGCCTCGGGCGCACGCGCCGCCAAGTGGCCGCAGGAATCAGCATCGGGCTTCTTGCAGGAAGCTCGATGGGGATCTACCAAATGCTCAGGGGGGCGCATTTCCTGAGTCACACGCTCGTCACCGCATTGACCTGCTGGATCGTCTTCCTGCTGTGGAGGCAGGTTTTGAGCCGGCGCGTTCCTACGGTGACCAAGCCGTGATCCGGCCTCGCTCAAGCGCGCTCGCTGAGCGGCTTGTAGGTGCGGAGCGTGGCACCCGTGTAAATCTGGCGGGGCCTTGAGATCCGGCTGTCGGCGTCGTCCATGACTTCCTTGTAGTTCGCCACCCAGCCGGGCATCCGGCCAATCGCAAACAAGACGGTGAACATGTCCATGGGGATGCCGATGGCACGCATGATGATGCCGCTGTAGAAATCCACGTTCGGATAGAGTTTGCGAGCGACGAAATACTCGTCGTTGAGGGCGATTTCCTCTAACTTTTTCGCAATGTCGAGCAAAGGGTCCGAGACGTGAAGCTGGGCGAGGACCTTGTCACACTGTTCCTTGATGATCAGAGCACGCGGGTCGAAATTCTTGTAAACCCGGTGGCCGAAGCCCATCAGCTTGCGATTGCCGGTCTTGTTTTTGACGGCGGTGAGGAACTTGGTTCCATCATCCCCCTCCTTGTGGATTTCCTCGAGCATTTCAAGGACCGCCTGGTTGGCACCGCCGTGAAGCGGGCCCCACAGCGCACAGACGCCCGCGGAGGCGGAGGCAAAAAGATTGGCACGGCTGGAGGCGACCATCCGCACCGTGGAGGTCGAGCAGTTCTGCTCATGGTCGGCATGGAGCAGGAAGATCAGGTCGAGCGCCCGGACAATCTCCGGCTTGAGTTCGCAGTCCTCACCGGGATGTGAAAACATCATGTGAAGGAAATTGGCGGTGTATTTCAGCGTGGTCTTGGGATAGATCACCGGCAGCCCGTGCGCTTTGCGATAGGAGAAGGCTGCGATGGTGCGAACCTGGGAAATCAAACGCGCGGCGTGGAAAGGAAAACCCTCCTCACGGGCGGAGATCAAATTCGGGTGGTAGGAGGAAGCGGCATTGATCATGGACGACAGAATCGCCATCGGGTGTGCCGTGGGTGGAAATCCTTCGAAATGATGCCTCATCCCCTCATGGAGCATCTCATTTTCGGTCAGCATCGAAGAAAACTCCGCGAGTTGCACGGAGGTGGGAAGCTCCCCGTAGATGATGAGGTAGGCAGTCTCGACAAAAGTGCTCTTTTCAGCGAGCTCGGCAATGTTGTAGCCGCGGTATTGGAGGACACCCTTCTCGCCATCGATGAAGGTAATCGAGCTCTTACAGGCTCCGGTATTTCCGTAAGCGGGATCGAGCGTGATCGCTCCGGTCTTACTGCGGAGGGTGCTGACGTCGATGCCAACTTCCCCCTCGGTTCCTACAACGGTCGGCAGCACAAGCGGCTTGCCATCGATCATTAATTCCACTGTTCCATTCATGCGCCGAGATGCTATTCCAAGTTATTTCGGAAAGGCTAGCTCGCAATGAATTGTTTTTCACTTTTATCCGGCAGCCCCTCACCCGCGGGTGCTTGAGCATGGAGCGTGCCGCAAATCGAAGACATTTCGTCACTCGCCCGCATCGGGGAAGGATCCGAGCAGCTTCACGAGTGAGCAGTGATTTTCCAACTCCGCAAGGGCCTCCGCGACTTTTGGGTCCTCGCAATGACCGGCAAGATCCACGTAGAAGATGTATTCCCAATCCTTGCGTTTGGATGGCCGGGACTCGATTTTCGACATATTGATGTGGAATTGATCAAACGCCTGAAGCGCCTTGACCAGCGAGCCGGGTCGATCATGGATGGCAAAGAGGATGGATGTGCGGTCGTTGCCGGTGGGCGGGCAGGTTTTCTCACCGATCACCAGAAAGCGCGTGGTATTGGTCGCACGGTCCTGGATGGATTCCTCGATGACCTTGAGCCCGTAGATCTCAGCGGTTAGGGAGCTCCCGATCGCCGCGGCCCCTTCCGAGGCCCTCTCCACGGCGATTTGTGCGGCTTTTGCGGTTGAGGAGACTTCGACGCGGTTCGCCTTGGGAAAATTCTGCAGAATCCAGTGATTGCATTGCCCGAGGGCCTGCGGGTGGGAGTATAAGGTCTTGATTTCCTGCCGCGGAACCGCCGCCATCAGACAGTGCTCGATCCGGAGCAAGATCTGCGCGCAGATGTGCAGCGGCGAGTCCACAAACAAGTCCAGGGTGTGGATCACCGCACCATCCGTCGAGTTTTCGATCGGCACCACTCCGTAACTCACCTGGCGCCGCGCCACTTGGTCGAACACATCGGATAAATTCGCCTGCGCGGAATATCCGACCGAGTGGCCGAATTTCTTGATGGCCGCCTGATGGGTCCAGGTGCCTTCGGGTCCGAGATAGGCGATGGTGAGATCGTCCTCCAAAGCCAGGGCCGCGGACATGATTTCACGGTAAATCGCGCGGATGGATTTTTCGGGCAGGCGGCCGGCATTGATTCCAATGAGACGGCGGAGGAGCGCCTCCTCCCGCTCGGGTGCGTAAATTTGCAAGCCGTCGCGTTTTTTAACAAGGCCCACTTGGTGGACAAGTTCGGCACGGCGGGCGAGGAGGTGGAGCAGATCGTGATCGATCATATCGATCTGGCTGCGGATATCGTCAAGGTTCACGGAGCGGAGATAAGTTAGGAGTCGGAAGCGGCTTCATCGCCGGCAGCAGCGGCCGGAGTGCCAAGCGCGAGTTGTTGTTCGCCATCTGCGGCGGGCGCTGGCGGCTCCGTGGGTTCAGGTAGCTTTACCTTGCGAAGTTCGGACGCATTGGGAAGGTCGTCGATGGAACGGATGCCGAAGTGCTCGAAAAAGAGATCGGTCGTTTCATAGAGAAGTGGCCGCCCGGGAAGCTCCGCGCGACCGCCGATGCGAATCAGGTCGCGATCGAGAAGTTTTTGAACCATCCCGTCGCAGGCCACGCCGCGCACCGCCTCGATGGCCGCCTTGGTGATGGGTTGGCGGTAAGCGATGATGGCCAGGGTCTCCATGGCGGGTCCGCTCATGCGCTCCGGCTTGCGCCCTGGGAAAAGCTGGCGGACGAACTCGCCGTATTCAAGCCGGGTGAAGAGCTTCCAGCCTTTCGGGCGCTCGATGATGGTGAAGGCCCGTTGATGATCGAGATACGATTGATTCAGATCCGCGATCGCCGCGGTGACTCGCTCGGAAGAGGTCGCGGCGAGGTCCAACAGCCAAGCGGGAAGCGGCGCGCCGTCCTTGCCCTCCTCGGATTCCCGGGCGCGGACATCTTCCGCTTCCGCCACCCGGGCACGGACCAGCTTTGCGATTTCCTCGGAAGGAAGAGGATTCTGGGAGGCAATTAAAAGAGCTTCGACGATGGCACTGAGCTGCATGGCGGGCCCGCACCTTAGGGAACGATTGACGCATTTCAAGCCTCCTGCGGAAAACCTGCTGAAACACTTATTTCGCAAAGCGCGAAGTTTCTGCTTGATGGAGTGTGAGTAACGGGCTAACCCACCGCGCTCACTGTGCTTGTTTGGACTCCCCCCCAGGTGCTCAGAGGACAATCTATCAACCGCATTCCCATCTCTGCGCCATGGCCGCGAAGACTACAAAACCAAAATCTGTTCCTGAAAAAGGAAAGGCAAAACCCGCTGTGAAACCCTCGAAGCCCGTCGCGGCAGCGAAGAAGAAGCCACTGGTCAAGGCGGCAGCCATCCAGAAGAAAGCAACGCCTGTCGCCGGCAAAAAGCCAGTTACCAAGGATTTGGCGTCTCCGGCGAAGGACAAGCGTCCCGCCAAGACCCCGGCGCCCCAGAAAAAACCGGCGACCGCCGCCGAGAAAAAGCCAGGGGTCAAAGCCGCAGCTCCAGCCAAGAAGCCCGCGCCGACGGTCAACAAGCAAGCCGCCGTCAAAACTCTCCCCCAAAAGCCACTTTCCAAGTCTCAATCACCCATCCAAAAATCGCCTCCTTTGAAAAAAATCGATCCTCAAGAAACCGCCAAAAAAACCTCACCATCCACAAAAACTGCTGACAAAACCTCAGCTCCAGCGCCTGTGACACCTGTCGCGGAAGCGACCAGTGCCGAGATTGCTGCCAAGCCACCCACCCAGGCCAAGAAGCCTGCGGTCGTGAAATCCCGCTCATC
>ERZ1022724.276-NODE-276-length-10858-cov-5.398963_pt1 | contig 10858 bp, 11 predicted proteins | sample MGYA00521091_ERZ1022724 | MGnify/ENA primary metagenome ERZ1022724 (study PRJEB33162, sample SAMN09537610) | freshwater metagenome | isolation source: freshwater | place: Canada:Alberta | collected 2017-07 | study: EMG produced TPA metagenomics assembly of the... | reverse complement strand
CTTCTCAAGGGAGTTGACCCTGCTCCTCTTGTTGAAAAACACGCACATCGAATTAGGGGTGCTGTCGTGATTGGTGCCGACACGTCAGAACTTGAGGCGATTCTTGCCAATGGATACCCGAATCTAGAAGTTAGGGTCATCTCAGGAGAGAACATCATGGTCCAGGCGGTGCAGGCAGCGCGAGCACTCGCCCATGCAGGGGATGTTGTATTGCTGGCTCCGGCCGCGGCATCGATGGATCAGTTCAAGGATTACCAAGACCGGGGAAATCAGTTCCAGGCAGCGGTTAGAGCAGAGGGGGCGAAATGACCACTTTGAAGGAGTCAATCAAGCCTCGATTTAGGGCTCAATCTCGAGAGTTCTACATGCTGCTGGGACTGACTGCAGTCGTCACGCTCCTGGGACTTGCAATGGTCGCAAGTGCTTCATCAGTGGATGCCTTCAAGTCAACGGCAAATGCTGCTGACACTGTGATCAGGCAGGGCGGCTTTGCTCTGATTGGTGCTGTCGCCCTTGTGGTGGCATCAAACCTTCCGTTGGCAATTTACAAGCGGTTCGCGCTGCTGTTTTTGTGGGGCACGCTTGGTCTTCAGCTTCTAACCGTCTTGTTCGGTAACGAGATCAATGGAAACCGAAACTGGCTCGACTTGGGTTTCACCTCGATTCAGCCATCAGAGTTTCTAAAGCTTGGCCTTGTCATTGCATTTAGCCTGATGCTCTCTGAGCTAACCGGGGATGAGCTATACGACCAGCAGATCTGGAAGCGCGTCTTTGTTTACTCTGGCGCAGCTTTAGTGATGGTGGTCTACTTCGGTAAAGACATGGGTACCGGAGTCGTAATGGTGATTACCCTCGCTGGCCTCTTTCTTTTTGCGGGTATGAAGCTGCGCAGTTGGCTTGGCCTAATGGGCCTGGTTGCATTTGGAGCCTTCGCACTGGTGATGATGTCGGGCTCAAGAAGGGCGCGTTTCGCGGCTTGGCTAAACCCAACCGAAGCCGATCCAATGGGAGTCAATTGGCAGTTTGAGAAGGGAACCTGGGCGCTTGCGCAGGGTGGAATCTTTGGCTCGGGACTTGGGCGATCGAGAATGAAATGGTCTTGGATTCCAGAGGTTCAAAACGACTTCATATTCGCGATTATTGGCGAGGAGCTGGGTCTGATCGGGGCCTTGTTTGTCATTCTGCTCTTCTGTGCACTGGCCGTAACAATGTTCATGATTGCCAAGAATCAGACCAATGCGTTTTCACGCAACATAGTTGCAACCGTCATGGTCTGGATATCAATGCAGGCCTTCATCAACATTGGGGTGGTCCTGGGGCTATTCCCAGTCCTAGGTGTCCCACTGCCTCTAATCAGCGCTGGTGGTTCCTCGCTAATCATCACCCTCGCATCAATTGGCGTCGTGTTGGCGGTTGAGCGGGATCGCGTCAAGAATCTCGGCCGATCTCGTAGATGACTAATTTCCTGCTTTCCGGTGGCGGAACCGGTGGTCACGTAAACCCGCTCCTTGCGCTAGCAGAACAGCTCCGAACCGAGGGGCACTCCGTTACTGCACTGGGCACTAAAGAGGGCCTTGAATCACGCCTGGTCCCAGAGCGAGGATTTGAACTACTCACCGTCGCAAGACTTCCCTTTCCAAGAAAGATCAACTTTCAAGCGCTCGCCTTTCCGTTTCGTTTTGCAGCCGCAACCGCTCAAGTTCTTGGCTTTATCAAAAAGCACCAAATCGACTGCGTAGTTGGCTTTGGCGGATATGCCTCAGCTCCCGCATACGTTGCTGCGGCAATAGCAAGAAGGCCGTTGGTGATTCACGAGGCAAATGCGTTGTCTGGGATTGCCAACAAAATTGGCGCGAAGCTTACAAAGTTTGTTGCGATTGCCTTCCCAAATAGTGATCTCAGCGGTGCAATCACCGGCATGCCTATCCGTAAAGAGATTGTTGATTCAGTTACTGGCTATGACAAGGGTCAAGCAAGAGTTGAGTTGGGGTTGGATCCAATTCTTCCAACTCTGCTGGTGACAGGCGGTTCGCTTGGCGCTAAGTCTTTGAATGACAGTGTTATCAACGCGCTCCCCAAGCTAAAGGCAGCGGGGATCCAGGTCTTGCACATCGTTGGCGATAAGGCTGGGCTGCCAGAGGTTTCTGAACCCGGTTACCTGCGAATTGCTTACTGCAACCGAATGGACGCAGCCATAGCGGCGAGTGATTTTGCAATCTCTAGGGCGGGGTCTTCGACGCTAGCTGAATTCACTGCTGTGGGGTTACCTGCGCTTTACGTCCCGTACCCTGCAGGTAATGGAGAGCAACGCTTTAATGCGGTTTCAGTCGCTGAGGCAGGAGGCGGTTTAGTTGTTTTGGATCGTGATTTCTCCGCCTCAGTTATCGAGTCTGAAGTAATTCCAACCATCTCTCACGCTGCCACTTTGCAAAAGATGGCCAGCGCTGCAAAATCTCAAGGAATTCCTGACAGCACACTGCGCCTGCGAGATTTAGTGCTTTCCGCAGTGAATACTTAGGTCGTGATTAAGCCCGACTACTCCCAGCCTGTCCCAGAGAACCTTGGCGTTGTCCACTTCATCGGCATAGGCGGTTCCGGTATGTCTGGGCTTGCCAGGCTGCTTTTGGGCATGGGGCACAAAGTTACCGGCAGTGATGTTCGCGACAGCGACAACGTCCAGGCCCTAATTGCTCTTGGTGCAACGATTCACATCGGCCATGACGCCAAAAACCTTGGCACGCCAGACACCGTGGTTGTCACCAGTGCACTTTGGGAAACCAATCCGGAATATCAACTTGCTCTTGCCTCCTCCATCCCGGTACTTCACCGATCAGCGATGCTTGCTCACCTGAGTTCCAGGGGCAAGTTGATCGCCGTGGCTGGGGCTCACGGAAAGACCACGTCCACCGGAATGGTCGTGACAGCTCTTCGAGGCCTGGGAGCAGATCCGAGCTTTGTAAACGGTGGGGTTATTCAGGAGTATGGCGCCTCCAGCGCTTTTGGGTCGGGGGACCACTTCGTAATTGAGGCTGACGAGTCCGACAGTTCGTTTCTGCACTACAAGACCAACACCGTTCTGATTACCAACGTTGACCCAGACCACCTAGATCATTTTGGATCCTTGGATGCGTTTGAGGGAGAGTTTGTTCGTTTCGCCGATGCGGCTCAGGAACTGGTTGTCATATCCTCGGATGATCCCGGTGCAGTCCGGGTGACGGGAAGATTGCATCACCCTCGGGTCATCACCTTTGGCGAAGCCGGCACTGCGACCGTCAGGGTCTCAAAGATTGATGCCTCCGGTCCCAGGGTCAGCTTTGATCTCAACTTCGAGGGCAAGAGCGCGAGCTTGACTCTTCAAATTCCAGGCCGTCACAACGCACTGAATGCCGCAGGGGCGGTAGCTGTGCTGGTTGGCCATGGATTTGACTTTGAACTCAGCTGCAAAGCCGTGGCAGGCTTTGGCGGCACAGTCCGCAGGTTTGAACTTCATGGGGTTGCTCGCGGAGTGAGTGTTTATGACGACTTTGCGCATCACCCAACCGAAGTTGCGGCTGCCCTAGCTGGTGCCAGGGCAGCAGTTGGTGATGGCAAGCTGATTACCGTTTTTCAGCCGCACCTCTACAGCCGCACAAGAATCTTTGCCGCAGAGTTCGCCCAAGCCTTGGCACTGAGCGATCAGGTTGTAATCACCGACGTTTATGCGGCTAGAGAGGATCCAGAGCCAGGGGTTACCGGAGCCCTAATTGCCGACCGAATTTCCGACCGCTCCAAGGTTCACTATGTCGAAAAGTGGGAAGACGTTGCATCGGTTGCAGCCGGTCTTGCCTCCAGCGGAGACTTCATTATCACCATGGGTTGTGGCGACATATTCAGAATGGTCCCCGAGCTTCTTGGAGCGCTAGAGGCCTAGCATGAAGCGTCCAGAGCGAGAGCTTTTGGCAAAGGAGCGAAAGCGACTTAGTCGAAAGCAGAAGAAGGAAAAGGCACCATCACAGCTTGGTGTGTTCGCGTTTTGGACTCGCATCTTCGCCGTTTTTTCCCCGATCGTTTTGATCATTTTGGTTGCGGCAACTTTCTTTACCCCGCTGCTGGCAATTCAAACCATTGAGGTGACTGGCACCGAGCGCATGAAGAGCGCAACGGTTGAAAAAGCACTGGCTGGTTTACAGGGGAGACCCCTAACCACTATTTCCGAGGGTGAAGTAGAGAAGCTGCTTGCAGATTTCTCACTAATTGAAACCTTTGCGCTTCAGGCCCAACCTCCTCACACGTTGGTAGTCAAAATTCGAGAGCGTGAGCCAATCCTGGTTTTAGTAAGACAGGGTAAGAACTTTCTCTACGACGCAGCGGGTGTTCGCATTGATCAAGCGAGCGGAAAGGTGACCCTTCCATTCCTCAAGCTCACGGGTGAACCCCAGGACAACCCAAGATTCAAGGCCGCCGTGGAGTTGTTGCTGTCACTACCGGTGAAGACCTACAACCAGGTCTTCTCAATCGAGGTTTCTGAGCAGCTGACAAGTCAGCTCACCCTAAAGAAATCCAACATCACTGTGATTTGGGGCGACAACAAGCAGGCTCTCTTCAAAAACGAGGTACTCCAGTCGCTGCTAAAGACTGGCCTCAAAGACTCGGTAGTGGTCGATGTCTCTTCGCCCAACGCTCCAGTGGTCACCTACCCGAACTACTAGGTTTGCGACACGCCCGAGCCAAAGTGTTCCTTTCTGGCTTCTCCGCCCTACCTTTCTGGCGCAATTTGAAAACTGATTGAAAAGTTAAGCCTCAGCCTTAGCTTGAAGGTTTTCGCTATAGGAGGCAAAAGTGTCACAGGCACCGAACTATCAAGCAGTCATCAAGGTAGTTGGCGTTGGCGGTGGTGGCGTTAACGCGCTGAACCGCATGATCGCTTCAGGTCTGCGCGGAGTCGAATTTGTCGCAGTGAACACCGATGCACAGCAGCTTCTTATGAGCGATGCCGATGTCAAGCTGGACATCGGCCGCGACATCACCCGTGGGCTTGGCGCAGGCGCTGACCCAGAGGTCGGTCGCCGTGCAGCTGAGGAGCACGAGAGCGAGATTGAATCCGCCATCAAGGGTTCAGACATGGTTTTCGTAACCGCAGGCGAAGGTGGTGGCACCGGAACTGGAGCTGCCCCGGTCGTAGCGCGAATCGCAAAGCGCCTTGGAGCGCTAACCGTGGGTGTTGTCACCCGCCCATTCAACTTTGAAGGCAAGCGCCGTGCAGTGCAGGCCGACGAGGGCATCAAGGCACTTCGTGCCGAGGTTGACACTTTGATTGTGGTTCCAAACCAGCGTCTGCTGGAGATGACCAACAAGAAGATTTCTGCAATTGAGGCATTCATCACCGCGGACGATGTTCTTCGTGCCGGTGTGCAGGGCATCAGCGACCTGATTGTTGTCCCTGGATTGATCAACCTTGACTTCAACGACGTCAAGTCGGTTATGCAGGGTGCTGGCTCAGCGCTTATGGGTATCGGAACTGCCAAGGGCGAGGACCGAGCTGTAAGGGCAGCCGAGATTGCTGTTTCGTCGCCACTGCTTGAAGCAACCATCGAAGGCGCTCACGGAGTTCTGTTGCTAATCCAGGGTGCGTCAGACCTAGGTCTGCACGAGATCGACGATGCTGCCCGACTAGTTCAGGAAGCAGTCCACCCAGAGGCGAACATCATCTTTGGTGCAACCATCGAAGACACCTTGGGTGACGAGGTTCGCATCACCGTTATTGCCGCTGGCTTTGACGGGGGAGAGCCGACCTACCGCAAGTTTGAGGCTGCATCGCTTGGCCAGGCTGCCCTGGCTGCAGCAGCGGCTACCGCTGTAACCCCACTCATCGAAGAGGCTGTAGCTGAGGCCGTTGAGCCTGAGGAGGCCTTCGCTCAGATGCAGCCGGTTGAGGTAACAGTGAGCCACTCATCAAACACTGGATTCGGCGACGATCTGGACCTTCCAGAATTCTTCCGTTGAGTCTTTCCGAACGTTACGAGCGGGTCTTGGCTGATGCAGCCAAGGCCCACTCGGCTTTTGGGCCAGCAAAGCTGGTAGTAGTGACCAAGAATCACCCTGCGGAGCTTGTGGCGGAGCTAATTGACCTTGGGGCCAGCGACTTCGGTGAGAATCGAGACCAAGAGGCTTCCGCTAAAGCCCAGGCTGTGGCTGAACTAAGGCCTAATGCAACGGTCAACTGGCACTTTGTGGGGCAACTTCAAACGAACAAGGTCAAGTCGGTGCTTGGCTACGCACGCTCCATTCACTCAATCGATCGGGAATCCTTGGTGAAAGAGCTGGCCAAGCAGTTGCCAAAGTTTGATTTCAGGCTGGATGGGTTCATCGAACTAAACCTCACCTCCGATCCAAATCGCGGCGGGGTATTGCCTGAGAACCTGATGTCGCTTGCCGAACAGGTTCTTGCCGTTGAGCAAATCAATCTTGTCGGCCTCATGGCGGTCGCAGGGTTAGGCGAAAATCCGCGGAGCGAGTTCGAAAAAGTACTTGATCTACAAGCGAAACTCATGAAATTGGCACCCAATGCTCAGGGCCTTTCGATTGGGATGAGCGAGGATTACGAAATCGCCCTAGAAATGGGTGCGACACACATAAGGGTTGGGTCCAAAATCACGGGCCCAAGGGCCTATTCGGCCTAGTCTTTACTTGATCTAAGGAGTTATTCATGGGCGCAATGAATTCAGTACTGACGTTTTTTGGTTTTGGACCAGGAGAGTCGACCAGCACTGAGACTGCTGCTAAGCCACGCGTGGCTGCTGCGCGTCGCCGCGCGGGGGATATGTCCGAGATCGTAACTCTTGACCCGCAGTCATATGCCGATGGCAAAGAGGTTGCCGCAAACTTCCGCCAGGGCATTCCGGTGATTGTGAACATCGCCGCTCTGAGCGAGTCCGACGCGTCAAAGATGTTCCACTTCATGATCGGCCTCAAGGAAGGCCTTGAAGGTCAAATGAAGCGCGTTACCCCTAAGGTCTTCTTGCTCACCCCAGCTCACGTCGCCATCTCCGACAACGAGGACGACGCAGAGATCAACTCTGACTTGATGAACTAGCAATGTCCTTCATCGGAACAGCTCTCTACTGGGCGCTTCAGCTCTACTTCTACGCTTTGCTTGCTCGATTCGTTGTCGAGCTAGTGGTCAGTGTCAAGCCATCTTGGAGGCCACCGGGTGCGCTATTGCCGATTCTCGATTTTGCCTACACGATCACAGACCCACCTTTGAAGTTTGTGAGGCGATTTGTTCCGCCGCTTCGCATGGGTCCGGTTGCTTTGGATCTTGCCTGGACGATTGTGGTCATCGGGGTACTTTTTCTTCAGGGTTTGGCACGAGGACTCTAGGCAAATAACATAGAGCCTGTCGCTTTCTGTGCGGCGAGATCAGAAAGGTGCACCTAATGGCGCTTACGCCCGAGGATGTAGTCAACAAGAGATTTCAGATAACCAAGTTCCGCGAGGGTTATGACCAGGACGAAGTTGATGACTTCCTGGATTCCGTAGTCGTAGAGCTACGCCGCCTCACCGTCGAGAATGACGACCTCAAGGCCAAGCTTGCAGCGGCCAATGCTAGAAGTGAAGACGCTGTTGTCGAGGCGCCTAGCTACCCAGCCGCCTCGGTAGTTGCAGCTGCTGCTGTTCCATCAGCTGCAGATGCTGGTAACTCTCACAGCCTTCTAGAGCTTGCTCGCAAGCTTCACGAGGAGCACGTCCGCGAGGGACTCACCAAGCGCGACCAGCTGATCCGCGATGGTCAGGAGAATGCAGCGAGACTTGTTCGCGACGCAGAGGCTCAGGCTCGTGCCGTCATTGGCCAGCTTGAGCTGGACCGCAAGGCTATTGAGAACACCATCGATGAGCTTCGTGAGTTTGAGCACGACTACCGTGGTCGTTTGCGTGAGTACATCGAGAACCAGCTCGAGACCTTGGTTCGCGAGGAGTCATTCGAGCAGCCACTAGAGGTTGCTCGCCAGATTGAGCTTGATGCAGCTGCTTACGCAGCATCAGCCGCCACTGCTGCAGTCGTTGAGGAAACTGACGAAGCTGCAGTTGAGGATGAGAACGAGCCTGAGGAAGTAGAAACCGAACTTAGTGAGCGCAACTAAGCAGAGGTTTGGCCTTGTCTATGGACTAGGGCTAATTGCCCTGGTCCTTGACCAGGTTACAAAGTACGCGGCAGAAGCCTTCCTGAGCGATGGAACCGTAGTTCAGGTTCTCGGTCCACTGTTGCAGTTTCGCCTCGCCTACAACGACGGTGCAGCGTTCTCAATGAACTTTGGTGGCACTTGGGTGCTACCAACCATCTCTTCAATCGCAGTTTTATTGCTGCTGTGGTTTGGCCCGCGCGCAAAGACTGCTATCTGGGGAGTAATCGCAGCTTTGGTTCTAGGCGGTGCGGCGGGGAACTGGATTGACAGAGTGTTCAAGGATCCCGGCTTTTACCAGGGTCACGTGGTCGATTTCTTGCAGATCCCCTTCAACTTCCCAATTTTCAATCTGGCTGACAGCTTCTTGGTGATTGGAGTTGCATTAGCGATTCTAAGAACGCTTAAAGGCGATGAAATTGGGGGAGGAGTTGCCAAGTAAATTCTTGCCAACTCCAGACTCCTTAGTCGGAGAGCGGGCCGATGCAGCATTGGCCAAGATGCTGGGTGTCTCAAGGACTAGGGCAACCGAGTTGCTAATTGCAGGCATGGTGCAGGCAAACGGTCGCGTTCTTGGAAAATCTGATCGCCTAGAGGTGGATCAGATTCTCGAGGTTGAGATTGAAGATCGCAAAGTTGATTTACTCGAGATTCGCCCTGAGGATGTGGCTGAGCTTGAGGTCGTATTTCAGGACGCAGACATAATCGTCATCAACAAGCCAGCAGGCGTTGTCTCACACCCGTCCCTTGGGTTTGACGGTCCGAGTGTCGGCGGGGTTCTGCTCTCGCGTGGAATCCAGCTGTCGACTTCTGGTGCCCAGGAGCGCCAAGGTATTGTGCAGCGGCTAGATGTTGGCACGTCCGGGTTGATGGTCTTGGCAAAATCGGAGCGAGCCTATTCGGTTCTCAAGCAGGCATTCAGGGATCGCACCGTCAAAAAGACCTACCACGCCCTGGCCCAAGGTCACCCAGAGCCATCTTTGGGCACAATTGACACTCCGATTGCGCGCAGCCAGCGCCACGATTACAAGTTCACCATCTCGGAGGATGGCAAACCTGCGGTGACGCACTACAAAACCATTGAATTGCTGCCATCGGCTGCACTTATGGAAATTGGCCTAGAAACTGGCCGCACCCATCAGATTCGAGTTCATTTTTCGCACTTTAGACACCCTCTAGTCGGTGATCCGCTCTATGGGGCAGACCCGAAGCTTGCTTCGACACTCGGTCTGGATAGGCAGTGGCTTCACGCAAAGAAGCTCGCGTTTTCACATCCAATTAGTGGGGACTGGGTCGAGTTTGAGGTCGGATACCCCAAGGATTTGGAACTCGCACTGCAGAAGCTCAGAGAAGTGGACTTTCGGCTTTAGGCTAGGGGGCTAGTGCGAAGGAGTGGGTGTGAGTAGCGAGAATTTTGTTCACTTGCACAACCACACCGAGTATTCGATGCTCGATGGCGCAGCTCGAATCAAAAAACTCATTGCGAAAGCAGTTGAGCTTGAAATGCCCGCCATTGCTATGACAGACCACGGCAATGCCCACGGAGCCTACGAATTTTGGAAGCAAGCGACCACCCAGGGCATAAAGCCGATCATCGGCATTGAGGCATATGTAGCGCCGGGCTCACGGCTCGAGAAGTCAAAGGTCCGCTGGGGAACTGGTGGTGACGATGATGTCTCGGGTGGTGGCGCATACAGTCACATGACAATGTGGTCAACCGATAACGCCTCAATGCAGAACCTATTCCGGCTTTCCTCCGAGGCCTATCTATCTGGCTACTACTTCAAGCCGCGCATGGATCGCGAACTACTTCACAAATACGGTCGCGGTTTGATCGCAACAACAGGCTGTCCAGGTGGCGAGGTGCAAACCAGGCTGCGCCTTGGGCAATACAAAGAAGCGCTAGATACCGCAGCGGAATTTAGAGACATCTTCGGCGAGGGGAACTTCTTTGTTGAGGTTATGGATCACTCGCTGGACATCGAGAAGCGCGTCCGCGATGACCTATTGAAGCTAGCCAAGGACTTGTCGCTGCCGCTGGTGGCAACCAATGACCTGCACTACACAAACCAGGAAGACCATGAGGCGCACGATGCGCTGCTTTGCGTTCAGGTCGGATCAAACATCTATGACCAGAACCGCTTCAAGTTTGAGTCTCAGGAGTATTACCTAAAGACTGCCAAGCAGATGCGCGAGATCTTCAAGGAGATTCCCGAGGCTGCCAACAACACACTGCTTATTGCAGAGCGCTGCGAGGTCAGCTTTGAAAAACGCGACCTAATGCCGCGATTCCCAACACCTGACGGCCAAAGTGAGTCTGACTGGTTAGCAGAAGAAGTCTGGCGAGGAATGGATCGCCGTTTCCCTGGGGGATATGACGATAAGCGGCGCGACCAGGCCAGCTATGAGCTTGAGGTCATAAACAAAATGGGCTTCCCGGGCTACTTCTTGGTAGTGGCCGACTTCATTGCTTGGGCCAGGCAGCAGGGAATTCGAGTTGGTCCTGGTCGCGGATCGGCCGCCGGTTCATTGGTGGCCTATGCACTTGGAATCACAGAGCTTGATCCAATCAAGCACGACCTGATTTTTGAGCGATTCTTGAACCCGGAACGTCTTTCCATGCCGGATATCGACGTCGACTTCGACGATCGCAGGCGCCCAGAGGTTATTCGCTACGTAACGGAAAAGTACGGTGATGA
>ERZ1022724.275-NODE-275-length-10872-cov-7.548026_pt1 | contig 10872 bp, 9 predicted proteins | sample MGYA00521091_ERZ1022724 | MGnify/ENA primary metagenome ERZ1022724 (study PRJEB33162, sample SAMN09537610) | freshwater metagenome | isolation source: freshwater | place: Canada:Alberta | collected 2017-07 | study: EMG produced TPA metagenomics assembly of the... | reverse complement strand
GACTATTTGCTGTGCTTCTCCAACCGGGGCCGTTTGTATTGGCTCAAAGTCTGGGAAGTGCCTGCGGGCTCGCGCGGCTCGCGCGGTCGTCCGATCGTGAACATGTTCCCGCTGCAAGAAGGCGAAAAAATCAACGTGGTGCTGGCCCTGACTGGCGAAGCGCGGACTTTCCCTGAAAATCAATATGTGTTCATGGCCACCTCCATGGGCACCGTCAAGAAGACATCGCTCGATGAATTCAGCAACCCGCGCAAGGGTGGCATCATCGCCGTCAATCTGGACGAAGGCGACTTCCTGATCGGCGCAGCCCTGACAGACGGCAAGCACGATGTGATGCTGTTCAGCGACGGTGGCAAGGCCGTGCGTTTTGACGAAAACGATGTGCGCCCATTGGGACGCAGCGCTCGCGGCGTGCGCGGCATGATGATCGAAGAGACTCAGAGCGTGATCGCCATGCTGGTGGCCGAAGACGAAACCCAAAGCGTGCTCACCGCCACCGAAAACGGTTACGGCAAACGCACCAGCATCACCGAGTACACCCGCCACGGTCGTGGCACCAAGGGCATGATCGCCATCCAGCAATCTGAGCGCAACGGCAAAGTTGTGGCCGCCACCTTGGTGCACGCCGATGACGAGATCATGCTCATCACCGACACGGGTGTTTTGGTGCGCACACGCGTATCCGAAATCCGTGAGTTGGGACGCGCCACACAAGGCGTGACCCTGATCGGCCTGGACGAGGGCGCCAAGCTGTCTGGCCTGCAACGCATTGTGGAAAACGACGCGAACGCAGTCGATGGCGATGCCGATGCATCGACGGACGACGGCGCGCCCGCAGCGGAATAAGGGATGAGTCGAGCATTCAATTTCTCGGCTGGCCCGGCTGTGATGCCTGAGGCCGTTTTGCAGCAAGCTGCGGCCGAGATGCTCGACTGGCACGGCTCTGGCATGAGCGTGATGGAGATGAGCCACCGCGGCAAGGAGTTCATCAGCATTTACGAGCAAGCCGAATCGGACTTGCGCGAGCTGCTGGCGGTGCCCGCTCACTTCAAGATTCTGTTCATGCAAGGCGGTGGCCTGGCCGAGAACGCCATCGTGCCGCTGAACCTGTCGCAAGGCGGGGCTATGGACTTTGTGCTGACGGGCAGCTGGAGCCAAAAGTCGCTCAAGGAGGCAGGCAAATACGGGCAAGCCCGCGTGGCCGCCTCGGCTCATACCGACGGATTCACCACCCTGCCCTCTCCCGCCACTTGGCAAATTGGCGCTGACAGCCGCTATGTGCACATCTGCGGCAACGAAACCATTCACGGTGTTGAGTTTCACGAGCTGCCCGACCTGAAAGCCTTGGGCTGCGATGCCCCGCTGGTGGTCGATTTCTCCTCGCATGTGGCTTCGCGGCCGGTGGACTGGTCACGCGTGGGCTTGGCTTTTGGTGGTGCGCAAAAGAATTTGGGCCCTGCAGGACTGACCTTGGTCATCGTGCGGGAAGACCTGATCGGCCATGCCCTGCCGCATTGCCCCAGCGCCTTTGACTACAAACTGGTGAATGACAACCAGTCGATGTACAACACGCCGCCCACCTACAGCATTTACATCGCAGGCTTGGTATTCCAGTGGCTCCAAAAGCAAGGCGGCATTGCGGCCATGGAGCAACGCAACATGGCCAAAGCCCAACTGCTGTACGACTTTCTGGACAACTCCAGCCTGTATGTGAACAAGGTGGCCAAAGACTGCCGCTCGCGCATGAACGTGCCCTTCTTTTTGCGTGACGAATCCCGCAACGACGCCTTTTTAGCAGGCGCCAAAGCCGCCAACTTGCTGCAACTCAAGGGCCACAAATCGGTGGGCGGCATGCGCGCCAGCATCTACAACGCCATGCCGCTCGAAGGCGTCCAGGCTTTGGTGGCCTATATGCGCGATTTTGAAAAAACCCAGGCCTGAACCCGGCCTTCTGAAAGACCTGCGGACATGAGCCAACAACCCATTCAGTCGGAAGCCCTGGGCGCTTTGCGTGTACAGATTGATGCGCTGGACAAGCAACTGCTGAGCCTGCTCAACCAGCGTGCGCATGTGGCTGAACAAGTGGGCGAAATCAAGCGCGCAGAAGGTTCACCGTTTTTTCGACCTGATCGCGTCGCGCATGTCATCGACAAAATCACCCAGGCCAACCCCGGCCCGCTCAAAAACGAGCACGTGGCCTCCATCTGGCGCGAAATCATGTCGGCTTGCCTGGCGCTGGAAGCACCGCAACGCGTGGCGGTGCTCGGCCCTCAGGGCACATTTTGCGAACAGGCCGCGATCGAGTTTTTTGGCGGTGCAGCCAACCTGATTTACTGCGCCAACTTCGACGAGGTGTTTCACGCCACTGCAGCAGGCACGGCCCAATACGGCGTCGTGGGCATGGAAAACTCCACCGAAGGCGTGGTCGCGCGCTCGCTCGATTTGTTCCTGCGCTCGCCCGTCCATGTTGTGGGTGAAGTCAGCCTGCAGGTGCGCTTCAATTTGTTGCGCCAACTCAATTCGGACGCGGGCATCGAGGTGGTGATGGCTCATCCCCAGGCGTTGGCCCAGTGCCAGGGCTGGTTGTCCAAGCACCTGCCGCATGTCGAGCGCCGCGCCGTGTCGAGCAATGCCGAAGGTGCCCGTTTGGCGGCCACCAACCCAGCCTGGGCAGCGTTGGCCAGCGAACGCGCGGCCAGCCAGTTTGGCCTGCACATCGTGCACCACGCCATCCAGGACGAGGCCTTCAACCGCACGCGCTTTGCCGTGATCACCCTGCCCCAAACCCTGGCCACGCCACCGGCCTCGGGCAAGGACTGCACCAGCCTGGTGGTGTCGGTGCCCAACCGCCCAGGTGCGGTGCACGATTTGCTGGTGCCGCTCAAGAACAACGGTGTCTCCATGACACGTTTCGAATCGCGTCCGGCCAAATCGGGCCAGTGGGAGTATTACTTCTACATCGACCTGCAAGGCCACATCAGCGAGCCCCATGTGGCTGCAGCCCTGCAAGAGCTGCAAGGCCTGTGCGCGTTTTACAAGGTGCTGGGTTCATACCCTGTGCCTGAGTGAGCGCGCTGTGAAATTCCAACGTCTGGCTCTGATTGGCTGCGGCCTGATGGGCGGCTCTTTTGCACTCGCCTTGCGCGAAGCCGGGTTGGTGCAAACCATCGCCGGATTCAGCGCCTCTGAAAAAACCCGGCAACGCGCCATCGAACTCCAGGTCATCGACCAAGCCTGCACCAGCGTGGCAGAGGCCGTGCAGGATGCGGATTTGGTCTTGCTGGCGGTACCCGTGGGGGCGATGCAAGCCAGTTTTGCCGCGATGCGCGATGCGTTGCAAGCCGGAAGCTTGCTCATGGACGTCGGCTCGACCAAATGCGATGTGATCGAAGCCGCCAAAGCCACACTGGGTCAACGCTTGAGTTGCTTTGTGCCCGCCCACCCGATTGCGGGCAAAGAGGTGGCGGGCATCGAGCACGCCGAAAGCACGCTCTACGCAGACCGTCGCACCATCCTCACACCTTTACCTCAGACCGGCATCCACAAAATGCAGCTGGCCCACGATGTGTGGACCGCCATCGGCAGCCATGTGAGCAACATGACCCCCGAAGCGCACGACGCCACTTTTGCCGCAGTCAGCCACTTGCCGCACCTGTTGGCCTTTGCAGCGGTCAACGCCCTTTCGGCACAGCCCCAAGCTGCCACATTTCTAGACATGGCCGGTCCGGGGTTCAGAGATTTTTCGCGCATCGCCGCGAGTGACCCTGCCGTCTGGCGTGACATCCTGAGCGCCAACAAAACGGAAGTGCTCGCACAAATGGCACACTTCAGAACGGCTCTTGCGCAGTTCGAAGCCACCCTGCGGGAGGGTGATGACGCAGCCTTGCAAAAATTGATTGAACACGCCAGCGAGGTGCGCTCGAACTGGACACTGCAGGCAGGCCACGCTTGCCCCACAGCCCCCGAAAACTGACCCATGTTCTCCACTGCCTTCCTCGACCTTCCTGCACTGCAAGGCGCATCCGGCACCGTCACCCTGCCCGGCTCCAAAAGCATCTCCAACCGCGTCTTGTTGTTGTCGGCCCTGTGCCAAGGCACGACCGTGGTGCATGACCTGCTGGATTCGGACGACACCCGTGTGATGTTGGCAGCCTTGCATCAACTGGGTTGTGGCGTCCAGGTGCAAGGCACAACGGTGACCATCACGGGACTGGGCGGCCGCGCTTGGCCTGCCGAGGCGATTGAGTTTTTCATGGGCAATGCGGGCACGGCCATGCGCCCACTCACGGCGGCCCTCGCCGTGCAGGGCGGCGACTTCACCCTCAAGGGCGTCCCCCGCATGCACGAGCGCCCAATCGGCGACTTGGTGGATGCGCTGCGCGAGCTGGGCTGTGCCATCGATTATCTGGGCAACGAAGGCTACCCACCTTTGCGGATTGGTCAGCCCCAGTTGCAACTGAACAAGCCCATCCCGGTGCGCGGTGATGTGTCGAGCCAATTTCTCACGGCCTTGCTGATGGCCTTGCCCCTGGCCGCCCAAGAGCGCGCCATCACCATCGAGGTGGTGGGCGAGTTGATCAGCAAGCCCTACATCGAGATCACACTCAACCTGTTGGCACGTTACGGCATCGCCGTGGAAAGGCACGGTTGGGAGCGCTTTGTGATTCCGGCAGGCAGCCGCTATCGGTCACCGGGCAGCATCCACGTTGAAGCCGATGCCTCGTCGGCCAGCTATTTCATCGCTTTAGGTGCCATCGCCCAAGGCAGTGGCATCCGCATCCAGGGTGTAGGGGCAGATTCCATTCAGGGCGACATCCGCTTCGTGGACGCCGCCGCGCAAATGGGCGCGCGCATCACCAGCGGCCCCAACTGGCTCGAAATCCAACGCGGCGCCTGGCCGCTCAAGGGCATCACCCTCGACTGCAACCACATCCCCGATGCGGCCATGACTTTGGCCGTGATGGCGCTGTATGCCGATGGTCCGACCACCTTGCGCAACATCGCCAGCTGGCGCGTGAAAGAAACCGACCGCATCGCCGCCATGGCCACCGAAAGCCGCAAGCTGGGCGCCACCGTCGAAGAAGGGTCAGACTGGATCACCATCCACCCTCTGCCCGCTGGGCAATGGCGGCGCGCCAGCATCCACACCTACGACGACCACCGCGTCGCCATGTGCTTCTCGCTGGCGGCCTTCAATGCCGACCACATTCCTGTGCGCATTGAAGATCCCAAGTGCGTGGCCAAGACCTTTCCCGATTACTTCGAAGCCTTGTTCTCGGTCGCGCACACCAGCGCCCACAACATCCCGGTCATCTGCATCGACGGCCCCACCGCTTCGGGCAAAGGCACTTTGGCCAGTCGCGTGGCTGCTCAGCTGGGCTACCACTATCTGGATTCGGGTGCGCTTTACCGGGTGACCGCTCACGCCGCTTTACAAGCGGGTCTGCGGCTGGAAGTCACCGATGAGGCCCAGATCGCCGAGCTGGCCCGCCGCCTGCCCGTGCGTTTTGCAGGGGAGCAGGTGCTGCTGGACGACGTGGACGTGACCGATGCCATCCGCAGCGAGCAAGGCGGCATGAACGCCTCCAAAGTGTCTGTTTTGCCCGCCGTGCGCGAGGCTCTGGTCGATCTGCAACACAGCTTCCAGCGCATGCCGGGCCTGTTGGCCGACGGCCGCGACATGGGCACAGTGATCTTCCCGAACGCCCCTTTGAAGGTGTTTTTGACCGCCAGCGCCGCCCATCGCGCCGAAAGACGTCATAAGCAATTGATTTCTAAGGGTTTTTCGGCTAACATCGACACTCTTCGCGCTGACCTCGAGGCGCGCGATGCGCGGGACATGTCTCGCAGCGTCGCGCCTTTGCTGCCAGCGCAAGATGCCTTGCAACTGGACAATTCGTCCTTGACCATCGAAGCCTCGGTGGAACAGGTGATGGTCTGGTGGCAAAGCCGGCAGGTTTTTGGTTGAAAAACCGAAAACGGCCACCCAGTCCGCCCTGTGCGGGCTGAACGAAGGTTCCACGCCGCTCCCCCCGTGCAGCTTGCACACCGGCAGCGTGGATTTTTTTAACCAACCGCGGTTCACACCGCAAAACCAACCGCCACAGTCAGCTCCTGGAAACGACGCATGTCGCGCTCGTCAGTCCTGCCTTGTGGATGAGGAAATCACATGTCTGAATCTTTTGCCGCCCTCTTTGAGGAATCCCTGCAACGTACCGAAATGCGCCCTGGTGAAGTCATCACCGCTGAAGTGGTGCGCATCGAACACAACTTCGTCGTGGTCAACGCCGGTCTCAAGTCCGAGTCCTACGTGCCCCTCGAAGAGTTCAAGAACGACCAGGGTGAAGTCGAAGTCCAGGTCGGCGACTTTGTTTCTGTGGCCATCGGCTCCATCGAAAACGGCTACGGCGACACCATCTTGTCCCGTGACACTGCCAAGCGTCTGGCTTCGTGGATGTCTCTGGAAAAAGCGCTGGAATCCGGCGAGTTCGTCACTGGCGTGACCAGCGGCAAAGTCAAGGGTGGCCTGACTGTTCTGGTCAACGGCATCCGCGCTTTCTTGCCCGGCTCTTTGGTCGACACACGTCCTACCAAAGACCTGTCACCCTATGAGAACAAGACCCTGGAATTCAAGGTCATCAAGCTCGACCGCAAGCGCAACAACGTGGTGCTGAGCCGCCGTGCTGTGGTGGAAGCTTCTATGGGCGAAGAGCGCGCCAAGCTGATGGAAACATTGCGCGAAGGCTCCATTGTTCACGGCGTGGTCAAGAACATCACCGAATACGGTGCTTTCGTGGACCTGGGCGGCATCGACGGCCTGCTGCACATCACCGACATGGCCTGGCGCCGTGTCCGTCACCCCTCCGAAGTGGTCACGGCCGGTCAAGAAATCACCGCCAAGATCCTCAAGTTCGACACCGAGAAAAACCGCGTGTCCTTGGGCCTCAAACAAATGGGCGACGACCCATGGATGGGCGTGAACCGCCGCTACCCACAGGGCACCCGCATGTTCGGCAAGATCACCAACATCGCCGACTACGGCGCGTTTGTGGAACTCGAGCCAGGCATCGAAGGCTTGGTGCACGTGTCTGAAATGGACTGGACCAACAAGAACGTGGCGCCATCCAAGATCGTTGCTTTGGGTGATGAAGTCGAAGTCATGGTCCTCGAGATCGACGAAGACAAGCGCCGCATCAGCTTGGGCATGAAGCAGTGCCGTGCCAACCCCTGGCAAGAGTTCGCTCAAAACACCAAGCGCGGCGACCGCGTGAAGGGTCCGATCAAGTCGATCACCGACTTCGGCGTGTTCGTGGGCTTGGCAGCCGGCATCGACGGCCTGGTGCACCTGTCCGATCTGTCCTGGAACGAAACCGGCGAAAACGCTGTGCGCGAATTCAAAAAGGGCCAGGAAGTCGAAGCCATCGTGTTGGCTGTCGATGTGGACCGCGAGCGCATCAGCTTGGGCATCAAACAGCTCGACTCCGATCCTTTCACCACCTTTGTGTCCATCAACGACAAGGGCCAAACCGTCACTGGCAAGGTCAAGACCGTGGATGCCAAAGGCGCTGAAATCGACCTGGGCGAAGACATCGTCGGTTACCTGCGCGTGTCCGAAATCTCGCGTGATCGCGTGGAAGACGCCAGCCATGTGCTGAAAGTCGGCGACGAAGTGACCGCTGTGGTGGTGAACGTGGACCGCAAGACCCGCAACATCCAGTTGTCGATCAAAGCCAAAGACCAAGCTGACCAGCAAGAAGCCATGGCTTCCCTGTCCAGCCAGGCCAAGAGCGACAACGCTGGCACGACCAGCCTGGGCGCTTTGCTGCGCGCCAAGCTCGACAACAACTGATCCTCGTGATCTGAAGACGCTTGCTGTCTGATCAGCCTGCCCCTGTCATGGGGGCAGGCTTTTTTCAGGCCGGTGCCTGAGGCCATACAAGTCCCCGAACAAGTTGACACCATGACCCGCTCTGATCTGGTTGAAGAACTCGCCGCCCGCTTTGCGCAGCTGACCCACCGCGACGCCGAACTCGCCGTCAAGACGGTGCTTGACGCCATGAGCGACGCACTGGTCAAAGGCCACCGCATTGAGATTCGTGGCTTTGGCAGCTTCTCCATCAACCGCCGCCCTCCCCGTCTGGGCCGCAACCCCCGCTCGGGTGAAAGCGTTCAAATTCCCGAGAAACGGGTGCCGCATTTCAAACCCGGCAAAGCACTGCGCGAGGCCGTCGACGCCAGCACATTGGCCCCAGCCCAGCCTGCGCCCAAGGCCAAGGCTTGATGCCTTTGAGTTTGTCTTGCTGCTTGATTTCCTCTCAAGCGACTGCGCACCGTTAGAATGAATTCATCTTCCGAGGACGCACCATGAAACGTCTGCTCCGGCTGCTTCAATGGCTACTGAAAGCGGCTGTTTTTTTCACACTCTTTGCTTTCGCGGTGAACAACCAGCAAGAAACCCGTGTGAACTTCTTTTTCAGCACCTACTGGTCTGCACCCACCGTGCTGGTGGTCTTGTCGGCCTTCACCTTGGGTGTGGTGGTGGGCGTTTTGGGCATGGTGCCCCGCTGGTGGCGTGAACGTCAGGCCGTCAAGCAAAGCATGAGCCCTGCTGCCACAACCACATCCGCGGGTACAGCAGCGTCTGCGCCCTCTACCGAGGTACCCCGTGGAATTTGACTTCACCTGGATTTTGTTAGGGCTGCCCATCGCTTTTGCTTTGGGTTGGCTGGCGTCACGGCTGGATTTGCGTCAAATGCGCTTGGCCAATCGCCAGGCGCCACGGGCCTATTTCAAAGGCCTGAATTACCTGCTCAATGAACAACAAGATCAAGCCATCGACGCTTTCATTGAAGCCGTCCAAAACGATCCTGACACCTCAGAACTGCACTTTGCTCTGGGCAATTTGTTCCGGCGCCGCGGTGAATACGATCGTGCTGTCAGAGTCCATGAACACCTGCTGTCTCGTGCAGACCTGAGCGTTGCTGACCGGCAAAGGGCGCAACATGGACTGGCGCTGGATTATCTGAAAGCTGGCTTGCTTGACCGCGCAGAAGAGGCGCTTCGCAAACTCGAGGGCACCTCCTATGAAGGTCAGGCGCGCATGGCTCGCATGGGTATTTATGAGCGTTCGCGGGAGTGGCCCGAAGCCACAGAAGTGGCGCGCTTGCTTGAAAAATCGGGCGAAGTGAACTTTGGTGTCCGAATGGCGCATTACCAATGTGAACAGGCCAGGGAATGGATTCAGAAAGGGGACGCGCCTGCCGCCATCGCGTTGCTGCAAACCAGCCTTCTGAGCCAGCCACAAGCGGCCAGACCCCGCATCATGTTGGGTCAGCTGTTGCTGAGCCAAGGCCAATACCGTGACGCATTCGACACCTTGGCGATCTTGTTTGAGCGCCATGACAGCGCGGCCCCTCTGGCGGCAACCAGTCTGATCAAAGCAGCGCTTTCTTGCGAAATGACTTCGGCTGCGAGCAGCCTGCTCGAAGCACATTACTTGCGCCAGCCCAGCATCGATGTGCTCAACGCCATTACCGAACTGACCACCACGACCAGGCAAGTCGCAGGCGACACCCGTTCGGACGCTATGCTGCGTTACCTTCAGCACTTGCAAAAGTACCCTTCCTTGATGGCTGCCGTTCGTTGGTTGACAGGCGAACGGCCAGAGCACCCAAGCCTGCCGGAACCCGTTCTCAAGGCGCTGGAGCATGCAACCAAACCTTTGGCCAGATACCGCTGTGCTGCATGTGGGTTCGAAGCCAAAGAGCATTTTTGGCATTGCCCCGGTTGCCAGGCCTGGGACAGCTATCCCCCTCGGCGCGTAGAAGAAATCTGAAAATAAATACTTTTATTTTCAAAAGTCAGGGTATTCACGCTCCACTGATGACCTTCAGTTTTTGACAATGCCCCTTGCTGCCACGGTTTGCAGTTTGGCAAAGGAGCGCGATCATGTTGAAGAAAATCGCCAGTGTGTTGTTGGCTCTCGGATTCGCAAGCCTGACCTGGGCGCTGCAAATTGATTTGAACCAAGCGACCGAAGTCGAACTGGACGGCCTCAAGGGCCTGGGTCCTGCGCTGACCCAGGAAATGTTGAATGAGCGCAAAAAAGCGCCATTTAAAAACTGGGACGATGTCACGAGCCGCGTCAAGGGCATCGGCCCGCAAAAGGCCCGCAGCCTGTCAGAGCAAGGTGTGCGCGTGCAAGGCAAGGCTTACGCCGGGAAATCGACCGACAAGAAGCCCGCCAAAAACTGACATCGGCCATGCCAGGAATCCAACAGCTCCTCCTGCCCTGACCGCCTTTCAAGCCTGCCCAAACCCACCCCCTCCGGGGGTGTGAATTTCAAACACGTCCCCCACCTGCATCTCGACTTGACCAATGTGCGCGAGCTCTTGCACCGTGCCGTCCTTGCGCACCACGCGGTTGATGCCAGGCAAGCCGTCCTGTCCGCTCGCCATGCCGAAGGCAGGGTGGATGCGCCCATTGGACAAAATGCCCGCCGTCATTGGCTCCAAAAAGCGCACGCGGCGCACCCCGCCGTCGCCACCGCGCCAGCGCCCCGCGCCGCCGGAGCCTTGGCGGATGGCGTAGCTTTCCAGCCGCACCGGAAAGCGGAATTCCAGCACCTCCGGATCGGTGAGGCGTGAATTGGTCATGTGCGTTTGCACCACCGAAGTGCCCTCAAAACCACCCACCAAGTCGCCTTGCGCGTCGTAGCGCCCACCCGCACCGCTGCCGCCCGAGATGGTTTCGTAGTACTGCACACGGGCGTTGCCGAAGGTGAAATTGTTCATGGTCGGCTGGCTGCCCGCCATCACCCCCAAAGCGCCAAACAGCGCGTTGGTGATGCAGGTGGACGTCTCCACATTGCC
>ERZ1022724.274-NODE-274-length-10942-cov-13.167172_pt1 | contig 10942 bp, 9 predicted proteins | sample MGYA00521091_ERZ1022724 | MGnify/ENA primary metagenome ERZ1022724 (study PRJEB33162, sample SAMN09537610) | freshwater metagenome | isolation source: freshwater | place: Canada:Alberta | collected 2017-07 | study: EMG produced TPA metagenomics assembly of the... | reverse complement strand
GAGCTTGTTCCAAAGAGAATTGGTCAGTCCAACCCGGAGCAGATCGCCACTGTTATTGCCACCCCGATGCTTTTTCTTTCTAAGGCAACCAAGCCATTTGTTGTGATTTTGACCGTCACCACAAACACTCTTTTGAGGCTCTTTGGTGTTGGCAAGCACAAAGAAGCCACCGTTACCGAAGATGAGATTGAGGCCATCCTGGACGAAGGTTCGGTAGCCGGATTGATTGAAGACCAAGAGCGCGAATTGGTGAAAAACGTCTTCCGTCTAGACGATAGAAAACTTGGGTCTCTAATGGTGCCAAGATCAGAAATCGTCTTTGTTGACATCAATGCCCCAGAGGCCGAGAGCTTCAACCTGATTGCCCAGTCAGTTCGCTCAAGGATCCCTGTATGCGATGGAGGCCTAGATTCCATCATCGGAGTGCTAAGCGCCAAGACAGCCCTGTCCACAGTTGCCAGGGGAGAAAAACTTAGCTTGCAGGACAACCTAGAGGCGCCGCTGTATGTTCCAGAAACCCTTACCGGAATGGATCTACTAGATCAGTTCAAGGAGTCCCGCACTCACATCGCTTTTGTTGTTGATGAGTACGGTGGCCTTGAGGGCCTAGTTACCATCCAAGACATTTTTGACACTTTGATTGGTGAGATTGTCACCGAGGGCGAAGAAGCCACGGATCCAGTTCAGCGCGATGATGGTTCTTGGTTGTTCGAGGGAGACACTTCTATTCCTGAGATCAAAGACTGCTTGGTTATCGATGAGCTACCAGAACAAGACAAGGGACGCTATCACACCGTCAGCGGTCTAATCTTGCTGCTTCTAGGAAAGATGCCAGTAGCCGGCGACAGCGTAGTTTTGCAGGACTGGAAGCTAGAGGTTGTCGACATGGATGGTCGCCGAATCGACAAGATTCTAGCTACCCGAATTTCCTAAGACTAAGCCCTAGCCATCGCTTCTTTGAGGGCGTCTAGTCCCAAGCCACCAAGATTCAATGCAGTCGAGTGGAACTTCTTCATATCAAACTCCGAACCCTTGCGAGCTCGATAGTCATCTCGTATTTGCTCCCAAATACGCTGGCCGATTTTATAGCTCGGGGCTTGGCCAGGCCAACCAAAGTATCTTGTGACCTCAAAGCGAACAAACTCTGGACTCATGTTTACGTTTTTGGACATGAAATCTAACGCGTAATCAAAGTCCCAAACGCCGGTTCCATCAAGCCTTGGCTTCCCTAGGTGAACACCAAGATCTAGAACAACTCGAGCAGCTCGCATTCGCTGGCCATCAAGCATTCCAAGCCGATCTGCTGGGGTGGCTAGGTAACCAAGCTCATCCATCAGACGCTCGGCATAGAGCGCCCAACCCTCGCCGTGCCCGGAGGTCCATGAAGCCAAGCGACGCCAGTCATTCAAGGTATCGCGGATGTAGGTGGCTTGTGCGACCTGCAGATGGTGCCCTGGGACACCCTCGTGGTACACGGTAGTTGTTTCACGCCACGTATCGAATGTCTCAACACCCTCTGGCACCGACCACCACATTCTTCCCGGTCTGGAAAAATCATCACTTGGACCGGTGTAGTAGATGCCACCGTGCTTGGTTGGAGCAATCATGCACTCAAGTTTTCGAAGCGGCGGGGCAATATCAAAGTGGGTTTTCCCAAGATCTTCGATTGCCTTGTCGCTTAGGCGCTGCATCCACTTCTGAAGCTCATCCGTGCCGTGCAGCTTTGTGGCTGGGTCATTTTCCAAATGGGCAATCGCTTCTGCAACGCTTCCTCCAGGAAGAATCTCGTTAGCCACGGCTTCTTGCTCGGCAACAACCCTAGCTAGTTCCTCTATGCCCCACTGGTAGGTCTCGTCGAGATCAATTTCGGCACCGAGGAATCTTTTGCTGAGCAATCTATAACGCTCGCGTCCAATGGCATCTTGTTCGCTGGCTTTTGAAAGCATGCTTTTGAGAAATTCCCCAAAAGCGGCGTAGGCATCTGTTGCCTCCGTCGCAGCAGAAGCTAACTCCTCACGAAGGGCTGCAGATAAGTCCGTATCCGCTGTTGCGCCTTTGGCAAACTCATGAAAGAAACCATCTGGTTTGTTGATCTGGTCGACCTGGGCAATAACCTCTTCAAGCTGGCGCTTAGCCGGACCGTCATTTTTTTCGAAACCGATTGCGAGGGATTGCTGGTAACCAGACAGTGAATCCCTAACCTTGCGCATCCTGGAGGCAAGGTTTTCCCAGTCCGCCACGGTGGCGGTGGGGGAAAGATCAAATACGTCTCTAATGCCTTGAGCAGGAGACGCGATGTTGTTTAGATCTCGATACTGCAAGCCTGCGGCATGAAATTCGATGTCAAGAATCAGTTGCTGACTTAGCGCGTCCTTAGTGACCTGGTCGACATCATCTTTAGGCTCTAAAGCCTGAAGCGCTGCAAGGGTTGATTGGTTTAGCTTTAGGTCTCGCTCTATGGCAGCAGGGGAATAGTCGTCCATCTCAGCAGCTCCTGAGGCTAGACCAATGCTCGTTGCAAAACTTGGGTAGTTAGCTGCCAGTTGAGCTAGGTAGCCATCCGCCAGGTTGTCGATAGCTGATTTTTCTCTCATGATTACCCCTTCTGTCCTTGCTTAGTCTTTCTTGTTGCCGAATAAACACTCACAGCCGCTGAAACTGCAATTGATACAACTATTACCCCGAGGGAAGTGAGGCTGTCTATGTTTGGCGCCCACTCGATGTGCTGACCACCATTGATAAATGGAAGCTCGTTGACATGCATGGCATGGGTGATGAGCTTGAAGCCAATAAAGGCCAAGATGAATGAAATTCCATACTTTAGGTACTCAAGACGATCGAGTAGTCCACCCAGTAAGAAATAAAGCTGACGAAGCCCCATAAGGGCAAACAAATTGGCTGTGAAGACAATAAATGGATCTGTGGTGATGCCAAAGATAGCCGGAATGGAGTCAAAGGCAAACATGACATCTGTCATGGCGATAGCCGCAAACACCACAAGCATTGGAGTGAAAGCTTTGCGGCCGTTTACCACGGTGGTGAGCTTGGCTCCATCAAAGCTGTTTGAAACGTGAACGCGCTTTCTCAGTAGCTGAATCAACTTGGATTCTGTTTGGTGCTCATCCGCGTGAGTACGAAACGCTTGGTGGTATGCGGTGTATAGCAAGAAAGCACCAAACAGGTAGAAGATCCAGCTGAACTGTTCAATAAGAGCTGCCCCAACCAAAATGAAGAGTCCTCGAAGCACCAGCGCCATAATGATTCCAACCATGAGCACCTGCTGCTGATAAATCTTTGGAACAGCAAATCTGGACATAATCAAAACAAAGACGAAAAGGTTATCAATCGAGAGTGAATACTCGGTTAGCCAGCCAGCGATGAACTCCGTTGCTCGAAGGTGACCAAACAGTAACCAGAGCACTGCGGCAAAAGCAAGAGCGAGCCCCGCGTAAAACCCCACCCAAGCGGTTGATTCTTTAGCTGAGGGAATGTGAGGACGCTTAATGGCTATCAGCAGATCTGCGACCAAGATGCCAACAAGGACAACGGTAGAAATGGTCTGAAACCAAAAGTATGAGGGGGAATCCATAAGACCCCAATTCTAAGGGCGTTACTTAGGCCTTGTGAGCAGCCTTTTAAGCAACGAAATAGCAGAGGTTGACCACAGTGCCCAAAGAACCAAAAGTGGCTGGAAAAACAAACGGGTCAGCCTGGCCTGGTCAGTAGATAAACCGAAGGCGTCAATGCCTTCGACATATTGATTGATGTTGCCAGGAAAAATGGCGATGAAGAAAAGTGCAGTAGCGAGTCCGAAATAGGCAGCAATTCGCCCAGTGCTCAATAGGCCGAGTCCAAGAGTTATCTCAACAGCGCCGGAGGCTAAAACAACAAAGTCTGGATCAAGCGGGAGCCATACGGGAACTTGGGCCTGAAACTCTTGGCGTAAGAATGTAAGGTGCCCAATTCCTGCGTAAACGAGGGCGGCACCAAGTGCCACCCTCGCTAGCAGTCGAGCTATTTTCAAGGTTCTGTGTCTAGGCGGTTAGAGCCGGAATGATGGCCCCGGAAAACACTTGCCAAGCAAGAATGCTCTTGGCTACCAAAGAAAGAGTTATGTATGTTCTTTCTCCCTTTAGGTAGTTTGACCATGAGCGCCACTTCTTGTACTGCAACGCCTGGTTGATCGCAAAGGTGTTGAAGAACACGAACAGCGAAATGATGATTCCAATTACAAAGCCTGGAACCTCTGCCGCGTTGGTGGAACCTGGCTGCAAGGTGTAAACACCAATAAGAATCCAAGGAACAATTCCGGTGATGGAACCCATGATAAATGGCAAGCCTTGACCGTTTCCAGGAGTTTCGTACTTCTCCTGCAGAGCACCAAAGAAGATCATGGATGCATTGACGGCAAAGATTCCAACAAGTGCCGAGAAGTCAGAAATACCAGTTAGCTGGGCAATCAACCAAATCATCACCGAGGAGCTAAGTGAGTATTCAACCCAACGGAAGTAGTTGCGGTTTTGCTTCAGGCCTTTGGAATACCTTCCGAAGAACTGTGGTGAAGAAATCAAGAAGTGGAAGAAGGCCGATAGCGCCAAGAACGCTACCACTCCAATTCCTAGGTTCACTTCAAATAGTGTCACTCGCTCGGTTGGTAGCGGTGAGCCTGGAGGACCTGTCATGTAGTCAACAGTGGTGCCAAACAACACTTGGTTATCCAGTAGCGATAGCGCGTAGCCAAAAGCCACAGCTTGGAACAAGTGCAATGTACCGGCAACGATGTTATAGGTTCTTAGTCTTTTGATTTGCTCAGTAACTGAGCGCTTTTTCTGTGCCATTTTCTAGTACCCCTTCGTAATGGTTCTTGGCTTCAGTCTAGGCTCGGTGGCTTATCTCACCCCGAAGGTGGTTACCTTTTCTTGCGTGAGCTTTGCTTTGTCTTGGTTTTTTGTGAACCCAAATAGAAGGTGGAAGCAAAACCCAAAAGCAAGAATCCAGCTGCTGACCAAGCCGCCCATTTCGCGCCATCTGTGAAGGACTCACCGGCAGCTGCTGTGATGTCCTCAGCCAAGGCTTGCGGCACTTGCTGAGCAACCAATCCATCGGTCAATCCTGGAATTGCGGATCCTGCTGAGTCCACAACAGCATCAACTAGCACGACGCTTTGTGCTGCGGGAACCTCAAGATCGCTAAGGCGTTGCTCGAACGAAGCTTGTGTGCCGGTAAACAGTAGTGTTCCAAGAACCGCAACTCCAAGTGCCGATCCAACCTGTCTAACTGTTGACTGCGAACCGGAGGCTTGACCGGTACTGGTCATTGGCACATCGACCATGATCACACCGGTTAGCTGAGCGGTAGCTAAACCAATTCCGATTCCATACAGGAACAAAAACGGTGCAAGGATTGCCCAACCGGCTTCGGTGGAAGCAAATAGACCAACGCCTAACACTCCAATGAGTTCTAATCCAACACCAATTTGAACGGCACGAGCCGGAGGAAGTTTTCCACTGAGCGCACCACCCACACCGGATGCTAGGAACGCTCCCGCGGCTAGCCACAGCAGCACTAGTCCGGAAGAAATAGGACTTAGACCAACAACGTTTTGTAGCCAGAGCGGAATTGCAAACAAGATACCAAACTCACCCATGGAGATAATCAGCGCGGCTATAGAACCATTTCTAAAGGACCCAATCTTAAATAATCCCAAATCCAAAAGCACATTCTTCTTCTCGGCTTCGCGCTTTCTTTCCCAAAGTACAAACACCACAGCAGAAATCACAAAGATCAGCAAGGCAACTGGAATTACAGAAATACCTGTTGTTGGCCACGCGAAGTCACCAATCATGAACTGATTATTGGGATTGATTTCCCACCAGCCATAAATTCGACCTTCAATTAATCCAAAGACCAAAGTGGAGAACATCACAACCGATATGGCTGCTCCGACAAAGTCAATTCCTCCGGCACGTTGCGGTGCCTTGGACTCAGACACGTAATAGGCAAGACCGGCCAGAATCAAAATTCCAAGAGGCAAGTTGATTCCAAAGGCCCAGCGCCAGCTGAAGTCAGTTGCTAACCAACCACCAAGCACAGGACCAACAGCAACCATGCCACCGATCGTGGCACCCCAAACAGCAAATGCAATTCCTCGCTCTTTACCTTGGAAAGTGGCATTTAGAAGCGAGAGCGTTGTTGGCAAAACCATAGCGCCACCGATACCTTGAATCACCCTGGCAAGAATCAAGGCACTTGGTGAGTCGGCAACACCTGCCCATACCGAAGCCAGGATAAAGATTACGATTCCGATGTTTAGTAGGCGCTTTCTTCCGAAACGATCAGCAAGGGAACCCCAAACCAAAAGCAGTGATGCAAACACCAAAACGTAGCTTTCCTGAACCCACTGCACTTCCGTGGAGGTGAGACTGAGATCGTTGATTATGGATGGAAAAATGGTGTTGACGATGGTGCCGTCGATGATCACGAGGGAAATGGCCATGGAGATAAAGACAAGGCCAACCCAACGATTGCGAACTTTTGTCAATTGATTCCTGATTTCTGGTCTTTTCTAGCTGATGCCTACTAGATTGCTTGGGCTACGAACTAGCCGTCTCAAAGTCTATGCGGGGGATGGCCTTTCGGCAGTCATAATTGACTATGACTGAAATAACCGAGGGACTTCCGCTACCTGTAAAGACCAATGGGCTGGCGCCACTTTGCTTGGTTACTGGCGCTAATGGATACATCGGCGGGAGGCTCATTAGAGAACTTCTGACCTTTGGTTACCGTGTCCGGGTGCTAGCTAGAAATGCTTCCCGCTTGACTCAGTATCCCTGGATCACTCAGGTTGAAGTTGTCGAAGGAGACGCTCACGACGAGAAAGCTTTGCAGCAAGCACTTGCTGGAATAGACGTTGCTTACTACCTAATACATTCACTCCTCGTTAAGGACGACTTTGAGGCATCAGAGATACAAATGGCCAAGATGTTTGCTGACGCGGCATCAGAGGCCAAAGTAGATCGAATCATTTATCTTGGTGGCATCATCAACGGCACCGAAGAACTTTCTGATCACATGAGCGCTCGAATGAACACCGGCGCAATTCTTGCAAAATCAGGTGTTCCAACAATCGAATTTCGCGCCGGGGTAGTTATCGGATCAGGCTCTGCCTCTTTTGAGATGCTTCGCTATTTAACTGAGCGTTTGCCAATTATGACAACACCTAAATGGGTAAACAACAGAATTCAACCAATTGCCGTTCGCGATGTGCTGAGGTATCTAATTGGTGCAGCGGGACTGCCACCTTCGGCTCATGGAGTGTTCGACATTGCTGGGCCAGATATCTTCACTTACGCCGACATGATGCAGCACTACGCCCAAGCAGCAGGCCTCAAGCGAAGAATCATCATTCCAATTCCGGTATTGACTCCAAGACTTTCAAGCGGTTGGGTGGGACTTGTTACTCCGGTTCCATACCGACTAGCTCGAAGGCTTGTTGAGAGCCTGAAGCACGAAGTGGTGGCTGCGCCATCGAACATCAATGAGCTCATTCCGCCATCACCTGCTGGACTTACGTCCTTCGATGTTGCGGTGAAGCTGGCCCTGGTACGCATCAAAGAGGCCAATGTTGAAACTCGTTGGACCAATGCTTCCGTACCAGGCACTCCTAGCGAACCGCTTCCAACTGATCCAGATTGGGCAGGTGGCTCTTTGTATAAGGACGTTCGAGTGGTTCGCGGAACTGACTCAATGGAAAAGGTCTGGTCAAGAATCGAAGCTATTGGCGGCAACAACGGTTACTCGAAAGCAAGCTGGGCCTGGGAGCTTCGAGGACTAATGGACCGCATGGTTGGAGGAGTTGGACTAAGGCGCGGAAGACGCGACCCAGATCATTTGCGAATTGGCGATGCAGTTGATTTCTGGAGAGTCGAAGAACTCATTCCTCAAAAGCTTCTGCGCCTGAGAGCTGAAATGAAACTACCTGGACTTGCCTGGTTGGAATTTAGTATCGAGAAAGATCCAGAGACTGGCGAAACAGTTTTGACTCAAACAGCAACATTCGCACCAAAGGGATTGTTTGGTCAGCTTTATTGGTGGGCAGTGTTACCGATGCATGGATTCGTTTTTCCATCCATGGCTAAGGGTGCCATTTCAGGGTCTTAGAAAAACTATTTTCCTGAAGCGATCTTCTGGATTAGCTTCTTTACTCCCAAGACCAGGAATCCAAGAATCAGGAAGAAAGCTGTAATTGCGGCAATGTAGGTCAACATTCCCGGAACGCCGCCTTCTTCATTCGGGTTGATAAACCAGTAAGGCCACCAGTTGGTAACTAGACCTCGGATAACTGAGAACACCAACCAGGTCAACGGGAAAACTGCAACCCAGAGCGCGGCACGAAGCTTGATTCGGAAGGCCTTGTGTGAAAGCAAGTAGTCAATCACAATCAAGATCGGTCCGTAGGTATGAATTACCTCATTTGGCAGCACTGGCCAAACATAGTCGCCGTCCCGAACATCCCCAGCTGCATCAGCGAGCAGGGCGTGATAAACAACACCCACAACAATCATTGCAACCGTGAGGCTTAGACGAGCAATCTCAGTTTTCTTTGAGCCCTCTTTGTTTCGGATAAGTCCAAGACCGGTTGCAAGTAGAAAGGAGCCGGCAACAATTGCTGTGACTATAGAGAAGTACGCGAAGTACTCACCGGGGCGAAAGATGTTGTTTGCTAGACGGTCGGTTACCTGCCAGGCAACAGAGCCAAGCAGAGAAAAGCCGGTGAGGATACGAAGGAGTCCTAGGGAAGTGTTATAAATCATGCTCGCAACACTAGCAGGGCTTAGCCCAGAAGGTCCTTCATGTTCTTGTAAATGATGTTGGCAGCTCGCTCTGGCATGAGCCTTGATAGGAGATACATAGCCTTGGCGTCTGGGCCAATGAGAACGTGAAATTTTCTATTCTCGATACCGTCAATGATGGCCTTGGCCGCAACTGAAACTGAGGTCGACTTTCGCTCGGGGCCAGACTTCGCGGCCATCTGCTTCATTTGTTCCTCTGTCATGACTCCAGAGTTGATCACAATATCCGTAGCTACACCGCCGGGAAAAATTGTCGTTACCCCAACCCCGGTGCCTTGTAGTTCAGAGTGAAGCCCCTCAGTTAGTAACTTCACAGCAGCTTTCGATGCTCCATAGATTGACTGTCCAGGAACGGGAACGAATCCTCCCATTGAGGAGACGTTTGCGATGTGAGCCTCGGGACGCGAAATCAGTTCCGGAAGGAAGGTTTTTGTTACATGCAACAAACCATAGAAGTTCACATCCATGACTTTGGAAATCTGGTCAAAGCTAAGCTCGTTTACCCTTACGAAAGGCTGAATGATTCCAGCGACATTGATGAGGCCATCGACTGAACCAAATCTTGCTGATATTTCTTCTTTTGCTTTCGAAACAGCATCGAGTTTTGTAATGTCTACCGCGTAACCAACAAAGTCTGGAGAGTCAGCTTTCGTGGAAGTTTCATCTAGACCTTTTTGAGATAAGTCCAATCCAGCAACTTGGGCGCCGCGGGCTAGAAGTTGTAGAGAAACCTCACGACCGATGCCATTACCCGCACCGGTGACAACAAATGTTTTTCCTTGGACCTTCATCAGATTCTCCTAGCTCGTCGAATGGAGCAAACAATTTGAGACTACTCCTGATACAGCAAGGGAAAAGACCGAGTAGAAAAGACTAGGCAGGCTGTTGCTGAGTGATGCAGTGAATACCGCCACCGTTAGCAAATATTTGCTTGGCGTCAACCAAAACAATCTCTCTATCAGGGTATGCCTTCTCAAGGATGGCCTTTGCGACCTCATCATTTGGATCATCAAATGAGCAAAGAATCACAGCTCCGTTGACGATGTAGTGGTTGATGTAGCTGTAGTCGACAAAACCCTCTTCGTCGCGCAAAACCTTAGGTGCAGGAATTGGAATCAATTCGTAGTCCCCGGCAGCTTCCAAGGTGGCCTTTACTTCTTTGGATACCTCAAAGTCAGGGTGTGAAGGATCTTGCTGGTCGTGATACAAAATCACATTCTCGCTAGCGAAACAAGCAACGATGTCGATGTGACCTCTTGTTCCAAATCCGTCGTAGTCACGGGTCAGACCGCGCTTTACCCAGATGGCCTTTTGGGTTCCAAGCTTGGCGTGAATCTCTGCTTCCACTTCTTGCTTGCTCCAGCTGGAGTTTCTTCCTTCTCCTAGCTGCACCGTTTCCGTCAGCAGCACAACACCCGCACCATTGACATGGATGCCGCCACCTTCATTGATTAGATCAGAATCCACAACCTTGGAGCCAGTTAGCTTTCCGATGAAGCCTGCGGTTAGCTGATCTTTGTCAAAGCTTGCCCAGGGCTGATTACCCCAGCCATTGAAGATCCAGTTGACTGCCACTAGCTCACCAGTTTCTGATTTGGTAAAGGTTGGGCCGTTATCTCTTAGCCAAGCGTCATTTAGTTCCGCTTCCACTATCTCGATGCTCGGGTGCAAATAGTTTCTGGCGAGTTCAATTTGATCCGAGGTGGCAAGCACAGTCACAGGTTCATACTTCACGATTGCGTTGGCAACATTAGCCCAAGTTCTGCGCGTGAGCTCCGCTTCTTGCTCGCTTTCACCAAGCAAATAATTATTTGGTGGGAAAGACATCCAAGTTCTCTCGTGCTTTTCCCACTCCGCAGGCATTGTTAGTTTCATGAGTTTGAAACCCCTGCAATGCCGCCCTGCTCGCCATCTCCGGAGTCGACGCGCTTATTGGTAACCGGTTTGGTAAGTGCGTCGTAGGTGTCTGGTCGACGAGTAGCTAAGAATGGAAAAAGATCAAGCCAGTCGCGTCTTTGATCTAAGTCAAGATCTGCAACTAAAACTTCATCGGTGTCTCGGCCAGCACGAGCTAGCACTCTTCCAAACGG
>ERZ1022724.271-NODE-271-length-11039-cov-12.414876_pt1 | contig 11039 bp, 10 predicted proteins | sample MGYA00521091_ERZ1022724 | MGnify/ENA primary metagenome ERZ1022724 (study PRJEB33162, sample SAMN09537610) | freshwater metagenome | isolation source: freshwater | place: Canada:Alberta | collected 2017-07 | study: EMG produced TPA metagenomics assembly of the... | reverse complement strand
CCCGTGACCGACGGATTATGAGTCCGCTGCTCTAACCAGCTGAGCTAACTCCCCTCAGCTTTTATCAGCCTACAGCTCTTCCCTTCTGAGCCTTTCGGCGGCTTTCTTTACGCCCTTGCGAACTCTAATCTCAAGCTTCTTGGCTGCGAACGCGACTTCGTCGCGAACCTCTTCAATCTTTTCCTTTACTTCATCCCTGGCATCCTCAGCCCTCATGATCAGCTCCTTGCTGGCAAGTTCTGCCTTTTCTCGGAGCAGAGCTGAGCGCCTTCTGGCAAGAGCAATTGATCTACTTAGAGTCTTGCTTAGGCTTCCAATAGGTAGTGAGTATGTATCGAGGTTGTCCGCGGTCTCACTCTGATCTTGGACTTTGCCGCTGTAAAGGCCCTCGAAGATCTTGATGGTGCGGTCGATATCGTGAGACTGAATCAAATGCAGTGAGTTCTCAGATAATCGATCCAGCTCTTTCTGGTCAGCGGTTAGAACCAAACGGAGTTTATCCGCGAATGCTTTGACGTCATCTGGTGGGAACAGGTAGCCGTTATCGCCATCGTGAACCAAATGAGGTAGCGCCATTGCGTCAGCTGCCACAACCGGTCTTCCGGAGGCCATAGCCTCCATGGTTGCAATTGACTGCAGTTCCGCAATTGATGGCATAGCAAAAACGGTTGCTCGTTCGTAAACCTTCGGTAGCTCTTCATCTGAGATGTGTCCTCTAAACTCAACATTCTTTGAGATACCAAGGTCCTTTGCTAGGCCTTCAAGGTACTCTCGCTCCCCGCCATCGCCAACGACCTCAAGTTTCACATTGAGACTCTTTGGTAACATCGCAACCGCCTTGAGAAGGTTGTGGATGTGCTTCTCGTAATCCAGGCGACCTAAGTAAAGAATTCTTGGTTCCGAGTTAGTTGTTGGGGTGTTGTTGGCAAACTTGGAAGCTTCGATACCGCAGGAGACCGCTAGCACGCCAGTTAGGCCAGAAGCGCTTTCTAGGAGGTTTGCAGCTTTTCTAGTGGGAGTAGTTACCACATCGGCTTTTCTCAAGACCCGGCCGGCATCTTTCCAGGCAAGGCTCATCGCGATCTTTTCAGCCCAACGCGGAATCACAAGCGAGTACTTGATTAGGTTCTCGGGCATGATGTGGTTGGTGGCAATAACTCTAATTCCCTGCTGCTTTGCAGATCTCAGAAGATACCTGCCAACAATCATGTGAGAGTTGATGTGAACCGCGTCTGGCTTGAGATCTTTTAGAATTCGATCAGTTTTTGACTTCAGGGTAAATGGCCAAACATACCTCAAGGTTTTGTGCTGCACCACGCGATAGCTTTTGAGGCGATGAACCGTCATCGAGCTATTGTCATGAACTTCAGTAAAGGTTCCGTATCTTTTGCTATACGAAGGAGCGATTACGTGAACCTCGTGCCCTGCCCTTACTAGACCTGATGCCAAGCGTTCGGCAAATCTTGACGCTCCGTTAATGTCTGGCGGAAAGGTGTCGCAACCAATGACCACGCGCATGGGTCTACTAGCTTTTGCTGCTTCAGTCATTTCATCCCTGAGATTGGAATTTGGGGTGTAACTACAAGTTTACTTCAGAGCTGCTTTGGGTGGCTTTCTAAGCTCGGGGTGGACTTTAGAAAGCAGATACACCCCGAAGACCGCCAACAACCCAAAGCCTGAAAACAGCGCTCCGGAGCCCAAGGTGGCCTGCTGAGCCTCCCCCAGGATGCCAATGGCTATTGCGATAGCAACAATCGGGTCGATAACTGTCAACCCCGCAATCACAAGATCCGGTGGACCAGAAGCGTAAGCGTTCTGAACGAACCAGCCCCCAAGAAGAACTGCGCCAACCATGCTCAAAACCGCAACGAGGGTCAAGATGTCGTAATCCATTTGGTAAAGACGCTGGATGGTTACCTTGGCAAGGGTGGCGACAAATCCGTAAAGCACGCCTGCGCCAAGAATGTAAGTAAGTGCTTTGGCTTTTTTACCGAAGGTGAAAAACATGGCAGCAAACGCCACCAAAATGATTACAAACAGAAGAAGCACGCGAATGAGGTTTTCATCGGTTAGCTCCACCTGCTTGGCAACCTGTGAGGCGGTCACCACAAAGCCACCCACACCAAAAGTGCTAATCGCAATTGCCAGGATTGTGGCCTGATTCAACTTGGTTTTGGTGTAACGGGCATTCAGCAGCGATGTTATTACCAAAGCAATTGCACCTATTGGTTGAACAACAATCAAAGGAGCTAAGGAAAGAGCTCCAAGCTGGAGAAGCATTCCTAGGATCATTAGGCCCGTTCCTGATACCCAGCGCGGACGAATCAAAAGTCTTGAAAGCTCCCTAAGTGACAAAGATCCTTTTTCTTGGACCTGCTTCTCGCGCGAAGTTGATACAGCTTGGTTTTGAAACTGGGCACCGAAAGCTAAAGCAACAGCAGCCAAGACGGCAAGCGTAATTGCTAATAATCTAAGTTCTGGTCCCACAAGTTTTCCTAAAATTTCCCAAATTCGAGCCTAGCCTTGAATTGGCTGTATTGCCCAAACAAGCAGCTAGATTTGAGTAATGATCAGGCCAATTCGCATATATGGAGACCCCGTGCTACATCAGCGAGCCTCGGAAGTGACAGCCTTTGATCAGGATTTAGTTGACCTTGTTAGCGACATGTTTGAAACCATGGAGAACGCACCCGGTGTTGGCTTAGCAGCTCCCCAAGTAGGAGTTCCGCTTCGAGTTTTTATCTACGACTATCCAGATGATGAAGACAATCCTCGCAGAGGGGTTGTCATCAATCCGAGGATTTCAATTGGTCCAGTTTCTGAGCAAGCGCCCGATGAAGAACTCCATAGCGAAGGATGCTTGTCGGTTCCGGGAGAAAGATTCTCCCTGCAGCGAGCTGACTGGGCCATCATCGAAGGTGTGGACCTTGATCAAAAGCCAGTCAAGATCGAAGCTGAGGGCTGGTTTGCCAGAATATTTCAGCACGAGTTTGATCATCTTGAGGGAATCATTTATGTGGACAAGCTTCCCGAGGAAGCCAAGAAGGAAGCTTTTGAGACCATGGCAGAACTTGGTTGGAACACTCCAGGTAAGTCATGGTTACCAGGAACCGACCACCTAGAAGACTAGAGCCACATCCGTATCAAACTTGCAACCAAAGCCGCCGCAATCACAACAAATATGAATGGAACTCGAAGGTAGAAAAGCCCGGCCGCGACAATTAGTGCGACGGCCCTTGCGTCAAAGACCACTCCCTCTGCCGAAGAGAATGTTTGAACACCTACTAATCCAGCTAGCATTCCAACCGTCAAAAGCGCAGCAAGAGAGCGAATGCCCGGATTGCTCACATACTTTTCTGGAACCAAGTGCCCAAGTAACTTCCAGGAATAGACCAGTGCGCTAGCAATCAATACCCCAGCCCACATACTCATTTGGCTTTCCTCGCAATTTCAACAACCCAGAACAAAACTGCCACTCCAGCCGTAAGCAAGACCGGTAATCCTGCCGGCAGAAATGCCGAGAGCAAAGTGGCGGTAAATGCCGACACCACGGCCAGTAACAATAATTTGGATTCTTTAAGTCTTGGCCAAATTAGACCCAGAAAAGCCGCGCCAGCGGCAGCGTCGAGTCCCCAGTCAGCAGGGTTTCCGATTACCGAACCAAGAAGGGCTCCGGCTGCCGTCATCAAGTTCCAGAACACGAAAACAGCAATTCCCGTTAGCCAAAAACCTTGACGCTGTTTTTGTAGATTCGGTTCCTGAGAAAGTGAAACGGCATTGGATTCGTCAATAGTGAGCTGGGCACCGACTGGCTTCAAGATGCCAGAAAGGGACATTATTGGAGCTAGCCGAATTGCATAGAAACCGTTTCGCACTCCAAGTAACCAAGCAGACAATACTGCAGGCAATACCCCGGCGCCGGTAGCTATAACTCCCACAAATGCGAACTGGCTGCCTCCGCTAAACATCAAAAGGCTGAGCGCCATGGTTTGCCAGAAATCCAAACCGGCAGCTATAGAGAGAGCTCCAAAGGAAATTCCATAAAGCCCGGTGGCGAATCCCACGCCAAAAGATATCGCCTTGACGCTTTCTTGTTTAGCGGCCATTGAAGAATCCGTTCTGAAAGAGCTTGATCACAAGCTCACTTGCTGTTAGACAGCCTAGGGGTCTAACTAGTGGTTCTAGCTGATCGAGGGTGAACTTGGACTTTGAGCCAGATTCAATGGCGGACCAGTTGCTTGCAAGCTTGTCAACAAGCCCTCTTTTGCGAACAGGTAGGGCGTTTACCGACTGGGTAAAACCGAAATCGCTTCTTTGAGGCAGATTGGTGAGCTTCACTAATTGCGCTAGAGACTCGGTATCCGTGATCTCTTCACGTGAGGCAGCTGAATCTATTGCTCGAATGAATGCTTCGGGCCCTGCTTCAACGCTGACCAGTTCATGCATGCCGGCTGCCAAGCACATGATTCGAAGTTCTGGGAGGTCGAAAGTTGCGCTCAGTACCGCTGGCGGCACGTCGGCTAGATTCTCGTACTTTCCCCGTAAATCAAGAAATGCATCAACTCCCGAGGACTGTTCTAGCTGTTGGTCAATGACGATTACATCAACCAACAAATCAGGAAGCTGTTGCAGTTGATCTACATTTCCATCTGATTCAAAAACAACCTCTGTGCTTGGGGTGGCATCCAGGATTTGCCTTCGGGCAGATCGAACGTTTTGGTTCCAATCAATTAGTGCGACCCGAAGCGCTTGACTCATCTGCTAGCTAGCCTCAAATCACACTTGAGAGCTGCGAGTTATTGGGAAAAGCGCTGAGACTGTGAATCCAATTCCGACAACACGTTGAGCCTCTAAAGACCCACCAAAGCTTTCTACCCTCTCGCGCATTGCAGTAATGCCAGGACCCACAACTTTCTCCAGGAGGCTCTGGATGTCATCGTTGGCATCATATGGAAGTGGTAGGCCATTAGGACCTACCGAGCTCTTTCTAACTACCTCTACCCCGTTGTCTCGAATGATTACCTGCAAGCTGTTTTCAAACCAAGTCAGCTCAACTGTTGCCATTGTTCCCTTAGGGTTATGCTGCTTTACGTTTTTCAGGGCTTCAAACACAATTCGATAGATGGCAAGCTCCATGGACGAAGCGATTGGAGCCTTTGGTCCTGAGTTCGTTACAGACAGGTCATACCCCGCCTCTCGCATTGGTATTTCTAACGCCGCGATGCTATCGAGAGTCGGTGGAGCTTGTGAAACCAGAGAGCCACGGTTGATTGTTTCGTACAGTCTTCGAAGTTCGCTGTGAGCAGCTTTTGCGCTGACCAGAATCTTTTCAAGTGATCTTGTTCCAGAAGTTGGGTCAAGCTTTGATGTGTAAAGGCCTGCTTCGGCGTTTGTGATCACTGAAGAGATCTGCTGAATTGCGCTTTCGTTCATATCCCCAGCCATTTCGAAGCGCTTACCCTGCTCCGCAAGTTCCAAAGAGATCTCATCTTGCTCTGAGTTTGAGTATTTGCGATTTCTTTGAAACTCACCCTGGATGTAGTTCGAGTAAATCAAACGCCCCGATAGCCAAGCTAGGCCCAAGAGGCTAAGAGCCAAAATGGCACCTGAAGCAAACAGCACCAATCTTCCGGTGTCTGTGAATTCAAAAACACCTAGGTTTGGAAGTGCAAGATTTGGGTTGTAGGCCGCATTCCCCATTACAAGAAGGCCTGCAACACCAGCAACCAGTGCATTAATCTGCCGCCAAGGACTCGCTGTGAAAACTGCAATACCAAGCACAGCTAGCGCGATTACAAAGTCTCCATATGTAGGCGGCAGAGGGAAAACAAAGTGAACAACCGAACCAGCCAGAAGAAAAATGCCAGCTAGATAGCTGTGGTTTCTGAGAAAGACCAGGGCGGTTGCGTATATGGAAGCGAGCACTGCCCCAGGCCAACCTGCTGAGATGAGACCCAAACTTCCAAGAACCAACAGAACTAGAGCTGCCAAAGCAAGCTCGGGCTTCCATTTGGTTTCTAGTATCCAGTGAATCACGCAGATCTCCTGAAAGTGGTCTTGGTGGATGTGGGATTCTCTGGCTCCCCGGCTTGGACTCGAACCAAGAACCTATCGGTTAACAGCCGATTGCTCTGCCAATTGAGCTACCGAGGAATGCTTACGCAGCCTCCAACACTACCAAAAATGCGGGCATTGATAAATCAGTAGCCCAAGCTAGGGCTAACCTTGCCCACCCAAGAGCCATTTCCTAGAAAGGCCTTAACATTTAGCTCAATACGGGCAGCAAATAGCCTGGTGACTATCTCTTTAGTGTCAGCGGTGTGAGGGGTCAAAATGAGGTCGTCTCGGCCAAAAAAGGCGTGCCCATCAGGTAGCGGTTCCGGGTCAGTAACATCCAATCCCGCACCAGCTAGTAGACCCTCCTCCAATGCGCGAATTAGATCTTCACTCACAACGATTGGACCCCGGGCGACATTCACAAGAAAAGCAGTGGGCTTGAAACGCGAGAGCCTCTCGTAATTTAGAAGGCCACGAGTTTTATCAGTCAGCGCGCAAGTGACAATCACAAGATCTGCTTCTGGAAGCAAATCATCGAGTTGGTCTAGCCCAGCAATTACTTTTGCTCCTGCAAGCGCGAGCTCTGGGTTGTTCCGAACTACGGTGATCTCTGCCCTAAATGGTGCAAAAAGTTTTACCAGCTCCTCTGAGATGCCCCCAGCGCCTATAAGCAAAACCTTTGAGTCGTAAAAACTGAAGGCTTCCGACTTGCCCCAGCTGGAGGCTTTCACACGAATTGGAATCTTGCGACCCAATGCAAGGGCGAGCATGAGTGCATGCTCGGCAACCGGTTCCCGATACGCACCTTTGGCGCTTGTAAAAAGCACCTTCTTGTCCAATTGCTCAGCGAATGCGTCCACTCCCGCAAATGGTAGCTGCACCCATTCCAACTGCGGATTTGCATCAATTAGATCCCCAAGCGCTGATGGAGAAGAATAATCAGTCCAAATTAGCCCACGAACTTCAGGACCCATCGGCGAAAGCTTTGCCCCGCCTTTTTCAACAGCTTTTTCGTATTCTGAAAAGCTCTTGGGTTCGATAGCAACTAAGTTGTTAGCCACCCTGAAGGGCCCTTCTACGGTTTTCGATGTCCATAAGTTCTCGCTGAATTTCAGCGATCTTGGCTTCCTCTGTTGGTTCGGTTTGACGAAGCACTGCCTGCAAAGAAAGCTTCTGCCTGGTGAGTAGGTTTATAAAACCACTAACGACCACTCCATCAATGTATCTCTGTAGCTCTTCCGGTGTGCTTGCAGGAAGCGCTGTGGCGGCAATCGCTCTTAGGCTTTGGTGAAGTGAAGGATCCAAAGCTTCGGAGAGCTTTACCAGCCAGGTCGAGTCCTTGCGGTGTGCTACGTTTGCGGCGAGCGTGGCGCCGAGCAAAGAGTGAACCTTGGCGAGGAAGTCTCCAGAAACTAGTTCGATGAACTTTGCTTCTTCTATTTCTGCCGGATGTTGAATCAAGACCTCCAGCAACTGTCGCTCGAATCGAATGGTTGGATCTCTAAGATCTGGTTCCTCAAAAGACTGTGCTGCCGGTTCCGGAGCAATTTCTTGTCTCATTGGCGCGACCGCAGCCACAACCTTGTCCTTGATGGCGCGCTCAACTAAAGCGCTCACCTCTGAAACGTCTAGGTTTACCCAGTTAGCAACTTCTCGTAGGTAAACAGATCGCATGGCAGAATCACGAATTGTTGCAATGACATTGGCGGCGGCCCTGGCTGCGCCAACTCGACCCTCAACGCTCGAAAGGTCAAAGTTCTTCAGCTTCTGCTTGATTGCAAACTCGTAGATGGGCTTTTTGTTTTCAATCATTAGCTGCACGGCTTCATCGCCTTTTTGCACTCTTAGATCCGAAGGGTCAAGTCCATCTGGCCCAACCGCAATGAAACTGTTGGCGTGGAATTTGTCGGCATCGGCAAAAGCTCGCATGGCTGCTTTTTGACCGGCTTCGTCAGGGTCAAAGGTAAAGATTACCTCAGCAGGATTATCAACATTCGCAGAGAGCATACGATTGAGAATTCTGATGTGCTCATCACCAAATGCAGTTCCACAAGTTGCAACTGCGGTGGTAACTCCAGCTAGGTGGCAAGCCATAACGTCGGTATAGCCCTCAACCACAACAACCTTCTGCGATTTCGAGATTTCCTTTTTGGCTAAATCGATTCCATAAAGAACTGCCGACTTGTGATACACCGGCGTTTCAGAAGTGTTGAGGTACTTGGGCCCCTGATCATCGTCAAAAAGCTTTCTAGCCCCAAAACCAATCACCTGATTGGAAGTGTCTCTAATCGGCCAAATCAGTCTTCCTCGGAATTTATCGTAGAGCCCGCGCTCTCCCTTCGAGGCTAGAGAGGCAAGGACTAGTTCATCCTCGGTGAATCCAAGAGTTTTCAGATGATCAACCAGGTTGTTCCAACCCTTAGGTGCAAAACCAACACCAAATGTTTCGGCAGCTGATTTATCAAAGCCACGAGATTTCAAAAAGTCTCGACCGGTAGCTGCAGGCTCGGTTCCTAATTGCTCGGCAAAGTATTTTGAAGCAGCTAGGTTTGCCTCATAGATTCTGGCTTTTTGTCCCTGGTCTGGCGCATTTGAGCCAGCTTCATAGGTAAGTGTGTAGCTGGCTTTTTGAGCTAGGTTTTCAACTGCTTCGTAGAAGCTAAGTGATTCCATTTCCTGTAAGAACTTGTAAACATCGCCACCGGCGCCGCAACCGAAGCAGTGATAAAAGCCCTGCAGGGGCCTCACATTAAACGACGGAGACTTTTCCTGGTGAAACGGGCAAAGACCCTTCAGGCTTCCCGCACTTGCTGGCTTCAGGGCGACGTACCCGCCGATAACGTCAGCAATGTTGACTCGAGCTTTCACTTCCTCGATGTCTCGCGCGCTTATCTTTCCGGCCATTTGATAATCCTATTTAGTCACTAGTTCGTGGTGCAGGCTAAGAGCTGATACGTCAGTAAGTGAAGCCACCTGATCAACTATCACGCGATGTCTTTGCTCGTCCGTTATCGCTTGCTGCCAAGCGCTGGAGCAGTAGGTATCTAGGTGCTTGCCGTTAGCTGCCAATAGTGCATCTGCGAGCTCTGTAAGAATTGCTCTTTGCCACTGGTAGTAAGGCTGCCTTTTCTCATCCGACATCAGATAAGCCGAAACAATTCCCTTTAGAACCGCGATCTCGGCCCTGACCTCTGAAGGTACCACCAGGGCTCCCTGGTATCTAACTAGATGCTCGGAAGCGTTTGCTAACTCTGTTTGGTCTGTGGTTCGTCTTACGAATGAACCAATGAGCGCGCTAGTAAGGTTTTTGAGTGTTGCCTGGTCTTTCATTTCGCCACTGTGACTTGCCAACCAGTAACTATTTGAGCGCAACCTAGAAAAAGCTGCCTCGAAATCGGAAACCGCCAAATCAGATCCGTCCCACTGAGCGATTTTTTGAATCAGCTCAGCATCAGAAGAGCCTGAGTTAATCTCGGCTAGATTCACATACCCTGAAACGATGGCGTCTTCGAAGTCGTGCACAGAGTATGCGACATCATCCGCAAAATCCATAACCTCTGCTTCGATGCACTTGCGCATTGGTATCGCACCGACTCTTAGGAATTCGAAGACTTCTTGGTCGTCTTGGTAGTAGCCGAACTTTACAGAGTAGTCGCCCCCGGTTTCGGCCTGACCTGACTCTCTAGGCCACGGGTATTTGCAAGAAGCATCCAGCACAGCTCGAGTGAGGTTTAGACCCCGGCTTTTTCCTTGGTCATCAAATACTTTTGGCTCGATTCTTGAAAGAAGCCTTAGTGTCTGAGCGTTGCCTTCAAATCCTCCGAAGTCTTTCGACCATTCGTTTAGTGCCGCTTCGCCATTATGCCCAAAGGGAGGGTGTCCCAGATCGTGAGCCAAGCAAGCCGTGTCCACTACATCTGGATCAATGCCTAGTTCTTGGGCCATCTCACGCCCCACTTGAGCAACCTCGAGAGAGTGAGTAAGTCTGGTTCTTGCGAAGTCACCATTGGAGGGCGAAAGCACTTGTGTCTTGGCGCCAAGTCTTCGAAGTGCGGACGAGTGTAAGACCCTCGCACGATCTCTTGCGAATTCGCCTCTTTTAATTGAGCCCACGCGATTTTCTGGAACAAATCTTTCTTGATCTGATTCTTGGTAACCTCGGCTAATCATTTAGCCACCCGAAACGCTAAGTTCAGCTTCCAAAAGCGAAAGTCTTGCGGAGTCGCCAAGCTCTCTAGAGTCCAGCCAGTGCTCGGGCAGAGCACAGCTTTTCATTCCGCCCGCTCTTCCCCTTGGACCCTCCGCTTCGTCTCCCGGGTAGGGCATGGTTCGATCTAGAGTGCCAAGAAGTTCGTCCATGTGGGTTAGGGTTTCAACACTTGCAAGTGCTGCTCGCAACGACCCGCCAACCGGGTAGCCCTTGAAGTACCAAGCCACGTGCTTTCTTATGTCCCTACAAGCACGCAGCTCATCGCCGAAGAACTCAACCAGCAGAACCGCGTGCTGCTTGAAAGCATCGGCGACCTCTCCTAAGTTTGGCTGCACCTGAGAGTAATCAATGTTCGCATTTGGGTTCTCAAGGTAGGACCTGAAGGCGTTTTCTAGATCTGCAAACAACCAAGGCCTTCCGAGGCATCCTCTTCCCACTACAACGCCATCGACTCCAGTTTGTTTCATCATGTTGACGGCGTCCTGTGCAGACCAGATGTCCCCGTTACCAAGAACCTGAACATCCGGTAGTGCCGCTCGAAGTTCCGCAATTGCGTCCCAGTCAGCTTTGCCAGAGTAGTAGTCGGCTGCGGTTCGACCGTGCAGTGCTACAGCCGCCACCCCAGCGTCCCGAGCAGCTTTGCCAGACTCCAAAAATGTCAGGTGATCGGCATCGATACCCTTACGCATCTTTACCGTCACTGGAATATCTCCAGCGGCTTTGACAGCGTTTTGAACAATGGCTTGGAATAGATCTTGCTTCCAAGGAAGTG
>ERZ1022724.270-NODE-270-length-11106-cov-7.995114_pt1 | contig 11106 bp, 13 predicted proteins | sample MGYA00521091_ERZ1022724 | MGnify/ENA primary metagenome ERZ1022724 (study PRJEB33162, sample SAMN09537610) | freshwater metagenome | isolation source: freshwater | place: Canada:Alberta | collected 2017-07 | study: EMG produced TPA metagenomics assembly of the... | reverse complement strand
GGTATTGCCGCAAGCCTTATTGCAGGGTGGCTTTTGTATTTCCTAGATCGCTTAGGAAAGCCGACTGCCAACCGCATACGCGACTGAAGCGCTGACTGCAGTCACAAAGGCGCCCCACACAATATCGATCACGGCTAACCTTGCCGGAAATCCCTCGATCACAGCTAGGTTGGTTAGGTCATACGTCATATAACAAAAGAAGCCAAACAGAGCGCCAAAGCCTAACGCATACATGAATGACTGCTTCGCAATTGCTGGGCTAATCACAAAGATCGTTGTGCCCAGGGCGTACAGCATGTAAAACGCCAGTGCGACCCAAAGCCGTGGCTCTGCAGCCATGAGTGAGCCCATTTCAGTACGGTAGAGGTTTTTGGCAATGCCAAGCAGCCAAATAAAATCAATCACCAGAAAGGTGATTAAAAAACTTGCATAGACAGCTAGATACTTGATCAATTTACTCACCTTTATGGATAGAACTATTTCCGCTCATTATGATCCATAAGTATCCATTTCCTGAAATCAGGAGTAGGATGAAATATCAATTGAGCTGAAAAGGAAGAGCCATGTTTAAGCATCTATTAGTGCCGATTGATGGGTCCGATGTGACCAAAAAAGCCCTTAAAAAAGTATTGGATCTTGCCAAAAAAGATGGTGCCAGTATTACCTTGGCCTACGTCTCCGATCCAATGCCGCCAATGGTCTACTCCGATAGCAGTTTGGGGTATGGCTTTTCGCAGCAGGATCATAAAAAAGCCTGCGATGCCTTTGCTAAAAACCTTTTTAAAAGTGCCTTGGCTGTTTTAGGCGCGGGCGTGACGGCAAAAACACTGCACACTTATAGTCCCAGCCTTGCTGGCGGTGTATTAGCTGCGGCTAAAAAAGCCAAGGCCGATGTGATTGTGATGGCCTCACACAAGCGCACAGGGATCAAAGGAGTGCTATTGGGCAGTCAAACCAATGAGGTGATTGTGCACTCCAGCTTACCCGTGATCGTGCTGGGGTAAGCCTTACTTTTTCTTTGCGCTGGCGGCCTGCCGGGCGTCGGCAATATTGTCAGTAAAGGCCTTGGCTACTTCACCATCCGGCGGAACGAGCTTTAAGCCTCTTGCCCAGTATTGCTCTGCTTTAGCAAACTGACCTTCTTCATAGTAGGCGGTGCCAGCCAGCGCGAGGGCTTTAATGTTACTGGGATCGAGTTCGAGTGCGCGCATGATGAGGCGCATTGGCTCACCCTTGGCACTCTGGTTTTGGTAAGCCAAAAAGTCGGCGTAATCAATGGTTACTTGGGCATTATTTGGATTGAGTTCCAAGGCTTTCTTATAGGCTTTGGTGGCCTCAGGAAAGCGCTGCATTGCGGCGTAGGAGCGCGCCAGCATTTGCCAGCCCTCGGGATTGTTAGGGTCTTTTTCTAGGCGAGACGCCAACTGCTCAACCATGTTTTGGATGTCTTGCTGTGTCAGGGCGGGCTGCTGACTCTGAGCTAGAGGGTCAGTCGCTACTGGATTACCAATCCACAGATAAAGCAGCACGCTACATATCGGCACACCAATACCGATGGTGAGCGCTGGAAACAAGATGCCTTTTGGCTTAGCCTCTTGCGGTGCTTGATCAGCTGCGATCGCTCGCTCTTCTAGTAAGAGTCGCTTTTCAATATCCTGCCGCGCTTCGGTCAGTTGATCTGAGGCAATGCGACCCTCTGCAAAATCAACATCCAACTGATTCAGTTGATCGCGCAAAATCATAATATTTTCTTCTTGCTCTCCAGACGCTAAACGGCTTTTTTTGCGCAGTGGCAAGACGAGCAGGGCAGTGCCGAGAATGATCATGCCAATCGCAATGGCCAAGAATGTCATCATGATTGGCCTTCCGATTTAGTGCCCAGCAGCGCTTTAGCCCGGGACAAATCCGTTTGATTGAATTCCTCTGAGGCGAGGTGTTTGTGGCGAGTACGAATCTGCTGGATCAATATAAACATGGCAATGAGTAAAAGTAAAAATGGACCAGCCCACAGCAAGATCGTTTTGTAATTTAATGGCGGACGGTACAACACAAACTCCCCGTATCGCTGCACCATGTAATCGAGGATCTCCCGATCAGACTTGCCTTCGCTGAGTTGTTTGCGTACTTGATTGCGTAAATCAACTGCTAACTCGGCATTGGAATCGGCGATGGTCTGGTTTTGGCAGACCAAGCAGCGTAATTCATTGGAGAGGGTGATCACTTTTTTCTCGAGCGCTGGATCTTCGGCAACGGGCCGAGCCTCTTGTGCGTAGAGGATTGCCCCCGGCGCCAATAAACCAAGCGCCAAGCAGGCGCTAGTCAAAACAGATCGCAAAAGAGCGCGCGACTGGTACTGGCGTAGGTTAAGGGTGTGGATCATGCTTTAGCTATTGAGTTTTTTAATCAGCGGAAGGATTTTTTCTTCAATCACGCTGGGCGTGACTGGGCCGATGTGTTTGAGTCGAATCAAACCCGCTTTATCGATCACAAAGGTTTCTGGAACGCCGTAGACACCATAGTCAATACCAACCTGGCCTTTTAAGTCCGAGATGGATAGAACGTAAGGGTCACCAAACTCTTTAAGCCAGCGCAAGGCATCCTCGGGCTTGTCTTTGTAATCGAGCCCTAATAAGGGCGTTGTTTGGGTTTTAGCAAACTGAACTAAATGGGGGTGTTCGTCACGACAGGCTGCGCACCACGATGCCCATACGTTGAGCACCCAGACTTTGCCGCGCATCTCTTCAGGAGAAAAGGTGACATTGTCTTTACCCAGCACTGGTAAGGTAAAGGCGGGGGCGCTCTTATTGATCAATGGGGAAGGTACTTCGCGTGGATTAAGCTGAAGGCCTGCAGCCAAGAAGCCAAAAAAGACGACAAAGATTCCGATGGGAATCAAATAGCGTTTCATTTGCGTTTCCGGTAGCGGCGATCGGTAATTGCCAAGAAGCCACCCAAGGCCATAAAGAGGCAGCCACCCCAAATCCAGTCCACAAAGGGTTTTATATGAATGCGCACCGTCCACTCATTGGCATTGAGTGGCTCGCCCAAAGAGAGGTACAGGTCGCGTGTAAAACCGGGATCAATTGCTGCTTCGGTCATCGGCATTTGACTAGCGGTATAGACCCGCTTTTCAGGCTCAAGCCGCGTTACTGGTTTGCCGCCCTGAGTTACATCAAACACGCCGCGAATGGCTTTGTAATTTGGACCGTCAATCGCTTGAACCCCTAAAAATTGGAAGTCATAGCCGCCGGCTTCGATGCTGCTGCCGATGGCCATGCGGATGTCTTTTTCGCTCTCAAAACCACGCACACCCGTTACCCCAACGATAAAAACAGCAACCCCGATGTGGGCTAAAAACATGCCGTAATAACTTGCGGGCTGGGCTGCGAGGTTTTTAATCACGCCGCGATCACGGTTACTAAAGGCGCGCTCCATTAATTGGGTGAGGGTCGTGGCAAAAATCCAGATGGCTAAAAACAGGCCAAAACCAACCAGCGGCGTCCAGCTGCGCAGGACCAGTGGGGCAATGATTGCGCTAATGACACTGACGGCCGCAGCCCACTTTAGTTTCTGTGCCAAATCAATGACAGGGGATTCTCGCCAGCGCGACATCGGACCAATGCCAATTAAAAAGAGAGCCGGCGTCATGAGCGGCACAAACACCGCTTCAAAATACGGAACACCAACCGAGATCTTGCCCAGGTCAAGCGCATCGAGCAGCATCGGGTAGAGCGTACCCAATAGCACAGCCGCAGTTGCCACTAACAGTAAAACGTTATTGGTCAGTAGCATGCTCTCGCGCGAAACGGTTCCAAAGTTGCCGCCGATATTTGCTTTCGGAGCGCGCCAGGCGAATAGTAAGAGTGAACCTCCTACGACAAGTGCCAAGAAACCGAGAATAAAAATACCGCGCTTGGGATCGGTTGCAAATGCATGGACCGAGGTAATCACGCCAGAGCGAACTAAGAAAGTCCCGAGCAAGGAAAGTGAAAAGGCAAGAATGGCTAGCAGTGCGGTCCACATTTTGAAGCCGCCCCGTTTTTCAGTCACCGCCAAGGAATGAATCAGTGCGGTCGCTACGAGCCACGGCATGAAGGATGCGTTTTCAACCGGATCCCAAAACCACCAACCACCCCAACCCAATTCGTAATAAGCCCATGCACTACCCAAGGCGATGCCAATCGTTAAGAAGCACCATGCTGAAGTAACCCAGGGCCGTGACCAGCGTGCCCATGCGGCATCGAGTCGGCCGGAGAGTAGGGCGGCGATTGCAAATGCAAACGCAACGGCAGAGCCAACGTAGCCCATGTACAAGAAAGGCGGATGAATAATCATGCCGGGATCTTGCAGCAAGGGATTGAGGTCTTTGCCCTCTAGTGCTGCCGGCAGCATCCGATCCAGTGGATTGGATGTGAGCAAGGTAAACAAGAGGACGCCGATATTGAGCAAGCCCAGCACGCCGAGGATGCGCGAAATCATTTTGATTGGTAGGTGCTTAGAAAATACAGCAACCGCAATCGTCCAGCCCGCCATCATGAAGCACCACAATAAAATCGAGCCCTCATGGCTTCCCCACGAAGCACCAATGCGATACATCAAGGGAAGCGCCGAGTTCGAGTTTTGTGCAACGTTGAGTACGCTGAAATCATTGTTTACAAATGAAATCACCAAACACACATAAGACACCGTAACCCAGAAGAAAAGAGCGACTGCCGACGGCCTGGCTAAATTCATTAGGGCAGGCCGATTTGTTTGGGCGCCAATCAAGGGGGCGAGACCCAATACCAACGACGTCATCAACGCCAGAATTAAAGCAACTTGGCCAATTTCAGGAATCATGGTTTTTTCGCTTTAGCTAAGGCTTCTGCCGCTTCGGGCGGCATGTAATTTTCATCGTGCTTGGCAAGAACTTGGCTTGCTGTAAATGAGCCGCTGGAATTGAGGCGTCCTTCGGCCACCACCCCTTTGCCTTCTTTAAAGAGGTCGGGCAATAAGCCCTCGTAGCTCACTTCGATGCGGTGAGCTAAGTCAGTCACCACAAAATTGACTTTAAGACCGCCCGGATCCCGCTTGATGGAGTTTTCTTCGACTAGGCCGCCCACCCGAAAGGTGCGGTCTTTGGGCGCCTCATTGGCCATAATCTGGCTTGGGCTGTAGAAGAAAACCAAATTGCTTTGGAAGGTCTGAAAGACCATGTAAGTGGCAAACCCGACGCAAGCTAAGCCACCTATGATCGCCAGACCGCGTTTTGTGCGGAGTTTCATAAGTCCTTATTTTGCCTAATTTTTTTCAGTGGCGTACGACTCATCCCGAATGCTCGATTCGGTTGCCCGCCGCTGCCTGCGGATCTGCATGATTTCAATGGCAAAAACAAGGGCGGTAACCGCGAAGGAGCCCCATACAAAGGGGCCGTGGCCACCCATTTGCAGAAAATCACTAAGGCTATTCCAGTAAATCATTTCACTGCCTCCTGCGCCCATGCGGTATGGCGTTCCCGCTCTAATATGAGGGTGCGGCAGCGGTAGAAGCTGACAGCAAAGGAATAGGCCCAAAACGCCACTGTCATGATGAGCATGCCGGTCAGCATTTGGGTTGCCATGGTCGGGGCTTTGGTCAGGCTAACGGAGGCGCCTTGGTGCAAGGTATTCCACCATTTCACTGAAAAGTAGATGATCGGAATATTCACCACACCAACGATTGCTAAAACGGCAGCGCTGCGATCGGCCTTACGGGTATCTTCAATCGCTGCGTGTAGCGATAAAAAACCCAGGTATAGGAAAAGCAAAATAAGCTCTGAGGTTAGGCGTGCATCCCACACCCAATAGGTGCCCCAGGTTGGTTTGCCCCACAAGGACCCGGTCCACAAGGCAAGGAAGGTCATGAGGGCGCCGGTTGGCGCTAAGGCGAGAGCAAACATGCTAGCCAGGCGCGCATTAAAAATCAGCCCCATGGCCGCCCAAAATGCCATTGCCAAGTAAATAATCATCGACATCCATGCAGCAGGCACATGAATAAAAATAATGCGATACGACTCACCTTGTTGGTGGTCACTTGGCGCGATCAATAGGCCAATGGTTAAGCCAACGATGGTGGCAATCACGGCAACAGCAACGCAATACGGAATCAGCGTGCCAGATAGGGCATAAAAGCGTTGTGGTGCCGCGTATTTAAACCAATTGATGCTAGAGGAGAACACAGGAAATAGTCTTTATTTAAAAGTAGTTAGAGCATGCGTTAGTGTGCCTGATTTTAGCCCAGCCGGCTTATTCCACCGCGATTCGTAGGCTGGCTGCTGTGGCGATGGGGGCAAAAAATAGGGCAATTGCCAGCATGGCACTCAAGAGGTAAAAATGACCATCGACTGGCAAGCCAGCCTGGTGCGCATCCACCGCGCCAGCGCCAAAAATAAGTACCGGAATGACTAGGGGTAATACCAATAAGGACAAGAGCATGCCACCGCCTCGGGTTGCTAAGGTTAAGGCTGCACCGATGGAGCCAATTAAGCTTAGTAGGGGCGTCCCAATCAGGAGTGAGAGCAGCAAAATACCCATGCTTTGACTATCCAGATTAAATTGGATGGCCAAAATGGGCGAGGCAATGGTGAGTACTAGCCCAGTGCTAATCCAGTGCGCTGCCGTCTTTGACAATACCGCCAGTGGCAATGGAATGGCAGTCAACACCAATTGATCCAGGGTGCCGTCTTGGAAGTCGTCTGCAAACAAACGCCCCAGCGAAAGCATCGCTGCCAATAGGGCCGCGATCCAAAGCATCCCGGGCGCAATTTTGGCGAGTAGCGTTGGCTCTGGTCCAATACCCAAGGGAAATAAACTCGCCACGACCACAAAGAAAAACAAGGCGGATAAGCTATCGTTTTTGCGACGCAGAGCAAGGCTTAGGTCACGCCGCACAATCGCGAGCATGACTTTTGGAATGGATAGGGAAGCACTCATAGGCTCACCCGAACGACACGGTCTATTTGATCCAAGGCAACCACCTGATGGCTACTTAAGGCGACCATGCCACCGCGAGTTAAATGCGCTTTAATCAATGCTTGCAGGGCCTCGTTTGCGTCTTGGTCGAGCGCATTAAATGGCTCATCGAGCAACCACAATGGTTTATCTTCGGCCAACTGCAGACGGGCTAATGCCACCCGTTGCTTTTGCCCTTGTGAGAAGGTTCGCGATAACTTACTGGCCAGGTGACCGAGACCCGAGCGAACCAAAGCGTCGCGTGCCATGCTGCTGGTAATGTCATCGCCGCTGAGGCTACCTGCTGCGATGATGTTTTCTTCGGCGCTGAGGTCACCCTTGAGCGCGGGAGTGTGACCCAAGTAAATCAATTGCGTATGAAAAAAATCACGATCCGCATGGATGGAGTTTGCTCCCCACTGAATGCTGCCCATACTCGGTGTTAACAAACCGCAGATCATCCGCAATAAACTCGATTTTCCTGCACCATTGCTACCAGTAATGCGCAAGAGATGGCCCGGTTCGAGCACAACTGAAAGATCGTTAAACAGGGTTTTGCCACCACGCATGCAGGCTAGGTTTTGTAAATGCAGGGCAGACGGATTCATGGCAGGCGCATTACTCATTGTTCGGGAGACTGCCTAAGAGTAGCAGTTGGCGCGTGAACTGACCGCTATCGCTATCACGCATCGACCACAGGTCTAGCTGCGCGGATGGACTGTAGGGATCAATGTATGTCCCATCGCGCCGCAGCTCGTAATGCAAATGGGGTCCGCTAGAGCGGCCGGTGGAGCCGACGTAACCAATCTCGAGGCCACGACGTACATCGTTACCAACGCTGAGTTCAACGTTGTAATTGCTTAAATGGGCATAGTAGGTACGGTAGTTGCCTGGGTGCTCGACAATAATCAGATTACCAAATGCCCCATTAAAGCCAAGGTAAGCAATTTTGCCGTTGGCAACACTAAAGACCGGCGTTCCTGTTGGGGCTGCGTAATCAATGCCCATATGGGTACGCCAGCGCTGCACAGTGGCTGGGGCTTGGCCCGCTTGCTTGGCGGGTACTTTGGCGCGGCCAGCTCGCACGCTACCCACGCCTCGGGATATGCGGCGATAACTCAGTGGATTAGTCCAGAAGGAGCGCTCAATCGACTCACCCGAAGCCGTAAAAAAACCGCCTGGAATATCGTTGCGATCAATCCAGAATGCGCTTGCAAGCACCTCTTGACTCCGGGTGTTCATAATTTCAACCGCCCAGATTTGGGCCCAGCGATTGCGATCACCAAAGTCCACAATCAGTCGCACCTGATTGGCATTAATGGCCGCCGTAGAACTGTCTTCGGGGTATAGCTGCTTCACGATTGAGTTCAATTCCCAGACCAGCTCGACCGGTAAGATATCGCCCACTTTTTTGGCGTCATATAAGACATCCGATAGGGATAGCTCAACTTCCACTAGATTGGGAGATTGCGATTGCAGGCGGTCTTCTTGGGTTAAGAATCCACCAAAGGCCGATGGGGTGAAGGTCAAGATCTGAGTGCGGGCATCCCGTATGGGCCCGTTCATGATGCTGAGGGAATCAAAGCGATTGCGTTTGCCAAATGCCACTGCGTAGGGAATGCAATTGCCGCGCAGGCCAGAAAAGAAACTGGCCGTTTGATTTTGAAAGAATTCAAAAAAAACCGGATCATTGATACCCAGCTTTGCGGGTAAATTACCATCCAGGGAATCGGTTTTAATGCAGCCGCGCTGCACCCGAAAATCAAGGCTGCTACTAAGATCAGATGCCAAGTCATTTTCTTTGCTGGTATCAACCAGCTTCGATTTTTTGGGCGTTAGTGATTGGGTTTGGGCACGCGGCGCTTTAATTCCAGACTGCTTTGTACCGCTCTGAACAACGACTTTCGTCCGATTGTTTTGGGTTTGGGTTTGGGCGCGGGCGTCGGATGCGGCAATGGCTAAGCTGAGATATCCACCTACAGCCAGCGCCACCCCAAAATGGATGCCATGGTTTTTAAAGCTGCGTAGAGGGGAGAGCAAAAACAGATTCACCCCCCGATTATCTAATATTGTGCCCCCAGTGTCAGATTATGATTTTGCAGTGCAACATAATTGCGCACTTGCCTCAAGTCAAATTCAGCAAACTAGATTGTGTCTACAATCTTTTCATCTTATAAGGAGTAGCCATGCCCATTATTGAATCCATCCAAGTCGCAGCGGTAAGCGTGCCATTGGATAAGGTCACCTCATTTTCAACTCGTACTGTTTCAGAGCGCCACTACTGCATCGTCAAGGTACGTAGCAAAGAGGGTGTTGAGGGTATTGGATTTTGTTATGTGGGAAGCGCTGGCGGCGCCATTGCCAAAGTGGCGGTGGAGCAATTGCTCGCTAAAAAACTGATTGGCCAGAATAGCCACCGCTCCGAAGGTTTATGGATGGAGATGTATGAGGAATCAATTCTGCAGGGCCGTGCTGGCTCAGTGATGCGCGCTATCTCGATTTTAGATACGGCTTTATGGGATTTAAATGCCCGCTCCGCAGGCTTGCCGCTGCACCAGTATTTGGGATCGGTAGTTGAGGATAGGGTCCCAGCCTACGCCAGCGGCGGCTATTACCTCGAGGGTAAAACCCCCGCCAAGCTCGGCAAGGAGATGGAGTCCTACGTCAAACAAGGCTTTAAGGCCGTCAAAATGAAAGTGGGTCGCCTCTCCCCAAGGGAGGAAGAAGAGCGTGTTCGGGCTGCCCGTATTGCCGTGGGCGATGATGTTTTACTGACGCTCGATGCGAATAATGCATGGCGTGATCTACCAACCGCCCTCGAGTACATTCGCCGCTTCGAGGATTACAACCCCTACTGGATTGAAGAGCCTTTCTCACCCGATGCGATTGACTTGCATGCTGCCCTCGCGCAGCGGACCACCATCAACGTTGCTACCGGTGAAATGGAAGCAGGGCGTTGGCGCTTCCGGGAGCTGATTGAGGCCGGCGGCGCAGCGATCCTGCAATCGGATGCGGCCGTGTGTGGCGGCATTACCGAGTGGCGCCGGATTTCAGCCTACGCCGACTGCAAAGGCGTGACGGTCTGTCCGCACTGGATGCATGACTTGCATGCACCACTCGTTGCAGCAACACCCAATGCCCGCTTCGTCGAATTCTTCCTAGATGATCAGGTGCTCAATTTCCGCAACTTAATTAATAAGCAATTGACCTTTAAAAACGGCGATTTGATTTTGCACAAAACCCCAGGCTTGGGATTTGAGTTCGATGAAAAAGCGATACAAAAGTACGCCGGCAAATCAGCTTGGAGCAAAATTACGAAGTAATTGAGTTACCTATCCATTGGTCTTTTAATGTCCACAATCGACCAGGACCTTGCATATCTGACTCTATTTCCAGCCCTTAGCCTGTTGAGATAGATGCTTCTTAAATATAGTTGCGATTGGAGATAGTTTTTTACCTTTAGGACTGACAATGTGCCAACGTGACTCAATGGGAAATTCTTGACACTTCAAGATAGCAACTTCTTCTTGGTCGGATTTCTCGCCAAGAGAGTACTTAGATAAAACCGCTATACCTAGACCTCCTATAACCGCTTGTTTGATTGCCTCATTACTCCCAAGCTCCAATCGGATATCTGGTTTGAGCTTCAATCTTTTGAAGTGCGCATCTGTTGCCATCCTAGTACCAGAGCCTTTCTCTCTTAGGATAAATTTTTCGCCCTTTAGTAAAGCAAGGTCAATACTCTTTTTCTTGGCAAGCATATGTTGTTTAGAGGCTATCAACAGCAACGGGTTTGGCATAAACACTTCATCCTCTATATCGAGGTGAAGTGGTGGCTGGGACATGATGTAAAGATCATCCAAGTTCTCCTCTAGTCTTTTCACAACACCATCCCGATTGAGTACCTCTAAAGAAATATCGATGTGAGGATATTTCGCGCAAAAGGCACCCAATATTCTTGGAATGAAATACTTGGCAGTGCTCACCACTGCAACTTTTAGCTTGCCCTGAGTTAATCCTTTTGTTCCATGAACTGCTTGTTCAAAGGATTCCCACTCGGTAGAAATCGCTCTAGCCGTTTTAGCTAAGGCCCTGTCTCTTATACACATCTGACGCTGCCGACGATCTACTCTGTGTA
>ERZ1022724.269-NODE-269-length-11133-cov-5.843203_pt1 | contig 11133 bp, 17 predicted proteins | sample MGYA00521091_ERZ1022724 | MGnify/ENA primary metagenome ERZ1022724 (study PRJEB33162, sample SAMN09537610) | freshwater metagenome | isolation source: freshwater | place: Canada:Alberta | collected 2017-07 | study: EMG produced TPA metagenomics assembly of the... | reverse complement strand
TTTGTATAGAGTGTAGACCGAGTGGTCCTATCTGGAAACCTCTCAATCAGCTCTGCGTTCTTCGCATCGTACATCACCATGTATGCGCGCAGCTGAATCTCGTCATACAGAGGAACCTGGGGCCAGAGACGGGTGCGATCCTTGGAGTCCACAATACGATCCTCGGATGCGACATATCCATCGCATCGACCCACCAGCTTGAAGGTTCCAAAGTCCTTCTTGATGGTCTTGGTGTTTCGCTCCGTGACCTTCACCTCCTTCGCTGTCTCGTATGTGTTCAGGATACCATCCTCATTGTCCAGTCCTCGCTGCTTGGCGACCTTCCCGCGGACCTCGTCGGCAAGGCGCTTCTTGAGCTCGGGAGTAAAGGTTTCGCGACGGAGATCCAGAATGATTCCAGCTTGCTGCTCCACCTCAGAAAGCACCCCTGCAACGTTGGTTGTCTTCTTTGCTGCGGCAAGACCACTGCTCACACAATCCATAATCGGGCTCTCTCGAAGAACCTCATTCACGAGCTTGGAGTACGACCTGCGATTGTATGCCTTCTCGCATTCGGCGATCTTCAGCTTCCCCACGATGTCCTTCTGAAGAAGCTCGTAGACAATCTCGTTGGGGTTCTGGTACTTGTGGAGGCCAATAAAGCCAGCGACCTTCGAGGCAGAGAGTTCGGGGATCATTGTAGTGCATTCCTTTCCTTGGACAGCGTGTATACGTTTTGCGATTGTCTAGGCGGAAAAGCTCTTCTGCATGCGAGTGATAGCGTCCAGCCACGCAGGAATACCGTTCAGAACCGTTGCGATCGCCAACGTGTCTCCGGATACAGGGGTGGTATCGATACTCACTCCTTCGCATACAAGAACCACTGCGCTGGTCAATAGAGCCTGTCGTTGCTTCGCATCACTGGGTGACCACCGAAGGCAGTACATACGATACAGAACATCAATGTACGGACGAGCCGCGGGTTGGGCTTGTTTCTGAATTGCCTCCCAAAAGATCCATACCACATGCGATCCATGTGCAGTTGTCACATGATCGTCGGTGCGGTTGGAGAACAATAGTGTCTGCTTGGTCTGCTTCTTGTGTTCGCGACAGTATGCGTAGATCCACGCCATCCAGTACAGAGATCGCGCTGTATCTCACACATCCTGGCGGAGACAGTACACGAACTCGTTGATCGGGATAGCGACTGTCATCGGATCGTCGCGTCGAAGCACAAGTCGTCCAAACAGCGTAGAGGGTGCCTTGAGAGATTCCTGAATTGTTGCAGGGTCAAAGTCATGCGCAGGTTTCATGGTGGGGAGAGAGGGAAGCTTGTTTTTTCGACACAACGTGATTGCTGCGGCTGCCTGACAGATCATTTGGCGAACGTCCATATTGTTCCGAATGGCGGTCATATCGCGCACACCATATGCTGACTCAATGGGAGCATAGCGTTCATACGCAGACGCCAAGTACAGAAACACCGCGGGTTGCGCACGGTTGACGTGGAGAGCCGCACCCTCAAACAAGGCCATCCAGAGTGTATGGACAAGTCCAGAACATAGGAGTTCCAACGACCAATAGCACGCGTAATCTGCGTGTCCGAGTTGAATGTTTTGAAGCAACACTTTGACGACGTGTGACCGCACATGTCCGCAAAAGGTTGTTTTTTGAAAGTCTATCACGCTGCGTGGGTCTGTAATCTCCATTGATCTGTATCAACATACTTCACGTGTATCCTAACCGCGGTGGGTAGGTAGGTGTGCGGAACTTCTTGTACAGCGTATAGATGAGATACAGCAGTCCTCCTATGATCACGATGTTCAGTATTGTGTCCAGCCACGAGAGGAATCCTCCTTCAGGCACGACATCTTTATCCCTACGTTCGCGATTGATTGCATCCTGCACCTTCCCGAGCTGATCCTTGAATGTGTCGGCTGCGTACTTGACATCGTCTTTAATCGAGAGCACCTTGTCCTTGAGTCCTTTGACAACATCAATTGTCTTTCGTTGCGTATCGTACTGCCGCATGACGCCGTTCTTCGTCTCGATGAGTGATTTGACAAGTGGAGAGACCTCTGCCTTCAGGACCCTCTGGCGTTCCTCCTGTTTCCATAGATCACCCTTCAGAAGGGTATAGTACGTTGTCCGCGCTTGCTGGTATGCAGTGGGCGTCTGATCGCGCACGTTCTCTGCATCCTGGAGTTTCTGAAAGGCATCCCGCAGTTTCGTGCTCTTGTCGATCTTTCCGTACACAATGGCGATTTCGCCTGCGAACCTGTCGCGCTCTTTGGTGTACTGTGATCGAAGGGCTTCGTCTGAGACGTTCTCAATTTCGGTTCCCGTAAACACTGTCGCAGCCACCGATTCAAGCGTGACAAAATGCGTTGGGTCTGCGGTATACACGCATCGATGTCCGTTCGTACCGGCGCGTCGTTCAAAACCACGTCCAGAAGGACACGGCATCACACATGAAAAGTTTCCGATACTCTGAAATGGACTTGGGCATTTCGGGAATGGAATTGGTGTGCCCGGTGCGTTGCCCATTATCATCTCCGTAGAAAGAAACCAAACGATATCGCCACGGTCAAAAGGAGGAGGGCAATGCTATGTGCGTAGTCTGTAGGGAGAACGAGATAGCCGAGCATAGACAGAACAGCGAGAAACAGCGCGATCTGAATGAAAAACATGTCCTTCTGTGCGAACGACAGGATTGCCTTGCGCTCTATTTCTAGATCAGAACCAGGTGATGTGGCAGGTCGCATCGGTTTCAGACTCTGTGTTGTTTTCTCGATCTCCTTTGATAGTTCAACCCGCGACGTTATGTTCGCGTAGTCTCCCTGAATTCGACTGTACTCTTGCACCACGGATGCGCGCTGGTTTCGTGAATCGGCGAGGAGTGCTGCTTGTGTATCGTCGTCCTGTACCCCCTTCTTCGCTATCTCTGTCTCTTTACGAACCCGTTCACGTTCCTCAGTATGCGCAGGTTGTTCGTCTCCTGGGGGTAGAATACTTAGGCGAAAGGAACGAGTACTCCTCCTGAAATGGACGCATTTCTGTATCGGAACACCTGTAGCTCCAGCACCGTCTTGTATATTCCGAAACTCGGGCGGGCATTGTGCGTGGCATGTTGCAAACGGACCAGCTTCAAATCCATCGGGGCAGGACACATTCGCACCCATTCTACTTATCTACGGTTCGGGATAAAACTGTTCAAGATTCCGTAGATAGGAGCAACCAGACGCGCCTGTGCAGACAGCTCTGGAGACTTCCATCCCAGACGGGGAGCAGCGCTCGTACCGTTATTGATGTACGGAGCGATCTGCGCAGCCAAACGGACAAAGCGAGTGTGCTCCGATGCATCCGTGGTCAGTCTGACGTGACGAGGCTCGTTGAGTTCAAGGAAGGAACGGATGGGCATTTTGTTTACTAACAACAAGAGAAGTGATATGGAGTTCGAGACAAAATTAGAAGAGTACAAGGCCAACCTTCTCGAGTTCAAGGTCACGGGTGTATCGGAATACAAGGAACGCGCAGACAGAGCAGAGAAGTGGGTGCGGGACTATATCAACACAATCCGCACATCGGTCCAGTCGGACGCAGCGTACATCAGTCGCTTTGTGAAGGAATACGAGAACACCAATCCAGACCTCATCAAGTTCCAAAAGGACATTCAAGAGGCGCGGAAAAAGGGACCCCAGCTGAGCGACATCTACGAGGGAGAGCAGAAGATGCTTCCGCCAGAGCCAGAGGTAGATGAGTGGCTGTTCTATACCAAAGTCGCAGCAGTCGGGGGGATATTCGCGCTGGTGGCGGTGGCTGCCTTTGTCTGACGACCCGACATGAAGAGAACGAGGAGCATGATACACAGCGCAACAACGAGAAAAATGAGAAGGTACATGTACAACTCGCTATCGGACTCGCGGTTCTGTTCCTTGCGAATGCGTCGGAGTGTCTCCAGTTGATCGGTGTTCGCCTTCAATCCATTGTAGTCCCTCTGAATTCTGCCCAATCGCTCGATCAGTTCGTTTCGCTGTTGTTCTATGTCGGGTGTCTCCTTCTTGAGGAAGGTGACGTCCTCGATCATCTTGTTCAACGTCTTTCCCAGTGCAACATTGAGCTCTCGGATCTTCGGAATGCTGGCAACGTCTTGTGTGCGAATCGCGTCCTCAATGATACGGTCATACTCGCGAAGCTGTTCGGCATACCGCTTCTTTGTCTCGTCCATTGTCTTCACGCAACATTTACGTCAGACACACAACAGCGATAGTACAGCTGCGTTCCAGCGACGGCACTGTGGCGGGTAATCTCGATGATATCACCCGGGCGTCCACCTGCCCACTTGACGGGTGGATCCTGCGAGTCAATCCACGGGAGCTTCTCCAGTGGGTTGGTGATATTGTACGTCTTGAACACGGCAATCTTCTCGTCCTCCTTGAGGATTCTGTGGGGCATGTAGAAGTCGCGGTGGGTGGTGATATCAAACATCAGTTCTCCAATGTGGAAGAACTGGATCATCGTATCCTTGGTCATCGCCTTGATCACCTTCAGCACATTCTCGGAAGGAGGAAGGATGGAGACGATAATCACGCCGTTGGTGTACTCGTTGGCCTGCGCGAATTCCATGATCTTGTTGACGTCGCGCTCCACAAGTCCCTTCTCCTTTTGACTGAACACGGCCAGCTGCGGTCCAATCGTATACAGATTCACCTTTTCAATTGCATCGGTTGCGACACGATCCGTCTTGGTGTCCACGCCACGACGACCGAGCATAGTACGCAGAGTCTCAAGTGCCTTATCTTCCATGCTTGTTCTCTGTGCTAGACGGAAAGCTATTCGTTTTTTCCCGAAGAGGTATAATGAAGTACTGGCTCCTTCTTGCGGGAGCACTTCTCGTTCTTGCCTTGGTGATGCTGAAACAGAAGGAGAAATTCCAGCCCGAGTTCTTGGATCGCACACAGATCGCCAAGACAATTGCCGTAGAGGATTCCTCGTATGACCAACACACCAATCACATGAATCCCAGCCCAGCTGCGATGGGACCTATCCGTGGGATTGAGACACCATTTCGCGTAAACCAATATACATCCTACGTCACGTAACTATAGCTAATGGACGTGCAGTACAAAAAAGGCAAGATACCCAAGGCATTGCGTGAACAGGTGTGGCTACAGCATATGGGCCGTGTGTTTGACGGACGATGTCGTGTGCAGTGGTGCCAGAACACAATTACTGCATTTGATTTCCAGTGCGGACACAACGTTCCGGAAAGCAAAGGCGGACAGACAAATATGGACAATCTGATACCCATCTGCGCTCGTTGCAACAACAGTATGGGCAGTCACTTCACGATTGACGAATGGAATAAGAAGTTTGCGAAGGAGCTTGTCCCCGCGGTTGGGAAGGTTGGGTGTATGATTGCCGCCCTTGATCGGTTTCGGTACAATCCTTCCAAGTGATTACAGGTCGAGAGAGGTATTGCTCTTCGTCTCTGCTTGTGGCAGTGTTCCATTCTTTCGGTGTTCCAGCACTTCTGTCCAGAAAGCTTGCAGACCGTCAAAATGCCGAGACATCCATGTTGGGTCGCGAGGGACAAACTTCTCCGTTGTAGATGCGAGAATCCACGTGATGGTTTGGTAGTCTTCACCCACAGGATCGGTGTCATACTCCACGCGTCCGTCTTCATAGACGTGAAACACACCCTTATCTCCAGCGAATGCCTTCCATTCACTGTAGTTCACCTGTCGGAAGCGAAACTCCACGTACTCGCACTCATCGATCCCCGTACACTCCATCTGCATCTGCATTTGATGAACATATCCCGCAGGGATTTCTTCGGTAGGCTTGCGACTGATCGGACACTTGAACTCCACAAGCCGTCCATAGCGCTTCGGATCATCTTCGTTTGGAACAATCAGTCCATCTGGCGACGCTCCTAAGAATGTGTGAACAGGATGCTGGACACACGAGACATCTGTGATCGTACATTTGGTTCTCTGTTCGTAGATCCTCTTCGCAACGGGCTCAAAGCGAGTTCCCCACAAAAGGGCTGCGACGGGTGCTGTGTCTCCCTGTCCGCGAGGAACAAGTTTGCGCATCATCACTTCGCGACGAGATGACTCGCTTCCAAACACACCATACACCTCCGATGCAGTGATCATTTCTCCTCGCTTGGCGTGCCATCCATCGGTGCGCTGGTCGTTGGCACCGTACATTCGCAGCACTCGTTCGTAGCATCGATCTCGGTTCCACAATCGTCCAACCTCTCCGAGCATGAGCGTCTGAACAATGTCGCATACGAGTCGTGTAAGATATCGCCGAGAGAGTCCAGGTTCAAGTGTTCGGCAGAATCGGACAAATTGCCGGATACGGGTGTTGATGTGTGTATAGGGTCGGTTGTCAAGGAGCCACTCTGTAATGCGTTCCTCCATTGCTCCTCTGTTATCTTTACGATCGTAAGTTCGTTTTCTTTATATTCAGGGACATCGGTTCCCTCGAGTATGCGCTTCTCGTTGGCAAGTTCCTCTTTCATCTTGTCCACAACATCGGTCAACTCTGTCGTGAATGGCTCAATCTCATCCAGACTTGCTCCCATGGGGTGATAGATGTACGCAGCGTCGCAGTTGTGTGCGACAGTCAGATCCTCCGTTTGCCTGGCTTTGATGCGCTCTTCCATTTCTTCTCTTTGACTAAACAATCTCTAACCCATTTTCAATGAACAACCGCACTCTATCTATGGACATCCAAAGCAAAGACCAACTCGTACTTCATCGTCTTGCTGGTTTCTACAGCAACCCCGAGTTTCTTCAGAAGGCAAAGGCAATCATCACGGGGGAGTCCAAGGTCAGTCTGCGTCTGATTGATTGGCTCGTCACCAATTACGCGAAGAAGTACAACATTTCGTACATGACCAAGACGGGTCGCCACGTGATCGTGTACCTTGCGTACAAGGGTCACCTCAAGGCGTATAGCAAAAAGATGTTCGACCCATTCTGCCGGTGGAAGCGTATTCAGTTCATGGAGATGAACACCACCGTCGGTCAGCTGAGTTTCTTTGAGTGGGCGATCCAGGATGAGGTGTTGGAGTACTTGGATGCGAACTACGATGCGATCCAGAAGGATATGGATGAGTGTTCGACGACACTGCAGGAGGGAGAGAATGGGCGTCGTAAGAGACATGAGCTGTCTCGTTCGGCTACGAATACCGTGTGCCGTCACAATGTTCGCGTTTCGGTTTCGTTTACCTAACCTTTGGAAACAACAATGCTTTCACGGTTGAAGCCAGGGTTCCTGTACACCGACATCACACCTGAGATTGCAGAGAACGATGTGGATGCAGAGGCAGATACATGGGAGATGGATGGGCGAGAGGTATACCGAGGCACGCGGGATATGCGATACGATCACGCGAATGTGTTTTGGTTGTACGATGACTCGTTGGAGCGTGTTGGGTGTGTGGAGCATAGCCTCGAAGATCATGCGGATTTTACACTTCTGTGGTTTCAGGATTCGGAGTTTGGGACATTGCTTCAGGAGGAGGGATGGGAACGCGGTGACGATCTCTGGTCAAAGATACCTCGTCGCGTGTTTGATCGGTTTGTCAATGAAGGATGGACAACGCCTGAGCCATTTCTGGAGCATTGTCTGGATGGACCTGTTCGGATCGTCACACCGAACATGCTCCTGGTTCGGCCTGTGATGTACACATGCAGACAGTGTGGGAAAAAGTCTCTTCGGACGAACCCGACCTGCGATATGGTGCCAGGCTATCTAGACTTCCCGGACAAAGCAAAAACCTTTTGTATTGATTTTGATTTTGTTGTTCATACTCCGCCGTCTACCTCATCTCTCTGGTCCAAGCTTACGCCACCACCCGACGACGATTCTTCGCAGGCGCGGGAGCAGGCGCAGGAGCCGCCGAAGGAGCCTCTGAATACGGAACCGACACCTCCTCCTGCTGAACCTCGTCCTCCTCCTGATCAGGATACACGCGATCCACAAATCCAGATGACTGAGGAACCTGAGCGGGCGCCTTGAGCTCCTCGTCAATCTCATCTGCGAACACCTGTGCAGCAGTCATCCGCTGGGGAGGCGACACCCGAGCGAAGATGATACGCCAGGTCACACCGAATCCCTGACCCGTCACGTAGATGCTGGGAGCCACTGCGATGCTTGCCTCCACACGCTTGGGGAAGACCTGTGCGAGGTTGTCGGGCGTGACCTCAATCGGCTTGCCGTCGTGGCTGACGACATCCATGCTCACCTGTCCGTCATAGACAGGGACCTTCATGCGGAACGAAGGAGGATACTTGCCAGTGGGAACCCACTCGCCATTGATCTTCTCCACCGAGGGCGACAGGAACGCCTTCATGGTGTCGCGCAGCACAACCTCACTGCGAGACTTGCCGAACCACTTGACGCTCTGCGCAGTCGCAGACTGAAGAAGCTTCTCCTGAAGGTCGAGGAGGAAGTTGTACAGAGTGCCAAGCTCACCTGCCTCTGCGGTCGCACGATCCTTCGCGAAGGCATCGCATCCCTTGAGAGTTGCGGAGAGCTGGTAGGTTGTGCCGTTGTCGGTGTCGCGGATATTCACGCCCATAGGGTACATCATCTTGGGAAGTCGGATCTGAAGGTTCTGACCGCTGTACTTGATAGGAACGCTCTTGCCACCCGCCTTGTTGAGACGGATATCGCCGAAGGAGACCTTGTTGATGTCGAGGGTAGAGGAGGTGATGATTGCGTTGGTGGCCATTGTATCTGTTGTTGTGTGATATACTCTTGGCTAGAAACCATCCATCCGTTTTGACCGCATGTTTCCAGTTTTCAAGAAGCTCTTCCCAAGACACAATGAGGCGATGTGCCGCTGTCCAGCGAAAGGGGTCTGCAGATCCATGTGAGGTGATGGCTGTGAGAGGACATACTCTATGTGGGCGACATGCTCGTATGAAACACCCTGTACTGTGGTCAGATGCCAATCAACCCATCATTCCGCCTGTGGTTCGGATTCAGGCATGTGTGAAACGTTGGCTTATTCAGAAACGACTGTCGTACGCTGGGCCTGGTGTCCTGCGTCGGGACCATCTTGCAAACGAGGAGGACATCGTCACCTGCGCTCCAGCGTCTCGTGTTCATCCGATGAACTTTGTCTCGTTCGAGGAGAACGGCAAGGTCTGGTGGTTTGAGTTTGGATCACTGTGGACATGGTGTATGCGAAATCGTATTCCACTCAACCCATACACAAACGTCCCGCTTTCGTCAGACACACGCAAGAGACTGCGAAGTATATGGGGATACATGAGACGGCACAAGATAGACCTACCCCCAGAGTCCAGTGTATTTGAGGACAGACTGCGCCACCGGTTCCATATCATGACGCAGCACTTTGCCGACTATGGGTTTGAAGGGGTATCGGTAGAGTCTCTGATGCACTGTTCAAAACTAAATTATGTTTCGCTGTTTGGTATCCTTCGGCGAGACGCAGAGAGTGTTCTACCCACAGAATCACCGTTTCGCAAACGAATCGCGACGTTATGCGATCATCGGATTCAGTCCGCAAACAGCATATCCTCCCAGGCGTACATTCTTCAGTCAGTCGGACTGCTTCTACACATGCTATCGCTGTATCGCGATCCCTATGTCCTTACCTTTTCTATCCTGTCGGCATTCCATAGAGTATGAAAATGGATTGTCGTGCGTCATCCCCGAGATACCCCCAGTCCGAAATGAATATCTTCTTCCTTTCCTTCAATCCCAAAACAGCCGCGGAATATCATTGCGACAAGCATGTCGTAAAGATGATCCTCGAAACAGCCCAACTTCTCTATTCTGCCCACTGGACGGATGCGCGTATGATGCTTCCTCAGAACGCGTACAAACTTGCACATCGGAATCACCCGTGCTCCATCTGGGTTCGCGAGAGTTTGGCCAACTACATGTGGCTTGCCGAGCTCGGATACTGGCTCTGCCAGGAGTACCGCTTCCGCTATGAGAATCGGACGCACAGCACCGAGGCACACCTCTTGTGGCTGCGTGCCAATCCACCCCCAGGTCTCGTTGACGTTGGGATCACCGAGATTCGCCTCGCTATGCCTCCCGAGTACAAGATGCCGAATGCAGTGGAGTCCTACCGGATGTACTACCGCGAAAACAAGCTCAAGATCCGAGGAATTGTCAAGTATACGAAACGCGACACTCCATTCTTCTTAGCGTAGGATCGCCATCATACTACTGCAGTCGGTAGAGTAGCTGTACATGGGCCAATCGTCCTCCTGAAATACCCAGTGGAGAAGCTGATGATGTTCGCAGAACTGATGCATGAATGACTCGCCGTTGAACGGAAACGGTCCACCCGAATCCCATCGTCCATGAGACAGAATCATAGTTCCAAGTGCTTCAAAGTTTTTGCGTTTGCTCATGAAAATCTGATCGGGTCCAAACGACCACACAATGTTGTCCTTGATGGGGCGACCATATCCGTGTTCGTAGTAGCTGTCCTGTCTGTTATGGTTTCCATACTGCGTCATGTGAGGATTGCCCATGGAACGCATTTCGTATTCGGTGCCTGTCTCCGGGATGTCTGCGAAGACGAGTGGGCGAGTAATGAGCATATCCGCCCGCCACTTCACGCAAAAATCAAACTTCATCTGGTGCTTCCTCTCGTACTCCAGCAGAAGACACCACGCCTTCCACAGTTGATAAAACTGAATGATCACACCGCTGTTGATAGGATAGTCCCTGTTCCAACATATTCCATCGGTATTCATTGCGCGTATGTACGTCTCGGGCGCGAAGGCAGGGCGTTCCATGCACATCGACTGGATATGGTGGTACTCGCTGTTCCGGAAGGTTGGCAGAAGCATATGCCCACCGATCTCATACCCCTCAAAGTGCTCAAGGACTCGCGAGGGGGTATCCGTCTCCAATGCAAGAAACAAGACGGGACGGTTCGGATTCAAAAGATTTGCCTTCAAGGACTCGATCGCGCGCCCAAGAGTTCGCTCGCCACCCACAATCAATAACGCACTCTTCATATATATACGGCGTATAAGTCCTGTAAATATTTTCGGATGGAAAGCGATTTACATGACCGCCCCACATAACAATCATAACAATCGCGTTAAAAACTGTCTCTTATACACATCTGACGCTGCCGAC
>ERZ1022724.268-NODE-268-length-11146-cov-15.776936_pt1 | contig 11146 bp, 11 predicted proteins | sample MGYA00521091_ERZ1022724 | MGnify/ENA primary metagenome ERZ1022724 (study PRJEB33162, sample SAMN09537610) | freshwater metagenome | isolation source: freshwater | place: Canada:Alberta | collected 2017-07 | study: EMG produced TPA metagenomics assembly of the... | reverse complement strand
GGGAACCGCCTCTTCACCCCCATCGGCGGTCATCGACCTGCCGCTACAGTGCCCGCGCCAGAGCGGCAGAAAAGGTGGGAAATGAAAACAAGTCGGAAAATCAGGCTTTTCAAGGCTTGCTCGGTTACTCCTTGCGGGGTAAACGCCGTGCGCCATGGACAAGAAACCGGTAGTGCTCATTATTCGCGACGGCTGGGGTGTGAACCCCGGGGGGCTGGAAACCGCCGAAAAGGACGGCAATGCGACCTTGCTCGCCAAGACCCCCTTCCATGAAACGATGTTTGCGAAATACCCGAAAGGCTCCCTCAGCGCCTCGGGGCTGGACGTCGGGCTGCCTCCGGGCCAGATGGGGAATTCCGAAGTCGGGCACTTGAATCTAGGCGCAGGCCGTATCGTCTATCAGGATCTAACGCGTATCAACAAATCGATAGACGAAGGCACTTTGGAAAAAAATCCGGTTTTCGTCGAGGCGCTCGGGCAGGCTAGGTCAGCCCGGCTGCATTTCATCGGTTTGGTTTCTGATGGTGGGGTTCACAGCCACCAGGACCAGTTGATCGCGATGGTCAAGCTGGCGAAAGAAGCGGGGGTGGGCGACATTTTCATCCACGCGATCACCGATGGTCGCGATACTTCGCCGACAGGTGGTCAAGGCTACCTGGCCAAGGTTGAGGATGAAGCCGCCAAGTGCGGTGCCCACATTGCTACGGTGATCGGGCGCTACTTTGCCATGGATCGCGACAAGCGCTGGGACCGGGTGAAGCTGGCGTGGGACGCGATCGTTCTGGGAAAAGGTGAAAAACGTGAAGTGCTCGCGAGCGAAGCCGTGGCGGACTACTACCGCCTCGACAAAACCGACGAGTTCATGCCGCCGATGGTTTTCACCGCGCCGGATTCCCAGCGGGTCCGGGATGGTGACGTTGTGCTTTTCTTCAATTTCCGCTCCGACCGTGCACGGGAGTTGTCTGATGCATTCCTGGATCCAGACTTCGCGGGCTTCGACCGGGGTGTCACCCCGAAGGTGCATTTCGTCACGCTGACACAGTATGATGAGAAGTATTCCTGCCCTGCGGTTTTTGGCGCGCAGACTCTCGACCGGGTGCTTGGCCAGGTGGTGGCGGATGCGGGGATGACGCAGATGCGGATTGCTGAGACGGAGAAATACCCGCACGTGACTTATTTCTTCAACGGCGGCGAAGAGGTCGCCTATACGGGCGAGGATCGGGTCATCATTCCCTCGCCCAAGGATGTTCCGACCTATGATTTCAAGCCGCAAATGAGTGCGCAGCTGGTCACGGACACCGTGCTGGCCAAGCTGAAGAACTACGACATGGTCATCCTCAACTTCGCCAATCCGGACATGGTCGGCCACACCGGAGTGGTGGAGGCCGCCATTAAGGCGTGCGAAGTCATCGACGCAGATGTCAAAAAAATCGTCGCGGAGACGCTGCGGCTCGGTGGCAAGCTCCTCATCACCGCTGACCACGGGAATTGCGAATACATGCGCAATCCGGACGGCTCGCCCAACACCGCGCACACCACCAACCTCGTGCACGTCTTCTATGTCGCGGCGGATGCGGCCGACTACACGGTGAAGGATGGCATCCTCGCGGATGTCGCGCCTACGCTGTTGGAAATGCTTGGTGTTCCCAAGCCCAAGCAGATGACAGGTAAGAGCCTGTTGGCCAGCAAGTCGAAAAAGCCGGCGAAGGCTCCGCTCAAGGCTGCGGTGAAAGCGGTGGCGCCACCAAGCCCTGCCGTCGCGCCGGTGGTCCGCAAGAAGTCACTCGTGAAAAAAGGCCGCAGCGCCAAAAGCTGGCGGCGCTGAGACCCTTTTTCATAGAAATCACAAACAAATCCGGCGGAACAGCACATCCAGCGGCAGCTGCATCCCGATGTAGAAGTCGCCGAACTCGCCGTAGCGGGCGGTGACCTCGTCGAAGCGCATTTCGTAAACGATCGACTTGATGTCGATGGTGTCCTTGGCGAGCAGGGTGACGCCCCACTCGTATTCATCGAGACCGGTCGAGCCGGTGATCAATTGCAGGATGCGTCCCGAGTAGGTGCGGCCGACCTTGGCGTGTCCCGCCATCAATTTCCGGCGCGCCTCGTAATCCAGCGCATACCAGTTGTCGCCACCGTTGCGGCGCTTGGACATCGGGTAAAAGCAAATGACCGGCCAATCCGGCAGCACGGGGTAGAGTCGGTGTTTGAGGTAGTGCGCCATCCGCTCGTCGAACTCCTTGAGGCCGCTTTCATACTCGGCGGACCCGGCTTGCAGGCCTTTTTCAAGCACCAGTGTGTCCGCCGCGTATTGCTCGCGGGTCGTGGTGTATTCCGAGCTTTCCGTTTGCGAGAGGTAGGAATACGCCGGGCTCAGAATCTCGGGCCCCAGTGAGAGGCTCAACTGCTTTTCATATTGATTGGCCACCTGCAAGTCCGGCGTGAGCAGCATGAAGCCCACGTCCGCTTTGGGCGTGGCGATCGAAAAAATCAACAAATGGGTGTCAGGTGTCGCGCGGATTTCCTGCACCAGTTCGGTGAGCCGGGTCTTGGCCTGGCGTTTTTCCTCGTCGCTGTAGAGCGCCCATTGCGCGTGATCGACATGATAGAAAAGGTGCATGACGTGCCATCCTTCACGGGGCACGAGTGGAGTGATTTCTTGATTGGACATAACGGTGGAAAATCTAACGGCGCTCCGTGGAGATCTGCATTTCGCAAATCCGGCTGAACTCGCTGCTCGGAGAGGTGGCCGAGCTACCTTCGGAAATCTCAATGGTCCATGGCAGGGTCTGCCCCGTCCGGTAAGCGGCGTGCATCCCCACATCGTCGAAGCCTGCGGTGGAGGCGACCTCGATGCTTGATCCGGGCTCCACCGGGCGGGTGACGGCATCCCCGATCAGTTCCCGATTTCCGTTGCGGAAGAAGACACGCACGGCCGCAGTCTTGCCGCTGACCTTGAGTTTCACCACCGGAATCAACTTGGTCCCGCGGCGGACCGTCTCGGCTTGGCTGCCACCGGTGATGGGTTCGCGCCAATACGTATCCGCTGCATCAAGGGTGATGAGTTTTCCTTGGATCGGGAAATCATGGGTTTTCACCAAGCTACTCGATGTCGGCAGGCGCGTGATGGAATAGATGATCACTACCAAGCCGCCGATTCCCAAAAACGCAACGAGGCCCAGCAGGCCGAGGCGCTCGATTTTCGAGAGTTTCAAATGCGGGCGCAGTGAGATCGGCACGGCATCGAGCCGTGGGGCGGGCGAGAATTCGTCGTCCTCAGCGGATGGGGGTGCCGCCGACGGCGTGGGCTCGACCTTGGTCTCTGCCACCGGCGGAGGCTCGGATTTTGGGCTCACGGGCATCTCTGCAACCGAGATTCCAGTCGGTTGCAGCGGAACATAATCCTCCGGTCGGGAAACTGGCAGCTCGGACTCCTCCCAGTGATCCAACTCCGCAAACTCCTCACCTGGAGTCGATTGCGGAGTTGATGCTTGCATCGGGACCTTCGGCTTATTCCCCACGTTCACCTGGACCGGGCTTTCACCCGAAACGTTCTTTTGGGGTTGGGACTCAGTCAGTTCCTGAGTTTTGATTTTGCCCCGGTTGCGGGGCGCGGGAATTCCGGTTAAGCGTCCTTTTGTGGCCGGAGCCTTTGGCTTTTCAGGAATCTCGTCGAGATCATCCAGGGCCCACAAATCAAGCTCTGCGGAATCCTTGACGATTTTTTCCAAGTTCGGCCGGTGCCTGGGTGGGAGAACCGGGTCGTCGTTAGGGGATGAGGATGGGTTGGTGATCATGTCGAAAGCTTCTTGATCCATTAATCTGCCAAGCGCGGGTTGACCAGTGCGAAAGCCAAATCTGCAATTTCTTAAAAATCGAGTTGCATCCGGCCGCTGGCGCAGGCATCGAAGGGCTGTTAATCCTTCAATTTCCTATGGCTGACCGCGAAGATAAAAATGTCGAAAACGTGCCCGGTAAGTTCTACGTGGACAGCCAGTGCATCGATTGTGACCTCTGCCGGGAAACGGCACCCAACAATTTCACCCGCGCCGAAGATGAGGGATACTCCTACGTTTTCAAACAACCGGAAACGCCCGAGGATCTCGCCCAGTGCCGCGAGGCCATGGAGGGCTGCCCGGTGGAGGCGATCGGTGAGGACGGCGCAGAGTAAGCGCCCCACCCCCATGAGCAAGCCATCCCGCTCCTCAAAGATTCGAGAAGAAATCCTGCGGGAATGGCGCGGGGCGGACGAGCCCGCTGATCTCAACGCAGGGATCCATCGGGCGGAAAAATTCATCACGGCGATCTTGAAAGCCGCGGGTGCCGAGGATGGCTTGAATGAAGATCAGGTCCGGGCCACTTGGAAAGACCTCGCCGGCGACTTCATCGCCCGCCACACTGAGCCCATCTCGGTGAAAAGCGGCAACCTCGTGCTCCGTGTGACCCAGCCAGCCCTGCGCTTCCAACTCGAACAAATGAAGCCCATGCTCTTCACCCGCATCCGCCAGCAACTGGGCGAGGGCAAGATCAAGTCGATCAAGTTCCAACTCGGTTAGGGTTGCCCGCCTTTTTTCCCAAGCGACTATTCCATCATGTTCCGCAATCTCATCTTCGACTGGTCCGGCACCTTGGTGGACGACCTGGGCCCTGTCATCGAGGCCACCAATGCCGTGCTGGGGAGGTATGACATCCCAGCCATGGACCGGGAGGGATTTCGACGGGTATTCCGGCTGCCTTACCGCGAGTTTTACGCCGAGTTGCTTCCCGAGGTATCGTTGGAGGAGCTGGAGGCGCATTTCCGCCCGGCTTTTGATGCCGCGCTCACCCCGGTCACCGTCCTTCCCCATGCCCGGGAAAAGCTGGAGTGGTGCAGCACGCTGGGCATCCGCTGCTTTATCCTCACGTCCATGGACCCGCTCGCCTTTGATCGGCAGGTGGACGAGTTCGGTCTCCGGCATCACTTCGAGGCCATCTACTCGGGGGTGCTCGACAAGCGCGAAGTCATCGGCCGGATCCTCCAAGTCCACGACCTGGTTCCCGCAGAGACCGCCTTTGTGGGCGATATGACCCATGACGTCGAGACCGCGCGCCACGGCGGGGTTTCTTCCATCGCCGTGCTGACCGGTTACAACCATGCGGAGGTCCTCGCCGCCGCCCGGCCCGATCTCACGGTGCCGGACCTCGGCGTGCTCCGGACCTTGCTCGACCGCCGCCGCAGTGTGTCCAGGCCTGTCGCTACGGTGGGGGCTTTGATTCACGATGGAATGGGGCGCGTCCTCATGATCCGCACCCACAAGTGGGGGCACCGCTGGGGCATCCCAGGCGGTAAAATCGAGCGCGGGGAATCCTCAACCGACGCCCTCCGCCGCGAGATCCTCGAGGAAACCGGACTCACGCTGGGGGCGGTGGAATTCGCCCTGGTCCAGGACTCGATCGATTCCCCGGAATTCATGCGGCCCGCGCATTTTATCCTGCTCAACTACGTCGCTCACGCCCTCACTACCGAAGTCTCGCTCAATGACGAGGCGGAAGAGTTCCGATGGGTCCGCCCGACCGAAGCCCTGGCTCTCGATCTCAATCAACCGACCCGCATCCTCATCACGGATGCCATCCAGCGCCAGCTCATCCCCCATGCACACGCCTGATATCATCGAGATCCGCCGCCTCCGTGTCGCCACCCACATCGGTGTGCCTGACGAAGAACGCGGGGCCTCCCAAATCCTTTTTGTGACCGTTCGGATGACTCCCTCGCAGTCATTCGACGGCCTGGCGGATGAGATTTCACGCACGGTCGATTACTTCGCGGTGTCGCTGGAGATCGAAGCGCTCGCCGCCGCCCGCCCGCGCCACCTGATCGAGACGCTTGCCTTGGAGATCGCCCAGCATCTGTTAGGTAGCCACCCGCTTGCCCATGTCGCCATCTCCATCGAGAAGCACATCATGCCGAATACCGAGTGCGTCGCGGTGCATCTGGAGCGGATCCGTTAGGGGGGTGGTTCAGTCCTCCGGGAAGGTGAGCAGTGCTTCGTCCTCCTCCCGATACTGGTCTAACAAGAATCCGTCGTTGGCGTGCCAGCTGATCCAGACGGCGTCCCCCCGGATGGGGGCGGGTTCGTCGAGTTGGAAGGTCCGGTGTTGCTGTTCAGCGCAGATCCGGTATTCTTCACAGCGCACCCAGTAGCGCGTGTGCGAGCCGAAGTAGATCACCTCCTCGATTTTTCCCGGCATGGCATTGGATGCTTCCCCAGCGCCGGGTGTGCCGCGGGAGACCCGCAGTTTCTCGGGTCTTATGGAGAGATGGATGCGGTCGCCGCTGCGGACCGGTTTGTCGTTTTCAATCATCACCACTCCGAGCCCCGGAATCTCGGCTTGCGAAAACCGCTCGCCCAAGCTGGTGGTCACGCGCCCTTCGAGGAAATTCGTGTCGCCGATGAAGGCGGCCACGAACGAAGTCCGCGGCGTTTCATAAATCTCCGCCGGCCTGCCGGTTTGCTCGATGCGGCCGTGGTTCATCACCGCGATGGTGTCGGAAATCGACATGGCCTCGCCCTGGTCGTGAGTGACGTAAAGGAATGTGATCCCCACCTCGTTATGGATGGCATCCAGCTCGACCAACAAGCGCTGGCGCAGCTTGAGGTCCAGCGCGGCGAGCGGTTCGTCGAGCAGGAGGACGCGCGGTCGGTTCGCAAGCGCTCGGGCGATCCCAACGCGTTGCTTTTGTCCGCCGGAGAGATTCGCGGGCATCTTGTCCGCGTGGGCGGCGAGATCGACCATTTCTAACATCCTGTCCACCTCGTGCGCGATTGCGGTCTTGGAGTGCCTGGCGATTTTCAGCCCAAAGCCGATGTTGTCCCTGACGCTCAGATGGGGGAAGAGGGCGTAGTTCTGGAAGACCGTGTTGACCGGGCGCTTTTCCGGCGGCACCCGGGTGATGTCGAGATCGCCCAGCCAGACCTTGCCCTGGTCGGGTTTCTCGAATCCGGCGGCCAGTCGCAGCAGCGTGGTCTTGCCACAGCCGGAGGGACCTAACAACGAAAAGATCTTGCCGTGATCGATGTCCAAGCTGACGTCGTCCACTGCGGTGAAGTCACCAAAGCGCTTGGTGACGTTTTCAAATCGTAGCGTGTCCTTCATTTTCCGGTCGCCCGCAGCCTGCGGGATTCCAGCCAAAGATCAAGCGGCGGGTGAGTGGCCGCTTGTCTCCTCCCGCTTCGTGGCGGCGGGGCTGGGAGATTCATCCGGCGGTATGCCGGAAGGTGGTGTAGCCGCCTGATAGATTTGCGGCCTGGAAGCCATGCTGCCGGAGAATCCGCACGGCGGTATGGGCGCGTCCGCCGACCGCGCAATAAACGGCGAACGGGCGATCCTTCGGCAGGGTGCCCAGCGAAGCACGCAGGTGATTGAGCGGGATGTTTTTCGCTCCCGGAGCGTGACCATCTTCAAATTCATCCGGATCGCGCACGTCGAGCAGCTCGCATTCTGCAAGGCGCGGATCCTTCCAGTGAAGGATGGGATCGTCACCCCGAAGGTGGTTTTGTGCGACCATGCCCACGAAATTCAGGATATCCTTGGCCGTGCCGAACTGGGGGGCATAGCAAAGTTCCGCTTCCGCAAGATCATCGATGGTGGCGGATTGCTGGATCGCCATGGCGATGACGTCGATGCGTTTGTCCACCCCGGCTTTTCCCACGGCTTGCGCCCCGAGGATCCGCCCGTCCGACGCGCGGAAAATGAGCTTGAAGTGGATTCTTTCCGCCCCGGGGAAGTATCCGGCATGGTGACCGGCGTGGAGATAGACTTTTTCATAGTCGGTGAAGCCGGCGCGTTGCAGGGCTTTTTCGCTTGCCCCAGTGGACGCCACGGCGAGATCGAAGATGCCGCAGATCGCAGTGCCTTGAGTGCCGTGAAAGGCGGCGGGCAGGCCACAGATGGCATCGGCAGCGATGCGTCCCTGGCGGTTGGCGGGTCCTGCGAGGGCAAGAAGTGTCCAGGTGCCGGTCACGCGGTCGCAGACTTCCACGGCATCGCCTACGGAAAAGATGTGAGGATCACTGGTGCGCATCTGTTCGTCCACACGGATGCCACCGCGCTCACCGAGGCTGAGGCCGGCGGCTTTCGCCAGAGAAGTCTCCGGGCGGACGCCGATGGCGAGGATGACGAGATCCGCCGGGTGGGTAGGGCCACCATGGGTGAAGACTTCGAGGCCGCCTGCCGTTTCTGAGAATCCCGAAACAGCGGATCCGAGGGCGAGTTGGATTCCCTTGGAGGTGAGATAGTCATGCACGGGGGCGACCATCTCGGGGTCCATGGGTGGCATGACCTGGGGGAGCATCTCGACGAGGGTGACAGCGAGGCCGAGATGTTTGAGGTTTTCCGCCATTTCCAGGCCGATGAATCCACCTCCAACGACCACAGCGGTCTTGGCGGCCCGTTGTGAGATCCACTGTTTGATGCTGCGCATGTCCGGGATGTTCCGGAGGGTGAAAATTCCCGGGAGGTCGATGCCGGGCAGCGGCGGCCGCAGCGGCGCGGCTCCCGGTGCGAGCACCAAGGAATCGTAGCGCTGGCGATAGATCCGGTCCGCGGTGAGATCGTGGATTTCCACCTCATTGGTATCGCGGTCGATGGCGATGACCTCATGGCGGGTGCGCAGATCGATGGCGAAGCGTTCGGTAAAAAGCGATTCCTTGGCGACCAGTAACGAGTCCTCCTCCGCGATGACTCCGCCGATCTGGTAGGGCAGGCCGCAGTTGGCAAAGGACGCGTAAGGTCCGCGCTCGAGGACGATGATTTGCGCGGATTCATCCATGCGGCGGAGGCGGGTGGCGCATGAGGCACCGCCCGCGACGCCGCCGACGATGACGATGGTCTTCCGGGATGAGGTGTCCATGAGCGTTTAGTTGGGAATCGAGCAGTTTCCCGAGTTGCAGCATGATTGACCGGCGACGCGGTTCCAAGGCATCTTCGACATGAGAATGGCCAGTCCGCACCAGCCGGTGCTGCCCGCGAAGGTGAGGCCCGCGCCGAAGAAGGCACAGAGAAAAACCCAGTTCGGATTCACCGTGAGGGCCAGGATGGCCCCGGCCAAGACCCCGAGGCCGATGGTGAGCTGGACCTGCTGCATCAGCGGGAAAACCTTCTTGCTCGCATGGCTGAGCGGTAGCCCGGCGGCCTTCCACGCCAGCACGCCGCCCTCCAGATTCCGGGCTCCGGTGAACCCGAGGGCTTCAAGCTTTTTCAAGGCCTCCGCACCTCGTTTTCCGCTCCGGCAGGTGACGACAAGCGGCTTGCTGCGGTCGATTTCCTGAGTGCGCCGGTCGATCTCTCCCAAGGGGATGAGTCTCGCGCCTTCGATGTGCTCCTCCGCGTGTTCGATGGGTTCCCGGACATCGATCAGGCAACAGCCGGTGGGAAGAAGCGATTGGAGCTCAAGGGGGAGGATGGATGAAGCTGTGGATTGCATGGGGATGGTGCTTGTTTTTTTGTGAGAACGAAATAAGCATATCGCTACATAGCGATTTAGCAAACTATTTTTGCCATGGGTCTGGAAGTCATTCGAGATGGGATCGGAATGTTCCTCAAAAACGGGTCAAGCCGTGATGGGAGTCCCGGAGTTTGAGGGTCAACGACGGTCATGAAACGAAAAAAACACACTCCCGAGGAGCTGGTCGGAAGGCGGCGGACGGTCGGAGAATCCCTGGCTGGCAGCAAGACCGTGGGGGCATTCTATCGAATCCTTTCGCTGGGCATGGCGGCCTGTCGGCGGTGGGAGAGTCGGTGATCAGGCCTCTCCATTGCGGGTGCCGTAGGCTTTCAAAAAACCACCCGCGCCCGGACACTTGCCAGACGCGGGTGGAAACATATTCCATGAAAAAAAGGATGGGTCAGCGTTGCCCGGGGGGCTTGAGCGGGTTGAGGCGGGCGTTCGGGCCCATGTCGGTATCGAGGTTCAGGCGCTCGATTCTGGCGCGGACATCGGCAGGGGCGGCGGCTTGGTCTTGGGCGGTGTCCCAAGGTCCGCTCCAGGTGAGGTTTCCTTGTTCATCACGGACGGTGATTTCCTTTCCGTCGTCGGCGGATTTCACTTCGATGCTGCCGAGTGCGTCTCTCAGGACGAGTGTGCCGCCTTGGACGCGGATTTTGCCCTGCGCGGGTGCTTCTGGGGCGGGCAGTCCTTGATCGATGGCGTCTTGCATCCTGAGTTGCAACTGGCGGACCGCATCTTCCATCTGCGGGGGAACCTTCAGGTCCGCGCCGCCGAGTTGGAGGTTGAGTCCGCCGAGATTGGCTTCCAGTGCTTTTTTGATCCGGTCCGCCATGTCCTCCGGGAAGCCGTCGAAGTCGAGAGGATTGAGGGGTTGCGGCTCGGCTGCGGCAAGCTCTTGAGGGCGGATTCCGAGGGTGACTTCGAGTTGGGTGGGTTTGCCTTTTTGGATCAGGTCCAGGACGACCTTGTCGCCGGGTTGTCGGGCGGCGATGTCGTTTGAAATGTCCATGGGGCAGCCGACGGGTCTGCCAGCGAGCTTGAGAATCACGTCATTGGCGGAAACGCCGGCCTTGCAGGCGGGGCCGTCCGGAACGAGTGAGCGGACGATGACGCCCTCGCCAGGGTTGAGCTGGAGATGGGCGGAGAGCATTTCGGGAACTTCCCCGGAAACCACGCCGAGCATGGGCGCGGGGGCCTTGACCGCGGGTGCTGGGGAGGCTTCAGGCTGGAGCTTGATTTCGGGAAGCGGGGTGGCTGCTTGCGGAGCGGCAGGAGGTGGAGCATTGTCTTCGGGTGCCTCCAATGCGAGAACCGGGGAGATCAGCACCAGGCCTAAGGTTGCGGTGAGCTTGCGTGATGAGATGGTTTTCATGGATTTCCTGTAGGAAGCGTCGGATCTGCGGGTCATTGCCTAAAAACTTGTGAATCAATCGGTTTTGGCAGGAACGAGCATGTATTGGACACGGGGCTGGATCACTTCGTAGTGTCTGCCGGCCTCGTCCTTGAGAATGATTTTTTCCTCGTAGGAGACCCGGACGACGTTGTGTGGCTGTTTGCTCGATTTCCAGACGATCCCTTCATCAGAGACTTCTTTCAGGCCGCGGTTGAAACTGGCTGGGACGAGGTTGCCGACGGCAGGGGTGGCGACCAGAGGGGGGG
>ERZ1022724.267-NODE-267-length-11152-cov-16.401640_pt1 | contig 11152 bp, 9 predicted proteins | sample MGYA00521091_ERZ1022724 | MGnify/ENA primary metagenome ERZ1022724 (study PRJEB33162, sample SAMN09537610) | freshwater metagenome | isolation source: freshwater | place: Canada:Alberta | collected 2017-07 | study: EMG produced TPA metagenomics assembly of the... | reverse complement strand
TGTATAAGAGACAGGCGGAAGGGGATTTGCGGTCGTTGGTGGTGGATGGTCTGATCGGCGGGGTGGGCGGGGTATTGGTGTTTTTGCCACAGATCGTGTTGTTGTTTTTATTCATCGGCTTGCTGGAGAGCTCGGGCTACATGGCTCGTGCGGCGTTTTTGATGGATGCGGTGATGGCCAGGGCGGGCCTGAGTGGAAAGTCGTTTTTGCCGCTGTTCAGCTCGTATGCCTGTGCGATCCCGGGGGTCTTGGCGACACGGACGATCGACTCCGCGAAGGAGCGGCTGGTCACCATGTTTGTCGCGCCGTGGATGAGCTGCTCGGCCCGGCTGCCGGTGTATTTCCTGATCATCCCGTTGTTGTTGCATGAGAAAGAGGGCACGTGGAAGCAGGCGCTGGTCTTGTTCGGGATCTATACCTTGGGCACAGCTACGGCATTCATCGTAGCGCGCTTGTTACGCGGCCGTCTGGGGGAGGATGTCAGTCCGGGGCATTTCTTGTTAGAGCTGCCGCCGTATCGCAAGCCGCAGTGGGGTTACATTTTCCGGCATGTCGTTGAACGTGCGCTGTCTTTTTTGAAAAAGGCCGGCACGGTGATCCTTGGTTTGTCCATCCTGCTCTGGGCTTTGAGCACATATCCGAAGTCGGAAGGGGATGATCCGGCAGAGGCGCTGGCCCATAGCGGCATGGGAAGGATCGGTGTGGTGATCGAGCCGATCGTGAGGCCCTTGGGTTTTGACGGTCGGATGGGCACGGCGATACTCACTTCCTTTGCGGCGCGGGAGGTGTTCGTTTCATCGATGGCGATCCTTTACCGGGTGGGTGAGGCCGATGGTGAGGAAGAGGCGCGGAATGCGCTGCGTGATCAGCTGAGTGCGGCGAAGTGGCCGGACGGGCGCCCGATATTCACGGGGCTATCCCTGGTCTCGCTGTTGGTGTTTTTTATCTTTGCGCTGCAATGCCTGCCGACAAGTGCGGTGGTCGCGCGCGAATCCGGATCCTGGAGGTGGGCGCTGGGGCAGTTTTTTTTCATGACAGGATTTGCATACGGCGCGTCGTTGGTGATATTCCAAGTCGGAAAACTCATCGGATTTTAACAATGACACTCGATTGGCAATCATTGACAGCGGCGGGGATCGTAGCATTCACGTTGACGATGTTTCTCGTCCGTCTGGCCCGGCCCAAGAAAAAAACCGGCTGTGGCAAGGGCTGCGGCTGTGGCAAGCCATAGAATTCACGCCGTCCGCTGTGTAAGGCTTGAAGAACCCGCCGGGGGTGATACGTCGGTGGCGTGCTGATTCGAAGTGATCTGGAAGAACTGCCCATGTTAGGCACCCCGCTGCATTTGGCGCTGGGGGTCTTCGATGGGGTGCATGTGGGGCACCAAGCGGTGATCGCGCGGGCGGTGGCGGCAGCGGCACGTGACGGTGGTTTGGCGGGTTTGGTGACCTTTGATCCGCACCCGATCCGGGTGATCGCTCCGAACAAGGCTCCCACGGCGCTGCTTGAGACACTTGATCACAAAGCGCGGGTGGTGCGAGAGCTGGGGATCGAGCTGTTCGTTCCCTTGCATTTTGACACGGCCTTCGCCCGGATGGATGCGGCGGAATTCATCCGGCGGCTCACTGCCGCGCCGGTCAGGACCATCGCGGTGGGCGAGGATTGGAGGTTCGGCCACAATCGCAGTGGTGATATCAATTTTCTCAAACATGAAGCGCTCCGGCGCGGGTTCGCGTTGGAAGCCGTGGAGCCGATCATGTTTGAAGGAGACCGGGTGAGCAGCACTCGCATCCGGCAGGCCATCCGGGACGGGAATCTACGCACGGCCGAGCAAATGCTTGGACGGCCATACACCGTGAGCGGAAAGGTGATCGAAGGGAAAAAGCTGGGTAGGACGTTGGGTTTTCCCACCGCCAACCTGGCCACTGGAGATGCGCAGCTTCCGCCGGACGGCGTATGGGCTGTCCGCGCCATTTTGGACGGCGGCCGATGCGTGCCCGGCGTGGCCAATCTCGGACTACGGCCGACCGTGGATGGCAGCTCCCGCTCGGTGGAGGTGCATTTGTTTGATTTTTCCGGTGATCTCTACGGTTCAGCGCTGGAAATCGGGTTTGCCGAGTATCTCAGGGCTGAAGCGAAATTTTCATCCATTGATGCATTAAAGACTCAAATTCAGGCAGATGCATGCCGCGCGAGGAGGGTTCTGGAGGGCGAGGTTGAATGAAATATTGACATCGGCGATTGTTCTTGAGAACAGTCGTTCAGATGAACTCAATCCACCCGATTTTCGTCAAGGTTCGCAGCCTCTTGGAGACTGCGTTATCACCCTACTTCCGGCAGCGGCCCCGGCCGCGGCGGAGGTTTGAAACCCAGTTGGAGTTTCCGTGGCATTTAAAAAGATAAGATTCTCGGATTTTGCGCTTACTTTGCAGGATTTTGCCATTTATACACGCCTCACCGAGTGCGTATGGAGATCTTTAAACCCGTTCATTTTTTCCAGAAAAGCGTCGCTTTGTTCGGATCTGTCTTGCTGATTCTGCCGCTTGTCGGCGGTGAGGTTGGCTCGGGTCCTGGCCTTGCGGATCGCGAGTTATCGCGCCGCAGCGGCGCGATGGATGAAGCGCAGGAGCTTCTCCGAAAAGGTGATGAAGCCTACACCTCCGGCCGTTATGAAGATGCGTTGACTGCGTATCTCGGAGCGCGTGACCTGATCCCGGATGCTCCGATCTCGGCTGAACTGCGTGCTGCGGCGACGAATCGCTACGCCCAAGCCTCTGTCGAGCACGCACGCTTTTTATCACGAAAAGGAGACGTGGCAGAGGCAAAGGCGGTGGTCGATCGGGTCCTCGCTCCTACGGTGGCACCTAACGATCCGGGTGCCGTCAATTTCCGTGCCCAGCTTGATGACCCGATCCGCACCAACCCGGCTCTCACCGCAGAACATGCAAAGGACGTGGACTCGGTGCGGCGCACTCTTTACACGGCAGAAGGCGCTTACAACCTGGGCAAGTTCGACGAAGCGAAGTCCCAATACGAGGCCGCACTTCGGATCGACCCTACCAACACTGCCGCACGTCGCGGGCTGGAAAGCGTGGCTGTCGCAAAAAGCAAGTATCAGAAATCCGCATACGATCAGACCCGCGCCGAGATGCTCAGTCAGGTCGATGGCGCATGGGAGTTGCGGCCTGAGGCCGGGGAGATCGATCCAGCCCTCACCAGTCCGGGATTCATTGGCGCGGAAGGTGAATCGGTGTCGGTAAAAAACAAACTCACCCGGATCATCATCCCCAAAATTTCCTTGGATCAGGTATCATTGGATGAAGCGGTGGATTTTCTTCGAATTCGTGCGAGTGAGAATGATACTCTTGAGTTGGATCCGGCGCTCAAGGGGGTCAATTTCACCGTGAATCTTGGTCCTCCTGATTCGCCTGAGGCGCTCCGCTTGAAAAATCTCCGCTTCGACTTGCAAGTCTCAAACGTTCCCCTGCACCAAGCTCTCAAATACATCACAGAAGCGACCCGCACGTCGTTTTCTGCGGATGAATACTCGGTGACCATCTCGCCGCTGGGGTCCAGTAAAAGCGATCTGGTCGTGCGCACCTATCGGGTGCCTCCTGATTTCATTTCCAGCATGGGTGCTGGCGTATCCTCCGCCGCTCCCAGCGATGACCCTTTCGCAGCGGCCCCGGCGGGAGAGGGACTGCTCGCCAAACGCTTGGGTGCTCAAGAAGCACTTGAAAAACAGGGGATCCAGTTCCCTCAAGGGGCTTCAGCAAGCTACATTCCTTCGTCTGGGACTCTCCGCGTCATCAATACCGAAGCCAACCAAGACATCGTCTCCCAAATCATTGAGGTGATCACCCGCGTGGAGCCTGTGGTCGTGGCTGTCCGTGTCACCATGATCAAAACCGAGCAGACAAATCTCCAAGAACTTGGATTTGATTGGTTCCTCGAGGATCTAAGCTTTGGCGGAGAGAGCGCCGCACCCGGGGTGGACAAGGGCAATCTGACTGGCGGAACCCAAGGGAATGGCCGGGGCTTCGACGACGTGATCGCGCCCGTAGAGACGAATTCCCTCAATCCGATCACATCCGGGAACCGTAGCGGGGATTCGGCGATTTCGGGAGATTCCATCGACGGAGTCATCGGCAGCCAGAGGGGGCGCCAGGTCACCAATTCCGCCCCGGGGATTTTTGGCGCCTACGGAACCTTCGACAATGCCAAAATCCAGATGTTGATGCGCGGCCTCGAGCAGAAAAAGGGTGTCGATCTGGTCTCACAGCCTTCCATCGTCACCCGCAGCGGGCAGTCCTCGTCGATCGCGATCGTTCGCGAATTCATTTATGCCTCCGAGTATGAGCCGCCGGAAATCCCCAACAATGTGGGGCTCGGCTTGGGTGGGGGGGTGAATCCGGTCACCCCGGGCACACCAACCGCATTCGAGACGAAGGATGTCGGAGTCACGCTCGAGGTTCTCCCCGTGGTGGATGCGGAAAAGCGCTTCATCAGTGTCACTCTCAATCCGGTTTTTAGTGAATTCGATGGGTTCGTGAATTACGGCAGCCCGATCAATTCCTCGGTCACGAGTCTGACGGGCACGGAGTCAGTCGAGGTCACGGGTAACGCCATTCTCATGCCGATCTTCAGCAAGGAAGCGGTGACGACCACGGTCGATGTGGCCGACGGAGCCACCATCGTGATCGGCGGCTTGATGCAGGAAAACCTTCAGAATGTGGAAGATCAGACACCCATTTTGGGCAGCATCCCGATCGTCGGGCGGCTGTTCCAGTCGAAGGCGAAGGAAGTGAAGTCGAAGATGATTTTCTTCCTGGTGAATGTCGAGCTCATGGACCCCACCGGTCGCCGCTATCGAGACCGCTAACCGACTTTGCTCCCCCCGACATTTTCGATCCTTTAAGAAATGCCAGAGATTCCCAGTGAGCCAGAGAAATACTCCATCGATGAAATGATGGAGCGCCTGAAAAATGTGCCAACGGGGAATCCCGAAGATGGCGAGTTGGTGGTCCGTGCCGACGGCACGCAGGCGATCCGTGTGCGCAAGCGCAAACGTCGTTCGAGCCAGCCTTCCAAGACAGACGCGAAGGCTCGCTCCCGCAGTGGGGGCACCCGGCTGGCCGTCGGTTTGGCGCTTTTTTTCATCGTCGCGTTGGGCGTGGGGGTCGCTCTCGTCTATGCGAACAGCAGCACCTACCGTTCCAGTCTTATCCGGAGCATCGAGCAGGTGACCGGTGCGAATGTCAAAATCACCCAGTTCCGCATGAATCCGAAAACCGCAAATGCAGGGAGTCTTCTGCTGGACTGGCCGGAAGGAAATGTGGTCAGGAGTCTAGCGTTGAAAGGGCTCACCGCCGAAATCTCACCGACGAGTTTCCTGGGCGGACGGATGAGTGGTGCCGAGGTCACGGCGCTCAGCGGCACGCTCGCGCTTCAGATCCCCAAGGAGGGGCAGCCCCTCCGACACTCGCCAGCCCTTGAATCCGTCTCCTCCGTGCCATTCAAGCGTTACCGCGTGCCCGTGCTGGATGTTACCCTCGGTGATCCTGCCGCACCCATGGTCCGCCTCCTCAAGTCCGAGGCCTCGCTTAATCCGGATGCGATCGGCGGCCGCTCGCAGCTCAGTCTCTATCAGGGTGAGCTCGCGATGACCCATTGGCCCAAGCTGCGTTTGGATCGGGCCTTGATCGAATTCCATCACCAAGAAACCGATGTCATCAGTCTCAGGGTCTTTCATGAATCCGCCAAAAAAGGCTTTCTTGAGCTCACCGGGACCATCCACCCCTTTGACTCCCAGCGCACGTCCACCCTCGCCGTTACCCTCGACTCGTTTGATATGTCCGGCATCATCGGCCCGGCGCTCGGAGGGGTGATCGCGGGTGAGGTCGATTCACTGCCTGTGGCAAGCTCGAACTTCCTCTCCTTCGTCCCTGTGAAAGATTCCTCTCCGGTCCTCAACGTTTCTTTCCGCAGAAATTCCTCGTCTAACATCACGCTTCAGGGCTTGCCGTTTCTCCTGGCTCTCGCAAGAACTCTCGAAGACTCATGGTTCGAGCGGCCCACCTTCGACGGCGATTCCGGCGGTGTCATTCATCGCGAAAACGACCGGGTCAGTGTGCGTCAGATCGACTTGGTAAGTAAGAGCCGGATGGCTCTTCAAGGAGAAATCTCGATGACGGCGAACCGCGACCTCAGCGGTAGTTTGGAGCTCGGCATCTCCGAGCCCATGCTGGACGCCTCCGTGAACGCGCGGTTTCAAGCGATGTTCGGCCCGGAGAAAAACGGCTTCCGCTGGCTGACGCTCAAAATCGGAGGTTCGGCGGCTGCCCCTTCGGATAACTTCAAGGAACTTTTCCTTGCCGCCACTCCCGGTCAAAAGGCCGCGCCCACTTCTGATGAGTCGCGCCGGTCGACCTTTGATGAGCTGACACGCCCGAAATAAAGGCGTCTGAGGTCTTGCGGATGCCCTCCGGGACGGGACGTGTCCGGCTTTTTCCATGGCTCGATACCTGCGAAAAATACGCGATTTTTTAAAGTTGGGCATGGCGCTCGGGGAATTTTTGGTTCATGGTCTTTATTGGATAAGGCAACTAGACCTGCCATCCATTCACCCAATTAATAACCAATCAGAACCATGCAAACCGCCAACGTCAACCTGCCCATCACCGTCACCGTGCGACATGAACAAGTGACTGATGCCCTCCGTGACCATGCGATCAAGAAAATCGAAGGCCTGCACCTTGATTACCCACGCATCATCGAGGCCAAGATCATCCTCGATGTGCAGAAAAACCGGCACATCGCCGAAATCATTTTGTTTTGTGCCAACCATATCACGATCGAAGCCCACACCGAAGGGAAGGATATGTATGCGGCTCTCGATGAGACCATCGAGAAAATCGCCCGCCGGATGCGCAAGCATAAGACCCGCCTGCTCAAGAAGCATCGCCCGCACCGCAACGAGTCGATCCGCCATCTTGAAGAGCGATTCTTTACTGAAGAGGTGCTCGATCATCCGGAGAACTCCGACATCGACCCCGAGCCATTCATCGTGCATCCCGAGAACTATGCGATCCGCACCATGTATAAGGAGGATGCGGTGATGCAGCTCGAGCTCTCAGACCGCCCCTTCGTGCTTTACAAGAGCGCCCGCCGCGACTGCCTGACGATTATCTATCGGCGCAAGGATGGGGAATATGCCGCTATGGATATCAAGGTCTGACAGGGCACTGGCTCCACGAGCCGATCACGCATCCATCATGTGCCGATCTGGATTTCCGTCCAGATCGGCATTTTCGTTGGGAAAGGCGGTGCATTGAGAAGCCGGGCCACGAGTGGCACCTGCGACTTCCCCGCTTGCTTGAGGCTGGTGTCCGGCCCTCCTTTTTCTAATCCAAGTAAGGGTTGTTAGAGGCCTCTGTATCGATCCGGGTTGACGGGCCGTGTCCTGGAAACACACGGGTGTCCCCGGGCAAGGTCATGAGGGAGCGAGCGATCCCGTCCAGCAGCTGCGTCGTGCTGCCTTGCGGTAAATCCGTCCGCCCGATGGATCCCGCAAACAAGGTGTCTCCTGAAAAAACCACCGCATGCTCGCTTGAATAAAAAGTCACGCTGTCCGGTGAGTGTCCGGGGACGTGGGCCAGGGAGAACTCCACGCCTGCAAGGATCAACGGGCGGGTGATGTCCAGGCTCTCGTCAATTTCATAGGGCTTCACCGAGATGGGCAGACCCCATGTTCGCGCGGCGGACTCGAGCGTGAGATCCTTGGAGTAGCTGGCGAAGGCGTGAAGCTTGGCTCCCAGCTCCCGGAGCGCTGCTGCATCCATCACGTGATCATAGTGCTGGTGAGTGAGCAGAACATGATCGACCCGCACGCCGCGCTGGGTCAGCCATGCGGCGACACCCTCCGGAGCATCAATCAGTAGATTGCCGTCCGGAGTTTCAAGAAGGTAGCTATTTGTTTGCACAAACCCGCCGGTATAGATCGATATTTTCATTGCTGCGGCGAGCCTGAACCTCCCGGGTAGCGATGGCAAAGCCAAACCGCCCGCCTCAGGATTCAGGGCTGGGACAGAGCGATCCTGCCGCCACGGCCAACTCCGTCATGGCAGTGAGGGCCTAGAATCTGCCCGGGGCCAGCGCATCTAGCGGGCGGAACGGCTGGTCCCCGGCGAGCAGGTCCGCGACCAAGCGCCCGCTCACAGGAGCAAGGCTCAAGCCCATCATCGCATGGCCGGTGGCCACCGTGAGATTCGGCAGTTTCGCGACTTTTCCCAGGTATGGAATCCCATCCGGCGAGACCGGGCGCAGGCCGACCCAGGGCTGGACCTTCGAGAAGGGCTCGCCGGAGAATTTGGGAAAGTAAGTGTTGATGGATTTGACGATCCCGTTGACGCGCGCGCGATTGATGGAAAGGTCCAGCCCGCCCACTTCCATCGTGCCGCCGAAGCGGAGGTGGTTCCCCATCGGGGTGATGGCCACTTTGGCCTCAGCAAAAATCGAGCACAGTTGTGGCATCTCAGGTGGGTTTGGCAGGCTGAGCGAATATCCTTTCCCCGCCTGGAGCGGCAGTTTCATGCCCACTTGTCTCAAAAGCTTCGTGCTCCATGAGCCACAGGCGATCACGAACTGATCGCCCACGAAGCGCCTGCCGCTGCCGACGACGGCCGTGACTTGTTGTTTGCGGGTCTCGATGGTTTGGATGTCGATGTTGTTTTCGAACTTGCCGCCGAGTTGGATGATTTTCCCGCGCATCGCCGCCATGAACCGTGCCGGGTCAAGGTGGCAGTCCTGGGGGAAATAAACCGAGCCCGCCACATCCATGGTCACCCCGGAATCCGTCGCAGAGGTGGCGGCGGCGTCAAGCACTTCCGCCTGGAGGCCGATCGCGCGTGCGGCGTGGGCCACGGCCGCTTCCTCATCGAGTCCTTTGGCGGTCTTGCACAGCATCAGCAAGCCCCGCTGCACGAGGCCGAAGTCTTGGTCAGCGGCCAGTTCCGCAAACAGTCGGCGGCTTTCCAGATTGAGATCACGCAGCAGGCCGCTCGAATTGGCGACGTGCTGTTTGGTCGAGTGCCGGTAGAACAGCCACCCCCATCGCATCAAGTCGAAGTCCAGGCGGGGTCTGACGAAGAAGGGGCTTTCGGGATTGAGCATCCACCGCAGGCCCTTGCTGATCATTCCGGGTGCCGCAAGCGGGATGAAGTGACTTGGGACGATCATGCCCGCATTCCCCATCGAGCAACTGTCACCCGTGGGTGCCTCACGTTCGATCAGGGTGACGGCGAACCCGCGCTTCAAGCTGTAGTAGGCGGAGCACAGCGCGATCACACCTCCACCGACGATAACCACTTGTTTCGAATCCATGACTCGAATTTACCAGCGATGTCTTGGCGGCATCTTGAGGAATTCCCGATGAAACGGCAGGTTCTCAAAAATCGGATTTTCGATTTCAGAACGGAGCGCGAATGAGTCCCTTTAAAAATCATTTTTTGTGAAACATTTCGCTTTTCACAACGTTCTATCATCGACGGAGGGTTCCAAGAATTTACGGGTGGCCACCGCTTCGCGTCTCTTGCGCGGCTCGGAGCGACGGCGGCCCATGATTCCCTCCTCATCCCCGCGCAGGTCAGCGCCCGCCCGCGCCTTCACAGGGGCTTGGTTTCCCCGTGGTGTCGCCCATGCGGGATGGATGCTCAAGCACTCGGGCGTTTGGTGAAAAACAAGATGGCACTGCCGCCGTATTCACGCCGGTCGGTGAGGGTGAAGTCATCGTTTGGCGGGGTTTTCTGATTGGCGGAGATCTCAGCAATGAGCCAACCGTCCTGTGCCAGGCGGGGTGGTAGAAGGTGGGTGTTCAAGAGGTCGCCGAGGTGGTCCTTGTCGCCGTAGTGTTTCCAGTAGGGTGGATCCGCGAAAATGAGGTCGTAGGTGGCGGCGTCACGCTTGAGGAATGAAGCGACCTCGGCTTTGACCGGGTGCCCGCCTGCAAGCTGCGCTTTTGTCAGGTTTTCCTGGATCACGGCATACGCTTGGCGGAATTCATCGACGAAGACGCAGGACCCCGCGCCGCGGCTAAGCGCTTCCAGTCCGAGCGCGCCCGAGCCTGCGTAAAGATCAAGCACGCGGGCGTTTTCCACCTTTTCACCAAGGATGGAAAAAATTGCCTGGCGCACAAAGTCAGTGGTGGGACGGGCCACGGCGGAGGGCACCTTGATGGCGATGCGGCCTGCTTTTCCGGCGATGATTCTCATGGGATGGTTTAGGGATTGAATTGGATGATCGGGCCGCTCTTGCCGAGGCTCAAAAAAATCTGGCGGAGATTCCCCATGGCTTCCAGATCGAATGCCGCTCGCTGCGGAGTGGAAAGCGCGGTCAGCGGGCGCTGGCCAGGCACGGTGGGGAAAATCCGGCTGGCGATGGCTCCAGCCGTGTCGGGTGCTGCGACCACCCGGGCCGCACCTGCGAGCCTGCCGTCTGCGAGGAGCGTCGCATTTCCTAACAAGGATAGAGGGTCGCCGATCAATCGTGCATCGACGCAGGAAAGCGCCCCCCCGCGCAAGACGGTGACGGAGCTGCCGCGGTCGAATCTGGCTTCTTGGTCCGCGATGCGGATCGTCGGGACGCTGAACTCGACGACGAGTTCTCCCTGCCACGTGCCCGGGGCGAACAAGAGGCCCCGGAAACGCGCGTTCGCGGCCATCCCATCGGCGGCGGCTTGTCCATTCCAGGGGAGGCGCACCGGTTTGAGAACTTGCTTGGGAACTTGCGCTTCGATGGCGATGGGTAGATGGCGAAACATCCCGATCTGTCCTGCAAGCTTGCAGGAGTAGCCGAGGATTTCGAGGTCGAGCGGGCTGAGCGAAAGTCGCGGTGGAGACCAGTCGAGCGAGGCGCTGAGCTCGCGGGTGAGCTCATGGCCCGAGGCGGAAATCCTCCCGATCCGGAGGGTCGTCCGGGCCGGGTCCCCGGCGATGGGAATGGATCCGGTCATGGCGCTGAGGTTGAACGGGCGCTTGCCGGAGCTGGCGTGGACGATGGCCAGAGAGGCGTCTTTTACATGCAGCCAGCCGGTAGGTTGCGGTGGGGCCTCTGTCTCTTATACACATCTCCGAGCCCACGAGACAGGCAGAAATCT
>ERZ1022724.265-NODE-265-length-11184-cov-5.635637_pt1 | contig 11184 bp, 10 predicted proteins | sample MGYA00521091_ERZ1022724 | MGnify/ENA primary metagenome ERZ1022724 (study PRJEB33162, sample SAMN09537610) | freshwater metagenome | isolation source: freshwater | place: Canada:Alberta | collected 2017-07 | study: EMG produced TPA metagenomics assembly of the... | reverse complement strand
GATTGTCCTTAGCTCGTTTGGTAGTCGGTTATCGAGTCAGTGACTCTTCGAAAAACGTAGCAAGGGCAGCAGCATATCTATCGCTCTCCGAAAGCATGCCCTCGGTGTGGTCTGCTCCAACGAAAGTCTCAAGAGAAATGTCAGCCCCTACAGACTCGGCATACTCGACGAAGTCCAGCGAGGACTGGTAGTCAAGTCTTTGATCTGCATCCCCGTGGAGGATGAGCATCGGCCTATCCCCCGCAGCCTTGATGGAATCCGAGACTGCAGTCTCAGTTAGGTTCACGCCGTGAAAGAGCTGAGCAGAGGCCAACGCTAGCTGCCACAAGAAGCCGGGGAATCCCTGGTATTCAACCTCTCTGGTTGCAGCCGCATTGAAGTCAAAGATTGTGCCCTCCATTGCAAAGGCTGACACCTGGTCAGTCTTTGCAGGCAAGAGACTTGTCATGATTGCTCCGCCCGAAACTCCAAACATTCCAAGGCTCTCGGGCTTGATGGACTTGGCCTCAATCAACCACTTTGCCGCCACAGCAAAGTCGTCTGACTCTTCCTGGCCTGCTGAGTGACGGCCATCGGTGCAAGTTGACTCTCCCGTGTCACGAGTATCAACCAAAAGCACATTGAAGCCGTTTTTGACCAGCATGCCGGTTGGCATCAGGGCGTTAAAGTCGCGTCGAGATGTGCCAATGCCATGGGTAACCATGACGGTTTTGCCGTTTCCGGACTCCGGGGTAATCCACCATGCCGAAAGGTTAATCTCTTCACTCACTGGAATAGTTACGGCCTCGTAGGGAACATCAGTCATCCACCACTTGGAGATGTCGTGTCCTACCCACTTCTCCCAGCCCTCTCCTGGAAAGGGGCCATTGCCTGAACCAGGAGTCGTGAAGGACTCTGGAGTGTTGGCTAGGTCATCAGCATTTATTGCACACGGGACCACGGTTCCCGAGGTGTAAACATAGTTTCCAACCGCAAGTCCGCCGCCTGCTAGAACCAAGGCGGTAGCTCCAGCGATGATCCCAAATAGTGCTGATTTCTTCATTTCATGAGGTTAGCACCGGAGTCAGGCCTTGGAGAGAACAGAGCCACCCAGGAGAATCGAACTCCTGACCTGCTCTTTACGAGGGAGCTGCTCTACCGACTGAGCTAGGGTGGCGATAACCCAAGACTAGCAAAAAGGGCACCCATCACGAGGTGCCCTTTTTACTTCTAGGAGGCCCTGAACTTTTGATTCAGGGAGTCTTGCAAGTGACTGCCGGGCATGACTTGGTTGGCCCGCATAGAACTGAACCAGCAGCCTTTTGGAGCTATTCCCCGCTCCAAACTCCAGCCCGCTTGAGCCTTGCCTTAGCAGCATCTTCAATGGGTGATTCCGGACCGATGGAAAGCCTCATCACTCGCAGAAGAGTTGTGGTGACGGGACGTGTGAACCAAAGAGGCCAGGAACGCAGACCAATCATCGCCCTGTAATCCTCTGGGAGCGACGCCAAAGCTGAGTGAAACAACAACGCATAGACCGGTTTTGCCAGCGGTGGCAGTGGGGCCTTCTTGATCCAGTGAATGACTCGTTTGGTCTTGTCGCTGACAACCAGAGTTGGTTTGAATGCCTCCAGGGTTTGGATCAGCTCTGCCTCGGATTGTGGTGCGCTTGCCAAACCCAGAGGTTTCACCGAGTCAGCCCAAAGTCGGACATACTCGTCCGCTCCACCAGGGATTGGCTTCTTCGAGTAGTTCTGATGTGCCCTTAGGAAGCTATCCATAAACGCAACGTGAACCCAAAGCAGCAGGTCTGGGTCAGCAGCTCGGTATGGACGTTTTTCACCGTCGGCGGTCTCATACTTTCCAACCACCTTGTCGTGCATGCGGTTAACTCGGGTCGCCTCACCTTCAATGGCCTCTAGGGATCCGAAGGTGGTGACAGTAAGCCAGCGAATGGTGCCTGAGAGGCGACCTAGCGGGTCTTCTTCATATCTGGAGTGCTGAGAAACTCCGCCGAGAGAACCTGGGTGGAGCGCTTGCATCAGTAGCGCTCGGACTCCCCCCACGAGAGTTGAGAAGTCAGCATGAACAATCCAAGGGGCGTGGTGCGGAAGGTAAAGACCGGGCTGATCACCTTTGGCAACAATCTCTAGCCAAGGGGGCACTCCTTGAGGGTCGCCGGTAAGGAGTCTTCGAAATCTTAAGGAAAGGCTTTCTTGCAAAGCGTTGTTGGGCAAAGGGAGACCTACTCTTGAGTGACGACCTATTGGAGAACCATGACCGAGCAAGAACTAATCCAAGAGTTTCAAAAAAACAGACTCCACATCATCCTGGCCCAGCTTGCCCCAACCGGACTACTGGCCTTTGCTGCCATTGCGACCCCCGCGATTGCCACCTCAGGTGACTACCTAAAGTTGGGGTTTGCATTGATTCTTCTGGCTTCAGGAATCCTGGGTGCTCTCGCTGAGTACTCGGCAGCTGCCCAAGCCCAGGCTGTGATTGATGACCTAAAGGCGCTCCCGGGCTCTTCAAGAGTTCGCGATCGAGTGATTTCATTCAGACCTTGGCTTGAGGTTGTGAAGTTTGTAACTCCGGCGATCTTCATCGCGATTTTTGCTGCAATCCTTGCCGCGCTTTATCTCTAAATAAGAAAACCGTCCTGAGCACTGCCCAGGACGGTTTTCTATTTAATGCTTAGTGCTGCACTGCTTTACCGATGTCAGCTCCGGTTAGGGAGCGAACCTCAAGCTCTGCATACTTTGCGTAGTTTCGCTCTGACGAGGTCTTGGTTCCCAGCCAGCCCATGAAGAAGCCGAATGGGATAGAAACTAGACCTGGGTTCGCCAGTGGGAACCAGTTGAACATGATTCCGGTTGTGCTGGAGATCAAGCTGGTCTCAGCGCCTGAAACAACAGGGCTAAAGATCAGTAGACCAACTGCTGAGAACAGACCACCGTAGATGGCCCATACCGCTCCGCGGGTATTGAACTCTTTCCAGAACAGCGAGAACAGCACCGCTGGAAGGTTTGCACTTGCTGCAATTGCGAATGCAAGAGCAACCAAGAATGCAACGTTCAATCCCTGAGCCAAAATCGCCAGCACGATTGCCAGTCCACCGATCACAAAGGCTGCGACGCGAGCGACGCGAACCTCCTGCTCTGGGGTTGCAGTGCCGCGCTTGATGACGTTGGCGTAAAGGTCGTGAGCCAGTGACGATGATGAAGCCAGCGTCAAACCAGCCACCACAGCCAAGATGGTTGCGAACGCAATAGCACCCACAACAGCCAGCATGACTGCTCCACCCAAGGTTCCAGCTCCACCACCGAGGTGCTCAGCAAGCATTGGAGCAGCGACGTTTCCAGCCTTGTCCTTGGCAATAATTGCCTCGGCTCCAACCAGTGCTGCTGCGCCGAAGCCAAGAGCGATGGTCATTAGGTAGAAAGCACCGATGTTTCCAATCGCCCAGTTCACACTGGTGCGAGCGTCCTTAGAGGTAGGAACGGTGTAGAAGCGAATCAAGATGTGCGGTAGACCTGCAGTTCCCAAGATCAGCGCTAGGGCCAATGAGATTAGGTCCAGCTTTGAGAACAGGGTCTTGACTGCGTCAAGGTTTCCTGCTGCATCAAAGACATCTTTACCGAATCTCTGGCCAGGCTCTAGGAAGTCTGCGTTTCCAGAGGCTGCTTGAGCAGCACCCAGCATCGCTGAGATGTCGAACTGGAAGTGCCACAGCACCATGAAGGTCATGACGGCTGCACCAGACATAAGCAGGAAGGCCTTGATGATCTGAACGTATGTGGTGCCACGCATGCCACCAACGGTTACGTAAATGATCATCAGGATGCCAACGCCCACGATTACCCAGTTCTTTGCCACTGGGTCGGTGAAGCCCATTAGAAGGGCTACAAGCGCACCGGCACCAACCATCTGAGCTAGCAGATAGAAGACCGAAACAACCACGGTTGAGGTTGCTGCTGCGGTTCTAACTGGCACCTGGCGCATGCGGAAGGCAAGAACGTCTCCCATGGTGAAGCGGCCGGAGTTTCTCAGCGGCTCAGCAACCAGAAGCAGCGCTACCAGCCAAGCAACCAAGAATCCAATTGAGTAAAGGAAGCCGTCATACCCAAACAGGGCGATGGTTCCCGCAATACCCAAGAAGGATGCGGCTGACATGTAGTCACCCGCGATGGCCAGACCGTTCTGGAAACCGGAGAAGTTAGCTCCTCCGTTGTAGAAGTCGGTCGCCTTGGTGTTCTGCCTCGATGCCCTATAGACAACAAACAGTGTTACCAAGACAAACATTAGGAACATAGCGCTCGAGAGCGTTGTGTGATCAAACGTCATTTGCCTAGCTCCGCATCTACCTGAACACGAATTTTTTCGCCGGCCTCATCCAGGACCTTCGAGGAATGACGTTCGTAGAGCCACATAATCACGAACGTCGAAACAAACTGCAGCACGCCCAAAATGAACGCGATGTTGATGTTTCCGATAACAGGGGTTACTACAAAGTCACGCGCAAAAGCCGTGAGCAGAATGTAGAGAAAATACCAAGAGAGAAAGGCGGCAGTCAGAGGAAAAGCAAAGCCTCTGTAGCTCTTTCTCAGCTTGGCGAACTCGGGGCTTTGCTGGGCCTTAACCCAAACCCCATCTTGCTGAGACATTGAACTCCTTTGTTCAACCTTCAAGCGATTGCCCGAAGGCGCATTGATGCTTTTTGAGACTCTAGCGAAAAATTCTTCGCCAATTCGCTAATTGCAGGTTTTATTCCCGGTTCCGATGTTTTCACCGCGGAAATATGCCTCGACGATCGCATCGATGCAGGTGTTTGAGCCATAGGCGGTGTGTCGGTCAGCCTTCAGGGTAAGTAGAACCGCGCCGTCGAGCAGCTCACTGAGCGAAACTGCCTGGGCGTATGGGGTCGCGGGGTCACCGGTTGTGCCCACAACTAGAGGTGGATTAGCCAATGCAACACTGAAATCTAGCTCCACTGTGGATTTTGCTTCGGGCCAACCCTCGCATGCTAAATGTGGTTGAGCAAAGTACTTTCCGAATACGGCGCTGGCCTTGGCAAACTCTGGGTCAAGAGCAATGGCTTCACTCTCAGGAATCCGACTGTCAGCGCAGGAAATAGCGAGGTTTGCTTCATTCAAGTTTGAGGTGTAGCCGCGCTCGAGCTCGCGGTTGTTGTAAAAGTCGGCGAGTAGCAAGAAGGTTGTGCCATCTCCGTCCAGGGCCTCGTCGAATGCCTGGGAGAGGTAAACCCAGGAGTCCTCAGAGTAAAGCGCTGCGATGATTCCCGCGAGGGTCGCTTGCAGGCTTAGCTCTCTATCGAGCTGAGTAGGGAGGGTGGAAACCTCACGTTCCTGAAGGAACTGAGCAACCAACCTGATTGCAGAATCAACATCCTTGTTGAATGGACACTGAATCTTCTCAATGCAGTCGGCAACGTAGGCGCGGAAGGTGGAGTCAAAACCTGCAACCTGAGCCAAAAGCATTTCGCTCTCGCTCATTTGAGGGTCAACCGCTCCATCTAGCACGAGCTTGCCGACCTTGTCAGGGAAGAGCGCAGCATAGGTTGAGCCAAGCAGCGTTCCGTAGCTAAACCCAAGGTAGTTCAGGGACTCTGCACCTGCGACAACACGAAGCAACTCAAGGTCACGGGCTGCCTGCTGAGTGTTGAAGTAAGAGGTGTCAAACCCAACCTTCTGGCAGTCCTCGGCAAAATCACCCATGACTTTTCTCGAGTAGGCAATATCGTCTTCAGATCCAAAAGCGTGCGGAGACTGGGCGTAATAAACGACGTCCTTGATTGCCTGGGTGGGGCAGGTGACACCGGCAGAGTCGCCCACACCTCTTGGGTCAAAAGCCACAAGCTGGAACTGCTCTCGAAGGTCGGCTGAGCCAACAGTGTCATAACCGGTGCGCATCCAATTGACGCCGGATACCCCAGGGCCACCCGGGTTCACAAAAATTATTGGTTTTCCTGCGGAGTCGGCCTTGCGGATAAGCGCGATTGGAATGAATTCGGAGTCCTCGGCCAACCAGTCCAGAGGGGCACCAACTACCGCGCACTCAAAGCCCTCGTCGCAGTCGGTCCAAGTTAGCTCTTGGTCAAAAACCTCTAGGCCTTGCTCGAGCCGAAGAATCGGATCGTTGGTTTGTGCCGGGGCACAGCCGGTAAGCAGGAGAAGCGAAGCTACGAGTATTGCTCTAAGCCGCATTTTGTCTCCTGTAGATCAGCTTTGTGCAGAGGGCCTCTAACACAACCAAGTCTCGAACGTTCGAACCTAGCCGAACGCGAGCCTGTGAAATTCCATCCAACACTGAAATTGATTGTTGGGCTGTCCCCAATTGCGCGCGTTGCAAAAGTTCAACTTCGTGCTCTGGGTTATAAAGCGCAGACCCTGTCCCCAATTGCAAAGACAAAATGTCTCTAAAAATCGACTCCAGATCAGTCAAGATTCGATCGATCCCATCGCGCAAAAGCCTGGTTTGGCGGCGCTTTTGGTTCTCCTCGAGGTCCTTGAAGCTGCTTCGGAGATTCGGTGGCAGCTTGTCTGCCTCACTGACACCGTAGGCGGCCAGCAGGGCAGACCGCTCTTGGGAATCTTTCTCGGCTGAGACAGCCTCGGCATCCTTCTTCGCAACTGCCAGCAGTTTTTCTGCTGCCATCATGGCCGAAGAGAGGTTAGAAATCTCAAGGCCAATCTTCACAGTGTCACTTCTTCGAAGGCGAGCCTCCTGGTTCGTGGCTAGGCGCCTAGCCATACCTACGTGATTTTGTGCCTGTCTAGCGCACACCAGTGCAACATCCATGGCAACACCATCTCTTTGGTGAAGCAGTTGCGCTACCTCCTCAACCGAAGGCAGTCTTAGATTCAGGTTTCTAGTTCTGGACCTGATGGTTGGTAGCAGTTCTGAAACGCTCGGGGCACAGAGTATCCAGATTGTTTTATCGCTGGGCTCCTCGAGCTCCTTGAGCAATACATTCGAGGTGCGCTCTGTCATGCGATCCGCGTCCTCGATGATCATGATTCGATAGGGACTCATCGAGGAGGCCATGGAGGCCTTTGAAACCAGCTGCCTGACTTCCTCAATACTGATCTGCACTCGATCTGTAGCGAGGTAGTTGATGTCTGGGTGTGCGCCAGCTAAAGCCAATCGACAGCTCTGGCATTCGCCGCAGCCAGCAGACTCGCATTGCAATGCCGCCGCAAAGCTGACTGCGAGGTTTGATCGACCTGATCCGGCTGGACCAGTGAAAAGCCAGGCATGCTGAACACCCTGGTCTCTACCTGCGACAACCTTGGTCAACTGCTCGAGGGCCTCAGGCTGCCCAAGCAGTTCATCCCAAACTTTTTGGCTCAACCCAATAGCTCCCGGACTCGAGCTTGAATCTTTTCTTGAATCTGCTCCACGGTCAGGTTTGCATCGATAACCAAGAACCTGGGTTCCTTAGAAAGTTCTAGATACTGCTCACGAGCACGCTCAAAGAAGTCAACCTTTTCTTGCTCCAAGCGGTCAGGCTCAACACCAGTGGTGTTTCTGCGAGACATCGCTTGCTCAGCAGTTAGGTCCAACAGGATGGTCAAATCTGGAAGCAGATTGTCAACCGCCCAAAGTGAAATCTCTCGAACTTGCTGGACGTCCAACTCCCTAGCAGCACCCTGATAGGCAACGGAAGAGTCGAAGTAACGATCACTCAAGACAACTTTCCCCTGAGCAAGTGCTGGCCTGATCTTGGTCGCAACATGGTGGGCCCGATCTGCTGCGTAGAGGAGGGCTTCTGAGCGAGGAGCAACATCACCCTTGCGGTGAAGCAAAAGGTGCCTAATTTCTTGCCCGAGTTCGGTTCCACCTGGTTCGAGGGTTCTCAAGACCTCTTTGCCTTGGGACTTTAGCCAGGCTTCGAGCAGGTCAAGTTGGGTTGACTTACCAACCCCGTCAATGCCTTCGAAAGTAATGAACATCAGCGCTTTTTTCGAGTCTTCTTCTGAGTTTTAGGAGCCTCACCTGGCTCAACCCCAAGCTTCTCACGGCGAATAGCCAAAAGTTCAAAGGCTCGGTCGTTGCTTAGCTCCATCAAGTCTTCGTCCTTTGGAACGGTGGCATTAATGACGCCGTCAGAAACATAGTTTCCAAACTGCCCAGACTTTGCCACTACTGGCTTCCCTGAGGCAGGATCCTCACCGAACTCCCGCAATGGAGTGGAGGCGGTTCTGCGAGCGCCGTACTTAGGTAGCTTGTAGAGCTCGACAGCCTGCTCCAATGTGATGGTAAAGATTTGCTCTTCGGATTCGATCGAGCGGGAGTCCACTCCACGCTTGAGATAAGGCCCGTACTTTCCATTTTGGACAGTAATGAGCTGCCCAGTTTCGGGGTCATTCCCCAGCTCCCTTGGAAGCGAAAGCAGCTTGACTGCCTCTTCCAGCGAAACGGTCGCGACCGACATGGTCTTGAATAGCGATGCGGTCTTTGGCTTTGGATTGCCCTCATCAACCAAGGTGATGAACGGCCCATAACGACCGTCCTTCACGATGATGTCGAGACCGGAGTTTGGATCGGTTCCCAACACCCTGTCCTCCGCTGGAGGTGCATCGATTAGCTGCTGAGCTTTCTCTGCGCTTAGCGCATCCGGAGCTAGCCCCTCAGGGATGTTTACGATTCGTCGCTCGCCGTTTTGCTCGAGCTCTAGGTAAGGGCCGTATTTTCCGGTTCTCAGCAGAACACCCGGAGAGATCTCAAAGCTGTTGATTAGGCGTGGGTCTGACTCACCCAAAGACTCGACCGTGTTCTTCAGTCCCTTGTCTCCAAAGTAGAACTCGTTTAGCCACTTGGTGCGGTCAAGCTCGCCAAGTGCAATCTGGTCGAGGTCGCCCTCCATCTTCGCGGTGAACGCGTAGTCCACGAGCTTTCCGAAGTTCTCCTCCAAGAATCGAGTGACCGTGAAGGCAATCCACTCCGGAACCAAGGCACTGCCCTGCTTTACGACATAGCCCTTCGAGATGATTGTTGAAATGATGGCGGCATAGGTGGAAGGCCTGCCGATGCCCTGCTCCTCGAGCGCTTTCACCAAAGAAGCCTCGGTGTATCGCGCAGGCGGTTGAGTTTGGTGACTCTTGGCCTCGGCTGAAAGTGCAGGCAGCGACTCGCCTTCGGCAAGGACCGGAAGCTTTGCCTCTGCCTCGGTTTCTTCCTCACGGGTCTCGTCGTAAACGGCCAAGAAGCCCTTGTAGGTGACGGCTGTTCCGCTGGCCGACAGTTCGAGCTTCTTACCTGCGGCCTGGGTCTCAAATTTGATCGAAGTTGTTGAAAGCTTTGCATCTGCCATTTGAGACGCAACGGTGCGCCTCCAAATCAACTCATACAAACCGTGGGTCTTGCCAGAAAGCACTCCTCGAAGTTCATCGGGATGCCTAAAGCTCTCTCCCGATGGGCGAATCGCTTCGTGGGCTTCCTGAGCATTTTTTGATTTTGCTCCATAAAGACGAGGTGCATCTGGAATCAGATCCTTACCCAAGAGCGCTCCAGCTGCTCGAGCTGCTGCTATGGCCTGCTGAGACAAAGATGGGGAGTCGGTACGCATATATGTAATGTGTCCGTCTTGGTAAAGCTGCTGAGCGGTGTCCATTGCCTGCTTGGCACTCATCCCCAACTTGCGTGACGCTTCCTGCTGAAGCGTTGAGGTGGTGAATGGTGCGTATGGCTTCCGGGTCGAAGGCTTTGCTTCAACTGAGTTGATTTTTAGCTGTGCACCAACAATCTCTTTTGAAATCAGTTCGGCATCGACTGGGCTCAAGACCGTGGCATCCTGGGTTAGCTTTCCAGTCGAGTCAAAGCTCTTTCCACTGGCCAAACGTTGGCCATTGACCGATTGCAGCTTCGCCTCAAATGCTGTGCCGGCCTTTTCAAGCTGGACGGTTACCGAGGCATAGGAGGCATTCACGAAAGCCATGCGCTCACGCTCACGCTCGACAATCATGCGCATGGCCGGCGATTGGACTCTTCCGGCGGACAAACCGCGGTTGATCTTGCGCCACAGAATCGGAGAAATCTCGTATCCGACCAGTCGGTCGACCACACGTCTTGTTTCCTGAGCCTGAACCAGATCAGTGTCGAGCTCACGAGTGTTGTTCTTTGCCTCTGCGATTGCCTCTTTGGTGATCTCGTTGAAAACCATGCGACGCACTGGAACCTTTGGCTTCAGCACCTCTAGTAGGTGCCAAGCAATCGCCTCACCCTCGCGGTCTTCATCGGTAGCGAGGAATAGCTCGTCTGCACCTTTCAGTGCCGACTTCAAATCGCTGACAGTCTTCGACTTGCCAGCGGAGATCACGTAATAGGGCTCAAATCCATTGTCAACGTCGATCGAGAACTTGGCTAGCGGGCCCTTCTTCTTGTCGGCGGGTAGTTCCTTTGGCTCAGCAAGATCTCTGATGTGACCAACAGATGCCAGCACCTCAAAGTCGTCTCCCAAGTACTTCGCGATTGTCTTTGCCTTGGCAGGCGACTCCACAATCACTAGTTTCTTTGGCAAAGCTGCTCCCTAATTCGATTCATTTTTCACCAGCAATTGCGCTGGCTTCGAGGGTCATTGAGGTCAAGCTAAGTTGACCGCTGACCATGACGCCGTCTCCGACAATACGACATGTTGTCATCACCGCGTCAACTGTTTTGAGAATTGACTCTGCGTTTTCACAGACGACACCCGAGACAAGACCGCGCTGAGTATCCGCTGCCGCTAGGGCTGCAAGGTCGACTGAGGCAACCAGTTTTTGCTGCATAACCAGATACTGAAAAGCCAGCGAAACTGCCGCAATCAGCACTGCAACCGCGGTTGTCGCCACCGCAACAAATGCCGTAATCGCCCCGTGATCTAACCCAGTGGCAGTGCGCAATGTGTGGAGCTGATTTGGATAACCTCGGTCTTTTTGAATTCCAAACAAACCAACCTTCCTTCCATCCAGCTTTTCGCGAGCACTCCCTCGGGGACTTCAAGCTCCCGACCGATTGCTATTTCTCGCAATGCCGCGGCAGTGTCTCGCTCGAGGGAGATCCGCTCGAGCGAGACCGAGAAGATGGCAGTAACCACTCCAGCCCCCAAAACCAGGGCAGGCAACAGCATCATCAACTCTGCCGTGACAGCGCCTTTTTCATCCCAAGCCCAGGGCACTTGAAACCCATTGAAACAACATGCCGCGA
>ERZ1022724.263-NODE-263-length-11238-cov-4.536976_pt1 | contig 11238 bp, 9 predicted proteins | sample MGYA00521091_ERZ1022724 | MGnify/ENA primary metagenome ERZ1022724 (study PRJEB33162, sample SAMN09537610) | freshwater metagenome | isolation source: freshwater | place: Canada:Alberta | collected 2017-07 | study: EMG produced TPA metagenomics assembly of the... | reverse complement strand
TCCGCCTACACGGATTGATAGCGAGGTCACGATTCCACCAAGTGAAATATCTTTTACCTCAGTTGTTCCTCCACCGATATCTACAACCATGTTTCCGGTTGGCTCGTGGATTGGAAGACCTGCACCGATTGCAGCGGCCATTGGCTCTTCGATGATGTACACCTTACGTGCACCAGCTGCATAACCTGCATCCTTTACCGCACGCTGCTCAACACCAGTGATACCTGATGGAACGCAAACAACGATACGTGGCTTAGCCAAGTAACGACGACGGTGAACCTTTTGAATGAAGTAACGCAACATGCGCTCTGTTGTATCAAAGTCAGCGATAACACCATCCTTGAGCGGGCGGATAGCAACGATGTTGCCTGGAGTACGACCGATCATCTTCTTCGCTTCAATACCAACGGCCAAAATTCCACCGGTGTCTTGGTTTACAGCTACTACAGAGGGCTCGTTCAAAACAATGCCACGTCCGCGAACATAAACAAGCGTGTTCGCTGTGCCTAGGTCAACGGCCATATCGCGACCGATGAATGACATTCTGCTTCCTTGTGACATCTTTACTCCTTGTGCTTTTTGTTTTGGGGAAAGTTTTTCTATTTACTTATTGCTTGGAAAGAAAATTTGGATTTCGCGGGCTGCAGACTCTGGTGAATCTGATCCGTGAACCAGGTTTTGAATAACTTTGGTGCCTTGATCACGAGCAAGGTCTCCGCGGATTGTGCCGGGAGCTGCAACGGTTGGATCTGTTACACCAGCTAATGAACGGAACCCTTCGATCACACGATTTCCAGATGCAACGATCGCAACAATTGGACCAGACATCATGAACTCAACAAGTGGATCATAAAATGGCTTGCCAACATGTTCTGCGTAATGCTGTGCAAGTAATGCTTCATCTGCTTGCAACATGCGCAATGCATCGATCGCATAACCCTTAGTTTCGATACGGGAAATAACCTCGCCGACTAAACCACGGCGTACGCCATCGGGTTTAACGAGGATAAGTGTTTTCTCTGTGCTCACTCGCCTAGTCTATTAGGGTTTTTTCTCCGCTGCAGCCAGCAAGGCAGCCCGAGCGGCCTCACCCTTACGGCCCACAATGATGGCCGCTACCCAGAGAGCAATGAAAACCACCCCAATAATGAAGAAGGATGGCTCAACAAATCCAAAAGCGATCATGGCGATTTGCATCAGAGAACCGAATATAAAACCACCTGGGAGGCGCAACAGTCCTGCTGATACAAAAAGTAGTACTGCGACCACGCAACCATAAATGATTGCTGTTTGGGATGCATCCTTCATTGCCAACAAAATTGCAAAGCCAAGTGTCAAGCTTTCAGCTATCAGTACCGCTGCACCTAAAACCTTCATCGCGAAAACTTCTTTCTTAAGTATGAGCGAGCTTCACCAACGGTGACGACCGAACCTGTAACAAGAATTCCCACTGTGTCTTCACTCAGTGGTCTTACTGAATCAGCGACCGCTTTATCCAATGCAGAGTTTAGATCTGAAACCTCAAAGACGCGATCTGGACCAAAGATTGATGATGCAATCTTTTCAAGTTCAGAAGACGCCATCGCACGTGATGATGAGCTTTGCGTAACGATCACATGATCAACAATTGGTTCTAGTTCCTGAAAGATTCCTGTGGCATCTTTGTCACCAAAGACACCTACAACGGCGATGATCTCATCAAAGTTAAACTCATTTAAAAGTGTGTCAGCCAAGGCCTTTGCCCCATGAGGATTATGTGCTGCATCCAAAATAACTGTTGGATCGCGATGAACAACCTCGCAGCGACCAGGTGATGTAACAGCGGCAAATCCTGCACGAACCGCTTCAATATCTAGTGGTTGATCACCAAAGAAAGCTTCTACTGCAACAAGTGCTGCAGCCGCGTTTGCTGCTTGATGGCGACCATGTAAAGGCAGGAAGATCTCATCGTAGGTGTCATGAATTCCTTGAATCGTTAGCAACTGTCCGCCAACTGCAACTGCGCGAGACAGAACTGAGAACTCAACGCCTTCGCGCACAACATCTGCACCGACCTCAGCGGCCTTGCGAATTAACTCTTTGGCCGCATCTGGCTCCTGCTGAGCAAGGACAACAAAACCGCCCTCTTTGATGATTCCAGCCTTAGTTGATGCGATTTCATGAAGGGTATTTCCCAAGTACTCCATGTGATCAAAACCAATCGGCATAATCACTGATACATCGGCATCAACCACATTGGTTGCATCCCACTGTCCACCCATACCGACTTCAATCACGCCAACATCTACTGGATGCTCTGCAAAAGCAGCAAAGGCTAAGGCGGTTACAGCTTCAAAGAATGAGATTGGATGTTCGAACTTTGAATCCATTAAATCCAAATAAGCGGCGATATCGTTATAAGAAAAGATTAACTCTTTTGGATCAATCGGTTCACCATTGATCGAAATACGTTCACGATAAGTTTCTAGATGCGGGCTTGTAAACCGTCCGGTACGTAAACCGTGTGCAAACAAGAGTGCATCAACCATGCGACTTGTTGTTGTCTTGCCATTAGTTCCACCGATATGAATCGTTGGATAAGTCAGTTGCGGCGAACCCAAGATGTCTACTAAAGCTGCGATGCGTTCGGTACTTGGAGCAATCCGTGTTTCTGGCCAACGAGCAAGCAAGGCTTGTTCGATTGCGTCTACACGCTCTTGATCATCCGGTGAAATCATCATGCTTGTGGCAGCGCTGCAAGGGCTGAGGTAATTCGTTCGATATCAGCTGTGGTCTTTTCCAGTCGCTCACGAATCTCTACAACAACATTTTCTGGTGCCTTAGCCATAAAGCCCTGGTTGTTGAGCTTTACTTCAGCTGTTTGCTTGTCCTTGGTTGCTGTTGCTAAATCCTTTTCAAGACGTGCGCGCTCTGCAACAACATCAATTGAACCTGTTAAGTCGAATTCAATGGTTACACCTGCAGCTTCACAGCGTGCACTAGGAGTTATATCCCCTAGCTCCATACGAACAACAAAGGCAACGGCTGATGCGTACTTTGCAATGTCCCCTGTTGCAACAATGCGGCCGGGGATCTTCAAAGAGGTTTTAATTCCCTGATCATTTCTAAAGCGACGAACCTCGGTAATGATCTCCTGCAGCTGTGAAATAAGGGCTTCTGCCTTCTTATCTACATGTGCTGCGTTAGCAACTGGCCACTGTGCAACAACTAGGGATTCTCCCCCGGTTAACGTGGTCCACATCTGTTCGGTAATAAATGGCATAACTGGATGCATCAAACGGAACAATTGATCTAGAACATAACCAAGTACACGCTTGCTGCTTTCAGCGTTACCCGATGCAAAGGCTTCCTTTGAAAGCTCCAGGTACCAGTCGCATAGGTCATCCCAAGCAAAGTGGTACATCAACTCGCAGGCGCGAGCAAACTCATACTTTTCAAGAAGATCTGTTGTCTCAGAAATCGTCTCTGATAAACGACTAAGAATCCACTTATCGATTGCATTTAAGGATTCAACTGCAGGCAGATCTCCCGAAACAGTTGCGCCATTCATCATTGCAAAGCGTGTTGCATTCCAAAGCTTTGTTGCAAAGTTACGTGAGCCGCCGATCCAATCTTCAGCAAGGGCCTGATCGGTTCCTGGGTTTGCACCACGAGCCAAAGTGAAGCGCAGAGCATCAGCTCCGTACTTGTCCATAAACTCAAGTGGATCAATTACATTTCCACGGCTCTTTGACATCTTCTTGCCAAATTGATCGCGTACTAAACCATGCAACATGATTGTCTTAAATGGTGGCACGCCATCCATTGCAAAGGTAGACATCATCATCATGCGAACAACCCAGAAGAACAAGATGTCATAACCAGTTACCAGTACCGATGTTGGATAGAACTTTGCAAGATCAGCTGATTTTTCTGGCCAACCAAAGGTGGAGAAGGCCCACTGTCCAGATGAGAACCAGGTGTCTAGAACATCTGAATCTTGAGTCCAACCTGCAGGTGCTGTTTCATCTGGGCCAACAACTTGTACCTCGCCATTTGGTCCATACCAAACAGGAATTCTGTGACCCCACCACAACTGACGTGAAATACACCAGTCGTGCATGTTGTCGACCCATTCAAAGTAACGGGGAGCAAGTGCTTCAGGTTCAATCTTTACCGCTCCACTGCGCACAGCATCTGCTGATGCCTTTGCCATTGGTTCAACCTTTACAAACCACTGCTTTGATAAACGTGGTTCAACGGTTGTATCGCAACGAGAACAATGTCCTACTGCGTGCATGTATGGACGCTTTTCAGCGACGATGCGACCTTCGGCGCGAAGAGCTTCAACAACAGCTTTACGAGCATCAAAGCGATCTAGACCATCGAAGGCGCTATTTGTATTAACAACCTTTGCATCGGCATCCAAGATGACAACATTTGGCAGGTTGTGACGTAATCCGATTTCAAAGTCATTTACATCATGTGCTGGAGTTACCTTGACCGCACCTGTACCAAAAGCTGGGTCAACATGCTCATCTGCAACAATTGGAATCTCACGATCAATAAGTGGAACCTTTACAGTCTTACCAATCATGTGTGAGTAACGTTCATCATCTGGGTTAACAGCTACCGCTGTATCGCCCAACATGGTTTCAGCACGGGTAGTTGCAACGATGATCGCGTTATCGCCTTCGCCGTAACGAATCGAAACTAACTCGCCTGCATCGTCATTGTGCTCTACTTCAATATCTGACAAAGCTGTTAAGCAGCGTGGGCACCAGTTAATGATTCGCTCAGCGCGGTAGATCAATCCAGCGTCATACATGCGCTTGAAAATAGTTACTACCGCCTTGGACATTCCTTCATCCATGGTGAAACGTTCTCGGGACCAGTCGACAGATGAACCTAAACGTTTCATCTGTTCAAGAATCGCACCGCCTGATTCCTCTTTCCACTCCCAAACCTTTTTAACAAACTCTTCACGTCCAAGATCGTGGCGAGACTTACCGGCTGCAGCTAATTGTTTTTCAACAACATTCTGTGTCGCAATTCCTGCGTGATCCATTCCGGGTAGCCACAAGACTTCAAAACCTTGCATGCGCTTCATGCGCGATAAACAATCTTGCAATGTTTGATCTAGTGCGTGACCAATGTGCAAAACACCTGTCACATTGGGAGGTGGCAAAACAATAGAAAAGGCTTCCTTTGAAGAAGAAGCATCTGCGGTGAAATAGCCAGCCTTCATCCACTTTTCGTAGAGAGCAGACTCAATCTCGGATGGCGAGAAGGTTGAGGCTAATTCGCGGCTAGAAGACATAGTGCGCAGTCTAGATTATGCGCTCTTCTCCTCTTGACCTTTTTGTCCGCGTGAGCGTTTTGGTCCTGTGTGATTAATCAATGTTGGCGCTCCCCCAGATGTGATGCACTCCTTGGTGATGATCACCTTTTCTACATCGGTGCGGCTAGGTACGTCATACATAACTGACAAAAGGACTGATTCCATAATTGCGCGCAGGCCACGAGCTCCTGTGCCACGCTCTTGAGCTAGATCTGCGATCGCATCGAGTGCTTCGGCATCGAACTCAAGCTGCACATGGTCTAGATCAAATAGACGCTGATACTGCTTTACCAAAGCGTTCTTTGGCTCGGTAAGAATCTGCATCAACGCTGGCTTATCGAGATTTTCAACACTTGTAAGAACTGGCAAGCGACCAATGAATTCAGGGATCATTCCAAACTTCAAAAGATCCTCTGGCATTACATCGGCAAAGATGTCCTTACGGTTCTTATCTGCGGCATCTTGCAGAGTTGCATTAAAGCCAACACCTGATTTGCCAACACGTGACTCGATAATCTTTTCAAGACCTGCAAATGCGCCACCAACGATAAAGAGAACATTTGTTGTATCGATTTGGATGAACTCTTGATGTGGGTGCTTACGTCCACCTTGTGGTGGAACTGAAGCAACTGTGCCTTCAAGAATCTTTAGAAGCGCTTGCTGAACACCTTCACCTGAAACATCGCGGGTTATTGAAGGGTTCTCAGACTTACGAGCAACCTTATCGATTTCATCGATGTAGATAATTCCTGTTTCAGCCTTCTTCACATCGTAATCTGCAGCCTGCAAAAGCTTGAGCAAGATGTTTTCAACATCTTCACCGACATAACCAGCCTCTGTCAGCGCGGTTGCATCTGCGATTGCAAATGGAACATTGAGCATACGTGCCAAAGTCTGCGCCATAAGAGTCTTACCGCAACCTGTTGGTCCGAGCATCAAGATATTTGATTTTGCTAATTCAATTGAATCTTCACGGCCGCTGTCGCCGCTTTGTACACGCTTGTAATGGTTGTACACCGCAACCGACAAAGACTTCTTTGCGCGATCTTGTCCGATTACATATTGATCTAAGAATTCAAAGATTGCTTGTGGCTTTGGCAGCTCAGATAATCCGAGCGAGTTTGCCTCACTGAGCTCTTCAACGATGATCTCATTACAGAGTTCAATACATTCATCACAGATATAAACGCCAGGACCGGCAATGAGCTTCTTGACCTGCTTCTGGGTTTTGCCGCAGAAGGAACACTTCAGCAGATCGCTAGTTTCACCGATTCTTGTCATGCTCAAAGTTTAGATTCAGCGGAGGTTTTACGCTTGGGTTTTTGCGCTTACTTCTGTTCGCCGTGAGAATAATCAGCATCATTTTCCTTCTTCGGCATCTTCATATCCTTAACACCCGGCACTCCCAAGATTGAAAGCCCAATCAAGATGTGGAAAATCGAAGCGCCAATCAAGACTTCTCGCTCACCAAATGCATTAACGGCAGGACCAATGAGGGCCATACCTATCGGCATGAGTCCTGCAGATCCCATGTGATCAATTGAAAAAACACGACCTTGTAGATGTGGCGGAACCTCACGTTGAACCGCAGAAGACCACCATGCCTCCCATGGTCCGACCGAAAAGCCTGCAAGCAGGTATGCGATCACAATAAATGTTCCGGAAACCGGGAAGGCTAAAGACAAAGGTGCGATGACGATGAACATCCAGACGAAAATGGATACGTAGCCTTCATGTTTGACCTTTACCTTTACGCACAGCACCGCAGAAATAATTGAGCCCACAGAAAATGCAGCAGCAGATAAGGCAAATGGGGTATTTGAATCAAATTCGCGACGAGTAATAACAGGCAGCAAAACAACCTCAGCGGCGATTACAACCATTAGCTGAACTGAAGCCATTGCGATCATGGCGCCAATCCATGGAATCTCTCGCACTGTACGCAAGCCTTCGCGTAGTTCGGTGAAAAAGGGTTCTTTTTCTTTTTTGTTACCGTTGATGTCTTCTTGAATCTTGAACAAGAAGTATGTGCCTAACGCAAAGGCAAAGGCGGTAAAGATAAAGGTGAATCGTCCGCCGACAAAGAAGACAGCGGCTCCACCAATACCTGGGCCAACAATTGTTGATCCCTTGGTCATAATGTTTCGAGCAACATTTGCCGCCGGAAGTTTTTCATCGGGAACAAGGCTAGGAATAATCGCACCAGCAGCCGCTGCTCCAAATGCATCACCGACACCCATGAGAAATACTGCCAGACCCAATAAGTAATGCGGCATCGATGGGGCAGAAACAAAAACCATTGCAATGACAACGGCAGATCTAAATAAATCTGCACCGATCATTACATTTCTGCGTGGAAGACGATCAGCCCAAACTCCAGCAAATGGAGCAAATACAACTCCAGATAAGACGCGAGCACCGAGGATTAAACCTAATGAGCTCGCAGTACCACCTGCATCAAGCACAGTTACAGCAAGTGCGATTGGAAAAGCAGACGCACCTAAAACAAAGATTGCATTAGAAAACCAAAAGAGCCGGTACCCCTTGTAAGACCAAAGGGAGCCCGGCTCAAATAGTTTCACGCAATATTAGAAGTGCTTACTTCTTTGCCTTTCGTGAAGCAAGAACTTGATCGATGATTCCGTATTCAACAGCTTCATTAGCCGTAAGAATCTTGTCGCGCTCAATATCCTTGCGAATCTCTTCAGATGACTTAAGAACGTGACGAGACAACAGATCTTCCTGCAAGCGAGTGATTCGATCGATTTCGCGAGCCTGGATTTCAATATCAGATGCTTGTCCGCCACCTTCTGATGATGGTTGGTGAATCAAGATACGTGAGTGCTCAAGTGCATAACGCTTGCCCTTTGCGCCACCGGCGAGGATTACCGCCGCTGCAGATGCTGCCTGACCCAAGCAAATTGTGCTGATGTCTGGGCGAACAAACTGCATAGTGTCGTAAATAGCTGTTAGCGCAGTAAATGATCCACCAGGAGAGTTGATGTAGATCATGATGTCGCGATCAGGATCCATTGATTCCAGAGTCAAAAGCTGAGCCATTACATCGTTTGCAACGGTGTCATCAATTGGCTGGCCTAGGAAAATAATGCGCTCTTCAAAAAGCTTTGTGTATGGATCTTGACGCTTGTAACCGTATGCGGTCTTTTCCTCAACAGTAGGAAGAACGTAGCGAGAGGTAATCTCTTGAATGTTTTTCATTACGCTTTTCCTCCAGTGATTTGTCCCAGTGAAGTAACAACATGATCAACGAAACCGTAATCTTTTGCATCTTCAGCGTTAAACCAGTTGTCACGATCTGAGTCGATAAGAATCTTCTCTAGTGTTTGTCCTGTGTGAAGCGCATTTAGTTCAGAAAGAGTCTGCTTTGTAATTGCCATCTGTTCTGCCTGAATGCGAATATCAATTGCTGTTCCACCAATTCCACCAAGTGGCTGGTGCATCAAGATACGTGAACTCTTGGTTGCGTAACGCTTTCCCTTTGCTCCTGAAGTTAGAAGGAACTGACCCATTGATGCAGCCATTCCGAAGGTTACAGTTGCAACATCATTTGGGATTAACTGCATTGTGTCGAAGACAGCCATACCTGCAGTTACAGATCCACCTGGAGAGTTGATGTACAAGAAAATATCTTTCTTGGTATCAAGTGAGGAAAGAAGAAGTAGCTGCGCACAGACCATGTTGGCCATGTCATCGCGAACTTCACCTGACAAGAAAACAATCCGCTCTTCTAGCAGGCGGTTGTAAATCTGGTCTCTCATTTTGCTTTCAATCTCCACTGATGGGCCTCCCGTAATTTTTACCTGTAGTGACCCTAACAATTAAGCAGGGCAAATGCTTCCCGATTATGGGAAATAGATGCGTGAAGTGTGCTCTGTTCGCTGTAGGCGGAGCCTGAGAAAGGTTTTTACGCCTCTTCGACTAGATCTGCTGGGTTAGCTGGCTTTGGAGCAAGCTCTTCCAGATCAATCACTTTGCCTGAAGCATCCTTAACTGTGATGCGGCCGAGAACTGAAGCGAGCGCCTTTGCACGAGTTACCTCGGCAACTAGCTGCTGAATCTGTCCAGCCTTCTGGAGCTCCTCAGCAAACTGCTGTGGGGCCATTCCATAACGCTGTGATGTGCGGACCAGGTACTCGGTCAACTCAATCTCAGTGATCTGAACATCTTCTGCTTGAACGATTGCATCAAGTAGGAAATCTGACTTAAGTGATGCACGAACCTGGCCATCAACTTCAGCACGGTGCTCGGCATCTTCCATACGGCCTTCGCCTTCGAGGTGATCATTTACCTCGAGTTCAACCAAGTTATCTGGAACTGGAATCTCATTGTCTGCAAGCAACTTCTCAACTAGACGGTCACGTGCCTGTGCACCTTGTTCCATCTTCTTGACGCGCTCTAAACGAACAACAAAATCTGCCTTTAGCTCAGCGATTGTGTCGAACTCAGATGCAAGCTTTGCAAAAGCATCATCAACTGGTGGAAGCTCGCGCTCCTTCACAGCCTTAACAGTTGCCTTTACCTCGCCCTTTTCGCCATCTTGTTGTCCAACAAGCTTGGTTTCAAACTGCTTTACATCGCCGACATTCATTCCGATCAAGATCTCATCGAGACCATCGATCATCTTGTCTGAGCCAACTTCGTAAGAAATATCATTTGCTTGTCCGCCATCAACTTCTGCACCATCAATAAACGCAGTCATATCTAGAGTTGCAAAGTCACCCATCTGCACCGCGCGGTCAACAGTTGTAAGAGTTCCAAATCGTGTGCGAAGGGCATCAATCTGCTCTTCAACATCTGAGTCTTCAACCTTTACGTTATCAACTTCGATTGTGATCTTTGAAAAGTCTGGAAGCTTTACCTCTGGACGAACATCAACCTCAACTGAGAAGACAAGCTTGTCGTTGTCTACAAACTCTTTAACATCAACTTCTGGGCGACCAATAACTGCGACCTTGTGCTCGCGAGCTGCTTGACCGTAAAACTCAGGAAGAGCTGAGTTGATCGCTTCATCAATTACTGCTCCGCGACCTACGCGCTGATCGATCATTGATGCAGGAATTTTTCCCTTACGGAAACCTGGGATGTTTACCTGTGCAGCAACCTTCTTGTAAGCGTTAGCTACATGTGGCTCAAGCTCAGAGTAAGCAACTTCAACATCAAGACGAACGCGAGTTGGAGATAGAACTTCTACTGAACTTTTCACTAAGTGCTCCTAGGTGGATGTGGTGATTACCGAGACAAACTGGTCGGGGCGGGGAGATTCGAACTCCCGATCTCCTGCTCCCAAAGCAGGCGCGCTAGCCACTACGCTACGCCCCGAGGCGCAAGGCAGGAGTCTAAACCAGATTTCGCACTCTGATTACCGACCCAGTACCTTTAGCCCATACACCCGCGGGTGTAGCTCAATGGTAGAGCCCCAGCCTTCCAAGCTGGCCATGCCGGTTCGATCCCGGTCACCCGCTCCAGATTGTTTATCCGATGGATCCGACCTTGTTTACGAGGGCTCGGCCTATGAAGGTTATGTTGATTGAGTCCACAGCATTTACGATCCCGATTCTGACGGAGAACGTCGTTCCCGAGTTAACGTTCGCAACTGCTCCCATGATTCGAAATCCATACTGCCTTCCTGAGAGTCCATTAACTGCAGATGTTGAATCACTCGCCACGGCAAACTGATTTCCAATAGCCATGTTTCCAGAAACAATTTCTGCGTAAAGCCTCATTTGATTAGGAATTCCAACGACTCCTGACAGCATTACTTCAAAAGTGTAATTTCCTGATGTCTCAGCCGTAAAGAAGATGTTTGCACTTGTGCTTCCATCTACTCCAGTTGCCAATGTTGTGTTTGGAACAGTTGCCCACTTTGCAATAGAAATTCCCGCATCACCTTGTGCACC
>ERZ1022724.262-NODE-262-length-11249-cov-5.197785_pt1 | contig 11249 bp, 6 predicted proteins | sample MGYA00521091_ERZ1022724 | MGnify/ENA primary metagenome ERZ1022724 (study PRJEB33162, sample SAMN09537610) | freshwater metagenome | isolation source: freshwater | place: Canada:Alberta | collected 2017-07 | study: EMG produced TPA metagenomics assembly of the... | reverse complement strand
CTCTACAACTACATTGAAGACAAGCAAAAAGAGCTCTCCTCATCCGCCTTTAGAAGGCTTTGTAAAGCGGAGTATTTGAATTACCTTCGCGTGAGGGAGTGGCAAGACCTGATGCGCCAACTCCAGTCCTTGGCTAAGCCACTCGGGCTAAATGTAAAGGGCCGCAAGAAAGACCCGGAGGGTATTCACAAGTGTCTGCTGTCTGGCCTACTGAGCCAGATCGGAATCAAGCAGCCCTATGAGAAAAAGGTTTGGCAAAACGGAAAAGAGAAACCAAACCGGGCAGCCGCCGAGTATGCGGGAGCCGGGGGAAAGAAGTTTGTAATCTTCCCCGGGTCGGCGCTCGCCAAAAAGCCACCCGAGGCAATCATTAGCGCCGAGCTGGTTGAGACCTCAAGGCTTTTCGCAAGAATGAATGCCGAGATACTGCCCGAGTGGGCGGAGCAGTTGGCTGGAGATTTAGCCAAGCGAAGTTTTGCTGAGCCCCACTGGGAAAAAAAGCAGGGTGCTGTTGTTGCGCTTGAGCGAGTCACGCTGTTTGGCCTACCAATAGTTGTCGGCAGAAAAATGCAGTATTCAAGAGTTGAGCCAATGCTGTGCCGAGAATTGTTTATTCGCCATGCTTTGGTTGAGGGGGACTGGGATTCTCAGCAGCAGTTTGATCGCGACAACCGCCAGCTAATCAAAGAATTGGAAGCACAGGCAGAGCGGGCCCGCAAGCCAGAGCTTGCACCCGGCGAGAACGAGATTTTCCGCTTCTACAACAACCGCATTCCGCTTGATGTGGTGTCCACTCGAAGCTTTGAGGGTTGGTGGAAAAAGGCCAAACACGAGACGCCGAATCTGCTAACTATGACCAAGCAGAATCTGCTTGAGGTTGAGGTAGTTGAGCTCAGTGACGAGGACCTGCCAACCCAGTGGAGTTATGACGGTCAGCAGTTCAACCTCAGTTACAGATTTGACCCGGGTGCAATTGATGATGGTGTGACTGTCGACGTCCCAGTTGCGGTGTTGGCTGGTTTGCAGCAGGACCCCTTTGAATGGCTGGTTCCAGGCATGCGCCTTGAGCTTGTTACTGAGTTGATTCGCTCGCTACCCAAGAACATTCGTAAGAATGTTGTGCCAGCTAACGACTGGGCCAAAAAGGCGTTGTCCGAGCTACCTGAAGTTCCGACCGGAGCCCTCCTCACACTCCTGGCCAAGACTCTCCAGAACCTCAGCGGCACAGTGATTTCTGCCAGCGACTTTGACTCGAGCAAGCTCCCCTCTTCGATGCGCATGACCTACCGAGTGGTGGATGAACATGGCAAGCAACTGGGTCTGAGCGATGACCTAAGCGCACTCAAGACGCAGCTCAGGGACAAGGGCCGCGGCGCTGTCGCAAAGGCGGTCCAGGTAGAGAGCACGATTGAGCGAACTGGAATAACGACCTGGGACTTTGATTCAATTCCTGACCTGCTTGAGTCAGAGGTTGCCGGCAATCTGATTCGAGGATTCCCAAGCTTGGTGGCGACCCCTAAGGGCTGCGATCTAAAGCTTTTCCCAACCCAGTCTGAGCGAGAACGAAACCACGTCTGGGGCGTTATTGCTCTGATTCAAGCGGCCATCCCAACTCCCGCTAAATACATCTCCCAGCACCTCAGCCAGCAGGAGAAGCTTTCACTTGTGAGCTTGGGCTACAAAGACACCGAGCACTTTGTTCGAGATCTGATTGCGGCGATGAGCGAGCAGGAAATCCGAAAACTCACTCCCAGCGGAGTTCTGCTGCATCGGGCAGAGTTTGAAAAAGTTCGAGATGTAGTTGCTGCAGCGGCAATCGAGAAGGCGTTTGAAGTGGCAGGGGTGTTAGTTCGAATTGCCTCAGCCGCCGCCGAAGCAACCAAGGCGATTTCAGCGGTGAAAACTATTGACCTGTTGCCCATCCTGTCCTTTGAAAAGGACCACATGGCTCAGCTGCTAACTGCAAATCTCGTAAGTGCTACCGGTTTAGACCGGCTAGCAAGATTGCCGATCTACCTAAAGGCAATTGCGGTGCGAATCACAAAGCTTGCCGAGAACCCAGCCAAAGATGTTGCTCCAGCTGCGGAACTTGCTGCGGCACTTCGGGTTTATGCCGCAGCCGGTGGGCAACTGCCGCTCCCGAGGGATGCAAGTTCACAGCAGCAAGCTGGCCGATGGCTACTGGAGGAGTTCAGGGTGAGTCTTTTTGCCCAGAGTTTGGGGACTGCGTCACCAGTGAGCCTTCAAAGGATCGAAAAAGCACTGTCAAAGTAGGGCAATCGGGAGCAATTTTGGCTTCGGTATGGTTGTAATCACTAGGCGGGGGTCTCCCGCGATAACTCAATAGCTGAGGAGCAAACCTTGGAATCAATGGGATCTTGCCCGGTGCCGCATGGCGCACACACAAACAACGAGAAGTCAGTTACTGACTGGTGGCCAAACGCCCTGAATCTCGACATTTTGCACCAGCACGATGCAAAGACCAACCCACTGGGTGCGGACTTTGACTATCGCAAGGAGCTACAAAAGCTTGACGTTGACGCACTAAAGCGCGACCTGCACCAGCTCATGGTGGAGAGTCAGTCTTGGTGGCCCGCTGACTGGGGTCACTACGGCGGTCTGATGATCCGTATGGCGTGGCACGCTGCCGGTTCTTACCGCACCGCCGATGGTCGCGGTGGCGGTGGCACGGGCAACCAAAGATTTGCTCCATTGAACTCCTGGCCAGACAACGTGAACCTGGACAAGGCAAGAAGACTGCTTTGGCCAGTAAAGAAGAAGTACGGAAACAAGATTTCCTGGGCCGACCTAATGATTCTGGCTGGAAACATTGCCTACGAGTCCTTTGGGCTTAAGACCTTTGGCTTTGGCTTTGGCCGCGCAGACATTTGGCAGCCTGAGAAGGACATTTACTGGGGTAGCGAAAAGGAGTTCTTGGCTCCTTCGGAGAACCGCTATGGAAACCTAGAGGACCCCTCAACTCTTGAGAACCCATTGGCTGCTACTCACATGGGTCTGATCTATGTAAACCCAGAGGGTGTGAACGGAAATCCAGATCCACTGAAGACTGCTCAGCACATCCGAGTCACTTTTGCTCGCATGGCGATGAACGACGAAGAGACCGTCGCACTTACCGCAGGTGGTCACACCGTAGGAAAGATGCACGGCAACGGCCGGGCCGAGAACCTAGGTCCAGCACCTGAGGCAGCCGGCATTGAAGAGGCTGGAATGGGTTGGATGAACCACTCAACTCGCGCTGTAGGAAGAGACACTGTCTCATCAGGGCTTGAGGGTGCTTGGACCACCAACCCAACCAAGTGGGACAACGGCTACTTCTACCTACTATTCAAATACGACTGGAAGCTAGTGAAGTCCCCAGCCGGCGCGCACCAGTGGGAGCCGGTTGACATTGCAGAAGAAGACATGCCCGTTGATGTCGAGGATCCATCGATTCGCGTAAAGCCGGCAATGACCGATGCCGACATGGCGATGATCAAGGACCCGATTTACCGCGCTATCTCGGAGCGTTTCCGCGATGACCAGGATTACTTCTCAGATGTTTTCGCGCGCGCTTGGTTCAAGCTAACCCACCGCGACATGGGTCCAAAGGTGCGCTACTTCGGACCTGATGTTCCAGCCGAAGATCTAATTTGGCAGGACCCAGTTCCAGCTGGAAACCGCAGCTATGACGTCAATGCCGTCAAGGCGAAGATTGAGTCCGCAGGGCTATCGGTTGCCGACATGGTTTCGACCGCTTGGGACTCCGCTAGGACCTTCCGCGGTAGCGACAACCGAGGCGGCGCAAATGGTGCTCGCATTCGACTTGCTCCGCAAAAGGATTGGGCTGGAAATGAGCCAGAGCGTCTAGCTCGAGTTCTGTCTGTTCTCGAGCCGATTGCATCCGAGTTCGGAGTAAGCGTTGCTGATGTGATCGTGCTTGCTGGAAACCTGGGTGTTGAGAAGGCAGCAAAGGCTGCCGGATTCAATATCTCGGTTCCATTTGCACCTGGTCGTGGTGATGCCACTCAGGAGTGGACAGACCAGGAGTCCTTCGCTCCGCTTGAGCCGATCCACGATGGTTTCAGGAACTACGTTCAGAAGGACTACTCCGTTCCAGCCGAGGAGTTGCTGCTCGATCGAGCTCAGCTAATGGGCTTGACTGCACCTGAAATGACTGCCCTGCTTGGTGGAATGCGAGTTATTGGCGCTAACCACGCTGGCTCAAAGCATGGAGTGTTTACTGAGAATGTTGGTGCGCTCAGCACCGACTTCTTTGTGAACCTAACGGACATGACTTATGTCTGGGAGCCGGCAGGTTTCAACCTCTACAACCTGCGTAATCGAAACAACGGACAGGTCAAGTTCACCGCTACCCGCGCGGACTTGGTGTTCGGGTCAAACTCTATCCTCCGTGCGTACGCAGAGGTTTATGCGCAGGATGACTCGAGGGAGAAGTTCGTTCACGACTTTGTCGCTGCATGGACCAAGGTCATGAACGCAGATCGCTTCGATCTGAGGTAGTCGCTGATTGTTGCGGGGCGTCCAAATGGGCGCCCCGTTTCGCTTTTCCGGGGCTAGTGTGAAAGTAACTTCAAAAAGGAGGCCACTTTGGCCAAGAAAATAAGAACCCCAGACCAGAGCATCTCGAGACTGCGCGGTTACAACGTAATCGCAGGCTTTTTGCACCTATTGCAGGCTGCTGGCTTGGGATATGTGCTCACGCTGCTAGACAACCAAATTCTCTTCCCAGCCACGATGGACTACCCAACTGGCCCTCCGGGATTCGATCTTCCAACCGACCGAGTCGTGCTGCTTGAGGTCAACATCGGACTGGGCGTGGTCGCGTTCTTGGCGCTATCTGCCTTCTTCCACTTCTTGATTGCCTCCCCACTGTTCTTCAACCGCTACAAGGCAGGATTGAAGAAGAACCACAACTACTTCCGTTGGGTTGAGTACTCACTTTCTTCATCAATCATGATTTGGTTGATTGCTCAGCTAACCGGTGTCTCAGACTTCGCAGCCCTAGTTGGAATCTTCGCGGTGAACGCTTCGATGATCTTCTTCGGTGCGTTGCAGGAGAAGTATGAGACTCCTGGCAACGGCAAGGGCCTGCCATTCATCATGGGTTCGATTACTGGAATTGTTCCGTGGCTGATCATCGTGCTCTACACCTTGCAGCCTGGTGGAACTAACGCCGCCGAGGTTCCTGGATTCGTCTATGGAATCATCGTTGCGCTGTTCATCTTCTTCAACACCTTCGCCTTCAACCAGGCCTTCCAGTACAAGCAGCTTGGGCCTTGGAAGAACTACCTCTACGGTGAGGCTGCCTACATCACACTGAGCTTGGTGGCAAAGACCATCCTGGCTTGGCAGGTGTTCTCAGGCGCAATCATCCCGGCAATCGTCGGATAGCAACTTGCTAGCGGTGGCTGGGGTTAGCCCCAGTCACCGCAGCGCTATCCAAAGCGCTAGCAGAACAAACACAAGGCTCAAGACTCGGTTGATTGCAACCTGGTTCTTGGCGGACTCCAACCAACCCTTCAGTGGCACCGTTGCCAGGATGTAGGTTGCGGATACCAAAGCAAAGCCAATCGCAACGATGATCCAAAGTGCCCAGATTTGGGTAGTGATGATTACCGCAGGCATCACAGATAGGTAGAAGGCAAAAGGTTGGGGGTTTGAGAATCCAACCGTGAAGCCAGTGGCAAAGTCTTTACCGGGAGTAAAAGACTGAACCTTCCCCGGGGTCTTGTGCCACAAAACCCAAGCGCGAAATAGCAAGAAGCCAACCCCAAAAACCTTCAGCAAAGCGATCACCCAGGGAGCACTTTGCAATGCAGCGCTCACACCAAAAAAGACAATCGCTACCATTGTTAGCTTGGCCAGTGTGATGCCGATAGCCGCCCAGATTGCCGCCAGCTTGCTCTCGAGCGCTCTGGTTGCGATTAGGAAGGTGTCTGCACCAGGGGCAATTGCGGATGCCATGAAGGCTGTTGCAAAAAGTAGGTAATCAGTCATTATTCGTTGACCCCGAGCGCAATTTCAACCGAGCTTGCCTTGCGTTGTTAGCGACCATTGCTCATGAGGCTAGTGCTCTAGCCCGTTGCGTTCAACCAACTAGACCGGGTTGCGGCTTTGCCTTAGTTCCTTCTGTCCCATCCAAAGTAGATAACCTGCGATGGTTAGTTCAAATAGGAAGCCTGCCAATGGCACCATCCAGTGGCCCATCAAAAGTGCTGACTCGTGTGACAGGTGCTGGCGAGGCAGGAAGTGCCACAGAGCATGGAAGCTCCACGCAATCACCCAATACATGCTTGATGTTCTATAACCCAAGACAGCCAGCACAATCATCAAGCCGAAGACCACCAACTCGAGGGTTTCACCCGAATGAGCGAAAGTCATCCCAGTCCAAACAGTAAACACCAGCCAAAAGACTTTCCTGCCGCTAGCTGGCAGCCACAGAGTTGATGCAATTAAGCCGAGGGCGACCGGAACAGCAAGCCAAACTGAGATTGCATCCATTGAGATAAGGCCCACCAGGGAAATTTCTAGAGCCAGGATGGCAAGCAGTCCAATCGCGGAGATTGTTCTAGAAGCGCCCGTAGCTAGGAACTTTTCTTTGAGCTTTGGGGCGACAACAGCATCCTTGAAGAAGCCGGTCTTCACGCGCCACAAGATGTAAAGGCCAACGACAGTGTCATAGATGAAGCACGCCCATGGAAGATCATGTTGATGCTCGGGGAGATCCCTAGGAATCAAGTCCCAGAGCGGGTGAACCAGCCAAATCCCAACCAGAAACCAGGGGCTCCATAGCGCTCCAGCGATTGCGGCAAAGAGCACGAGGATGAGCATCAGATATTCGATTTCCGAGGTGCCAAGGTAGACCGAGGAAAGCAACCAGGCCGTCACAGCGGACCAGGCGATTAGCTGAACCCTTGGCTTTAGCCAAGCGAGAAGGGCAACAATGAATAGGCCGAGCGGCAAGGCCATCACCAGAAGAAGATCTGCTTGAGTGCCAAAGCCAATTAGATAGCTAATGCCCACGGCCACGACTCCGGCATAGATGGTTTGAAGCACCACCATCCAGTCGGACTTAGAAATCTTTAGGTCGTTTAGTTTCACAGTGCAAACCTTCTCTACAAACTGTAGAACAGCTTAGTGCAGGTCCAAGAGCTCGGGAGTGAGCCGGTGGATTGAGTATCCTGACCTAATGTCAAAGACCATCTTCTACGGAGCGATTTCACTCGATGGCTTTATTGCCGGTCCAGATGGCGATATGAGTTGGGCCGAAAAGCACCTCGCCAGTGGCGAAGACTATGGCTATGTGGAGCTGGTTTCATCCTGCTCAGCGATGCTGATTGGCCGAAAGACCTTTGAGTTTGAGTTGGCTGCTGCACCTGAGATGGATCGGGTTCTGCCCACCTATGTCCTCACCGAACAACCCCTGCGCTTTGATGGTGCTGCGCTCAGTGGCGTTCACTTCACTTCAGGCGATCTCCGCGAGGTGGTCTCCATGATCAAGCAAAAGCACCCAGGTGATGTTTTCATCGGAGGGGGAGCCGAGCTAGTTGACGGTTTGATGGTTATGGGTTTGCTGGATGAGCTTCGGCTCTTTGTTACCCCGGACATACTGGGTGGCGGTGTTCGACTATTCAAAGGCTCAAAGATAAAGAGTTCGCTAAAGCTGATCTCTACAAAGCAGTTTGAGTCTGGTCTGGTGGAGCTTAGGTATTTGCTTCAAAACTAGAGTTTGCTCGCACACGACTGAGTTTTATTTACTAAGCTTTTCTCAATACCCCTAGGGGTATGTAAGGAAAGGTAAAACTTATGTGCTCACCAGTTATGTGCTACACCTGCTCAAAGCCAACCTGGCAGGGTTGCGGACAACACATCGAAGAGGCCCTAGAGGGCATCGCCGAAAGCGACCGTTGCCAGTGCCCAAGGGACTAATCGCCCCTTTTTGTCACTAGACTGGCCCTGTTCCCAACAATCACTGTCGATGAGACGTTAGGTCAGCCATTGTCTAAGCCAGTTGTATTAATCGCCGAAGAACTATCCCCGGCAACTCTTGAAGCGCTCGGACCAGATTTTGAGATCCGTAACGTTGATGGTGCAGATCGTGCAGCATTGCTTCCTGCACTGGCTGAAGCCAATGCGGTCTTGATTCGCTCTGCAACCAAGATGGATGAAGAGGCGATTGCCGCTGCACCAAAGCTCAAGGTCATCGCTCGAGCCGGTGTTGGATTAGACAACGTAGACATCAAGGCGGCAACTAACGCCGGTGTGATGGTTGTGAATGCCCCAACCTCGAACATCATCTCTGCCGCAGAACTTGCAATTGCCCAGATCATGGGCCTTGCCCGTCACATCCCTGACGCAAATGCATCCCTGAAGGCGGGGGAGTGGAAGCGCAACAAGTTCACTGGTGTTGAGCTTTACGAGAAGACGATCGGAATCATCGGTCTCGGCCGAATTGGAACCCTGGTTGCTCAGCGCTTGGCAGGTTTCGGCACAACGCTAATTGGATTTGACCCGTACGTTACTCAGGCTCGAGCCGAGCAAATGGGTGTCGAGCTAGTCTCAATCGAAGAGCTGATGAAGCGAAGTGATTTCATCACTATCCACATCCCAAAGACTCCTGAAACCACAGGCATGATTTCAACCCCGCAGTTTGCAATGGCAAAGCCAAACCTTCGAATCGTGAACTGTTCACGCGGTGGCATCATCGATGAGGCTGCACTGTTTGATGCGCTTTCCTCGGGCCAGATTGCTGGGGCGGGCCTAGACGTTTTCGTCAACGAGCCACCAAAAGACTCACCCCTGCTAACCCTGCCAAACATTTTGGTTACCCCTCACCTAGGTGCATCAACCGATGAGGCGCAGGAGAAGGCTGGCATCTCGGTCGCTCGATCAGTTCGTTTGGCACTTGCTGGCGATCTGGTTCCGGATGCTGTCAACGTTGCTGGTGGAGTCATCGACTCATCAGTGAAGCCAGGTATTCCGTTGGCCGAGAAGCTTGGGCAGATCGTTGCCGGTCTTGCACACACCTCAATTGTTTCTGTCGAGTTTGAGGCGCGTGGTGAGATTGCAGCTCACGATGTGACTGTTCTCAAGCTTGCTGCCCTCAAGGGTCTGTTCCAGACCATGGTGACCGAGCAGGTCTCTTATGTAAACGCACCCCTAATGGCTGAGCAGCGTGGAGTTGAGGTTCGACTAACTCAGGACACTGTCAGCGATGAGTACCGAAACGTCACCACCTTGAAGGCAGTGCTTTCGGATGGAACCACCGTTTCGGCAGGTGGAACCGTGATTGGTCCAAAGCACCACCAGAAGGTTGTGTCAATCAATGGTTACGACGTTGAGCTTTCAATGGCTGAGCACATGGTCGTCATGGTCTACCAGGACCGCCCAGGCATCGTTGCCATCTACGGCAAGGCATTCGCTGAGGCTGGCATCAACATTGCGGCTATGACCATTGCTCGTCAGCAAAAGGGCGGTAAGGCACTCAGCGTTATCACCGTTGACTCCCCAGTTGAGGGCAAGATTCTTGACAAGCTCAAGAGCGAGATTGCTGCCGACGCAATGCGTTCAATTTCTATCTCTGACGAGTACTGACTTAAACGAAAAAGGCCCCTGCAAGGGGGCCTTTATTCGTTTAATCTCTATGCCACTCTGGCCTTGGCATCCTGAGCCATCTTCCAGGTGATGTAACCACCATCTAGGTTTCTGACTTTGATTCCATGACTGCGCAGGATCTGGGTGGCGGTGTGACCGCGCTGACCTACCGCACAGTGAACAATCACATCTTTGCCCTCAAGTTCGGCGACATGGTCACGTAGCTCGTCGACCGGAATCAGAGTTGCCCCCGGAATGCTGCCGGCCTGATTTTCATCCTTGCTGCGAACATCGACCAGCGTCGAGCCTGCTGCTTGTGCTGCCGCCAGCTCGTGCCACTGAATGGTCGGAGTCTTGCCTTCTAGAATGTTGTTACCAACATATCCGGTCTGGTTGATGGCGTCCTTCGCCGAGCCAAAGGCTGGGGCGTAGGCGAGCTCAAGGTTCATCAAGTCATCGATTGTCAGCCCCGCATAGATTGCGGTTGCGATCACATCGATTCGCTTATCAACTCCATCGCGGCCAATGCCCTGAGCTCCGAGGAGTTTGCCAGTCTCTGGATCAAACAGAACCTTCAAGCTCAATCGCTCAGCACCCGGGTAGTAACCGGCGTGGCTTGATGGGTGTAAGTGAATCACCTTGTGGGCAATCCCCATTCGCTGAGCCAAGCCTTCGGTAAGTCCAGTGAGCGCAGCAGCCATGCCGTATGCACCGATGATGCCGGTGCCAATGGACTTTCGTGCAGCGACTTTTTCTCCGGCAACCACATCTGCAACTAGGCGGCCGTGACGGTTAGCGAGGTTAGCAAGCCAGATCATCTGGTGCTGGCCGGTGAGTGCGCTGAGCTTCTCGGCCGCATCGCCAACTGCGTAGATGTCCTTATTTGAAGTGCGCATTTGGTCATCTACCCAGATGCCGCCTGCTTCACCAATCTTTAGACCTGCATCCACCGCGAGGTGGTGATCTGCAACCACACCGATTGCAGCAACCACCAGGTCGGCCGAGATTACTCGACCGTCCTTGAGTCGAAGGGTGTCTTCTAAAACCGCTTCGGTTTCCGCGCGCAGAGCAAGTTTGATTCCGTTTGCAATCAACTCCGCCTGAAGCGGCTCAATCATTTCTTGGTCAAACTGGGGCAGGATGCTGTCTCGGAATTCGACAATGGTTGTCTCGATACCTCTGTGCTGAAGGTTTTCCGCAAGCTCAACTCCGATAAAGCCCGCACCGATGATGGCAGCTGACTTTATCTTTTTGTTGTCGACTAGCTCCTTGATTCCAAGTGCATCTGGGACATCTCGCAACACGTGAGCACGCTCTAGTCCAGGAATTGGAACCATTCTCGGCTTTGCTCCGGTTGAGAGGATCAGCGAGTCGTAGGACTCTAAATACGTCTCACCTGTAACCAAGTTTTTAACCTCAATGCTTTTTGCATCTGGGTTGATCTTTGTCACTCGGTTGTTGACCCGGACATCCAGGTTGAATCTGTTCTTCAGAGACTCCGGGGTTTGAAGTAGCAGCGAACTCTCCTGCGGGATTACTTCACCCACGTGATACGGAAGCCCGCAGTTTGCATACGAAACGTGGGGGCCCTGTTCGAAGATGATGATCTCTGCGTCCTCGCGCAGTCTGCGAAG
>ERZ1022724.261-NODE-261-length-11339-cov-32.236707_pt1 | contig 11339 bp, 10 predicted proteins | sample MGYA00521091_ERZ1022724 | MGnify/ENA primary metagenome ERZ1022724 (study PRJEB33162, sample SAMN09537610) | freshwater metagenome | isolation source: freshwater | place: Canada:Alberta | collected 2017-07 | study: EMG produced TPA metagenomics assembly of the... | reverse complement strand
CAGAGGGATTCCTAACTAGCTACGGCGACATCATTTTCAAAGTTGGCGATGGTCCGACCTGGTGCACCATAAGCGAGTTCGATAACTTCGTGATCTGCGAGCACAGAGAATTCGATGCGAAGTACGAGCAGCTGCCACTACCTGCTGATTGCCAATACACCTACGGATATCAACTGCGACTTCGTGGCGCTCCAGTAGAGGGCTCGAAGATGGCTGAATTCACTTGCGCTAATGCCAACTGGTCAGATCCTTCAACAGCGCCGATTCTTGCCAGTGGCGAGAGAATTACAACTTTTGGATTTAGTTGCTTCGTTGAAAAACAAGCTGCTCGTTGCGAAAACGCAATGGGAGATTTTATTGTGCTTGGGCCTGAGGCCTGGGCAATGAGTGAGTAAAGCTACCTAGTCTTTCGGTAGCAATGTAACAATTCTGACCTCTGGTCGACAAAAGAATCTAACCGGGGCAAAAATCGAATTGCCTAAACCAGCAACAACGCTCAGCACAGAAGCTTTGCCTTCAAATTCCCAAGCCGATAGACCGCGAGCAAACTTGTTTGGCAGATCTGAATTGGTTGTTAGCGCGCCAACAAGAGGAATCCTCACTTGACCGCCGTGGGTGTGCCCAGCGAATATCATCTGAGCTCCCAAGGAAGTTAGTTTCTCAATTGTTTCCATATACGGTGCGTGAGTAAGGGCAATTGAGAACTTTTCGCTTGAAACTAGTAGCTCAAACTTTGAGTATCCAATGTGGTAATCATCGATTCCTAAAAACCTAACTCGAGTGCCATTTACATCAACATCGGCAAAGCGGTTGTTTAGATTCACCCAACCTGCTTTTTCAAACCCAGCGGTTAGCTCCTGAGTTTCTAAAGCAGCTGAGTTGGGTTTGGCTGAGGAGTGAAAGATGTAGCCGAAGGGGTTCTTGGGAACCGGTGCAAAGTAATCGTTAGATCCGTGAACAAAAACCCCTGGCTTGGATAGCAAAGACCCAAGGGCATCAAGCAGTGGCTTGATGGCATTTTTGTGACCTAAGTTATCTCCGGTGTTGACCACCAAGTCGATTTCTTTAGAGCCAAGGGAGCGAAGAAAACGCATCTTGTTTTTCTGCCACGGGGCCAGGTGAATATCCCCAATTTGAAGCACCCGAATTGGTTGTGATCCGCTTGGTAAAACCTTTACCGATTGCTTACGAATTACAAAAAGCTGTCGCTCGATAAACACGGCCCAGACAGCAATTCCAATTAGACCTGCTGCAACCCAAAGGTTAATTTGGACCCTTGCTGATGATTAGCAGGATTGCACCCAGGCCTTCGGCCGGTGTACCGGCAGCCGGACTGGTTCCAACAACGTTGCCCTTGGGGACAGTCGATGAGTTCACAAAGTAAGTGTTCTGAGTTGCCTGCGGTTCACTAACTGCCGCAAAGCCAGCGGCCAATAGTTTGGCTTTCGCATCAGCTACCGAAAGACCTGCAACATCTGGAACAACAACTTCGCCACCCTTGCTGACATACAAGGTCACCATAGATCCTCGAATAACTTCGGTTCCTGGTTCAATGTCGGCGTAAGCAATAGTTCCAATTGGGTTCAGCGACAGCACCGGAGTCTTGTCAATCTTGACCGACAGGCCAGCAAGTTTTACAAACTCTTCGGCATCGGCAGGAAGTAGTGCATTGATCACCGGCATGATCACTTTGGATGCTCCAAGATACATCGCTGGTGGAGCAGGGAAGGCCGAGCCTCCGTAGATCGAGTTGGCTTGTTTCATTACCTTGCGCCAAATTTCGTGACGGACGGCACCACCGAATAATCCTCGAACTGATGTGTTGTCAACCTTTACTGATCCAGAAACGTTTCCAACCCATGCGGCGGTTGCAACCTCAGATGAGTAACCGGTCATCCAAGTTTGGACTGAGCTATCCGAGGTTCCAGTTTTTCCGGCAATAGGAATATCATCATTAATTTGAGAACGTGTTCCAGTTCCACCCGTGATTACCTGTTCAAAAGCATAGGTTGCAGCAGCTGCAACCTCAGGACTCATTGCCTGAGTGCACTGCGAAACAGGTACTCGCATATCTTGGCCTGTTCCACGAACCACAACTCGGTCAATGGCAATTGGGGAACAGTAGGTGCCCTGGTTGGCAAAGCCAGCCATTGCACCAGCTAGAGAAAGTGCTGAAAGCTCGTTGGTTCCAAGAACTGAAGATGGCACATAGGAAAGCTCTTCACCGTCGGCGCGCTTTACTCCCAGGCGGGTGGCCATATCTCTAATGTCGCAAAGATCTAGCTGGGCTGCCATCGAAACGTATGAGGTGTTGATAGATCTAGTAGTTGAGCGCAGGACGTTTTCGTTGACGTATTTCTCGTCGTTGGAGTTTTGAGGTTCCCAGACTCCAACCAGTCCGCCACAGCGAGCCGAGAACTCCTCAGCATTCCATTCGCGCTTTCTAGCATCAACTCGATCTCCCAGCAGGAAGCCTCGAGTTAGCCATTCGGCAAGAACAAAGATCTTGTAGGTAGAGCCGGTCTGGAATCCGCTGGATCCACCATATGCTCTATCGGTTGAGTAGTTAACACTTGTGGTGGTTGGGTCTTCGTCGGTGTTTTGGTCAAAGACGCGGTTTTGGCTCATCGCCAAAACTCTTCCGGTTCCAACCTCAACTGATACTGAAGCAGCTCCAAGTTCCCACTGGTTATCTACTGGCATCTCGCGCTTTACTACCTTGTCGGTAGTGGTTTGTAGGTCAATGTCCATGGTGGAGTAAATCTCTAGGCCTCCGCGGCGAAGTAGGTTCTCGCGGTCTTCAATAGCAAGTCCAAACTCAGGGGAGTTTCTAATAGTCCAAACTACGTAGTCACAGAAGTAAGCGGTCTGCTGGTTAGCTTCGCATCCAGTTGGGGCCTTGGTGATATTTGGGACAACTGGTTCGGCCTTGTAAGCGTTAGCCTCTGCTGAGGTGATGTAGCCTTCGTCGCGCATATTGTCGATAACGTAGTCGCGGCGCTCTTTGGCAATTGGGAGATTTTCTGGCTCATCTGGCTTGTATTCGTTTGGAGCCTTGAGCATTGCAGCAAGCAGCGCTGCCTGAGGAACGGTTAGTTCGGAAGCTTTGACACCGAAGTAGTAGTTGGCAGCAGCTTCAATGCCGTTGATCTGGTTTCCAAAAAATGACAAGTTTAGGTAGCCGGCAAGAATTTCCTTCTTGGTTGCTACTTGCTCAAGGGCGATCGCCAGTCTGATCTCGCGAAGCTTTCGATCTACCGAGACAGCTGTGGCAGCTGCAATAGCTTCCTCATCGCCGGATAAGTTGGCTGACTCTACAAGTGAGTTCTTGACGTACTGCATGGTGATAGTCGATGCTCCAGGACCAGATAGTCCGGTTGCTGCTACTCCAACGGTGGCTCTGGCCAGGGAGATAACGTCAACTCCGCCGTGCAGGAAGAATCTAGGGTCTTCGGTGGCAACTACGGCATTTCTGATGTTTGGGCTCATCTGGTCGTAGTCGATGGAGATTCGGTTCTCGTGGTAGAAAGTGGCCACAACCACCGGTTCGCCGTCTTTGGTGGCGTAAAGGTTGGAGGCCTGGGAGGCGTTTACTGGCTTGATGTAGTCAGGAAGCCCATCAAAGATGGACATTCCAGCTGAGGCTGCGTAGCCACCAACGGCGGCAACTGGGGCTACCAGTGCCATGGTGACAAGGCCGGCTATGGCACTGAGGCCAAAGAGCTTTCCAAATAGTCCGAGCATGGGGTTAGCCACACCTTTCCTTGAGAATAAGCTTTAAGAATACTTGCTAACCCTGAGAGGGACCTGACTATGACTAAGTGGGAGTACATAACCACCCCCCTGATCATCCATAACACCACCCAAATCCTGAATAACTGGGGCTCTGAGGGCTGGGAATTGGTCCAAATAGTAGTCGGCCCCGAAGGCGGCCTGGTTGCCTACTTTAAGCGTCCGGTGGCCTAAATGTCTTCGGTTGAGCAAAAAATAGCCGAGCTGGGACTAACTCTGCCGGAAACCTCAAAACCACTGGCCGCATATATCCCAGCAGTTCAAACCGGAAACTTGGTTTTCACATCCGGTCAACTTCCAATGGTTGATGGCAAGCTCACTCACACTGGAAAAGTTGGAGCCGAGGTAAGCGCAGAGGACGCCAAAGCGCTCGCAGAAATATGTGCACTGAATGCACTTGCTGCAATCAAGATGGTCATCGGTGATCTTGAGAAGATCAAGCGCGTGGTTAAAGTTGTTGGCTTTGTTTCATCCGCACCAGATTTCACCGGACAGCCGGGTGTTGTAAATGGAGCGAGTGAATTTTTGGGCAAGGTACTAGGAGATAAGGGCATTCATGCCCGAAGCGCAGTTGGAGTAGCGGTGCTGCCACTTGATGCTCCGGTCGAGGTAGAACTAATCGTGGAGATTAGTCAGTAGCTCCAGCTTCTAGTTTTCCGGTGATAACCGACATCACTGAGGTATCGGCCAAAGTTGTCACATCTCCGATTGGTCGATCTTCAGCAACGTCTCGAAGTAGTCTTCGCATGATTTTTCCTGAGCGAGTTTTTGGAAGCTCAGCAACCACCATGATTGTTCGAGGCTTTGCGATTGGTCCAATTTCCTTGGCGACGTGATCGCGAAGTAGTTTGCTGACATCGGAGTCGCTGCCTGCGGCAGCGACCTGATCTGATCTTAGAATCACAAATGCAACCACGGCTTGGCCGGTGGTTTCATCCTTGGCTCCAACTACCGCAGCTTCGGCAACAAACGGGTGGGACACCAGAGCTGATTCAATCTCGGCGGTTGAGAGCCGGTGACCGGAGACGTTCATGACATCGTCGACGCGTCCCAGAATCCAAACGTCGCCATCGGAATCTAACTTGGCTCCATCGCCTGCGAAGTAGCGGTCCTTGTATTGCGACCAGTAAGTCTCTTTGTAGCGCTCGTTATCTCCCCAGATACCTCGAAGCATTGAAGGCCAAGGCTCGGTGATTGTGAGGTATCCGCCGCCGGACGTTACCTTCTTACCTGCATCATCGACAATCTCCATTGAGATGCCTGGAAGTGGGATCATCGCAGATCCCGGCTTAGCTGCTGTGATTCCAGGAAGCGGTGAGATCATGATGGCACCGGTTTCGGTTTGCCACCAGGTGTCGACAATTGGAGCTTTGTTGCCTCCGATTACATCGCGATACCAAATCCAGGCTTCTGGGTTAATTGGTTCACCAACCGAACCTAGAACCCTGATGGAACTTAAGTCGTACTTGTCTGGAATCTCGCGACCTAGCTTCATGAAGGTGCGGATGGCGGTTGGGGCGGTATACAAAACTGTGACTTTGTACTTTTCTACGATTTTCCACCAGCGTCCCCAGTCTGGGGTATCAGGAGTGCCTTCGTAGATGACCTGGCTCACTCCATTAGCAAGTGGTCCATAGACCACATATGTGTGCCCGGTGATCCAGCCAACATCCGCCGTGCACCAGTAGATATCTTTTTCTGGGTGGATATCGAAAACGTTTTTGTGGGTGAAAGCAGCTTGAGTTAGATAACCACCGGAGGTGTGCAGGATTCCTTTTGGCTTGCCGGTTGTTCCGGATGTGTAAAGAATAAACAGCGGGTGCTCTGCTCCAAAAGCTTTAGCCTCGTGTTCGGGGGATGCCGAATCAACAACATCGGACCACCAGTGATCTAGGTTTTTGTTCCAGGAAACTTCGTTGCCGCCGCGCTTTAGAACTACGACCGCTTCGACACTCGGGCAATCGCCATCGCCAATTGCCTCATCAACGGCGGGCTTCAAAGCCGAAACTTTACCTTTTCTATAGCCGCCGTCAGCGGTGATGATCAATTTAGCTTCTGCATCGTTGATGCGGCTTCGTAGCGATTCGGCCGAGAAGCCACCAAAGATTACGGAGTGAATCGCACCCAGGCGAACGGTAGCCAGCATGGCAATTACAGCTTCTGGAACCATCGGCATATAAATAGCAACGCGGTCACCGGAGCCAAGACCCAGAGAGGCAAAAGCGTTGGCTGCTTTTTTCACTTCAATTAGCAGCTGAGCATAGGTATAGGTAGTGGTGTCGCCGTTTTCACCCTCGAAGTAGATTGCGATGCGATCGCCTCGCCCTTCGATTACGTGCCTATCAAGAGTGTTGTAGGAAACGTTTAGCTCACCATCTTCGAACCAGGTGGCAAAGGGTGCGTTCGAGAAATCTAGGGTTTTGGTGAAGGGTTTGTGCCAGTGCAGGGCCTTTGCCTGCTTGGCCCAGAAGGCAAGTCGGTCAGCTTTAGCCTCGGAGTAGAGCTCTGGTTTGGCTATTGCTTGAGCCACAAACTCAGGCGTTGGGGGAAACCTTCGGGTCTCGTGGAGCAGATTTTCGATTCCAGATTCTTCAGGCATGATCATCCATATCTTTTTACGCTCTTGGCAATAATGCCACAAATCGGCTTTCTCAAGCCAAGTGCCAGTCGTAGACTGTAGCGGTCAGCAATTCGTTGCTGACTTGTGATAGTTAGATTCCCCCAATCGCTATCACCAGGCGGCAGGCTTTCCCCCAAAGCCTGCCGCCCCCTAATTTTTTATCCACATCTTTTTACATCTCTCTCCAAACCGGCCCCTGATGCCCGATGGTTATCAGCGTGGAAGCAAAAATCCCCGAGGCTCTGCTTGAGCTAATCGATGATCCGAACATCACCGACATTTGCCTATCGGCTGGATCTACTCAAGTTGATACCGGGTCCGGCCTTAGTGCATCTGCCAAGTTATCGCTCACAGAGATGGAGTTATCAACTCTTGCCAAGGACCTAATTGAACTTGGCGGCAGAAGGCTCGATCAAGCAAATCCATTTGCTGACGTGAGCTTGCCTGGGGGCTTACGAGTCCATGCAGTTCTAAAATCCGCCTGCACTGAATCCACCTTCGTTTCTATCCGCCTGCACTCAACCAATCCAATAAACCTTTCCTCTTTGCTTTCCGGCGGGTTTGCAACTGCAGCTCAATTTGAACTTATTCAAGAAATAGCTTCTTCAGGTCACAGCTTTTTGATTACCGGCGCCACCGGTACCGGTAAGACAACGTTGCTTCGCGCCATGCTTGCAGAAACTTGTCAGCGAGTAATTGCAGTTGAGGATGTCACGGAGCTTTCTGGAAACAATGTGATTTGTCTTCAGACCAAGCCAAAAAACATCGAGGGTGTTGGTGAGATAACACTTGAAGACCTGGTTCGCCAAGCACTTCGAATGCGACCCGATCGGATCTGTATCGGTGAGGTCAGGGGTCAAGAACTTCTTCCTATGCTTCAGGCCCTAAATACTGGACATCGAGGTTGCACAACACTGCACGCTAACTCCCTCGAGCAAGTCCCTGAGCGGTTGCTTTCGATTGCCATGCAGCAGGGTATGGGTGAGCAAACTCTGTCTCGATTGGCTGCATCTGCTTTTGATTGGGTTATCGCACTTGGCAAGCAATCGGGAAAGCGAAGCGTTTCCGGTATCGGAAAGTTTGAATTTATTGATGGCAAGCTGCAGGTTATCTCCCAGCTTCGCAATCGGAAGTTGCAGTTAGCATGAGTGCGAACCTTGCAGTTCTTGAGCTATCGGCTCTGCTTAGGTCAGGAGCAACTAACCAGGTCGCGATCAATGCTTTTCAGCTTCAGGCGCTAACTGATTTTCAAAAAAGGCAGTTTCAATTCATCTGGGATGTGGCAAGAGATTCCGGAGGCAATCTTGCCTTAGCGCTAGATCGTTTGGCTGAAGTGTTTGAATCACAGCACAAGCAATCAAGCGAGCTAAAGATTGCCTTTGCTTCCCCTCGGGCAAGTGCGAATCTAATTCTGCTTCTGCCAATACTCGCTGTTATCTTTGCCGAGCTACTGGGGCTTCCTACAATCTCATCGGCGTTTGAGACCTCGCTCGGGGCACTGGCAGTTGGGGTTGGGTTGATCTTGCTGATTGTTGCAAGGGTAGTTTCTTTGCGGATGCTCGAAAAGGCAAAACCTAGAGAATCTGACCCAGGAGCATTTTTGGATGCGGTGGTAATTGGTTTATCCGCCGGGTTGTCTCCAAGGGCATCTTCTGCACTTGCCCAAAACAAAGCCGTTTTGAACTTTGGAGAGCAAGTCTCCAAGGAGCAGCTATCGGCACTTATGGATGCAGTGAGTGTTTCAGAGCAATCGGGAATTGCTCTTTCGGGAATTTTGTCGGCTCGGGCAGATGCCTACAGGCACCGGCTCTGGAATCAAAGGCGCCAGGCGCTGGCCAAGCTCACAATCTCGCTCCTTTTGCCCCTTGGACTTGCAGCCTTACCGGCGTTTGTTTTTCTGGCGGTCCTCCCGTTGGGAATTGGTCTATTTAGAGCTGTATAGAAAGGTATAGAAAAATGAACTGGAAATCGGATGAGGGAGCAGCAACCGCCGAGTACGCAATTGCCACCATGGCGGCGGTGGGCTTTGCGGGGCTACTGGTAGTGATCATGAGAAGTGACGAGGTCAAGGCAATTTTGTTTGATCTGGTTCGATCGGCACTTAGCCTTGGCGGTAGCTAACAAGGATTCAGGCAGCGTCACTGCCGAATTGGTTTTGACCCTGCCTGCAGTTCTATTGATTGTTGGTCTGGCACTTGGTGCGATGAGTATTCAGCTGCAGCGAATGGAGTTAGTTTCTGCTGCATCAACAATTGCTAGAGCTATTGCAAGAGATGAACCAATTGAGATTGTTGATGCGTTGGTTTCCGAACTTGGAGAGCAAGTTGGCTTTGAAATTCAAGAAGAGTTGGGTGTTGTGTGCGTGATATTGCGCAGTGAAATTGGAATTTTGAGTATTGATTTGACTGGTTTGGAATTGATTGAGTCGCAGTGCGCAAAAGCCCAAGGTCAATAAAAAATGATGCTGGGGCTGGAACAATTCTGGCTTTTAGCGTCGTAATTTTGATTCTCGGAATATTTTCAGCTGGAAGTTTCTTTTCCTTGCATTTACTAGTAAATACAAGGCTTCAAGCCACTACAGAAGCCATTGCATTGGCTGCAACCGACGCACTTCGAGGTGTATCTTCCGGTTATCCGTGTATTGTGGCAAAAGATATCGCAGCCAATAGCCAGCTGGTTTTGGAACGATGTCGTATTGTCGGTTTCGAGGTCTTTATCGAGACCAGCTTCGAGTCTTGGGGGCTAGTGCACAAAGCACGTGCTCGAGCAGGACCTTGAGGTGAATGTAATAGGAGATGTATGCCAGGCAACAAGTTAGTAATCGTCGAGTCGCCAGCAAAGGCGAAGACCATTGCTAAGTATCTAGGTGATGACTACACAGTCATGGCCTCGATCGGGCATATCCGCGACCTAATCGACCCCAAGAATTTACCTCCTGAGGAAAAGAAGAAAAAGGGCTCGCTAGCCAAGTTCTCAATTGACATCGAAAATGACTTCGAGCCGTACTACGCCATTTCGGCCGGTAAAACCAAGACCGTTTCTGAGCTAAAAAAGGCCCTGGGTGAAGCTGACGAGCTTTACCTCGCAACTGATGAGGACCGCGAGGGAGAGGCGATCGCCTGGCACCTGCTTCAGGTGCTAAAGCCAAAGGTTCCGGTCAAGCGAATGGTGTTCCACGAAATTACAAAAACTGCCATCCAGGAAGCTCTGGGTAAAACCCGCGATGTTGACCAGAACCTAGTTCAGGCTCAAGAAACCAGACGAGTAGTTGACCGCCTATACGGCTACGAAGTTTCTCCCGTTCTATGGCGCAAGATTAACCGCGGACTTAGCGCTGGACGAGTTCAGTCCCCGGCCATGAGGTTGGTGGTTGAGCGTGAACGTGAGCGCATGGCATTTATCTCCGCTAGCTATCACGACGTAAAAGCTCTGTTCACAACTGGCGTTGGTAAAGAACAAGATTTTGAAGCGAAGCTTTTATCCATCGATGGAAAGAGAATCGCCTCAGGCGATGCCTTCAATGACAAAGGTGAAATCAAAGACGGCGTGCTACTTCTTGATCTAGCTGCAGCAGAAAAACTTGCCGTTGCTATGCGAGGAAAAGATATAAAGGTAAAAGTTGAATCGGTGGAATCAAAGCCATCCACCAGACGTCCAGCTGCACCTTTCACAACTTCTACCCTGCAGCAGGAAGCGTCTAGAAAACTACGCATGTCTGCCAAGCAGACCATGGACACCGCACAGTCTTTGTATCAAGACGGACACATTACATATATGCGTACCGACTCACCGGTTCTATCAACCCAAGCTATTCAGGCCGCAAGAAACCTAGCTGTTGAAATGTTTGGTAAGGACTCAGTTCCTGATTCTCCTCGGGTATACACCGGAAAGAACAAAAACGCTCAGGAAGCTCACGAAGCTATTCGCCCAGCCGGTGAAACCTTCTTGCACCCAAGTGATCTTCCGATGAGCATGTCTTCAAGATCTAAAGATCTTTACGAGTTGATCTGGAAAAGAACAATGGCATCACAAATGGCTGATGCCAGAGTTTCGACCACCACAGCCAAAATTTCCGTTGGTCCACTAGATGGCGGCAAAGCTGCTGAGTTTTCAGCTTCTGGAACTGTGGTGCTGTTCAAGGGATTCCTGGCCGCCTACGAAGAAGGCCGCGACGTTGAGCGCGAAGAGGAAGACGAGAGTGAAAAAGAGCTAAAGCTTCCAGCTTTGGAAGTAGGCCAGCAGCTTTCGGTTGTTGAGGTCACCGCTAAGGACCACATAACTTTGCCACCTCCTCGCTACACAGAAGCTTCTTTGGTCAAGGCCCTGGAAGAAGATGGCATCGGAAGACCTTCTACTTACGCTGCTATTTTGTCCACCATCATCAACAAGGGCTATGTCGTAAAGCGCGGCCAGGCCCTGGTTCCAGAATGGATTGCCTTTACTGTTACCCGTTTCTTGGAAGAGAACTTCGTAAAGCTTGTTGATTACGCCTTCACTGCACAGATGGAAGAAAACCTCGACCAGATTGCAGCCGGAGAACTAGATAGAAGCGACTGGCTCAAAAAGTTCTACTTCGGAACCGAAACTGAAGATGGTTTGCACGACACCGTGCAAAACGTTGGTGAGCATGACCCAAAGGCTGTGAACTCAATCTTCCTTGCCGAGAACATCACACTTAGAACCGGTAAGTATGGCCCATACATCGAGACCATGGTTGAACCAGGCAGCGAAGGTGCCGATGAAAACGGTAGACGTATCGTCAACATTCCTGAAGGCCTTGCCCCTGATGAGCTAACTGTTGCCAAGGCCCAAGAGCTAATTGATGCACCGATTATTTCTGATCGCGTGATGGGCCAGGATCCAACTACCGGCTACGACATCTTGTTCAAAGATGGCCGCTACGGCCCATACGTACTGCTAGAAGATC
>ERZ1022724.260-NODE-260-length-11507-cov-17.428135_pt1 | contig 11507 bp, 7 predicted proteins | sample MGYA00521091_ERZ1022724 | MGnify/ENA primary metagenome ERZ1022724 (study PRJEB33162, sample SAMN09537610) | freshwater metagenome | isolation source: freshwater | place: Canada:Alberta | collected 2017-07 | study: EMG produced TPA metagenomics assembly of the... | reverse complement strand
GAATCGGGCTACTCGCTGAAAATGGCGCCACGTTCGATGCCGCGGAGCTCGAAGATCTTGAGCAGGGTTTCTTCGATGAGATTGTTCGGGCACGAGGCTCCTGCCGTGATGCCGACCGTGACCGGGCGCTCGGCGGAGAAGAGGCGTGAATAGTCGGAGGTTTTTTCCTGATGGTGGTGGAGGTCGTAATGCACGATTTCCTCGAGCGACTTGATGCAGGATGCGCCGCGGATGAAAAATGTCGGCAGCTCGGGCTCGGCGATCTCCACGAGGTGGGCGGTGTTTGAGCTGTTGTATCCACCGACGACGAGCAGCAGGTCCATGGGCTTGCGCAGCATTTCAAAAAGCGCGTCCTGGCGCTCTTGGGTGGCACCACAAATGGTGTCGAACATCTGGAATGCGCCGCCGTGGCCGTCGCGGTCGATGATGGCTTGCCGGATGCGTTTTTGGATCTCCTCGGTCTCGCTCTTGAGCATGGTCGTCTGGTTGGCGATGCCGACCTGGCGGAGGTGGAGCTCCGGGTCGAAGCCGGGGGACACGCCATCCTTGAAACGGGTGAGAAATTCCTGCTTGTCGCCCCCATGGCGGAGGAAGTCACAGACGTAGTCCACGTCCGCCAAGGTGAGCACGATGAGGTAGTGCCCCTCGGATTTTTCACCCAGGGCGCGTGAGGCGGTGGCGCGTGTTTCCTCGTGGTTGGACTTGCCGTGGATGATGGAGGTGAAGCCGTCTTTGGCGTAGCCGCGCACCCTGCGCCAGACTTTCATGACGTCCCCGCAGGTGGTGTCGACGACGTAGCAGCCTTTCCCTTCGATCTTGTCCATGAATTCCGTGGGCGCGCCGAATGCGGGGACGATGACCACGTCGTCCTCGGTGAGCTCGTCATAGCTGGAGTCGAGTTCTTTCCAGGGGAGCGAAACGATGTTCATTTCCCGGAGGTGGCGGCTGACGTCGGGGTTATGGATGATTTCACCGATCAGATAGATGCGGTTCTCAGGGAAGACCTTGCGTGAGGCGTAGGCGAGGTCGATGGCGCGCTCCACGCCGTAACAAAACCCGAATTGCTCGGCGAGCAGAACGGTGGTGTTGGCGACGGTGACTTTTCCGCCGTTGTCGCGGAGTTTTTCCACGATGGATGAGTGGAAATGGATGGCTACCTCGGCGGAGACGCGCTCCATGACATCCGGGCGGCGCACGTTCACCCGGTTTTTTTTGGTTGGATTCGCAAGCTCGCTCATTTTGGGTATTTATAGGCTGGAAATCGGGCGTGACCAACTCATTTGTTGCCCAATCGCTTGACGAACTCGTCGAGCAGCGACTTCAAGCGGGGCTCGCGGGCGATGGCGGTGGGCTTGTCGAAGCCGAGCCAGATGGCGGTGGCTCCGCCGGGACCGAGGCGCAGTGTCCAGGCATCCCGCTCGGAACCGGTGGCTCCGGTGAAGCAACGGGTGCCATTGGATCTCTCAAGCACGCTGGTGGCATCGGTGGCGGCGGGGGCGGATATGGCGGCGCTGAGCACGGGTTTATGGGTGTAGATGACCTCTCCTGCGGAGTCCTTGATTTTTTGGATCAAGTAGGGGCGGGCGCGTTTTCCCTGGTTTCCCAAGGTGGCGAGGCCGACGGACATTTCCAGCGGGGTGGCGGCCACGGAGCCCCGGAAAAGGTCCTCGGTTTGCAGGAAGGGTCCGTCGATCCCGCAGCGTTTGGCGATGCGCTCGACCTCGGCCGGGCCGATTTGGCGGCCGGTCTGCACGGGCTTGCCGGGCAGGACCAGCTTGCCACGCTCGGCGGCGGCGGCGGCGATGAATGGCTCGAAGGCCGAGCCGAGGTCGCGGCTGGAGCGGGTGCGGTCAAAGCGTGAGTCGCTGTAGTTCCGCCCGCCGATCAGGGCGAGAATGCCGCCGGTGCGGGTCTCGGTGGTGACTGCGGCGTATTGGATGTAGAGGGGCGGTGTGCCGCTGATGTGCGCGGCTTCGGTAGGGTGCGGCCAGGTTTTTTCGCGTTCGAGATCCTCCACGGCCCGGGTCAGCTCGGCTTCTAACCGGTTTTGCCAACCGGCATCCAGGGTGGTGTAAACGCTGAGCCCGCCGAACTTGATGTCGTCCGACTCCAGGATGCCGTCCAGCTCGCGGCGGGCGGCTTGGAGGGCGTAGGAGGTTTGGGTTTCCCGCTGCTCCTCACTGACGAGCTTGATCGGCTGGGCGAGGATGGCATCACGGCGGGTCTTGTCGATGAGGCCCATGGCGATGAGGCGGTTGAGCGTCTGGTTGCGCTGTTCGAGGGCGGCGTCGAGGTTGCGAAAGGGTGAGAAAATGTGGGGTCCGCGGATGATGCCGACGATGAGGGCGCACTCGCCGTCGCTGAGGTCGCGGGTGGCCTTGCCGAAGTAGGTGCGGGCGGCTTGGGCGATGCCATCCGCACCGGCGCCGAAGTAGATGCGGTTGAGATAATGGGTGAGGATCTCATCCTTGGAATAGCGCGCCTCGACGCGAAGTGTTAGGGCGATTTCAAGAAACTTCCGATGCAGGGATTTCTGCTTCATCTTGAAGGTGTTCCGTGCGAGCTGCATGCTGAGGGTGGATGCACCTTGGGTGAAATCGCGGTCCTTGATGTTTCTAACAGTTGCCCTGGCCAGTCCGCGGACGTCCACGCCGCTGTGCTCGAAGAAGCGTGCGTCCTCGCGGGCGCGGAGCGATTTCACCAAAAAGTCGGGGATGTCCCCGCGGGTGACGAGTTGCCGCCCGGCACCGCCGGGAGCAGAGATCTGGATGCCGTCCCGATCGTAGAAGGTGGTGCCTGCGGGTAGCTTGGCGACTTCGTCCAGATCGAAGCGCATCGCCAGCATCAGATAGAAAAACGCCATCCCTAACAAGGGCACCAGGGCGATGAGTCCGAGCACGAAAACCAGCTTCACCGGGCCATGCATCCAGGCGGGCAGCCAGCGTTGCCAAAATGGCTCGGGGGTGATGGGACGCCAGGTGGACATGGTGATTGGGTAGATGCTGAAAAGCTGAAATGCTGAGAAGCTGAAATCCTGAAATGCTGGGACGTTGAGATTTTAAAATGATTCGACGGGAATGGCTTTGAGTGGGATGTCCTGGTCTTGTTCGTCCTCGTTGACGGGAATGGCCTTGAGGGGTGCGGCCTCGGGGAGATTGAGGGTGGTCTCGTCCACGGCAAGGGCGCGGGCGGGGTGGATCGGGCAAAGATCGTTGGCAGGGAGGGCGATGTCGGCAGGGACGGAGGTGCGGTAGGCGGTGCCTGCGTCACGGCAGCCGCCGGTGGTGCGCTTTCCGGAGAGCTGGCAGAGGTCCATTTCCACGAGGTTGACCTTGCTGTTGAGTTTGCCGGCCTTGTAGCCGAGGCGGTCGGCGGTTTTCATGATGTCCACCCAGACGGGCAGCGAGAGGGTGGAGCCGTAGCCGCCTTGGATGGTTTTTTTCGGTTTGTCGAAGCCGACCCAGACGGCGCAGGTGAGCGTGGAGGTGTAGCCGGCGAACCAGGCGTCCACGAAGTCGTTGGTGGTGCCGGTTTTTCCGCCGCAGGGTTTGTCGAAGCCGAGGCGGCTGATGGATGCGGCGGTGCCGCGGGTGGCGACTTCGTTGAGGATGCGTGAGACGGACCACGCCGATCCGCTTTTGGCCGCAGGGTAGGACATCTGGGGGGTGGAGTAGAGGATGTTGCCCTCGCGGTCTTTGATTTCCGCGATGAGGTAGGGACGGAAGCGGGCGCCATCGTTCGGGAAAATGGTATAGGCCGTGGCGACTTCCCAAGGCGAGGCTTCCCATGAACCGAGGAAGGAAACGGGAGTCTCCGGCATGGGCGTGGTGAATCCTGCCATGCGCGAGACTTCCTTGACCTTTTGGATTCCGGCATAGTCGCCGACGCGGACGGACATGGTGTTCCGCGAGCGGATCAGGCCGTAGGAGACGGGTTGCATTCCACCGTATTTGCCGTCCGAGTTGTGCGGTCGCCAGGTGCCGCCGCCGGTGATCTCGCCACTTTCTAACGGGCCGTCGCTGAGGTTGGTTTCCGGACGGAGGCCTTTGTCGAACGCACTCAGATAGACGAAGGGCTTGAACACGGAACCGATCTGCCGCTTCCCCTGGGTGGCGCGGTTGAAGCGGGACTCGTTCGCGGCGCGGCCGCCGATTACAGCGAGCACCGCGCCGGTGCGATTCTCGACGACGACGGCCGCGCCTTGCATGTATTCGGGCTCCTTGCGCGTGGCCTCCGGCATTTCCAACCAAGCGGTGCGCGTCTGGTGCGGGTAGCCGGAGAGGCGCTCCACTTCGCGCAGTTTTTTATCCAGCGCCTCCTCGCCTTTGCGTTGGATGCGGAGGTCGATGGTGGTGGCGATGTTGAGCCCGCCGAGGGCGATGTTTTCCTTTTCAAGGATCAGCTCGAGGTCACGGCGGATGGCATCCATGGCGTAGGATTCCTGGGCTTCGCGACGCCATTTCGGCCGGACTTCGATGGCTTCCAGCTTGGCGGCGGCGGCCTCCTGTTCCGTGATGACCCCGGCGGTAACCATCCGGTCGAGAGTGGTGCCACGTTCGCGGGCGGCAGCTTCCATCGAGCGGAACGGGTTGTAGGAATCCGGGCCACGGACGATGCCGGCGAGCAAGGCGGATTGGGAAAGCGTGAGCTCGGACGGGTGTTTTTCAAAATAGATCCGCGCGGCCTCACCGATGCCTTTGATCTGGCTGCCCCAGTTGATCTGGTTGATGTAGGCTTCCAGGATCTCGTCTTTGCTCAGAGTCGCTTCGAGGCGGAATGCGATGGCGATTTCCAAGCATTTCCGGTCGAGCTGGCTCGGGGTGTCGCCGCGTTTTTCGCCGCGTTTGAGTTGGAAGATATCGGAAACAAACTGTTGGGTGATGGTGGATGCGCCTTCCTTTTTCCCTTGGAGGTTTTTCAGGATCGCGCGGCCGATGCCGATGAGATCGACGGCGCCGTGGCGGTAAAACCGCTCGTCCTCCCGGGCGAGGATGGCCTTGCGGAAGTTTTCTGAAACCTGATCGAGCGGGACGATCGAGCGCTTTTCGCCGTGGATTCGGCCGATTTCCTCGCCCTGTCGGTCGCGGATGATGGATCTCTCCGGCATGGAGTGGACCTTGGCCAGGTCATAGTTCTGGGCGCGGATTCCATAAACCACCGCAAAAAACACCAGCCCGTAGAGCGCCGCGACACAGGGGTAACCGAGAAGGCGGACCAAAAACTTCAGCGGCTGCCGAACGTGGCGGGTGAAAAAATTGAAAAGATAAAACGGCCAGAAAAACAACAGCCCCACCGCTCCGGGGCCCCGCCTTGGGGCGTCCTCGGACGCATCGTTGCGGCGGCGGTTGGATTCTGGCGGGTTGCGTTTTGGCATCGACGTGCGAACCATAATGGATTCTCAGCCCACGATCCACCCTTGTTTGCTTGCGCAGACAGATTTGTAGAACAGCGTCGCTGTGATGAACAGACTCATGAAAATGAAAATCACCTTTCCCATTGTGTTGGTATGGGCGGCCCTTTTGCTGGGCGGCGGGCCGTTGTCGGCCCGGGAGCCCGTGCGGGACATGAAAGACCTCACGGCTTTGGAGGCCAAGGTGAAGGCGGTCTCCACCAAGGTCATGCCTGCTACGGTGGCGCTCATCGCGGACAAGACAGGTTCCTCCGGCTCCGGGGTCATCACCACGGCTGATGGGCTGATCTTGACCGCCGCCCACGTCATCCAGGGGCTTGAGGAAATCATGGTGGTCTTTCCAGACGGCAAACAGGTCCCCGGAAAAGTGCTCGGTGCGAATTACTCCAAAGACATCGCGATGGTGCAGATTCTTGAAAAGGGCCGATGGCCGTTCGTCGGTGTAGGCACTTCCAAGCCGCTCGAAGCGGGGGACTGGGTCATCGCCCTCGGGCACTCGGCAGGATTTGACGCCGCGCGCACGCCGCCGGTCCGTTTCGGGCGGGTGGTCTCAAAAGGCCCGGGAAATTTCCTCACCACTGACTGCACCCTCATCGGTGGGGATTCAGGCGGCCCGCTGTTTGATCTCGATGGAAAAATCGTCGGGATCAATTCTTCAATCGGCGTTTCGCTCTCAAACAACAATCACGCGGGAATCGACGGCATCAAGGAAGACTGGGACCGCCTGCTTGCTGGCGAGGCTTGGGGAAAGCTCACGCTCAATCCATTTGCCAATCCGGAAATGCCCGTGCTCGGAATCGGCATGGGAATGCGCCGCTCGGTCCGCGGGGTGCCGGTCGAGAGTGTCGTTCCCCGCTCACCATCCGCCGCGGCGGGCGTGAGGGTGGGGGACATCATCCAGTCCATGGATGGCAGTGAAATCCGCGATGCGAACAAACTCCTCCAGGTGCTCGCCAAACGCCAACCCGGCGACAAGGTCAAACTTGGGGTCCTGCGGGACCGCCAAAGCTTGGAAATCGACGTGGTGTTAGAGCGCCGCAGCGATCTTTTTGAAGAACGTTAACCAAACCATTCCATGAAGCCGATTGCCTGTCTAATCCTTGCCCTGGCACTGCCTCAGTTCCTGCGTGCCGATGAAGAAGTGCCCTTGCTGCTGCCCGAGGAAAGGGACGCGGTGAACCAGCAGAGCGACGAGTTCAACCAAGCGCTCGCACCCGCGCTGGCCAAGGCGTCCGAGTCCACCGTCCGGGTCTGGTCCGGAACGCGCCGCCTGGCCTACGGAACGGTCATTGGCGATGGCCGCCGCATCCTCAGCAAGTGGAGCGAGGTCGCCCGTGCGCGCGGAAATCTCCAGGTGAATAATGGCAAGGAAACCCGCGCGGTGAGAATGTCCGGTGTCTATGAGGACGAGGACATCGTGGTGTTGGAAGTTGAAGGCTCTCCTCTCAAGCCGGTCACTTGGTCGTTCGCAAAGCCGAAGTTAGGCGAGTTCCTGGCCGCCCCCCAGCCCGACGGCAAGCTGGCGGCCTTCGGCGTGGTGAGCGTGCTGGAGCGCAATTTGAAAGACACGGACATGGCCTACCTCGGCGTGATCGCGAACCCGCAATACCAAGGCCCCGGGATCCAGGTCGATCAAGTGGACCCGGAGTCGGGCGCGGGGAAGGCTGGCTTGAAATCCGGCGACATCATTCTGAAGGTCGGCGAGCGCCAGCTTTCCGGTTTGTTAGAACTTAAAAACGCCCTCACCGGCGTCATGCCCGGCCAGACGCTCGACCTCTGGGTCAATGTCGGCGGTAAGGAGAAGAAGCTTCAAGCCACGGTGGGAAATCGGCCCAAGCTCGCGCAGTTCTCCGGCGAACGCCTGGAGCAAATGGAGCGGATGGGCGGCCCGATCAGCCAGGTGCGGGACTCATTCACCCAGGCGGTGCAGACGGACATGCGCCCTAAACCGAACCAGGTCGGCGGGCCGGTGGTCAATCTCAAGGGCGAGGTGCTCGGCATCACCCTGGCACGCGCGGACCGCACCCGCTCGTTCATGATGCCTGCCGCCGCCGTCGAGGAATTACTCAAACAAGAAGCGGCCAATCCCGCCACCGCCCAAGTCAGGGATGAGGCAAAGGACGCGCGGATGACCACCCGGGGTGAAGCGCCTCCCGCCGCAAGGCCCCGTGGCCGTGCGGCGCTTGGCGAGGACCGCATGCGCCGCCACCTCAACGATATGCAACGCCTCATGGAGCACCTCCAACAGGAAATGGAAGCGCTCGAAGGACGATGACTTGATTGTTAGGGCGCCTGTCGCCATGTCCTTTCCATGCCGATCATCCTCGCTTCTTCATCGCCCCGCCGTCGTGAACTTCTCGAACAGGCCGGGATCGTCTTCGAGGTGCTGCCTTCGCCCGCTGAAGAGATCCACGATCCTGCAATGAAGCCGGACCACCTTTGCGAGCTGAATGCCACCCTGAAAGCCGCCGCGGTCGCGGAAATGCACCCCCACGCGATCGTGATCGGCTCGGACACCCTGGTCTTCATCGATGAGATGCCGCTCGGAAAGCCTGCCGACTTGGAAGAGGCCCATGCCATGCTGCGGCGGCTCTCGGGCCGCACCCACCGGGTCTGCACCGGCGTCTGCGTGATCCATCCCGGCGGCTTGCAAAAGGTGTTCCACGACATCACCGAGGTGACCTTCCGGACGCTGGACGAGGCGGCCATCGCCCGCTATTTCTCCCGGGTCAACCCCCTCGACAAGGCAGGCGCTTACGGTATCCAGGAACACGGCGACGAGATCATCTCCGGCATCCACGGAACCTATGAAAATGTGATGGGACTGCCGACTCAAATGGTGCTGGACGCCCTCGCGTGAACTTCTGGGTTTCCTTCTGACAAGGTTCCGGCCAAGCTGCCGCCCACGATGAACATCCTCGCCAAGAACCTGCTCATCCTCGCGTCCGCAGGATCCGGGAAAACCTTCCAACTTGCGAACCGCGTCATCGGCCTGGTCGCGGGCGGGGTGGCTCCGGAGAAAATCGTGGCACTCACCTTCACCCGCAAGGCGGCCGGTGAGTTCGCCGACTCGGTCTTGATGAAGCTTGCCAAGGCGGCCAGCGAGGAGGACTTCGCCACCGGCCTCCGCCGCGACCTCGCGCTGCCGGAGGCGGATTTCGCGAAATCGTTAGAACAAGTCGTGCGCGCCTTGCCACGCTTCACCTTGGGAACCATGGATAGCTTTTTCTCGAAAGTGGTCCGCGGCTTTCAATACGAACTCGGAATGACCGGCGGCAGGTTTGACTTGTTAGAGGGTCCGCGGGCGGTGGCAGCGGCGGATGAGATCCTCGCTGGCATCCTCGGGGAGACCTTGGAAGAGCAGGCGACGGGCGATTTCCTCCAGGCATTCCGCCGGGCAACCATCGGGAAGGAACAACAAGGCGTCGTGGAAAGCATGCGCGGCTTCGTGAAGAGCTGGCAAAGCCGCTACCGGGCGCTGGCGGACGTGGAATGGGGGCCAGCCAGTCTGGCCGCCGCACGCTTGGAGGATTGGGAAATCCAAAAACACGAACTCGTTGCAAAGGTCAGACGCGGGCTCGATGGCGTGGAATACACCCGCAAAGGCCAGCGGGAATCCTTGGAAAAAGTCCTCGATACCCTGGAAAGCCACACCACCGGTAGCGGCAGCCTCGGCAGCGCCGCAGGACTGCTGAAAAGCGTGTTGGAATGCGCCACATCCACCAACGGCCCGGTCACCCTGCAGTTTTACAAGCCCTTCATCATCGGCGGGCCCGCGGGAGATGCCCTGCGGGACCTGGTCCTGCTTGCGGCCCATTGCGAGCTGGCCGCAGCCCTCCTGCGGACCCGCGCGGTGCGGGATGTCATCTCGGTCTATGATGCGCGCTGCGAGGAACAGCTCCGGCGGCGTGGGATGTTAGGGTTTGATGACGTCAAAATCCTGATGGGCCAGTGGGTCGGGGATGAGAATGCCCGGCTGCGCCGCGAGGCGGTCGATTTCCGGCTGGATGCCCGCTATGAACACTGGCTGCTCGATGAATTCCAAGACACCAGCCGGCCGGATTGGATGGGGCTCCGCCCGCTCATCGATGAAGCGGCCGGCGAGGGTGAGGGCTCCATGTTCATCGTGGGCGACCGCAAACAAGCCATCTACGCCTGGCGCGGTGGGGAAGTGGAGTTGTTCGACGAGGTGATCGACCGCTACGGCCGGGGCATGGAAATCGCGCCGATGGCGGAATCCTGGCGCTCCTGTCCTGAGGTGTTGCATCTAGTCAATCAAGTCTGTGGCGACCATGCGACCTTGCGGGAACTCTTCGGCCAGGCGGCGGAGAAATGGCAGTGGCAGGACCATGAGTCCGCGCCACCACTCACCAGGGAATCCAAGCGCGGTGAAGCGCGGGTGGAAGTGGTCGAGGGAAAATGGGAGGAACGCCTGGAGCGGCTCGACGGGCTGTTAGGCGAGCTCGGCGTCGGCGAGCGCGAGATGACCTGCGGCATCCTGGTGCGCAGCAATGCGATGGTGAAAAAAGTCGCCGATGAGTTGCGCGCCAAGGGCTTCGATGTCATCGAGGAAGGCAGGCGTGAACCGGCGAAGGATAATCCGGTCGGCATCGCACTGGCCCATTTACTCAAGTGGCTTGCCAATCCTGCGGATGCCTTCGCCAAAGAAGTCCTGGAGATGTCACCGCTGGCGGCAGGCTTGCGAACACGCTTCGGCGGGCATTGGCAACAAGTATGGGAAGGCTTGTTAGGCGTGGCCTCGGTCAATGGTTTTGCAGGGATGGTCGAGCTGGTGTTGGAAGATCATTGGGCCGGTTGGTCGGACTTCGGCAGGCGCAGGGCAGGGGATTTGATGACCGCGCTTGCCACCCTGGACGCTCAGGGGGGAGCCACTCCGCACGAGGCGGCGGCATGGGTGGAGAGCTTGGAAATCTCCCAAAGCCCGGGCGTGGCGGCGGTGCAGGTGATGACCATTCACAAGTCAAAGGGCCTGGGCTTCGATGTGGTCATCATCCCGGAAGTCCCCAACGACAGCCTCCCGGCATCCCAACACTTCGACGTGGCGGAAGGCGATGGCTGGATCACCGAGACTCCGCCGCAGTGGGCGCGTGACTTGATCCCCGAACTCAGCGAGGCGGAAGACTCCTGGGCGGCGGGCCAGCGCTATGAGGGTTTCTGCATGTTATACGTCGCCCTCACCCGGTCCAAGCGCGGGCTTTATGTGTTGTTAGAGCCGCCGGCTGCCAGCCAGAAGCCGGACAAGCCATCACTCGCCAACTGGCTCGCTCGGTCGATCTCGTCCGAGGGCCGGCCTGCGGTGGTCTATCAGGCGGGCTCTCCGGACTGGGTGGATACGGTTTCCCGCACCACCCCCGCCGCGGAGGTCACGGCGCTGCCCGCGCTCGCCGCAGCCATTCCCCGCCGCGAGCGGATCACGCCGAGCAGCTTGAAGGGCGAGGAATACCGAACCGCATCCGACTCCGCTGGTGGGATGCTCTTCGGCACGGAAGTGCATGCGGTGTTCGAGGCGGTCGGCTGGGTCGATGAATCCACACCGCAACTCCCCCCGGGGCCTGCCGGACGTTTGGTGGCGGATTTGCTCAGACTCCCGGACATCCGATCACTCTTCGAGCGCAACGGCCGCACGATCGAGCTCTTCCGCGAGCAGGCGGTCGATGCCATCCTTGATGATCGCTGGCTGAGCGGCGTGATCGACCGTCTTCATCTGCACCGCGACTCCTCGGGCCGGGTGGTCCAGGTGGTGGTCATCGATTTCAAGACCGATGCCTGTGCGGAAATCGGCGAGCTGGCCGGAAAATACGCAGGCCAGATGGAAGCGTATCGGAGAGTCATGCGCCTGGCCTATCCGGAGGCGGATATCCGCTGCACCCTGCTCTCAAGCGCCTGCCGCGCATGGGTGGAAGTGTGATCCGAGAACCTACAGTTGCACTGCATATTCTCGGAGTGATGGGTTATCGGTGGAGTAGTTGATTGCTGAATACTCCCGTGAAAACATGCATCCATCCCTAATAACTCCCCGTAAACTTCCCGGTTTTCCGAGCCAATGAGGTGCCTGTAGCGGCGTCTCTATGAGCGC
>ERZ1022724.259-NODE-259-length-11553-cov-7.705253_pt1 | contig 11553 bp, 8 predicted proteins | sample MGYA00521091_ERZ1022724 | MGnify/ENA primary metagenome ERZ1022724 (study PRJEB33162, sample SAMN09537610) | freshwater metagenome | isolation source: freshwater | place: Canada:Alberta | collected 2017-07 | study: EMG produced TPA metagenomics assembly of the... | reverse complement strand
TGGGTTTGGTCAGCAGCAGCACATCGCCCGGCTGCATGCCGCCCTTGCGCATCACCCCGTCCATCTTTTCGTCGATCAGGCCGTTGATGGCAAAGCCCAGGGCCAACTCTGCACCCTCACCCGTGTGCCCACCCACCAGGGTGCAGTCTGCGGCGTTGAGCACCTCCATGGCGCCGCCCATCATTTGGGTCAGCAGGTCTTGCACCTTGCTCTCCAGGCCGGGTGGCACAGTGAGCACGGCGGTGGCCGTTTGCGGCTGGGCCCCCATCGCAAATACATCGCCCAGCGCATGGTTGGCCGCGACTTGACCCAGCACATAAGGGTCGTCGATGAAGGCCCGGAAAAAGTCCACGGTCTGGACCACTGCCATGCCCGCTGGCACGCGCACCACGGCCGCGTCGTCTGGGGCGTGCAGGCCGATCAACACATCAGGCCGCTCCACCGGCTTCAATGGCGCCAAGGCGCGGGACAAAATGTTGGCGCCCACTTTGGCGCCGCAACCGCCGCAGCGCATGGCAATGGCCGAGATGGCTTGCAGCGACTCTTCAGAGGTCAAGCTCAAGCGCGTGGTGGGTGCTTTGCCGCGGGCGCGGACGTCTTTGAGCAATTGCTCCAGGGTATTGAGGGCTTGGCGCACATGGGCCATTGGCGACGGGTGGCCTGCGCTGTGCATGGCGGGCAACTCGGTGAAGCGCCGCATGAAGTTCCGGTCAATCCGGTCTTTCCATCGCCAAACCCAATCCCCGCCAAATCCCAAGGGCCCTCGCGATCCGATTGCATAGCGGTTGCCTGTCGAAATCAAGGCCAGCCAATGCCGTTGGGGCGTGTAGGCCCGCAGTTTTTGTCCGCGCAGGCTGCGGCGCAAGTTGGCCGCCAAGGGCTTGCCCATGCGCACGGCAAAAACCCCCGCTTTCTCCAGTGGGCGTTCCACAAAAGAAGCCACATCGCCTGCGGCAAACACCAAGGGATCATTCAAACTTTGCAGCTGAGGATCAACCAGGATGAAGCCATTCGCATCCAGAGCCAGTCCGGTGCTTTGCAGCCAGGCCGGGCCACCGGCTTGTGTGACCCACAAGGTCTCGTCGGCATCAAAGGTGCGGCCATCGCGTGTGTGCAGGCAACCGGGGGAAACTTGCACCACTTCGGCATGGGGGTGCACTTCGACATTGCGCTCTTGCATCACGCGGGCAAATCGTTCGCGCACACCCGGGTTGTGGGTGGGCAAAATGGATTCGCCCGAGGTCAGGAGCACAAACTTCAGATCTTCGGGGTTGCGTCCAAGCGCCTTCAGTTCATGGCGCAGCCGGTACTGCATGGACAAGACCAACTCGACGCCGCCAGCGCCACCGCCCACCACAGCGATCGTCATGCGACCCCGGTGTGCAGGCCATTGGCGTGCTTTGTCCAGCAGCGCCAACCAGCGCTGGTTGAATTGAGCGATGGGTTTGACCGGCGTGGCCAGGGCTTGCGCCCCTTCGATGTTTTGCACTTGCGGCGTGGAGCCTGTGTTGATGGACAGCAGGTCGTAAGCCACAGGAGGCCGGTTGGCACAAATCACGCGTTGATTCTGACGGTCAATGCTGGTGACCGCATCGCGGTAAAAACGCGCTCCTGCAAAAGCGCAAAGACGAGCCAGGTCGATGTGCACCTCGTCAAAACTGTAATGACCCGAAATGTAGCCGGGCAGCATGCCCGAGTAAGGCGTGTCGATATCGGTGCAGATCATGGTGATGCGCACGCCGGGTTCGGGTTTCATGGCGAACATGCGCAGCACGCCCACATGGCTGTGGCCACCGCCCACCAATACCAGGTCACGCAGAACAGGTTGAGGGGTAAATTGCATTCTCAGAGGGTCCATGGTTGACTTGCACTTGGTGGTTCCCGGTTGCCGGAATCGCCGCCATGACTTGAGTGTGCCACCAGTCTCAAAAAGGCGAAGTGTCTCTTTGGGATCTGATGTAACGTATTGGCTGCAGAGCCGACCGAATTTTGTTCAGGAACACCATGTCATGCACCCCACTTTTCCGCTTTTGAAGGACACCGACTTTCCGGCCATTCGCCGTCAAGCCTTGGACACCTTGCAGGTCAATCTGGGCTACAAATGCAACCAAAGTTGTTTGCATTGCCATGTGGGCGCCGGCCCCAACCGCACTGAAATGATGGATGCGACAACAGTGGCGTCGGTCTTGGCGGTCTTGGCCCGAAGGCGGATTCAGACGCTGGATTTGACCGGGGGCGCGCCAGAGCTCAACAGTGAATTCCGATCTCTGGTGGTGCGTGCGCGCGCCCTGGGGGTGCGTGTGATCGATCGCTGTAACCTGACCATTCTCAGTGAGCCCGGGCAAGAGGACCTGGCCGAATTCTTGGCCGCGCACCAAGTCGAGGTCACGGCATCTTTGCCCTGCTATTCACCGGCCAATGTCGATCGACAAAGAGGTGATGGCGTTTTCGAGCGCAGCATTGCCGGCCTGAAGCAGCTCAATGCCTTGGGTTATGGACAGGCTTCACGTCCAGACCTCGTTTTGAATCTGGTTTACAACCCGCAAGGGCCGTCATTGCCGCCGCCCCAAATCGCGTTGCAGGCGGATTACAAGCGAGAGCTGCTCGCGCATTTCGGCATCCATTTCAACCATTTGTTTGCCTTGACCAACATGCCGGTTCAACGTTTTGGCAGCACCTTGGTGAGCAAAGGCCAATTTGCGACCTACATGCAGTTGCTGCGCAGTGCTTACCGTGCAGACAACCTGGACACCGTCATGTGCCGCAGCCTCATCAGCGTGGACTGGCAGGGCTTTTTGTACGACTGCGATTTCAACCAGATGTTGGGGATGCCTTCACCCTCCTCGGGGTCCAAGCCAGCCCGCATTGAAGACCTGTTGACTTGGGATGTGGCGGGACAGCCCATTGCCATTGCAGACCATTGCTATGGTTGTACCGCCGGTCAAGGCAGCAGCTGTGGCGGGGCTTTGGAAGAGACGCCAACCCGCGCACCGCAGTTGTCCCCGTCCTGAGTGCCCCAAGCCTTGGCTGAAACCATGCGATCACCTTTGTGCATCGTGCTGCCGGTGTTGAACGAAGCGGCCACCTTGGAGGCCACTTTGCAGAACTTGACGCCTTTGCGCTTGCGCGGCGCTTGTGTGGTGGTGGTGGATGGCGGCAGCACGGATGCCACGATGGCTTTGGCGCGCCCGCATGCCGATGTGGTGATGGCCTCTGCGCGCGGCCGCGCAGCGCAAATGAACGCGGGCGCGGCCTTGGGTCGGGGCGATGTGTTGTTGTTTTTGCATGCCGACACCACCTTGCCCGACCGGGCCGACCAATGGGTCCAGCAAGCGCTGGCAGCAGGCCATGCCTGGGGACGATTTGATGTGCGCATCGTGGGCAGCCATTGGGTGTTGCCGGTGGTGGCCACTCTGATGAACTGGCGCTCGCGCTGGACGGGCATCGCCACGGGTGACCAAGCCCTGTTCATGCGCCGTGAAGTGTTTGAACACTTGGGCGGATTTGCCCCACAACCTTTGATGGAGGACATCGACCTGGCCAAGCGCTTGCGCGCTTGGGGTGCGCCCGCTTGCATCCGCCACCGTGTGCATACTTCCGGGCGAAGGTGGGAGCAGCACGGCGTGTGGCGCACCATTGTTTTGATGTGGCGTTTGCGTTGGCGTTACTGGCGTGGCGAGTCGCCTGATCGTTTGGCACGGGACTACCGATGAGTGTGGCGCTGATCATTTTGAGCAAAGCCCCTGTGGCGGGGTTGGCCAAAACCCGTTTGATCCCGACCTTGGGCGCGCAGGGCGCTGCCGACTTTGCCCGGCAGTTGTTGCTGCAGGCGGTGCAACAGGCCCTTCACACCCCGTTTGAGCACCTGGAGTTGTGCGTCAGCCCTGAGGGCGTGCACCCGGCATTTGCACAAGCCCAAGCCCTCGCACCAGGTCGCTTGCATCTGACGGCGCAAGGCGAGGGTGATTTGGGCGCACGCATGCACCGGGCTTTGCTGCGGCGGTTGGTGCACGAACCATCGGTGTTGCTCATGGGCACGGATGCACCGGGCCTGAGCGCTGACGTGTTGAAGGCTGCCGCGCGGGTTTTGGATGGCAACGATGCGGTGTTCGTGCCTGCCCATGATGGGGGTTATGCCTTGGTTGGTTTGCGTCGTCCATGCCCGGACTTGTTTCAAGGCATGACATGGAGCACCCCGCAGGTCATGGCTGAGACACGCCTTCGGGCCCGAGCGGCCGGTTTGCACTGGCAAGAGCTCGACCCGGTCTTTGACATGGATGAGCCGAACGATTTGCACCATTTGCCGCCGGATTGGCCCGGCCGAGACCTTTTGTTGAAAGACCCAACGTCGCCATGAACGCCTCGTCCTCTGCAGGTCGCAGCTGCCCCTTGCATTACCAATATGGCCCCGACGTGTTTTGTTCGGACCCAGACCCGTGTTTGGCCGATCTGGAGACTCTGTACGTTGTGGGGGGGCTGTATGGCAATGCGCTGGCGCTGCAGGAGGTGTTGCGTTTGTTTGCGCAAGAAACCGGGCGCAAGCGCCTGGTGTTCAACGGCGATTTCCACTGGTTCGACACGGATGCGGCCACTTTCGCGCAGGTTCAAGCGGGCGTGCTGCAGCATGTGGCTTTGCGGGGCAACGTCGAAACCGAATTGGCCGACAGCCAGCCTGACCCCGATGCGGGCTGCGGTTGTGCTTACCCCGACTGGGTCGGGCAGGAGGTGGTCTCGCGCTCCAACCGCATCTTGCAGCGATTGCGCACCGCCACCACGCCGGAGCAGCGACAGCAGCTGGCGGCCCTGCCCATGTGGCGGGTGGCGCAGGTGGGCAGCATGCGCGTGGGCGTGGTGCATGGCGACGCCCAGTCTTTGGCGGGCTGGGGCTTTGCCCAGGAACACTTGCGCCAGCCGGAGCAACGTGAGCAGGTCAGGCGCTGGTTTGAACGGGCGCAAGTCCAGGCCTTTGCCAGCACCCACACCTGTTTGCCGGTGTTCCAGCAAGTGAAGGTGCCCGGGCAGACTCAGCCTGCGTGGGTGCTCAACAACGGCGCTGCGGGCATGCCGAATTTTCAGGGTGATTTGTCGGGCTTGTTCACCCGCATTTCGGTCCTGCCTTTGGAGGGGCCGCAACAACGGTGCAGCGTGCAAGCCCACGGGCTGCACCTGCAAGCCATCGCCATCGAGACGTCTGCCGTGCAAGCGCAACAGCGTTTTTTGCAGCAGTGGCCCGAGGGTTCCGACGCACACGCGTCTTATTTTTCGCGCATCGTGGCAGGCCCCGCCTACCGTGAAGCCGATGTCATTCGTTGGGAGACTTGACCATGTTGGCCATCATCGGAGGCACCGGCCTCTACGAACTTCCGGCTTTGCGCATCACGCAGCGCATCGCGGGCAGCACCCCCTTTGGGCAAGCCTCGGGCGAAGTGCTGCGCGGTCAGTACCACGGCCAAGAAGTGCTGTTTTTGGCACGCCATGGCAGCGGCCACCGCCTCTTGCCGCATGAGGTCAATTACCGCGCCAACATCTTCGCCCTCAAGCAGGCTGGGGCCACGCAGTTGCTCGGCTTTTCGGCCGTGGGCAGCTTGAGCCTGGAGGTCAAGCCTGGCGACATGGCCATGCCCGAGCAGTACTTCGACTGGACCCGTGGCCAGCGCGAACGCACCTTCTTTGGCCAGGGTGTGGCTGCGCATGTGTCCACGGCCAAGCCCGTCAGTGCGGGCTTGGTGGATGCCGTCTCAAATGCGGCCCAGCGCTGTGGCCTGTCGGTGCACCGGGGTCTGACCTATGCCTGCGTGGAAGGCCCACGCCTGGGCACGCAGGCCGAGAGCCATTTTCTGCGCCAAGCCGGTTGCCACCTGGTGGGCATGACCAATGTGCCCGAAGTCTTTTTGGCGCGTGAAGCGCAACTGGCCTACGCCACCGTGGGCCTGGTCACCGACTACGACTGCTGGCTGGACGACCCGGCGCAGCATGTGAAGGTGTCCGGTATTTTTGAGCTTTACGGCAAAACCTTGGCCAAGGCCGCGCAGGTGCTCGATGCCCTGTTGTCTCAGCCGCTGCCCGAGCCCGATCCCGACAGCCGCCAAGCACTGGCCAGTGCCATGCTCACACCCGATGCCGCTTTGTCACCCGAGCAGGCCCAGTGGCTGGCGGTTTTGCGACGCTGAGGCCCTCAAGAGGCGATGAGGTCTTGCACCCAACGGTGCAAGGCGGCGCGTTCGGCCTGCGGTTCAAACAAGGGCGCGCGCAAGGCGCACTGGCCTTCCAGTTGGGCCATCAGCGCCGGGCCGCTGGTCGCGTCGCGGCAAGCCAGCAGCTGCTCGGCCAAGCCCTGCGCGTCCCCAGGCTCGAACACGCCGGCGTAATCTTCGCCCAGCAGGCCCATGTTGCCGTCGATGCGCGAGACCAGCATCGGCGTGCCGCTGCAGATGGCTTCCATCAACACATGCGCGCCGCCTTCCATGCGGCTGGTGTGCACCAGCAAGTGGGCACGCTGGATGCGCTGCAGGGTTTGGCGGTGCGGCAAGGCACCCAGCCAGCGGTAATGCGGGCATTGCGCCTGTGTGGCTTGCGCGGCTTGGCCCAGGTCGGCGTCCAGCGCTGCGCCGATGTGGTCGATCCGAATGCCGCTGTGCGCAGGCAACAAGCGGGCCGCAGCCATCAAGGTCAAAGGGTCCTTTTCGTCACGCAAGTGGCCCACCATCACCACACGCAAGTGGCGAGCCGTTTTGACCAGGCGCTGGCGTGTGCCCGTTGACTGAAAGATCACACGCGTTTTGGCCTGTAGCTCTGAGGGCAGTGGGTGAAGGCCCAGTCCTTGGAGCACCACCAGCGATGAGGCCAGTTGCAAAGATTGCTGCGCCATCGCGTCATGGGCAATGTCACGGTACAGGTCGGTGCCTGTGAGGGCCAAGCCCAAACCACGCCCACCGCGTTGTGCGTGCCAAGCCAGCAAGGCGCCGGCCGAGCGGCGGGCGTGCAAGGCCAACATCACCTCGTCGTCTTGCGCCAGGGCATCGGGCCATTGCTGCACGATGCGCACACGGTGTGGCCACAACAGGCGTTGCCAGCGGCGCGCCGTTTGCCAGTTGCCATTGTTGGCGGCGGCCAAGGCAGGGCTGACAATCACAATGCGCAAGGGTTTCATGAGGGTTTTATATCCGAGCAGTCGGATTCGCAGTCTGGACCAGTGGCATTCAAAACCCGGCGTTTGCAGGATCAATGCCACGCCCTGTGTGCAGGAATGGTCCAAACAGGCATCATCAAGACTGCAAAAAACGGTGTTCAATTCCCCTTTTTAAATTCGGATAAAACTGAGCGAATGAAATTTTCATTCTGTTTTTTGTAGAATATCTACTATCCATGCGATTCACATTTACCCAGGACCCTTCCATGATCCGTCAAGCGGTCGTCTGCGGCCCATCGCGCTTCAAGGCGTCAAGCGTCAGCGCGGCAGCACTTTGTGTGCTGAGCGCTTTGTTGTGGGCCCACCCTTTGTCCAGCCATGCAGCCAATGCCCCCACCACCGCTGTGGCGCCAGGCCAGGGCGTCACGCAAGCGGGGGCTGTCCAGGAGTTCGACACGGCCCGCCTCGAGGCCCTGGTGCTGCAATTCAACCCCTTGCTCAAGGCCGCCGCCCAATCTGTGGATGCCGCACGGGCTTCGGTGACTTCGGCGGGGGCGTTGCTCAACCCCCGGGTGGACTGGGCCAGAGGCCCATGGCAGCCCCAGGGCGCCAGCGCAGCCTCCAGCCAAAGCTGGACTTTGACCCAGCCGCTTGAAAACCCCCAAATCCGGCGCGCGCGCATCGACAGTGCCCAAGCGGGCCAAAAAAGCGCCGAACAGCAATTGGCCACCGTGCGCAACGACCTGCTGGCGCAACTGCGGATGCGGATTTTTGAAGCCCTGCTGCACCAGGGTGAAGCCGAAGCCGCTGCCGAATCGTTGACTTTGTTGGAGCAAGTCCAGCAAAGGGTTCGGGTGCGTGTGAGCAGTGGCGAGGCGCCACGCTACGAATTGATCAAAGCCGACGCCGAGGTCATCAATGCCCGCGAGCGCCAGCAAACCGCCGTTCTGCGGGCTGAAAAAACCTTGCTCGAGATCAACCGATTGGCTGCCGGTCAGTTGCCGGCCCGCTGGACACTCAAGCCGCCGACGGCCGCCGAGCGGTCTATGACGCTGACCCTCGAGCAGTTGCAAGCCAGTGCCAGCCAGTTCAACCCGGAAATTCTGACCCTCAAGCATGAGTTTGACCGTGCCCAGTCCCGTTTGGCGGCCGTGCGCGCGAGTGTGCTGCCTTCGGTGGACCTGCGTTACTCGCAGATGACGGACCCTCAGGTGCGCCAATCGCAGTGGGGTATCGGCGTTCAAATTCCCCTGCTGGACCAGCGCAGCGGACCCATCGCCGAGGCGGTGGCCGAACTTGAGCGGGCCCGCACGCGTTATGAGGGGCGGCAAGCCGAAATGAACCAGCAGGTGCTGTTGGCCTGGCGATCCCTGGAAATGTCCCGCCTGCGTGTCGACGCCCTGAGCCAGGGTGTGGTCCGCGAAGCCGAGTCGGCCTTGCGCGTGGCCGAAGCCGCTTACCGTTTTGGCGAGCGTGGCATTTTGGATGTGCTGGACGCCCAGCGGGTTTTGCGCAGCGTGCGCGCCGACCTCTTGCAGGCCCGTTACCAATTGCAGGTGTCCCGCATCACCCTGATTCAGCTCAGTGGCCGTTACGCTTCAGATTCCAACCTTTCCCAAAAATGAACCCCATGCACTCCCTGATCAAGCGCCCCCTGCGTTCCCCCGCATTGTTGCTGACCACCCTTGTGGGTGCCTTGGTGCTGGTGGGCTGCGGCCAAAAGTCAGCGCCTGTGGCCACACCAGCGGCCAAAACGGCTTCAGACCCCTTGCAAATCCAGGTCGAACCTTCCATGGCCAGCCGATTCAAAGTGGGTGATGTGGCGATGAGCAACATCGTTCCCATCAAAGAGGTTCCCGGACGCATTGAGGCCAATGAGCGCCAGGTCACCCGCATTGGCGCCTCGGTCACCGGCCGCGTGACCGAGTTGCTGGTGGAGGTGGGGGACCGCATCAACGCGGGCCAACCCTTGGCGCGGATTGCCAGCCCTGAGTTGACGCAAGCCCAAATGGCCTTCTTGCGCGCCCACTCCAATGCCGGTTTGGCAGAACGCGCCGTCGACCGTGCGCGTCAACTTTTTCAGGCGGATGTGATAGGCACTGCCGAACTGCAGCGCCGTGAGTCCGAGTTGTCCGTGGCCCGTGCAGAATTGCGCGCACTGACTGACCAGCTCAAGTTGTTGGGCATTTCGGGTCCCCCGCTGGAGGCGCTGCGCGACCAAGGCGCTTTGCAATCCCATGCACCCATCTTCGCGACCCAGTCTGGCGTTCTTTTGGAGCGAAAAATCAGCAATGGCCAAGTGGTGCAACCCGGTGACCACCTCTTCACCGTGGCCGATTTGGGCAACGTTTGGGTGGGTGGCGCTTTGCCCGAGCAAACCGCGCGCTCGGTCCGCATGGGTCAACAGGTGGACATCGAAGTGCCTGCCTTGGGCAATCGGCAGTTGTCAGGCCGGATCATTTATGTCGGCGACGCGGTATCGCCCGAGACACGCACCGTTCCGTTTCGCACCCAGGTGGACAACCTGAACCGCGATTTAAAACCCCAAATGCTGGCGACCATGCGCATCCGGGGTGAGGCTACCAGCGAGCTGGTGGTGCCCAACGACGCCGTCATCCGCGAAAGCGACCGTGACCATGTGTACCTCAAGGTGGCAGAGGGCACCTACCGCTTCACGCCGGTTGAACTGGCCCCTGCCCACAATGACCTGAGGCCTGTCATCAAGGGGGTCAAGTTGGGCGACCAGGTGGTCATTGAAGGCGCGTTCCATCTTCACAACGAGCGCAAGCGCGCCGAACTTCAGTAACAAGGGCTCACCATGCTGAAGTCATTGATCCGTGCTGCCCTGACCCAGCGTTTGCTGGTGTTGGTGATAGCGATTGTGTTGTTGGGTTTTGGCGGGCGTGCCGCCATGCGCTTGTCGGTGGACGCATTCCCGGATGTGACCAACGTGCAGGTTCAGGTGGCCACCGAGGTGCCTGGCCGTTCACCCGAAGAGGTCGAGCGTTTTGTCACCATGCCTCTCGAAGTGGCCATGACCGGTTTGCCGGGCCTGACCGAAATGCGGGCCCTTAACCGTGCGGGCTTGTCACTGGTCACCCTGGTGTTCACCGACAAAACCGACGTTTACTTTGCGCGCCAGCTGGTGATGGAGCGTTTGCTCGAAGTCACCTCCCGCATGCCTGAGGGGGTGGTGCCGGTTTTAGGCCCGGTATCCACCGGTTTGGGCGAGGTCTACCAATACACCTTGGTGCACCCGGACGATGGCCAGCGCAAACTCTCCGACAACGAACTGATGGAGCGCCGCGTCATCCAGGACTGGGTGCTGCGCCCCATGTTGCGCTCGATTCCGGGCGTGGCCGAAATCAACTCGATGGGCGGCCTGGAGCGTCAATTCCAGGTGCTGGTCAACCCGGACCGTCTGCGCCACTACCGTTTGTCGCTGCGTGAGGTGTTGGAAGCGGTGGAGCGCAACAACGCGAACTCGGGGGGTGGTCTGCTGCGCTCTTCGGCCGAGCAGTACCTGATCCGTGGCGTGGGCCTGATTCAGACGGCGGATGACATCGGCAACATCATCTTGAAAGAGTCTGGCGATGTGCCCGTGTTCGTGCGCGATGTGGCGCAGGTCCAGGTGGGCGCTGCGGTGCGACAGGGCGCGGTGGTGCGCAATGGCGAGACCGAAGCGGTGGCGGGTATTGTGATGATGCTGCGCGGCGCCAACGCCAAAGAAGTGGTGGGCCGGGTCAAGACCAAGGTCGATGAAATCAACCAAAAGGGCATGCTGCCCGGCGGCCTGCAAATCGAAGCCTTTTACGACCGCACCGAGTTGGTTGACTCGGCTTTGTGGATGGTGACCAAAGTGCTGCTGGAAGGCATTGTGTTCATCATCATCATTTTGTTGCTGTTCCTGGGCGATGTGCGCTCCAGCCTGGTGGTGGTGGCCACGATCGTCATCACGCCCTTGGTCACCTTCATGATGATGAACCAGCTCGGTTTGTCGGCCAACCTCATGTCGCTGGGCGGCTTGGCCATCGCGATCGGCCTGATGGTGGACGGCACCGTGGTGGTGGTTGAAAACGTCTTCCACAAATTGGGTCAGGCTGGACCGAGTCGCGCCTCCAGGCTGCGGACCATCCTGGAGGCCACCAGTGAAATCGCCAAGCCCACGGTCTATGGCATGTCCATCATCATCTTGGTGTTCTTGCCCCTGATGACCTTGACGGGCATGGAAGGCAAGATGTTTGCGCCATTGGCTTTGACCATTGCGATCGCATTGGCCGTGTCCTTGGCGGTGTCACTCTTTTTGTCACCGGTGCTGTGCAGCTACGTGTTGCGTGGAGGCAGCGACCACGACACCAAGCCAATCGCCTTTTTGAAGCGCCATTACCTGACGGTTTTGCATGTGGCCTTGGGTGCCGAGAAAA
>ERZ1022724.258-NODE-258-length-11586-cov-12.671147_pt1 | contig 11586 bp, 13 predicted proteins | sample MGYA00521091_ERZ1022724 | MGnify/ENA primary metagenome ERZ1022724 (study PRJEB33162, sample SAMN09537610) | freshwater metagenome | isolation source: freshwater | place: Canada:Alberta | collected 2017-07 | study: EMG produced TPA metagenomics assembly of the... | reverse complement strand
GAATCTTCAAGAAAGACCTCAAGACCTTTACCTTTTAGGGCCAGGCCAATAGATGTTCCAATAAGGCCGGTGCCAACAATCTTGATTGGCCCGGTTAGTCTCGAGTCTGTCACTGGGCCAGATCCAAGCGCAGGGCTGTGGCACCTCGTAGATACACGTGCTGGATTTCACTTCTTGGGGTGTCTAGTTCTGCATTTACGAGCACTCGGATGACTCTTGGCATAGCTCCAGCTACATCCATTTCGACAAAGCACATTAGGGGAACATCGCCAAGACCCAGCTCTCGAGCAGCTAGCGCTGGAAATTCTGATGTCACATCTGGGGTTGCAGTAAACAGAATCGAAATCAATTGAGATTCGTTGACGTTGTTGTCGTGCAGGATCTTGGTTAGAAGCTCTGCTGTGGACTTGATTAGGTGAGAGCGCTCGTCTGTATCAAGCTGGATTGCGCCGCGGATTCCTCGAATTGACATGACTATGTCCTTTTCTTGTCAGCGGCTTTCAAAATTGCTCCGAGCTCTATTTTAGACAGTTGCCTCACGGCACCAAGCTTTAGATGACCTAAATGTAATGGGCCAAACTGTCTTCTAACTAGGGCAACCACTGGAAACCCAAGGGATTCAAACATTCTTCGGACAATTCGGTTCTTGCCGCTGTGCAGTTCGATCTCGACCAGGCTGTGGTTTCCAGAGGCGGAGAGGAATCTGGCCTTATCGGCCTTAATTGGCCCATCTTCTAATTCAATGCCAGCAAGCAGTTGGTTCAAAACTGGCTGAGTGATCTGGCCGTGCACCTTGGCTTGGTAGGTCTTGGAAACCTCAAAGGAAGGATGCATGAGCTTATGAGCTAAGTCACCATCGTTGGTCATCAACAACAACCCGGTGGTGTCAACATCTAATCGACCCACATTGAAGATGCGATCGTAATCCAGCGCATACTGCGACAAATCAGGTCTGCCGTGCTCGTCTTGCATGGTGCTAACTACCCCAGCTGGTTTGTTTAGCATCAGATAAACCTTGGAGACATCAAGTTGAATCGGAGTTCCCTTGACAATTACCTTGTCGATTTCGGGATTGATGCGGGTGCCAAGTTCTTTGACAACCTTGCCGTTGACCTTGACGGCGCCGGAAGAAATCAGATCTTCACAAACTCTTCTGGATGCCACACCGGCATTGGCCATTACCTTCTGAAGTCTTATGCCCTCGGTGGATTCTCTATCGCTCATTGAAATCGCTGTTGATATCAGGCAGGTACGGGCTAATCGGAGGTAGCTGGTCTAATGAATTGATCCCTAGCTGCTCGAGTAGCAACGAAGTCGTTCCGTAGTGAATTGCGCCTGTCTCAGAATCTGTATACAACTCGGTAACTAGACCTCTCGAGGTAAGGGTTCTAACAACCGAGTCGACGTTTACTCCTCTAATGGAAGCAATCTGGCCTCTGGCAATTGGTTGCTTATAGGCAATAACTGAAAGGGTTTCTAGCGCAGCTTGCGAGAGCTTGGTTGGGTTCTCGTTAGCGATAAACATCTTCACGGCCCAGTCGTAGTTCTGGCGAACGTAGATTCTCCAGCCACCTGCCACCTCGCGAAGTTCAAACCCCCTGGCGCTAATGCCATCTTTTCCGTCGTAGTCATCGCGAAGCTTCAAAACAGCATCGCGAACCTGGTTCACTGGAATCTCTAAAGCAGTTGCCAAGGCGACCAGTGAGATCGGAGCATCGGTAATCATCAAGATGGCCTCGATGGCTCCTTCGATGCTGTCTTCTTGCAATGTGTTCTCGGTTCCTTGATTCTCATCAAGAGTCATAATCTGCTCCCAGGTTTGCTAGTTGTTCATCGTCGAAGTTATCTGCCTGCCAAGTAATAAACAAGTCAGCCAAAGGACCCTCTTGTGACATGGCGATTGCGGAAAGTCTGTATAGCTCAAGTACCGCAAGGAACCTGGCAACCACCTTGGCTCTATCTGGCTCGTCACGAATTAGATCAAAGAAAGTCAAGCTTCCGGCTTTTCGAAGTCGCAAGATAACTTCGGTCGCTTGCTCGCGGATACTTACGGCCGGTGCGTGAAGGTGAGTGAGCCCAATGCCAGGGATTTCCCTGGGGGTAAATACCTCTTGAGATAAAGCGTGGAACTCCTCGAGAGTCATGGTCCAAACAAGCTCTGGGGTACTCTCACGGAACCTTGTTTCGATTGGAACATCCCTGGCAACACGAGTGGCTTCCATATCGATTCTGGTTGCAAACCAACCCGACACTTCCTTGAAGGCCTTGTACTGGAGCAACCTTGCGAACAGAAGATCTCTTGCTTCCAGCAGGGCAACATCTTCTGCGTCAACAAGCTCGCCCTTAGGAAGCAACGAGACGATTTTTAGATCCAGCAAGGTTGCAGCAATAACTAGAAACTCACTGGCCTGTTCCATTTCTTCGTGCTCATCAAGCTGCTTTACGTACTGGATGAATTCGTCGGTCACGCGGCTAAGCGAAATCTCGGTGATGTCTAGCTCGTGCTTAGAAATAAGTGACAACAAAAGGTCAAATGGACCCTCAAAGTTACTGAGCTTTAGCGCAAAGCCTTTGTCCTGTTCGGGCTCCAGGACCTCGAGGTTATGGGGCGCTGCCACGAGACACTAACTCTCTTGCCACAGTCCTGTAATACTCGGCGGCATCCGATGTTGGAGCAAATTCGGTAATGGGTACCGCTGCGATGGTGGCATCTGGAAACTTGACGGTGCGGTGCACAATAGTGTCAAATACCTGATCGCCAAAAGCTTCGTACAATCTTTCAACCACTTCCCTGGCGTGCAGGGTTCTCGGGTCATACATCGTGGCCAAGATTCCATCAAGCTTGATAGCTGGATTCAGGCGGTCGCGCACTTTTTCGATGGTTTCAATAAGAAGTGCAACCCCACGAAGCGCAAAGAACTCGCAGTTCAGTGGAATCAAAACACCGTGGGCTGCGGTTAGAGCGTTCACGGTAAGAAGTCCTAGCGATGGCTGGCAGTCAATGATTACAACGTCGTAGTTGTCAGTTACTGGGCGAAGGACCCTGGCAAGAATCTGCTCTCTGGCTACCTCGTTGACTAGCTGTACTTCAGCAGCGGAAAGGTCAATGTTTGCTGGAATTACGTCAAGGTTTTTTACGCTGGTGGGCAAGATTACATCTTGAACCTTTAGGTCTTTTTCAACCATGAGATCGTAAATGGTCTTGATATCGTGGGCGACAACGCCAAGACCCGCGGAGAGTGCACCCTGTGGGTCGAAATCAACTAGCAATACTTTGCGGCCATAGCCTGCAAGTGCCGAAGCTAGGTTGATAGCTGTGGTGGTTTTACCCACGCCACCTTTTTGGTTACACATCGCAATGATTCTTGCGGGACCGTGACTTTGCAGGGGTGCGGGGGTGTCAAAAACCGGCCTCTTAGCTGGTCGCTTAGCCATGAATCCTCCCGAGCTAATAGCCTACCCGCCCGATGCGACCGCTATTTCCTGGCCCTTGGGTGGCTGGTGGCGTAAACCTCGCGCAGGGCATCTACTGTCACCAGCGTATAAATCTGGGTGGTGGCAACCGAAGAGTGGCCCAGCAGTTCTTGCACGACCCGAACATCGGCCCCGCCTTCCAAAAGGTGGGTGGCAAATGAGTGCCTCAGGGTATGAGGTGATACTTCAGATTGGATCTTGGCCGCATCGGCACAGTCGCTAATAATCTGCCAGGCAGATTGCCTGGATAATCTGCTACCGCGCTGGTTCAAAAAAAGAGCGGGAGTCCCTTTACCTTTTTTGACCAGAACGGGACGTGCCCTAACCAGGTAAACCTCGAGAGCATTCTGGGCATAACTTCCAACCGGAACAATCCGCTCCTTGGAGCCTTTTCCAAACAGTCGAATCATTGTTGGATCCACAAGGTCATCCAAGTTGAGTGCGGTTAGTTCGCTAATTCTGGCCCCCGTTGCATACAACAGCTCCAGAATTGCACGGTCGCGAATCCGCGCTATGTCTGGCTCACCAGCATCTGTTTTCTTTGGGTCGGGTCCAGATACCTCGATTAGCTTCTCAATCTCGGAAATGCTGATCGCCTTGGGTAATCGTTTAGGGAGCTTGGGGGGCTTCACCATAGAGCTTGGATCTCCCACCGTGATTGATTCAAAGAGCCAGAAGCGGTGCAATCCCCTGACACCGGCAAGCATTCTTGCCACCGAGTTTGCTGACAGCGCCCCTGATTCCGAGATTGAATTGACGTATCCGGTGATGTGAGAATCCAGAATCTGACTGGGCTCAGAAACACTGTGCTTCTCTAAGTAGCCAAGATACGAGCTCAGATCGCGCTTATAAGCCGAAATGGTGTTCTTGGATAACCCACGTTCGATGCTCAGGTGTCGAAGGTAATCGTCAACTAGCTGCGCGAGGGTTTTCATTAGCTTCTAATTGAATCATCTTTGCTTAGCTGATAGGCCATGATGCCAACAACCGCACTTGGGCTCATGATTTGACCGGTTAGCACAAGCTTCACAGCGTCTTTGATTGGCACCCAAGACTGAGGCATGTCCGCCTCTTCGCCGGTTGCTTCAAAAACAAGGCTGGTTTCGGAAAGCTCCTTGGCGACAAAGACCGTAATGGCCTCGTTGTTGCCACCTGGTGTGGTGTGAAAGCTAATCAGCTCAGCCCAGCTAGCTGCATCTAAACCAGCCTCTTCAGCAAGCTCCCGCTTGGCGCAATCCAAGAGTGACTCCCCTGGCACATCAAGTAATCCAGCAGGTAATTCCATCAGGAATTTACCGACCGGTCTTCGATACTGCTTCATCAGAAGCAGTTCCTCTTTTTCATTGAAAGCTAAAACTGCCACCGCACCGGTGTGCTCGACGTATTCGCGAGTAAGTTCCACGCCATTGAATTCGAAAGTTTCGGCAACTAAATCCCAGACCATGCCTTTGTGTAACAGTGTCTTTTTGATAGACGCAATTTCGACGCTTTGGTCGTTAGGCATCCTTGACCTCAAAGAGTCGGTTGGACTCTTGACGCTCCAGGCTTGCCTTAACTAAACCAACAAATAGCGGGTGAGCTTTGTTTGGTCTGGATTTGAATTCCGGATGCGCTTGAGTCGAAACAAAGTAGGGATGATCTGCCTTTGATAGCTCAACGAATTCCACTAGCGAACCATCGGGAGAGGTTCCAGAGATAACCATTCCGCCAGCTGTTAGCTGATCCCTGTAAGAGTTATTCACCTCGTAGCGATGACGGTGACGCTCAGTTACCTCGTTGCTGCCGTAAACCTCAGCAACAATTGAGCCCTTAGAAAGTTTTGCCTCGAACGAACCTAGGCGCATGGTTCCACCCATTTCACCGGCAGCAAGAATGTCAATCTGCTCGGCCATGGTTGCGATAACCGGGTGCTTAGCTTTCGGGTCAAATTCTGTCGAAGATGCATCTTCAAGCCCAAGAACATTTCTTGCAAACTCAATCACCATGCACTGCAATCCCAAACACAAACCAAGCGTTGGAATCTTGTTCTCTCTTGCAAACTTGAGTGCACCAAGTTTTCCTTCGATGCCTCGAACGCCGAATCCTCCAGGAACACAAATTCCATCAACATCAGCGAGCTGACTAGCAGCTCCCTCTTCTGATTCGCAAAGATCGGATGCCACCCAGCGAATGTTGACTTTGGCCTGATGAGCAAAACCACCAGCTCGAAGGGCTTCGGTTACCGAAAGATAGGCATCTGGAAGCTCAATGTACTTTCCAACTAGAGCAATAGTTACCTCGTGCTTTGGCTCGTTCACGGCGCTCAGCACCGAGCTCCACCTGGTCCAGTCAATTTCCTTGGCTTCTAGGCTCAGGGACTTGATGATGTAAGCGTCTAGTCCCTCGTTGTCCAAGACTGTTGGAATTGCATAGATGCTCGGGGCATCGGCGGCATTTACAACAGCCCTGATATCCACGTCACACATCAAAGCAATCTTTTTCTTGATTGACTCTGGAAGTGTCCGATCCGAGCGGCAAACAATGGCATCTGGCTGGATACCGATTGATCTAAGCATCGCAACCGAGTGCTGAGTGGGCTTGGTTTTTAGCTCGCCCGAAGGGCCAAGGTATGGAACTAGCGATACGTGAACAAAGAACACGTTGTCACGACCAACGTCGTGCCTGATTTGTCTGGCGGCTTCCAAAAACGGCTGGGATTCGATGTCACCAACGGTGCCACCAATTTCGGTGATGATTACATCCGGAATTGGCTCTTCGTTAGCCTGCAGTCTCATGCGACGCTTAATTTCGTCGGTGATATGTGGAATTACCTGAACGGTATCTCCTAGGTATTCTCCCCGGCGCTCCTTGGCAATAACGGTTGAATAAATCTGACCGGTAGTAACGTTGGCTGCTTTTGACAAGTTGATGTCAAGAAATCTCTCGTAGTGACCGATATCTAGGTCAGTTTCGGTGCCATCTTCTGTGACATAGACCTCACCGTGTTGAAACGGGTTCATGGTTCCCGGGTCGACGTTTAGATATGGGTCTAGTTTTTGCATCACGACACGAAGACCGCGTGCTCTAAGGAGATTTCCGAGACTGGCTGCTGTGAGGCCTTTTCCTAATGAGGAGGCAACTCCACCGGAGACGAAGATATGACGTGTACGCCCCGGATCCACAGTTTCTACCATGGAATTTTAGTTTACTCAGTTTTTGGGCTTAGTCTCAACCAAGCCAAAACGACACGGAAAAAATTTCTAGATTGACGCTTTTGCCAACTCTAAAAGCTCCTTGGCGTGAGTTTTTCCACTTTCGGATTCGCTCAAACCAGAAAGCATGCGAGCTAGCTCTTCCACCACAGCTTCGCCTTCGAGGCGAACCACGTCGGTAGCAGTGTATTGATCACTCACACTTTTTAGGACCCTTAGATGCCTGGTGGCAAAAGCGGCCACCTGTGGCAGGTGAGTAACAACGATAACTTGGGCGTTTTGGGCCAAGGTGGCAAGCCGCTTTCCGACCTCGGTAGCTGCCGCCCCGCCAACCCCGGCATCTACCTCGTCGAATATAAAGGTAGGAGCCAACTCACTCTTGGCAAGAACTACCTCAATCGCCAACATAATCCGAGATAACTCTCCACCAGAAGCCCCTTTGCCAAGAGCTCTTGGCTCAGCTCCCGGGTAGGCGCTAAGCAAGATAGCCACCTGATCGGCCCCGTGTAATCCAAGCTCCGAAGCGGGAGTAATTGTTACCTCAAGTGAGGCGCCGGTCATGGCAAGCGCGGCCAGTTCAGCGGTTACCGACTTTGCTAGCTCTGCAGCGGCCTTGGTTCGAAGCTCTGTGATGGTTTTGGCTAGGGAAACAGCTTGTTTACTCAAGGCTTGCTCCGAGGAAGTGAGCTCTTGGATTTCCCTGTCGGAAGAATCTAGCTCAAGTAGTCTCGCTCCAGAGTTTTCCAAGAAAGAAACTACCTCCTCAAGAGTGGGGCCATACTTTCGCATCGCGGAGGTTAGATCTGCTCTTCTTTGCTGAATTCTTTCGAGCTCGGCGCTGCCGTCTGAATCTAGCGAGGCTAGATATCCAGAGATGCTGGCACTGGTTTCATTTAGCGAGTAGCCAATCTCCTTGAGCTGTTCGGCAAGGGATGCAAGCTCCGGGTCATGCTCGCTTACTGCCTCTAGGGCTCTTCTGGCCTTGCCGATCAAAGTTATGGCGTCCGATGAATCATCAAAACCTTCACTACTTAGCTGGTTGTGCGAATCGGTAGCTGCAATGCGAAGCTCTTCTAAGTGAGTTAGCTTCGAAGCCTTCTCGGAAAGTTCAACATCCTCTCCTGGCTTTGGATCCAGGGTGGTTAGCTCTTCAACAGCTGATCTAATCTGATCGGCCTCACGAGATCTAGCTTCCAGCTGGGTGGTTAGCTCAATTAAGCGCGAAGAAGCTTGCTTCCAATTTGCGAACACTGACGCGTACTCGCTCAAAACCTTGGCAAGGGCATCCCCTGCGAACTGATCTAGCGCTTCGCGCTGAGCGGCTGCAGAGCGCAATCTGATTTGATCAGACTGACCGTGAACCACAACAAGTTGGTCGCCAATTTCAGAAAGAATCCCAACCGGAACTGATTTACCAGACAGTGCCGCACGTGATCTTCCCTCTGCGGAAACCGAACGGTTCACCAAAAGCTCTTTCTCATCTAATTCGATTCCCAGCTCGCGAATTCGCTTCATAGCTGAATCGGCAAGTAGCCATCTACCCTCAACGAAGGCTTGCTCTTGCCCTTTGCGGATAGCGGAAGAATCGCTTCGTTCGCCAAGTAATAGCCCAAGGGCGTTTAGCACCATTGTTTTTCCAGCGCCGGTTTCACCGGTTAGAACAGTAAGTCCTGGCCCAAACTCTAGCTTGGCTTCGCTGATGACCCCGAGGTCTCGAATAAGAATCTCTTCAATCACGAGCTAAGCCTTTTTTGAATCCGGTCCGCGCCAACCTTCGACCGGTAGGGAGAACTTCTTAACCAAACGGTTTGTGAAAGGCCCTTGGTTTAGTCTTGCAAGTTTCACCGATTTGTCGGACTTTCGAACTTCCACTCTCGCGCCTGCCGGCAAATCAGTAGTTCTTCGACCATCACACCACAGCACACCGTTTCCAGGAGATCTTTGCAAGACTTCAACAGCCAGCAATGACCCCGGGCTTATAACAAGTGGTCTTGCAAATAATGCGTGCGCGCTTAGTGGAACAAGGAGCAGCGCATCAACGGATGGCCAAACCACTGGGCCTCCTGCGGAGAACGCGTAAGCGGTTGAACCGGTTGGCGTTGACATCACAATGCCATCGCAGCCAAAGCTTGATAGCGGTCTGCTATCTACTTCAACAACTACCTCGAGCATCTTTTCGCGAGCGCTTTTTTCTACAGCCGCTTCGTTTAGGGCCCAGGATCGGTATACCTCTTTACCCTCAAGCAATACAGAAACATCAAGAGTTAGGCGCTCTTTGACCAGGTAGTCGCGGTTAGCAACTCGCTCAATGGTTGAGCCAATCTCGTTTTTCTCACTTTCGGCCAAGAACCCAACGTGACCTAGGTTGATACCCAATAAAGGGGTCTGAGATTCTCGAACAATTTCGGCAGCTTTCAAGATGGTGCCATCTCCGCCAAGAACTACCGCGAGCTCAAGCTCTGTTTCTTGACAGTCGGATCCAAGTTCTAAAACCTGTTCCATGGTCTTTGCTGCACCGCCGGTAGCAATCTTTTTGGTGTCTGTGAGTTGCTCTTTGGTCATCACTGGCGTAATTCCGGCAGCCAGTAGTGCTGTGGCGGACTCAAGGGTCGCGGCAATTGCCTCATCTCTGGCGGTATGGGAAACCAGCAAAACTAGACGCTTCGCGCTCATTTTCCCTCCCTGGCCAGTTTTTCAATTCTCTCAGTCCATTTTGACTGATTTGGTCGCTCGGAACTAGCAACCCAGATTAGATACTCGATGTTCCCGTGGGTGCCAGGTAGCTCTGAACGCTCCAATCCAAGCACTCCAAGTCCTAACTCGTTACAACAATCCACAACCTGCTTGATAGCTTGGGCCCGAAGCCTGTGATCGGACACTATTCCAGAGGCCGATAGTGACTGCTTTCCCACCTCAAATTGGGGCTTTATAAGTAGTACAAAATCAGCTGTGGGTGCCACTTTTACTAGAGCCGGTAGCACCAATGTGACCGATATAAAGGAGAGGTCGGCTACCACCAGCTGGAACTCCAAATCAGCGATGCCGGTTAGCTCACGAAGCTCTCCCATTGTGACCTCGCGGGCATTTATGCCTTCAAAGGAGAGCACCCTTGGGTTGGTTTGTAACTCAGGAGCTAATTGGTCATGACCTACATCAATTGCTACAACCCGGCTAGCACCGTGACGAAGCAACACGTCGGTAAAGCCACCGGTGGAGGCACCTACATCCAGCGCACACTTGCCAACTACGTCTATTTCGGCGAATTTATCTAGGGCACCTTTGAGCTTTAGACCCGCTCTCGAGACATACTCGTCTGCGGCAAGCACTGTGATTTTTGCTTCGGTGTCTACTAATTGGCTGGGTTTAGTTAGTTCGCGTTCGCCAATAAAGACTCTGTGAGCTTTGACTAGGTCAGCCGCGTGACCCCTGGATCTTGCAAGCCCAATGTTTACAAGGTGCGAATCGATTCGAAGATTACTCAGTTTCTTGTGGCCTGTTATCAGAAATCATGGCTTCAAGCTTTGATCTAATGGCTTCAAAAGCAGCAGGTTGCTCGGCTAGGGGCAATTCACGGGCGCTGGAAATCTCAACAGCGAGTTCATCTAATAGATCTGACATGATTACCTTTCCTTTGTTCCTAGCTTATTCATATAACGCTGGCTCGACATCGAGGGTATGAATCGGCTGCCCGCTATCCCAGATGGTCAAACATGCACACTTTAGAGCCTCCAGGGACTTTGGGTCACCGAAACTAACCAAAACCTTTTGTCCCAGTAGCTCCACCTCAGCGCTACCTAATTTGTAACCGCGCTTGGTTTTCGTGGGTTGCTGGTAGCTATTCATTAGCTCCTTGAGGGTCCCAAGAATATAGGTCGGCCTTGAATCAGCCTTTGCAGCCAAGAGCTCTTTGCGGGTAGTAACCCCGGTCATCACAACAGCAGAGCCAATACCTGCTCGATTAGCACCCAAGACATCAGTATCTAACCGGTCGCCAATGTATATCGCGCTCGAAGAGCCAAAGTGCGAAATGGCTGTATCGAAAATTGCTTTCTCGGGTTTGCCTGCAACAACCGGCAGCTGCCCAACTGCGGTGTGAACTGCAGACACCAGCGTCCCGTTTCCAGGCGCTAGGCCCTCTTCTCTAGGAATAGTCCAGTCTTGGTTTGTGGCTACCCACTTTGCGCCTTGTTGAATTGCAAAGCTTGCTTCAGCTAGGTGCTTCCAGCCAACCGATGGATCAAAACCTTGAATAACAGCAGCTGGTGAATCCTTACTTGATTCGACTATTTCGAATCCCGCAAGTGAAACATTGGAGCGAAGACCTTCGCCGCCAACTACCAATACTTTTGATCCGGAAGGAACAATCTGCTTGAGAAGTCCTGCTCCAGCTTGTGCGGAAGTGATAACGTCTTCAGCTTTTAGTTCTAAACCAAAAGATCTAAGCTGCTCGGCAATTGCTTCGCTAGTTCTAGAGGCGTTGTTGGTTACGTAGCCAACCTGGATTCCTTTTGCCTGAAGTGCGGATATCGATTCGACGGAGTCAACAATTGCCCGGCCACCTTCATAGATCACACCGTCTAGATCCAAAAGGAGTGTTTCGAATTTTTCTAGTACTTTAGCGGCCACGAGGAGCACCTCGTCTTTCGCCGCCTGGGTTATCAAATCCCCTGCGGGGTTTACCGGAGTCGCGGCTACCTGAACTAGACCTGCCAAAAGGTTTTCTCGGTGCATCGTCTGATGAAGTCCGAGCTGGCCTGTCGGCCAACTTTGGAATTTCAATTTCTTCAATGATCTCTAGAACATCTTCTGGCTTGCCAGCAAGTGCAACTTCCGCACGCTTGGCTAAATCAAACCATTTTTTAGCATCTTGTTTACCTGTCTCTTATACACATCTCCGAGCCCACGAGACAGGCAGAAATCT
>ERZ1022724.257-NODE-257-length-11660-cov-11.044894_pt1 | contig 11660 bp, 1 predicted proteins | sample MGYA00521091_ERZ1022724 | MGnify/ENA primary metagenome ERZ1022724 (study PRJEB33162, sample SAMN09537610) | freshwater metagenome | isolation source: freshwater | place: Canada:Alberta | collected 2017-07 | study: EMG produced TPA metagenomics assembly of the... | reverse complement strand
ACGATCCACGATCCACGATCCACGATCTGCTATCCTCCATATTCTAAACATCATGAAACCAAAATCCATCAGCCGCTACTTCGGCTTCCAAACATCCTCTTCGCTCGCCCTCATCACCGTCTGTGCACTCGGCAGCGCCGGTCTCGCGAATGCCCAGACCTGGACAAACACCACCACCGGCACCAGCACCTGGAGTACTGTGACCAACTGGGACACCAACCCCACCGCTCCTGTCAGCAGCACCACGACTGCGATCCAGTTTTTCGCTACTCCAAGCACCGTCATTCCCGCCGCCAGCGCGATCGTAGCCAACCAGGACATCGTTACCCCGATGATACTTAACTCTCTGGTTGTCAACGGGACAGGACCGGCTAGCGGCACCACCCCAAGTTTGACAATTTCAGGTGGCACGCTCCAATTCGACGGCACAACTCCGTCAATTAGCCTGAATCCAGGTTTCGGAACGGTTGGTTACAACGTAATCCTGAGTGCACCGCTGAGTTTTAATGCACCCACTTCCATCAACTTCGGCAGTGGTGGCGGAGGCATCGCCACCAGTGGACCATGGAACGGAGTCGGTGCCGTCACATTTACAGGCTCTCTTGGGAACCGGCCCTTGTCTCTAACCAATGCCACTGGAACAACCTTCTCCGGTGATCTTTTTCTTACAGGAAACAGCAACACCGTTCTTCAACTTAACGCTGTAACCGGAGCACTCGGGCCCAACACCGCGACAACTCAAGCAGTCGTGGTCAACAATAACGCCGGGGTGAATATCAACTACGGAAACGCCGCCTTCAATAACCAGCAGAACTTCGTCATCAGCGGCAACGGCAACACCTCCACCACCAACGCCGCAGTCAACATCAGTCGCATCAACTTCGGCGACTGCACCATTGGAGGACTGGCGGTCGCCGCAGATTCCACCTTCCGAATTGCCATGGAAAACGCAAGTGACGCACGGGTCGTATCCGCCTCGCGAGGGATCGTCGGTTCGGGCAAGCTGATCAAGACCGGAAACGGTTACCTCCGGCCAAGTGTAACCTCTCCCACAACCCCGGTGACTTGGGGCGGTACGGCATACTCAGCATTCACAGGTGATGTCGAAGTCAGGCAGGGTGCCCTGCAAACACCGGCAGCGAACAACGCGCTTGGTCCTAACGTCGCAAACACTCAGCGGGTGACAGTATCATCCGGAGCCGCGATGAATATCGCAGCAGGTAACAACGCATGGACTCAGCCGCAAAACTTCATCCTCAACGGCACTGGCACAGGTTTCTCGGCAAACGTCGGGGGCCTTGCCGCCTTGGATTCCTTCGGCGCCGGCTTCGGTAATAACACAATACGCCGCATCGTCGTGGCGACTGATTCCACCATTTCCGCAAGACGGGATGGGACTTCATCTGGTATCGGCAGAGGTCTAGCCACTCAAGTAGGACTAGCCGGAACGGGAAACCTTACCATCAACGCTCCCTACGGGACCGCCATTTCGCCAGTTTATCTTGATCATGCAGCTTCTGCCTTCGAGGAGTTCCCCGCGTTTGGTGGCAAAGTAATCATCAACCATGGTATCCTGAGCATCGGAAATAATGACGCACTCGGCACCTCACCCACCGGACAGATCACCCTCTCTTCGCTGGGAGCTCTATCTAGCGGCCTAGTTGGTGGCCTTAATCAAACATTCCTGGATCGGATTGAAAATCTATCCACAACCGGCGGTGCTGTCTGCCTTGGCTTGGCGAGTGCGAATAACCTCGACTTCACTTCCGCGCCCAACCTTCGCCTCGGTGCGATTGGTAGCTTCACCTACAGTGGCACACTGACACCCGCAGGCGGAGTCTACCGCCTCGGCGGGGGCGGAGGGACCCTCACCGTCTCAAGCCCGCTCGCCGGATCTAATAGCGTCGTGATCTCTGGCAGCGTCATCCTCAGCAACGCCTCCAACGATTTCAACGGAGGAATCACCATCTCCTCCAACAACACCGGAACCGGACAAACTGCTTCCCTAGGATTCACAGGGGGCACGGGCAATCTCAATGGTAACGCCATTAACTTTGGCGGTGCTGGTGGCTCACTCGCCTACACAGGTGCGGCTGCGGGTTCCAGCGATTCCCTCGGAGCCTTATCATTCCCGACTGGCCACAGCAACATCACGTCGACCAGAGGTGCGGCCGGAAACACATCACTTGCATTTTCATCGATGGCAGCTCGCTCCGCTGGTGCCACAGGTAACTTTACCGTCACGGGCGGCACCAACGGCGCAGACAATAAGATCTCCATCTCGGGTCTCTCCGCCGGCTTCGTGAACCAGGGGATCTTCTTCGGTGGAGGAAACTACGCCTTCAACGATGCCACTGGATTCCTCCGCGCGCCAGTTTACGGCGCGGACGCTGGCTTCGTCACTAGCGCTGCCACCACGTCAGTCGCCAGCGCCACCCATCAGCAGGTCACCGGGGCCATTTCAGCTCAGAATACGGCGGCTTTCACCACCTTGAACATCCGCAACACGGCCAATGCAGGTCAGGCATTCACTCTCACTACGGGAGCTACCGTAACCTCCAACGGCATTCTACTCTCGGGCGGCAGTGGCGGAAATTCCGCCGTCACCATCAGTGGCGGCAACGGACTCCAAGCGGCAACAGATACCGAGTTGGTGATTCGTTCTGACGGAGGCAATGACCGACTCACCGTCGGCACGCCGATTCTTGCGAACGGCACCAGCTCTCTTACCAAGACCGGATCAGGCACCCTTACTCTCAACTCGGCCAATACCTACACCGGGGCGACGACGGTAGTCGCCGGAACCCTTACTGTCGGCAGCACCGGTAGTCTTCAAGACAACTCGCCCGTCACTGTCAACGGCGGCACCTACGCCAACAACTCCACCGACGACTTTGTCGGAACAGTGACTTTGAGAAACGGCATCATCGGAGGCTCCGCTATCCACCAAGCTTCCGCCTACGCGGTCGAGAACGGCATGGTCACCGCCCGCTTGGGAGGGTCCGCCTCCTTGACGAAAACCACCGCAGGACAAGTCATTCTTGCGGCAGCCAACACCTTCACCGGAGGCACCACGATTTCTGGCGGCACCCTGACGGTTTCTCGTTCCAGCAGCCTTGATGATTTCTCGACTATCACCATCGAAAACGGAGCATCTTACGAACTCGGCGGCGCTGACACTGTCGGTGATGTCATCCTCGCAAACGGCACCATTCGTGGTCCCGGCGCACTTAACGGTTTCAACTATGATGTCCGCAGCGGCCGGATCGAAGCACCACTCGCTGGAACCGGCACCATCACCAAGTCCACCGCGGGAACCGTCACCTTGGCCGGAGTGAACACTCTGGTAGCCGATATCGTAGTCAGTGCCGGAACTCTGGTTCTCGCTGACAACGCGGCGTTGAAGTTCGTCATCAGTGGCACGTCCAGCTCCAACACCATCAGCGGATCGGGATCGGCAACCTTCGACGGTGACTTCGAAATCGACTTGGTTTCAGGACTCCCTGATGTCACCCCAGGCAATGAATGGTCGTTGATTAACCCAACTCTAGTAGAATCCTACGGTACAACCTTCAACCTGATCGGCTTCACCGTGAAGCCTGATGGAAAAACCTGGACCCGCCCAGATGGACTGAATCTCTGGACCTTCAGTGAAGACACAGGCAAACTTACCTATGGTTCCGTCGGTTACTCCGCCTGGGCCAGTGATAACTTAGTGACGGAAGGCGAGAATGGTGATGATGACAAAGACGGACTCAGCAATCTCGTTGAATACGCACTGGGACTTAACCCAAAAGCCAGCAGTGTCCCCGCCGGAACGTTCGTCGGAAACTTACTCACGTTTACCAAAGGTCCGCTTGCGAAAACAGCAGGTGATGTTACCTTTGAAATCGAAACTTCGACATCGCTCGCAATTGGATCTTGGTCGCCAGCCGCGGCTACGGACACGGCCGACACCATCAGCTTCCAGTTGCCTCCAAACCAACCAGGAGGCAGGATTTTTGCGAGACTCAAGGTAACGAAACCATAACCCTGGCGGCTAAATTATTGCCAGCTCTCTCGCGGAGCAGCCTCGGGCAAGATCTGAAACTTTCGGATCTTGCCCGCTTGTTTTTCTACGTAGAAGAATCCAGATTGAAGGTGATTTACTCATGAAACCCACCGTTTTGCTTTTGCTGCCATTACTCTCCAGTGGCACCCTCCCCGCCCAGGCCCAACTCCCCGCCTTCCCCGGCGCGGAAGGCTTCGGCTCCACCGCCGCCGGCGGCCGCGGCGGCGACGTCTACACCGTCACCAACCGCAACGCCTCCGGAGCCGGTTCCTTCGCCAACGGCATCCAGACCGCGCCCGCGTCCGGCCGCACCATCATCTTCGCCGTTTCCGGCCACATCCGCTTGTCCTCAGGCTCCGGAGGCGGCCTCACCATCGATAAGGACAAGATCACCATCGCCGGCCAGACCGCGCCCGGCGACGGGATCTGCTTCTGGAACAACACGATGAACCTCACCGGCGATGACCTGGTCATCCGCCACATCCGCTGGCGCTACGGCAAACAGCCGGCCGGCGGCGACTCGGTGGACATCGCCAACTCGCAGCGCATCATCCTCGACCACTGCGACGTGATGTTTTCCACGGACGAAAACATCTCGTCCTTCGGCACCCCGCCGGAGTTCTTCACCTTCCAGTGGTCCGTGAACGCCTGGGGCCTCAGCGGGCACTCCTGCGGCGGCCTCTGGGACATCAACCACGCCACCGCCCACCACACGCTCTGGGCAAACAACCACACTCGCAACCCGAAGTGCATCAGCCCATCGGTCTTCGATTGGGTGAACAACGTGAGCTTCGGCTGGAACAACGGCTTCAACATGGCCGCCGCCAACGACCCGACGGCCCGCGTGAACATCCGCGGCAGCTGGTTCATCCACGGCGGCAACACCACCGAAGCGGTCTATGGCGGCGGGCTAAACGGCTCCAGCGAAAACATCTTCAAGCTCCACATGAGCGACAGCGCGCTCGACGGATCCGCCAACGGCGTCCTCGACACGAACCGCACGAACTACGGCATGGTCAATTCGAACTCCTACGACCAAGCCGCCACCGCATGGCCGCAGACGGTGGATGGAGTCGCCGGCGGTCCCGTGATCGGCACGCCCGTCACGCTCGACCCCCGCCGGACCGCCCACAAGAAGGTGCTCTCCCAGGTCGGCGCCACCCGCATGGAAATAGGCTCCCGCCCGCTGCGCGATGAGATCACCCAGCTCTGCATCGACCGCACCGCCGCCATGCAGCGCGGCATCATCGCCGATCCCCTCGAACTCGGCCTGTCCACCGGCACCGCCTTCGCTTCGCTCCAATCCACCACCGCTCCCGCCGACACCGACCTCGACGGCATGCCGGACGACTGGGAGGACGCCGTCGGCTACAACAAGGCGCTCGCCGATCACAACACGGTCCTCACCGCGCCGGAAGCCACGGCCTCGTTCTTCCCCGCGGGATCCCCCGCCGGCTACACCCGACTCGAGGAGTATCTCCATTTCAAAGCGGTCCCCCACGGCAGCGTCGGCCGGAGCACCGCTTCGTCGCCGTCCTTTATCGACGTGGACCTCCGGAAGTTCACCTCCGGCTTCACCTCCAGCCCGGTCTTCACCGTATCCGGCCTCCGCAACGGCACGGTCACCCAGAGCGGTCCCGGCAACGCGATCGTCCGCTTCACCCCGACCGTAGAAACCTCCGGCCGCGCCGGTTTCCTCTTCACCGTCACGGATTCCACCGGCGACAACTGGACCCAACAATGTTGCCTGCTCGTCACGACCACGCCCCAGCCCCGTCCGGTCACCTGGGTCGGCGACGGCGTTTCTAACAACTGGGACACCGCCAGCAGCAACTTCGCCTCCCTCCTCGGCCCCACCGCCTTCGCCAACGGCGACGCGGTCACCCTCGATGATTCGGGATCGAACACGCCGACCCTCAAGCTGGTCGGCTCGCTGAGTCCCTCGTCCCTTACGGTCAACAACTCCTCGAAGAACTTCGTCCTCGAAGGCACGGGCTCCCTAACAGGCACCGGTGGCCTGAACAAATCCGGCACCGGCACGCTCACCCTGCGCGTCGCCCATTCCGGCACGGGCCCCGGCCTCATCGATGGCGGCAGCGTGGTCCTCGGCGGCCCGGCGAACTCCGGCACGCTGCCCGCCGGCCAGCTCACGCTGCGCGGAAACGCCGTGATCACCAACGCGTGGCCCAGCTCGGGCAGCACCCAGAACCTCACCGCGCCCCTCGTGATCCCCTCGGGTGAAACCGCCACCCTCCAGACCGGACGCCGCATCCAGTTGAGCGGAGCCGTCACCGGCGAGGGAACCCTGAACCTGGTCCACCAGGGAACCGACAACGTGGTCCAGCTCCGCGGCGCGATGAACGGCTTCGCCGGAAACCTGAACTTCACCCACACCGGCACCAACCCCGGCATGAGCGTGGTGTTCAACGGCGGCGCCTTCAACGGCTGGAGCGCCGCCACCGTCCAGTTCCCCGCGCCGCTCACGCTCTCCTGCACCACCAACTCCACCGGCAACACCTTCGGCGTTGGCGAACTCAACGGCTCCGGCACGCTCGGCGGCGGCTCGGCCGGCGCGCCGAACTACACGATCGGCGGACTCAATACGGACTCGACCTTCTCCGGCTCCTTCACCGGCAACGCCCGGATCACCAAGACCGGTAGCGGCGTCCTCACGCTTTCGGGAAACAGCAGCCACAACGGCACCACCGCCATCAACTCGGGAGCGCTCGCGCTGCTGGGAAGCTTCGGCAGTTCCTCCGTGAGCGTCGCCGCCAACGCGCTTCTAACAGGCACCGGCACCATGGGCGGCTCCCTCACCACCTCCGCCGGGGCGATCCTTGCCCCGGGCGGGGACAACGGCAACGCCGCGGGCACGCTCACCGCCGCCTCGCTCGCCCTCACCTCGCCCACCCTCCGCTTCGATCTCTCGAACAACCCGGCCTCCGGCAACGACCGCATCCAGGTCTCCGGCGGCGGCGCGGTGGCTCTCACCGGCAACCTGCATTTCCTCTTCAACCTCACCAACGGCACGCTCGGCCCCGGCACCTACGACCTCATCACCACCACCGGCACGCTCACCGCCAGCGGCGTCACCCTCACCTCGAACCTTCCCAGCGGTTCGCGCCAGACCCTCACGCTCGAACACAGCCCCAGCGGCACCGCCCCGGGCTACGTCCGCCTGGTCGTCACCGGCACCAATGGCAACCTCACCTGGACCGGAACCAACGGCGGCCTCTGGGACCAGCAAAACACCGCCGCCTGGTCCGGCGCATCGCCCGCGACCTTCTTCAATTTCGACAACGTCACCTTCAACGACAGCGCCAGCAACGGCACGGTCACCGTCACCCAGCCGGTCGCCCCGCAGTCGATCACCGTCAACAACAGCACCGCCCGCGCCTACACCTTCGCCGGCGCGCCCCTCACCGGCTCGACCTCGCTGGTGAAGTCCGGCAACGGCACGCTCACGCTCAATCTCCCGCAACACGCTCTAACAAACTGCTCGATCGCCAGCGGCAGCCCCACGGTCACGGTCTCCAGCAGCGCCAACCTGCTCCCGGGCATGACGGTCTCCGGCACCGGCATTCCCACCGGCACGACGATCCTCGCGGTGGTCAACGCCACCACCCTCACGCTCTCCCAGAACGCCACGGCCACCAGCGGCACCAGCACGCTCGTGTTCGAAACCCGCCACACCTACAGCGGCGGCACCTTCCTCAACGGCGGTTCGCTCATCCTCAGCTCGAACGCGTCGCCCACCGCCAATCCCTCCGCTCCCGCCAACCCCTTCGGCCTCGGCTCCGGCCCCATCACTTTCAACGGCGGCTCGCTCACGCTCCACGGCCACACCGGCAATGTTAGCGCGATCTTCGGCGCTCTCCCGAACCCGCTGATCGTCCCCGCCGGCCAGACCGGCGCGCTCTTCGACACCGTCCGCGGCGTCAACGCGGTGCCCTTTTCCTCGCTCTCAGGCCCCCTCACCGGCTCCGGGGTGCTGGACCTCACCGTGAACTACTTCCGCAGTTCGATCACCGGCGACTGGTCGGCCTTCGCGGGCACCCTCAACGTGAAGCGCCCGGTGACCGGAGCCAGCGATCCGCGCCTCCAGTTCGGCGGCACCACCGCCCTGCCGCTCGCCACGGTGAACCTGGAACAGGTCCGCATGGAATACAGCGCCGTCCCTCCCGCGGATGGCATCACCCTCCCCATCGGCAGCCTTTCCGGCATCTCGTCCTCCGTCATTTCCGGCAGCCAGAACGCCGCCGGCACCGTGACCTGGCAGGTCGGCGGACTCAACGCCTCCACCACCTTCGCGGGCAGCTTCACGCCCTTCAACGCCTACCCCATCGGGCTGGAGAAAACCGGCAGCGGCACCTGGACCCTCACCGGCGCCGGCACGGTTAGCGGCGGCATCACGGTCCGGCAGGGCACGCTGTCCTACGGCGATGCCGCGGGCGACACGCTCTCCGGCACCAGCGAGATCTCCGTCCGCTCCGCAGCCACCCTCCAACTCAATGCCGGCGCCACGCTCCAAGGATCATCCTGCGAGGTCTTCACCGGTGCCACCCTCCGCGGCCGCGGCACCCTGCAAGCCCCGCTCAACTCGTCCGGCACGGTTTCGATCACCAACGGCAACCTCTCCGTCATCGGCAGCACCTACCTCGGCGGCACGGTCCAGTTCCCGTTGTTCACCGACCGCATCAATGTCACCGGCGACCTCAGCCTCGACGCCCTGCTCGCCATCCCCACCAGCGGCCTCACGCTCGGCCGCAGGCCGCTCATCACCTACACCGGCAACCTCACGCTCGGCGAGGTCACCTTTCCCACGCTCCCGTCCGCCTTCCTCCCCGTGCTCGACACCTCGGTCGCCGGGGAGATCGCCGTGCTCCTGGTCGATAACACCGCCTATCAATCTTGGCAAACCACGAACTTCGGCAGCACCACCTCGCCCGCGAGCCAGCCCTCCGCGGATCCCGACAACGACGGCATGACCAATCTCGAGGAGTTCCAGGCCGGCACCAACCCGAACAGCGCGGCCTCCTCCATCCCCCTCGTCTGGCAGGGCGGCGGCTCGAACCTCTGGGACCAAGCCACCACCGCCAACTGGCTGGAAAGCACCACCGCCCGCGTCTTCCGCGACAACCGCCACGTCTCCATCACCGACAGCGGATCCAACTCGCCCTCGATCGCTCTAACAGGCAGCCTGCGGCCTGGCTCGCTGACCATCTCCAACACGAGCAAGGCCTTCACCCTCGCCGGCTCCGGCTCGCTCGATGGCACCACCGGCCTGGTCAAATCCGGCACCAACACGCTCACGCTCGCGACCTCTAACAATTACGCGGGCCCCACCACCATCAACGCCGGCGTCGTCAATCTTCAGGACAACACCGCCCTCGGATCGACCGCCGGAGCCACCACCGTCGCCACCAACGCCCGCCTCGAACTGCAGGGCAACATCACCGTCACCGGCGAAGCCCTCACGCTCTCCGGCCAGGGTGGCGGTTCCTTCTTCAACGGTGCGCTCAACTCGCGATCCGGCACCAACACCTGGACCGGCCCGCTCACGCTCGCCGTCACCGGCACCCGCATCGGCGCGCAGACCGGAGCCACCCTCGTCGTTTCCGGCCCCATCTCCAGCGCCCCTAGCAGCACCGGCCTGACAATCCGGCCGAACGACATGACTTCCACCGTCGTCCTCTCCGGCCCTAACAGCTACGCCGGAGACACCACCATCGTCGGCGGCGTTCTCAGGCTCGGAGCCGCCAACACGCTGCCCGCCACCACCTCGCTGCTGTTCGGTCTCTCGGGAGTCTCCGGCAGGCTCGATCTCGCCGGATTCAACCAGGAAATCGCCGGGCTCTCCGTCGTCAGCGGCACCGCCAACGAAATCACCAGTGCCACTCCCGCCACGCTGACCGTCAACGCCGCCGCCGATTCCACCTTCGCCGCCTCGATCACCGGCAGCGCCGCACTCAGCAAATCCGGCCCCGGCACGCTCTCTCTCACAGCCGCCTCGACCTACAACGGCCCCACCACCGTCAGCACCGGCAAACTCCTGCTCGATCTCTCCGTCCTCGCCACGCCGACCAACCTTCTCAACCCGGCCTCCCCGCTCACCCTCGCCGGCACGCTCGAAGTCAAAGGCAAGCCCGCCACCACCTCCACCCAGACCCTCGGCAATCCCACCATCCCGGCCGGCGCTTCCGCCACCATCGTCCTCTCTCCGAACAGCTCCACCGCCACCCATCTCACCCTTGGCGACACCTGGACTCTCGGCAGCGGCGCATCGCTCCTCATCGACCTTTCCGCCGGCAATGCCGCGCTGTTCTCCAACCCGCCGCTCAGCGGCTGGCTGCTCCCCGGCGTGAGCGTGAAAGACAGCTCCGGCCTCACCGGCCCCGCCACGGTCGTCGCCGGACAAGTCGTCCGCTACGTCCCTCCCGTTCTCACGGTTTCCAGCAATGATCCGAACACCGAGTTCTCATCCCTCAACTCCGCCTTCCCCGGCGGCATCCTCGCCTGGACCAATGGCGACCTCCTGACCAACCGCGCCGTCCACCGCCTCATCCTCGACACCACCGTCACCGGCGGCACCCTCGACATGGGCGCTGCATCCAACGTCCTCACCCTCAGCTCCGGCGAAATCCAATTCCTCGGAACCAACCCGCTCACGCTGACCGGTGGCCAGCTCGGCGCGACCGGCTCCGCGATCTCCATCAGCACCGCCGGCACCGCCACCCTCACTCTTTCCAGCCCCATCTCCGGCGGCGCGGGCGGCCTCGCCATCAGCGGCAGCGCCAGCGTCGTCCTCAATGCCGCCAACACCTTCACCGGCGGCCTCACCCTGAACGGTGGCAGCCTCAGGCAAGGCGTCGCCAACGCCCTCGGCTCCGCCAACGGCACGCTCACCCTCCACGCCGGCAGCCTCGACCTCAACGGCATCGCCACCGGCTTCGGCGCCCTAACAGGATCCGGCGGCACGCTGACCAGCGCCACACCCGCCACCCTCACGCTCGGCAACAACAACGCCACCGGCGGCAACTTCGCCGGCACGCTCAGCGGCCCCATCGCCCTCACCAAAACCGGCACCGGACTCCAAACCCTCTCCGGAAACAACCTCCACACCGGACTCACCACCGTCAGCGCCGGCACCCTCCGCGCCGGCGCGGACAACGCGATCGGCAACGGCGACCTCACGATCAGCGGCGGCACCCTCGATCTCCAAGGGTTCTCGGACAGCGTCGCCTCCTTTACTCTCGGTTCCGGAACCCTCACCGGCAGTGGTGTTCTAACAGCCAACTCGTTCTCGCTCACCTCCGGCACCCTCTCCGCCCGCCTCGGTGGAGCCACCGCCACGCTCGCCAAAACCGGCGGCACCTACACCAACACCGCCACCCTCTCCGGAGCCAACACCTACGGCGGAGCCACCACCCTCGGCACCAACTCCGGCTCGCTCATACTCGCCCACAACACCGCCCTCGGCAACACGCCGTCCATCGACGTGTCCGGAAACGGCACCGCCGTGGTCCTCGCCGACGGCATCACGATCACCGGCAAACCCATCACCGTCCGCGGCAACGGGACGAACAACGGCACCAACCTCGGCAGCTTC
>ERZ1022724.256-NODE-256-length-11665-cov-13.690439_pt1 | contig 11665 bp, 13 predicted proteins | sample MGYA00521091_ERZ1022724 | MGnify/ENA primary metagenome ERZ1022724 (study PRJEB33162, sample SAMN09537610) | freshwater metagenome | isolation source: freshwater | place: Canada:Alberta | collected 2017-07 | study: EMG produced TPA metagenomics assembly of the... | reverse complement strand
CGCCCGGCTCACACTTGGCGGGCAGGGAACTGGGGGAAATTACAAAAAAAACGACGGACCCTTGTCGGGTCCGCCGTTGGTGTGAAATCCTGACTGGCAGGAGCGGTGCTTATTGAAGCACTTTGAGCTTCTTGATGCCGAAGATGGCATCATCGCCCAGCTCTTCCTCGATGCGGAGGAGCTGGTTGTACTTTGCAATACGGTCCGAGCGGCTCATGGAACCGGTCTTGATCTGTCCGCAATTGGTGGCCACGGCAAGGTCGGCGATGGTGCTGTCTTCCGTCTCGCCCGAGCGGTGGCTGAGGACGGCGGTGTAGCTGTTTTCCTTGGCGAGCTCCACCGCGTCGAAGGTTTCCGTGAGGGAACCGATCTGGTTGACCTTGACGAGGATCGAGTTGGCGACCCCCATTTTGATGCCCTTGCTGAGGAAATCCACGTTGGTGACGAAGAGGTCGTCACCGACGAGCTGGGTCTTGGCTCCGAGCTTGTCGGTGAGGATTTTCCATCCATCCCAGTCGTTTTCGGCGCAGCCGTCTTCGATGGAGATGATGGGATAGCGCTTTTGGAGATCCGCGTAGAAGTCGACCAGTTCGGCGGCAGAGCGCACCGAGCCATCGCCTTTTTTGAAGACATATTTCCCGTCCTTGAAAAACTCGGAGGAAGCGACGTCGAGTGCGAAGGCGATGTCTTCACCGACCTTGTAACCCGCAGCCTCGATGGCCTGGCAGAGAACCTTCATCGCGTCTTCGACCCCATCGAGCTTGGGTGCGAAGCCACCTTCATCACCGACGGCGGTGGAGAGGCCGCGGTCGTGGAGGACTTTCTTGAGCGAGTGGAAAACTTCCGCCCCGTAGCGAAGGGACTCGCGGAAGGTGGGAGCGCCGACAGGCACGATCATGAATTCCTGGAAATCGATGGGAGCATCCGAGTGCGCACCGCCGTTGATGACGTTCATCATCGGGACAGGGAGCACCTTGGCATTCGGGCCACCGAGGTATTTGTAAAGCGGGAGGCCGAGTTGTGCTGCGGCTGCTTTTGCCACGGCGAGGGATACCCCGAGGATGGCGTTGGCTCCGAGTTCTTTCTTGGTGGAGGTGCCGTCGAGCGCGAGCATGGTTGCGTCGATGGATGCCTGCTCGGTGGCGCAATAGCCGAGGAGCGCGGGTGCGAGCTTGGAGTTGACGTTTTCAACGGCCTTCAGCACGCCTTTTCCAAGGTAGCGGGATTTGTCGCCATCGCGGAGTTCGACCGCTTCGTGCTCACCGGTGGAAGCGCCGGAGGGAACCGCAGCGCGGCCGATGGCACCGCCTTCGAGATGCACGTCAACTTCGACAGTAGGATTGCCTCGGGAATCGATCACTTCGCGACCGCAGATTTCAACAATGGTAGTGTAGTCCATATATATGCTATTATGTTAGTGTGGCAGGGTTTAAAAATCAGGGATTGAAAGGGACGATGGATTTGATGGTGAGGGTTTCGAGGACTTCCGTCACTTCGTCACGGATCTGGACGGTCTCACCCGGGGCGCGTCCGACGAGGGCCTTGCCGACCTCGGACAGGTAGGAAACCGTCTTGGTCTCCGGAATGGAGTCCCAAGCACCGAGGACGGTGATGGCGGATTCTTTACCGGACTCATCGACGAGAGTGACGATGGTGCCGATGTTGACCTTGCTGGCGTCCGAGCCCTTGAAGTCGGTTCCGCGGGCGTTGTTGATCTCCTTGTCGAGCGCGTTGCGGCGATGACCGAGGTATTTTTCCAGGTCCTTGGCCGACTTGTATTCGAAGTTTTCCCGGAGATCCCCGTAGGAGCGGGCGATTTTGACGTCCTGGAGATTTTGAGGAATCTTGTTGCGAATGATGTCGTCGAGTTCGGCTTTTTTCTTTTCCAGGCTTTCCCAGGAAACAAGGAGGACTTCATCGGGGCGCTTGGCATTGATGCCATTGACCAGCTCGACCGTCTCGGGCCGCGCTTTAATAATGCGGGCCATGAGGGATTTCTTCTCAAGGTCCCCGAAGACCGGGCAGTCGAGAAGGCGCCGTCCAAAGTTGCGGGTCTCGTTGATGTCCATGATCGCGACGAGATCGGTGAGCAAGGTCTTGTCATCGCCCAACAAGGACTGGAGCCGCGAGGTCTTCCGCGGGCCGTCTGACAAGTGGTCGTTCTCTAACAAATTCAGGACGGACGCACCAACGTCGGCGCTGAAGACCTCTTGGGCGGGCCCCTTGCGCTCGCGGCAGACCCAGATCAGGGCATCCGGTCCGAGGGCCCGGCGGGCGATGGCGGAGCGAAGGTGGGTCACCAGCGCCGGCATGGAATTTCTTTCAAGGAGGATTCTGGCGATCTCCGTGACGCCGCGTGCACCGACGCGGTCGAAGACCTGCACGATCTTGCTTACCCAACCATCGGCGAAGGCATCCGGGAACGCTTCATAGACCGCCCGTTGGCGGCCGGAGGGAAGAGTGCCGGCTTCTTCGGCGAGGCGGATCGGGTCGGCGGTGAGCAGGAGGTCCGAGAGTCGGACGGCACTGGGATCAAGTTCGAGAGCCTTCGAGGAGCCGATGACTTCATCGCGCGCGGCGACGAGTTGGAGAGCCTGTCCGAGTTGAACGCGAGCGGCCTTTTTGGCCCCTTCATCGATGTCACTGAGGAGTCGTTTGAGAGAGTCCGAATCGTTTTCGAAAGCGCCGATATCCGCTGCGATGGCCTCCAAAGCGCGGATCATGCCCTTGATATCACGGGCGGCTTCGAAGTCGGCCACGAGGGCTTGCGCCGGACTGCGATCCCCGACCCGGAGAACGATGGCTTCGGTGCGTTTCTGCGGAACCGAGGCAAGGCGGCTTTCGCGGAGGTTTTTTTTGGTAACATCCCACCATTTTTTGAAATTGGCTTCGGGGATGACCGCGCCCGAGAGTTCTTTCTCGAGGGCGTCGCCCGTCATGCTGCCACCGTGGCTTTCGAGGAGGTGGACGATGAGGGTGAGCGGATCGGATTGGACGAGGCCGCGGAGTTCTTCGATTTTTTCGATTTTCTTGGCCCGGAAATCATCGGGGCCGATCCACTCGGTTTTTTGGAATGCGAACTGCAGTTCCATCGTTTGTCCGGGGGATTTTTCAAAGTCGATGGTGACCTTTTTTCCGGGGAGATCCCAAGCGATCACCTTACCGGCGCCGAAGGATTTATGAATACAGAAACTTCCAGGAGCCAACTGGGAAAGACGCTCACCGACAGGATTTGGAATGCGACCGGCCTCGACCAGTTTCGCTACTTCAGGATGCATGGGCGCACGATGCAAAGCCAAGCTGGAAAACGCAAGGCATTCCCATGAAAAATCTCAGCCTTGGTTCGGCTCAGGGTTTCACGGCGGGTGGCGGGACCACGCGGGGCCGTGGTTGGCGTTCTGGCAGGAGTGCTCCGCTGAGCGCTTGGTCCAGAGTTCGGCACAGGATCTCGATTCTACGGCGCCATTCCTCGGGGATCTGCTGAAGGTTGCTTTCCTGGGCAAGTTCTCCGTCATAAATGAGTTCCGACTTGGGTCCCTCGATCCTTACCTTAAAGATGTCGCCATCGCGGCGCACACTCGCCTGGCAGCCGTCGGCGGAGAAGCTGGCGCTTTTATCGGCGATATTGACAATCCGCATGGGTCCACCGCAGGCCCCGGGGAGGATCGCGGATTCGACCATGGCGCCGGGGAAGGGTTCGGTGAGTTCGGGAGCGGAACCGAGTTTCAGCTTTACTTCGATTGGCTTGCCGCCGCGGAACCCAGAAATAAGCACCTCCTGGCCTGGTTCGGAAAGTCTGAGGAGCGTGGCGAGTTGGGCCTCGTTGACCAACATTTGATCCCCAATTTTCCAGAGCAGATCGAGTTCCATGAGTCCGGCCGCTTGGGCGGGTCCATCGGCATCCAGGGACTTTACGACAAAGCCGATGCCGGGCGGGAGTGATGGGACTTGCGCAGTGATGCCAGCATCTGGCTTGGCGACACGGATTCCCAGCCATGCGCGGGGTGGCTGCGGCGAGATTGATGCCTGCCTTGCCTGCAAGGCCGGTAAATCCTCGGCTTGCCCCGCGATCGTCAGGATCTGTGCAATCACCAGCCCGATCATGGAAAGATTTTTCATGTTAAAAGGAAGTGATCGGCATCAACAAAATCTCCTCCCGGGGTTCTGAGATTTTCACCACGATCCCGGATTCTTGATCGCGGACGCTGCGTTCTTCGACCGCATTGAGACGGAGCGCGCGCATGGCCGCGCCGTCCTGGGATTCTTGCCAGCCCTCGTCTGTGATGGATTCGACCCGATCCGAGCCACTGATCAGGACGAGGCCCGACGGAGGATGTGCGGGAGGATTGAGCGCCAGCCGCGGCTCCGGAGTCGCGGGGGTGAGCGGAAAAATGGCGACTATCCCACCGAGTGCGGCGGCGATGCCGCCACCGACGACCGAGCGGATCCACCAGTTCCCTGCCGGAGGTGCCGAGGGGAGTTCCACGATGGGGCCGGCAAGCTCCTCGATCATGGAAGCAATTTCCTGGTGGGCGCCCTGGCTCATGGCGGGCGGCATCAGTCGTGTGAGGATGGTTTCGACCGGGTCAGGCGCTTGCATGGCGTTCCTCCTTGATGCGGCGCAGCTCGTGCGCCAATTGTTCGAGGGCGTATCGGTAGCGGGATGCTGCCGTGTTCGGGGAAATGGCGAGGGTTTCGGAAATTTGCATAAATGTCAGCCCGCCCCAGAATTTCATGACGACGACTTCGCGAAGTTTCTGGCTGAGGTTTTGCACCGCGTCCCTGAGGACCAGAGCTTCCTCATCCTCCTCCATGACGGGGTCCAGCCAGACGTCTTGAAAATCGTTCAGATAAATCACGGATTCCTCCCGTTTGCGACGGCGGGACTCGCTGCGATGATGATTGAGACCGCAGAACCGGATGGTGGAAAAAACCAAAGGCAGGTCCGGCGGTGCATTCCCCTTATCCGCCTGATGGTGCCACATCCGGAGGATCGCCTCCTGGACGAGGTCTTCCGCATCCGCCCGGGACTGGCTCCAACCTCTTGCGAACAGCAGGAGGCGTGGACCATTTTCGGCCAGCCATTGTTTCCATGCGTTTGCGGGAGAATCCATCGTTCAGTGGAGAAAATGCCCCTCGCAGAGGGATTTGTCTGTGAAATTGAAATCAGTCGAGAAAACGAATCTTCCCTGGGATGGGAGAACGTCCCATCGCCATGGCTTCGTGCTGCTCATCGGTGCAGGAAGAATTGATTGGCGCGTCTGGAGCCTTGTCGCTGGCTTGGAGGTAGCCATTTGCGAGCATCCATTTTTCCACTTCCTCACCTGAGACATCGGGCAGCATGTGGCCGTCGATTTCCACGCAAGGTGAGAGCGACTGGCCGCTGCGCTGCTCCATTTCCCAGCGGAATGCGGGATTCTTGATGATGTCCTTTTCTTCGTAAGGAAGTTCGTATTTCCGCATGATCGCGCGGACGCCTTCGCTCCAGCCGCAGAATGTTTTAAGGTAGGCGGTAATTTTCGGGGATGTTTCGGTCATGTGAATGGTCTTAGGACGGGAAGAGAATACAGCAGTCTGGAAAAACCGCAAGCCCGACGGTCGGGATGGAGAGGCCCCCGAAGATTGAGCGTCATTTGGATCTCACGGCATTCGGACAGTCCCTGCCCATTTCGAAATCCGTCAGATTTGACAGCGTGGTCTGGGCGATGTTCGCCAGGGCCTCATGGGTGAAAAAGGCCTGATGGCCGGTGACCAATACATTGGGGAATGTGGTGAGACGCATGAATACGTCGTCTTGAATGATACTTACCGAAAGATCCTCAAAAAACAGCTCGGACTCTTCTTCATACACATCGAGAGCCAGGCCACCGATGCGCCCGCTTTTGATGCCGGCGATGGCGGCCTCCGCATCAATAAGCGCACCGCGGCTGGTGTTGACGATATAGACTCCATCCCGCATCAGCGCGATCGTTTTTTCATCGATGAGATGATGCGTCTGAGGCAACAAGGGACAGTGCAGGCTGAGCGCATGGGATCGGGCCAACAATTCGTCAAGCGGCACATAGCGCACGCCGATTTTTTCGCAATCGGGGTTGGGACGAACATCGTACGCAAGCACCTCACAGCCGAACCCGGTGATGATACGGGCGAAGATCGAGCCGATGATTCCGGTTCCGATCACGCCGACGGTTTTACCGCTCACGTCATGCCCCATCAGACCATCGAGCGAGAAATTTCCGTCGCGCACCCGGTTGTAAGCCTTGTGGATATGACGGTTCAGGCAAAGCAGCAGCGCCACGGCGTGTTCAGCCACCGCGAATGGCGAATAGGCGGGCACGCGAGCGACTTTCAAACCAAGGGCCGTCGCGGCGACCAGATCCAGATTATTGAATCCCGCGCAACGCAGCACGATGAAGCGGACGCCGTGCCCCGCGAGTTTTTTCAGAGTCTCCGCATCAAGGACATCGTTCACGAAGGCGCATACCGCGAGCGAGCCTTCCGCCAAGGCAGCTGTGCTTGGTTTCAAGCGATTCTCGATGAACACCAGTTCGTGGGCAGAGCCTGTGTTCCAAGCATTCAGAAACTGCTCATCGTAAGGTTTGCTGCTGAAGATCGTGACTTTCATGGCATCGGCAGAAGACAGCATGCACCCTTGAAGAACAAGGATAAGATTCGCGTGCATCACGTCTCAAGCGAGCGCCAGAATCGCTTGGGCGACTTGATCCTCCCTGCCTGCTTCCGTGCGGATGAAAATCTCCTGGAGGCCCTTTGCGGATTGAGTCACCGCCTTGAGGCCGCCGCTGATCTTGCGCTGGACCTTCACCCCTCCGGTGGGAATCCCCTGCCCCAGCGATTTTCCGCCGTAGGAGCGGCCGATGATCACAGCCACGACGCCATCGAGCGCCTCAATCTTGCGCATGATGGCGTGGCACTCCTTGGAAGAACTTTGATGGCGTCCGCGTGAAGGCATCGAGACGCGGGAGCCTGGCAGCGCGGAGCTTGGAATTCGAGAAATTTTCACGACCGGTTCAAATCCGAACGCCGAAGCAGAATTGGACAGTCCTTCAAAAAGCTGCTAAAGACCGCCCATGAATCTGCCGCGCCGGACACTTTGCCTGTTTCTCTTCTGCACAAGCGTGCTAACAGGAGCGGAAATTGAGAGCATTTCCGGCCCTAAAGCAGACTTGGTGCCCGGGGTGGCGCTGAGCCAGGGAATCACGGAGATCACCGGCGTCGCCATTTCCCCATTGCTGGGAGTGAGTTCGGTGGGGGCTTGGCGCTACTGGAAAACCGAGGAAGCAGCCCGCGACTCGCTGCCATGGTACGCGCAGCCATGGGCATGGGGCACGGGCTTGGGTCTCCTTGCTCTTTGTTTCCTCAAGGACTCGTTAGGCACCGCCGTTCCCGGAATCCTGAAGAAGCCATTCGATATGGTGGAGCTTTTCGAAAACAAGGCCAGCGCTCTCGTCGCCAGCGGCGCCTTCGTGCCGCTCATCGCCCAGGAAATGGTCACCCACCTGCAAACCGAGCGGGCCATTGCCGTGCCCAGCGGATCCATCATGGGCATGAGCGTCGCGATGGTCGATGCCAGCTGGGTGATGATACCCGCCGCCGTGGTCGCGTTCCTGCTGGTGTTTGTTTGCAGTCACGCGATCAATGTGATGATCATCCTGTCGCCATTTTCGACCTTGGATGCATTGCTGAAACTGGTGCGGACAGGCGTGCTCGTCGCGGTGGGGGTGATCTACCTCATCGCGCCCTGGCTGGCGGCGGTGGTTTGCGTGGGGATCATCGTGGTGGCGGCTTGGTTGGCACCCGCAGCCATGCGACTGGCGATTTTCGGGGCGCGTTACGCGGGTGACATTTTATTTCCCGGCCAAGGACGGGCCCGGGCAACTCCGGCGCAGCCACACGCATTCACCATGGGGCGGGTGGCCGGCTTGCCACCCCGGACCGGCGGCCGCCTGGAGTTGCGCGACGATGGCTCGGCGGTGTTCCGTTACCGCAGGTGGTGTGTGCTAGACGAATGCGTCATCCCCTTGCCCGAGGGCTCAAGGCATGTGGAAAAGGGGCTTTTTTCGCCGTCGCTGGTGTACCGTGCGGGCGAGTCGGACGAGGCGAAGATGCTGGTTTTTCTTCCGCGGTATCGCGGCCATGAAGAGAAGCTGGCGGCCCATCTCAAGCTTCAAGGCGTGCGCGAACACTCATTGGTGCGTGGATTCGCCGCCGTGAAAAGCTGGATCAGAGGGATGTTCCGCAGCGAGAACATTTCTCAAGCTTGAACCGGCAGACTAGGGTTGATTCAGCGCGGCGATGATCAAAATGACCACTACAGCCGCGACGACGGCGAGGGTGATTTTCACCCAACTCAGCGGATGTTCGCCAGCCATCTTCCCGGTGTATCCATTGACCACGACTTGGAAGGATTTCGAGCCATAGGTATAAGTCGCCAACCAGACAGGCACCAGAACATGCTTGAAGGTGCGTCCCTGATAGACCGAGTCCACCTGCAAATTCCGCTGGGTGTCGCCCGGCACATCGCGTGAACAAAGCGCCCGGATGGTCGTATCCATCTGCTCCTTGCTGATTCGGGAAGCTTGCCGAAGATCCACCTGATAGCGCTCCACGGTCCAGCCACGAACGTAGGCAGGCTCGTATGGCTTGAGGTCCTTGATGGTGGGGAAAGGTTCCACCTCCCGCAGCAGCGCCGTGTGCACACCGACCGTCCCGGGAACTGCGTCATCATCAAAAAAGTGGGTCAGGCGACCGGAACTATTTTCCCAACGGATACGGCGGACTTGGCGGCTCGCCGTCCTGCCGTTAGAATCCCGATAGGTCTCAGTCTCGTAATAGTAATATCCGGATTCAGCCGACCACGCGGCATCCACATGCGCGTCGAAGGTCCAGTAGGGAAGATAGATCCCGTGCAGGGTGTCGGTAAGCGCGGCGCGCTTCAACTTCGAGGGTGCCCACCACCGACTGCCATACCAGGTGCGGAGTTGGTCGCGGACCGCAGTCGCGGGGACGACTGCGGGGAGCAGGCTTTCCGGGGTGATCGCGTCCTTGAGATCATCGATCGGGACGATGGAGGGAGACGCACAGAAATCACAGCGCTGTGCCGCCCGATCGGGATCGAAAATGCTGATGGCCTGGCAACTCTCGCACTTGACGGATTTCTTCTCCGTCTTGAAGCCTCTCGCGTCGGAACCGAGGGTGGCGAGCGCCTGCTCAAGATCGCGCTCGACGATGGCGCCCCCCAAGGAAATTTCACCGTTTTTCCAAGGTAAAATCGTCCCGCAGTAGGGGCAGGCCAAGGCCTGCTTGGTCGCATTCCACTCCGCATCCCCGCCACATTCCGGGCAGGGATGTTTTCGCAGCGCGCTGACTTCGGCCATGGCAGTCGATTACTCAGCAAGGAAGGCGTCGAGGGCCGTGCGGGTGATCCGGTATGCCGTGCCGATCTTCTTGCCCTTCAAGTCGCCCGCATCGATGGATGCGATGACATCAGCCTCGGTGACTCCGAGGATATCCGCCGCTTGTGCCGGGCTGAGAAGTTCAGGAGTGCTTGTGGAGCCAGCGGTCCCTGGAACAGGTGGCGGTTGGGGCTGCATGGACTTCATCATTTCCTGAGCCATCCCGAAGCCCATGGCCATCTGGCCTGCGGCGGCGGCAGGTGAGCCACCGTCTCCGCCACCTTTGGTCATGGCCTCCGCCATTTGGAATTTCACATAGTCATTGAGGTTGCCGATGGCCCCCATGCTCGTGCGCTTGTCGATGGCCGCTTCCACTTCAGGCGGCACCGAGACGTTTTCGACGAGGAAGCTGGTGATCTCGATGCCATACTTACTGGTCACCTGCGGATTGATCAGCGGCAGCAATGCATCGCCAAGTTCCGAGTAGCGGCTGGCGACATCGAGAGCGGGCACACCCGAGGATGCCAAGGCATCGCTGAAAACACTGACGATCCGCGAGCGCATGGTATCCGCGAATTCATCGAGGCGGAAATGTTGATCCGTGCCCGCGACGTCCTTGAGAAACACCGGAGCGTTGACGATTTTAAAATCAAAGGTGCCGAAAGCTCTCAACCGGACCACTCCGAAGTCAGCATCCCGCATCATCACCGGATTGGCAGTGCCCCATTTGTTGCCGGTGAACAGCCTGGTGGTGATGTAGTAAACATCTGCCTTGAAAGGAGATTCGAACCCGTATTTCCAGCCCTTGAGCTTGTTGAGGATCGGGATGTTATCCGTGACCAACGAATGCTTGCCCGGGCCGAAGCAGTCGCCAAACTGCCCGAGATAGACGAACTGGGCCAATTGACTTTCCCGCACCATGAGCTGCGCGCCGTTCTTGATCGTCTTGTCCTCGTCCGGAAAACGCCAGGCGAGGGTGTCTCGCGAGTCGTCGTTGAATTCGATGATTTCTAGCAGTTCGCCTTTGATGAATCCCAGAATATCCATGATGTTAGGTTAAATAAATGACGACCATGGACTATCGCATTCAGCGGGAGCTTGGAAGAGAAATCATCCACGATTTACTCCAGCCCGCGCGCATTGACTTCCTCCTCATCCCAGCCGAGGTAATGGCCGAGTTCGTGGAGGAAGGTGGTGCCGACCTCGTCACGATAGTCATGCTCCTCCTCGCCGACCCATTCCCACAAGTTGCACAGAAAGAGACGGATTCTGGGGAGTTCTTCGGGTCCGTCGTCATCAAGTGCGCATGGTCCCTCGAAAAGGCCCAGCTCATCCCCCTCCAGCTCGTGATCGAAGGCGCCGTGGCCCGGTTTTTCCTCAAAGGAAATAGCAACCTTTTTGGATGCTTCCTGGATATCGGCAGGCAGCACCTTCACCAGCGATTTCAATTCCTCGTCCGCCCAAGTGCTCAGTGTTTCGAAGTCCATGGACATGAGTAGCCGCTTGGTCCGACTGACACAAGCCTCGAAGCTGGCGGGCGCGCAGCCTCCTCACGAAAAAGCGCCCGAACCCGGGACCGGGAACGGACGCTTGTGAAATTTCAGATGAAGGGAACGGTCGCGGGATCAATCCCAACCACCGCCACCGCCGCCGCCTTTGTAGCCGCCGCCACCTTTGTAGCCGCCGCCACCGCCACGGCGATCACCGCCGCCACCGTCGCCGCCACCGCCACGGCGATCACCGCCGCCGCCGTAGCCGCCGCCACCGCCGCCGTAACCACCACCACCACCGCCGCGGCGCTCACCGCCGTAGCCGCCGCCGCCACTTGGACGACCGCCGCCGGGCTTAAATTCCTTGGGTTCAGAGGCGTTCACGCGAAGTTCACGGCCTTGATAGTCGAAGCCATTGAGTGCCTCGATCGAAGCGTTCAGTTGGCTCTGGTCGCCGAGTGTCACGAAGGCGAATCCCTTGGATCGGCCAGTTTCACGGTCGGTGATGATTTTGACCCGTTCAACAGGTCCATAAGCGGCGAAGAGGCCAGTAACGTCTTCTTCAGTAGCGGTGTAGGGCAGGTTGCCCACGTAGATGTCCATTTTTGTCGATTCTTAAAGCACGCCATCACATTCAACACCTCCTGAGACCATGGCGAAAAGACCAGACGAAGTGCGTCCAACTGCATATTTGCAGAATGGACGTAGTGTGTTTACCTCCAATCACTGGGGTTGGCAAGAAATCATTTTTGGCCAGTTTCC
>ERZ1022724.255-NODE-255-length-11697-cov-4.752362_pt1 | contig 11697 bp, 11 predicted proteins | sample MGYA00521091_ERZ1022724 | MGnify/ENA primary metagenome ERZ1022724 (study PRJEB33162, sample SAMN09537610) | freshwater metagenome | isolation source: freshwater | place: Canada:Alberta | collected 2017-07 | study: EMG produced TPA metagenomics assembly of the... | reverse complement strand
GAATAGCCGGTGATTTTGAGTGCTCAATCGGCGAACCCAAGACCGCATAGCGGGACGTCAATTCCAGCCTGGGTTCGCTCTAAGCCAAGCCCTATAAAGTTCAGCGGCTTTCTCGTGCTCGGCAAGTGTCTCTGAGAACACAGTCTCACCGGTCTTTAGGTTGATAGACACAAAGAACAGCCAATCCCCGTCAGCTGGCCTGAGCGCTGCCTCGATGGCAAGAGATCCTGGATTGCCAACCGGGCCAACCGGAACGCCCGGATAGATGTAGGTGTTGAAGGGGTTGCTTGCATCACGCACCCCGTCGGTGAAGTTTGACTGCTCCCCTGCATAGCGGTATTTCACCGTGGGGTCCGATTGCAGGGCCATCCCTAGGTCGAGACGGTTGGCAAATACCCTGGAAATCTTGAAGAAGTCGTCGGCAATCTTTCCCTCCGCCTGAATCAAGGCGGCAATGCTCAGTAGATCGTGAGCATCGATCAGTTCGATGTTGTGGCTGGCCAACTCGGCCTCCATGCGATCGACCATTGTGGCGATAACGCCTTCGGCTCTGACCCCTGGATCGAAAGTGTAAGTAGCTGGGAAAAGGTAGCCCTCGAGCGTAGGTGCCTTATCTGAGACCCGACTCATTTGAGATTCCAAAGCGGCATCAATATCTGCCTCAGTCAGGCCGATGTCCGCAATCAGTAGCTCTTTGATCTGTTGAATCCGCATGCCCTCTGGAATGGTCACCTGCAGAACCACGCGGTTCTTGCCCTCAATCAGCAGTCGCAGGGCTGTCGCGCCTGGAATCTGCGTTGGGAACTCATAGGTTCCGGGGTAGATAGTGAAATCTGCTCGCAGCATGTCTCGATAAATCGCGTCAAAACTCTTGATGACATCTGCCTCAACAAGTTTCCTGGCAACCGCAGCACCATCATCGCCGGCTGCGATAACTATCGTCGTGGCGGGACCACCCTCACCCTCGTAGTCCTCTACCTGAAACTGGGCGATAAACCATTTGATCTGGTCATAGGCAAGGAAGGTGCCACCCGCAATTAGTCCAAGCAAGACAGCACTGGCAATCGCCCCAATGACCCAGCCTCTTGGCTTTCTTGGGCTCGTGGAATCAGACATCAAATTCCTCCAGTGACTTTCCAGCGAGCTGCCCCTCGCGCTCTGACTGCAAAGCAAACTCCAAGATCAAGGCGGCTGCTTGAGCATCAATCATGCCCTTGGAGGCCTTTGTGTTTTTGCCTGCCTGGTGCAAGCGAGCTTGCGCAGATTTGGTGGTGAGGCGCTCATCGATGAAGTGAATCGGTAGTGAGCTCAACTCTCTGAGCCGTTTGGCAAAGTCGATTGCCATCAGTGAACTTGCGGTCATAGAGCCCGATAGAGAGATCGGAAGGCCTACGTAAATGGCAGAGACGCCCTTGGCTACTGCAATCGCAATGGTTTCTTCGTGAGCGGTTTTGGAGTTTTGAATTGCTTCAAGTGGCAATGCCAGGCTGCCTTCAGAAACTGCGACGCCAATTCGCGCCATTCCAGCATCTAGGGCTAGCCGCCTCACTTGATAAGACCCACCGCAGCCGAGATTGCCTCATCAAGCTTCGAAACTTCGGTCCCACCACCCTGAGCAAGGTCCGGCTTTCCGCCACCGCCTCCACCCAGCACAGCACTGGCAACTCGGGCCAAATCTCCAGCCTTGATTCCGCTCTCAATGGCCGCCTGTCCACAGGCCACCATCAGGGTCACGCGTCCATCAGAGACGCTACCGAGCACGACAACAGAATTGGAACCAAGCTCTTCACGGGCCTTTATGGCCACCTGGCGCAGCTGTTCCCCGCCAATTCCATCCATCTCAATTGCCAAAACACGCTTTCCTGCGATGTCCTGGGCCTTGCTTGGCAACAAAACAAGCAATCGACCAAGGGCTTGAGCCGCCTCAAGTTCGGCGATCTTCTTTTGAGCCAGGCGAAGTTCTTCAATTGAGCCAAGAACGCGTTGCTCTAGTTCGGCGGCAGGAGCCTTGAGTTCTGCAGAGAGTCGCTTGATCAAATCACGCTCGGCAATCAAAGCGCTCAGCGCATCCATGCCCACCATAGCTTCGATTCTTCTGGCTCCAGAGCCCACAGAAGACTCGCCAATTACTGAGACCAGACCAATTTGGGAAGAACGTGAAACGTGAGTTCCACCGCAGAGTTCGCGAGACCAAGGTCCGCCCACCTGAACTACTCGCACCTTCTCGTCGTAGGTCTCTCCAAACAGGGCAATCGCACCCCACTCCTTGGCCTCTGGAAGGGTCATAAAGGAAGCGGATACCGCTAGATCTGCCCTAATGGCTAGGTTCGAAACTTCTTCGATTTCACTCTTGGTGGCATCGCTGAGTGATTCGCCCCAGGCAAAGTCCAAGCGCATGTATCCAGGCTTGTTGAATGATCCCGACTGCAGTGCCTCTGGGCCCAGGACTTGCCTGAGTGCGGCGTGAACAACGTGGGTGGCCGAGTGCGCTTGAGCTGCGCCTAGGCGCCACTGAGGGTCAACCAGGGTCTGTGCGCTAGAGCCGACCTTTACTTCACCGCTTAGAACTCTGACCTTGTGCGAGAAGAGTCCCTTGACCGGCTTCTGAACATCGATTACCTCGAGCTCGAATCCATCACCTCGAATTAGACCTGAGTCAGCCGCCTGGCCACCAGACTCTGCGTAGAGCGAAGTGCGGTCAATAAACAGCTCTCCGATCTCACCTTCGGCTAGCGATTCTTCAACCTCTCCACCGCGAATTAGTCCAAGGACCTTACCTTCGGCCTCAAGAGATTCGTAGCCCAAGAACTGGGTCTCACCCTTGGAGCGGAATTCGCTGTAAACCTGAAGACCAGCTCCGCCGACCTTCTTGCTCTTGGCGTCTTCCTTGGCGCGGGTCTTTTGCTCAAGCATTAGCTCGGTAAAGCCATCGCGATCAACGCTCAGGCCGTTCTCTTCGGCAATCTCAACAGTTAGGTCGATTGGGAAGCCGTAGGTGTCGTGCAGCAAAAAGGCGACCTCGCCGGTCAAAGTCCCAGAAGCCTCAGCAATTGCCTGCTCCAAAACCACTGTTCCAGAATCCAAAGTCCTGCGGAATCCCGCTTCCTCAGCAAGGGCTGAGCGCAGCACACGGGCAAAGTTTTCCTCTAGGTCAGGGTATGCCTCGACCATTGCATTCTTGCTCGCGGTGAATAGTCGCTCGAAACTTGGCTCTGAAACACCGATCAGACGGAGTGCTCGAATCGAGCGGCGCAGGAGGCGGCGGAGAATGTATCCGCGACCCTCGTTCGATGGGCTCACGCCATCGCTCATCAGCATCAAGGCCGAACGAATGTGGTCTGCTACCACTCGCATACGGATGTCGTCGGCCTCGTTTGCGCCATACTTCTTGCCACTTAGCTCGGCAGCGATGTCAATTAGTGGGCGAATCTGATCGATCTCGTAGATGTTCTCAACACCCTGAAGCAAGAACGCAACTCGTTCCAGTCCCATTCCGGTGTCGATGTTCTTCTTTGGAAGGTCCCCGAGAATGTCGAAGTAGTCCTTGGTTCCGCCGTCAGCTCTCTCGTATTGCATGAATACGAGGTTCCAAATCTCGATGTAGCGATCTTCGTCCGCTACAGGGCCACCCTCAGCGCCGTACTCAGGTCCACGGTCGTAGTAAATCTCTGAACAAGGACCAGCGGGACCACGCTGCCCAGTCGACCAGTAGTTGTCGCGCATCCCGCGCTTCTGTATGCGCTCGCGTGGAATTGAAGTTTGCTCTAGCCAATAGCCGATGGCTTCGTCGTCATCCTGGTAAACGGTTGCCCAGAGACGCTCTGGATCAAATCCGAGTCCGCCATCTTCAACCTTGTTGGTCAGTAGCTCCCAGGCAAAGGCGATGGCTTCTTTTTTGAAGTAGTCGCCGAATGAGAAGTTTCCATTCATCTGGAAGAAGGTGCCGTGACGGGTTGTCTTTCCAACCTCATCAATGTCCAAGGTGCGAACGCACTTCTGCACACTTGTGGCCCTTGCATAGGGCGCGGGGAGAACACCAGTCATGTATGGGATGAAGGGCACCATGCCAGCAACCACAAACATCAGGGTTGGGTCTTGGGAAATTAGCGGAGCGCTTGGGACAACGGTGTGGCCCTTCTTTTCGAAGAAGTCAAGCCACCGCCGCTTTATCTCGGCAGTCTTCATTGTTACTTGGCGGTCTTGCGCTTGGCCGGGGTCTTTGGCTTCGCGAGCTCTGCTTCGCGCTCCTGGTAGCCCTCGGCAACTGCGTTGCCGAACTCCTTGGCCGCTTCGATGGCATCGTCTAGCGCAGCCTGAGCCTTCGGGTTGTCACGCAACTGAATGACAGCAACCGCACCAATAGCGATTCCTGCGACGAACCAACCGAGTTTGCTCATGGTCTACCTCCGCTTTCCAAAGGCTTTGAATACGCCCTGGGTTACGCCAAACAGTTTAGTTAGCGGGCCTCCGATGGAAGCTGTGAAAACAGCCACCAGTGAATTGATGTTCTCTGTGACCTGCTCAACATCCTCAGTGATCGCATCGATCCGCTTGAGCTGTTTGTTGGCTTCGGTCAGAGTGACCCGAGCTTCGCTGAGTAGCGGCTCGAGTTCTTGATTGAAGGTCTTCACAGTGTTTGCTGTCTCATCCACAAGCCTTGCGACCTTGATGAGCACTAATCCTGCAAACAAAACGAGCAGGACGAAACTGCTGGCAAAGATGATGCCGGCAATTTCGCCACCGCTCATAAGTTGTTACCTAGCTGCGTAGTACTCGACCACAAGCTGTACTTCACAGGTCACTGGGACCTCGGCACGCTTTGGGCGACGAACTAGGGTTGCCTGGAGCTTGTCCAGGGAGACACTTAGGTACTCAGGTGTAGTTGCCTGGACGTCTGAGTGACCTCCGGCTGCTGCAACCTGGAATGGCTCAGTCTTCTCGCTCTTGTCGTGGACGTGGATCATCTGTCCTGGCTTGACGCGGAAAGATGGGCGGTCAACACGCTGTCCATCAACAAGGATGTGACGGTGAACAACCATCTGACGTGCCTGAGCCATGGTGCGAGCGAAGCCTGAGCGAAGCACTAGCGCGTCAAGACGCATCTCTAGTAGCTCAACTAGGTTCTCACCAGTTAGACCCTCAGTGCGCTTGGCCTCCTGGAAGGTCTTGCGTAGCTGAGCCTCACGAATTCCATACTGTGCGCGCAGACGCTGCTTCTCGCGAAGACGTACTGCGTAGTCAGAGTCTGACTTGCGCTTGGTGCGGCCGTGCTGTCCCGGTGCATAGGGACGCTTTTCCATGTACTTTGCAGCCTTAGGGGTTAGCGCGATGCCGAGGGCACGCGAAAGCCTAGTTTTGCTGCGGGTTCTAGTTGTCTTTGACAAAAAGTTACCTTTCAACTCTTTCTTGGGATTATGTCCGTCTTCCCAGCCGCTGGATCAGGACAACTTTGAAATCCTAGCAGTGGGGCCTTGCGCTGTCACTACCTGCCAAGGATTTCGTCAATCACTTTTAGTCGCTCCGCCAGAGTTTTTTCGAATCCATGGTTACTTGGTTGGTAGTAGCGCTGCTTCAACTGGGCATAACTCTGGGAGATGACACCCTTTGGGTCGTCATGCGGATACTGGTAACCAACTGCTCCGGTTGACCTGAGGTGCGGTGGAACCTCGGTGATGCTCTGACTCTCGACGTCCTCCAAGGCCTGGTTTATTGCGCTGTAGGCGCGATTGGACTTAGGAGCAAGCGCCAAATAAATAGTGACCTCGGCAAGCGGGATGCGACCCTCTGGCATGCCAATTAGCTCAACCGTTTGTGCTGCAGCAACGGCAAGCTGAAGTGCGCCAGGGTCTGCCAAGCCAATATCCTCGCTAGCCAAAATCATTAGACGTCGAGCAATAAATCGCGGGTCTTCTCCCCCAGCAATCATGCGAGCGAGGTAATGGATTGCGGCATCTGGGTCGGAACCACGAACAGACTTAATGAACGCGCTTATGGTGTCGTAATGCAGGTCGCCAGCCGCGTCATAGGCAATCTGGTTGGCGCTAGCAGACCTGGCAATTTCAAGGTTTACCTGCGCTGAGGATGCTGAAGCAGCAGCCTCCATCAGCGTCAGCGCCCTCCTAGCATCGCCAGAGCTAATCTCGGCGATGTATTCAAGGGCGTCAGTATCGAAAGCCCTCCCCGAAAGGCCGGCGTCGGAGACTCTTGCCCGCTCCATGACTGTCAGTAGCTCTGTCTTTGTAAGTGGGTCGAGCTTGAAAACCAATGACCTAGAAATCAGCGGTCGGATCACGCTGAAGGAAGGATTTTCAGTCGTGGCAGCAATCAGGGTGATGATGCCTGACTCCACTGCCCCCAAAAGACTGTCCTGCTGAGACTTGGAAAATCGGTGAATCTCGTCCAGAAACAGGATGGTTGGTCTGTCGTAGATCTCCACATCTCGTTTAGCGGCGTCGATGACTTCGCGCACTTGAGAAACAGAGGTAGAAATCGCGCTTAGCTCAATGAAGTTCGCGTTCTTGGCCTCACTGAGCAACCGGGCGATAGTGGTTTTGCCACTGCCAGGAGGTCCCCACAGTAAGACTGAGCTCCAAGCACCAGTGCGCTCCGCCTCAATGAGCCTTGCTATTGGGGAACCTTTTGCCAAAAGCTTGCCGTGACCGACGACTTCCCCGATAGATTTAGGGCGCATTCTTACAGCTAGCGGTTTGTCCACACGCTGATTGTAGGCAACACCTAGAATTGCCACTTGCTACTTACTCCGAGGTTTTGATGAAAAACAACGAAAAACTTGCCAACTACCAGGCCAAGCAGGACCTAATTGCTCAGCGAAAGCTGAGGGGTCCAAAGGACAACAAGCTCGCACTCTTGGTTGCGGGAGCCGCACTTGTGCTGGCATTTGTGGGTCAAACCATTTACTTCAATTTCGGGCCTGGTGTTACCAGTGCAACCGAAGAGCCAGCAGAATCTGCTTCTGAGTCACCTGCCGTGGATGAGCCAGCCGAGAACGCAGCCAATGTTCCATCTCCTGAGCTGGCTGAGAACAGGGCCTGGACTGGGCAGATGAACCTTGCCGGGACTGACATCGGTTTTGAGCTTGATGGTGCTGCAGCTCCTCAGGCGGTAGCGAACTTCGTAAGCCTTGCAAAGGCTGGATATTTTGAAAATGTGAGCTGTCACCGACTCACCACTGCTGGGATCTTTGTTCTCCAGTGTGGTGACCCACAGGGTGATGGCACAGGCGGCCCCGGATACAGCTGGGGTCCTATCGAAAATGCACCTGCTAACGACCTCTACGAGGAGGGCGTTATCGCCATGGCACGTCGCGGTGGCGACGGAGCGTCAATGGGCTCCCAGTTCTTTATCGTTTACCAGGACTCGACCATTCCGTCTGACTCAGCTGGTGGCTACACCATCCTGGGTCGCCTGACTTCAGGTCTGGATGCGGTCAAGGGAATTGCAGCTAAGGGAACAGCAGATGGCTCCGGCGACGGAGCACCTGTTGAGCCGGTTGTGATGTCTGGTATTTCGGTAGAGTAAAAGCTCAATTCAAGGAGAAACATTGACTAGCAACGAGTTTGGTCGCGTCGACCAGGACAACAACGTTTTCGTAATCGAAGCCGGTGTTGAAAGACAGGTCGGTCAGTACCCAGGTGTTTCTCCCGAGGAAGCGTTGGCCTACTTCACCCGCAAGTACGAAGATCTTGAAGCGCAGGTGCGCATTCTTGAGCAGCGAATTGCTTCCGGTGTAACTGACTCAAAGAGCCTAAAGACCACCCATGACCACCTCACAGCTGAGCTTGTAGAGCCGAAAGCCGTTGGAAACCTCGCTTCTCTGCGCAGCCGACTTGGCAATGTTGCCCCAGCAATTTCAGAGGCCGCCGAGAAGATCAAGGCTGAGCGCGACGCCCAGAGCGGTGAAGCACTTGCAAAGAAGGAAGAGATTGCGGCCAAGGCCGAGGCAATCGTTTCAAACCTTCAGGCCATCAACTGGAAGAAGTCTGCTAGCGAGATGAATGACCTATTCACCGCCTGGCAGGAGCTTCAGAAGACCGGACCAAAGATTCCTAAGGCCCAGACTGACCCAATCTGGAAGCGCTTTTCTCAGGCTCGCGCGAAGTTCGAAGCAGGTCGTCGTGCCTACTTTGCAACACTTGACTCCAAGTTCAAAGAGGCAAAGAGCGCAAAGAGCAAGCTTGCCGAGCAGGCAGAGGCTCTTGTCTCAAAGGGTGGAGATTCTGCTGCCGAATATCGCAAGTTGCAGGATGCCTGGAAGGCAGCTCCAAAAGCCGGCAAGGTCGAAGACGCGCTGTGGGCTAGGTTCCGTGCCGCTGGTGACGCGATTTTCGCGGACAAGAAGGCCAAGGATTCAGAGCTAGCTGTTTCTCAGAAGGAAAACCTGGAAGCCAAGTTGGCACTCTTGGTTGAGGCTGAGAAGATCGAAATGGCTGATCTTGCCAAGGCAAAGTCAAAGCTTTCCGAGATTCAGGCTCGCTGGGTAAAGGTTGGGCACGTCCCACGCGACCAGGTTCGCGCAGTTGAGGACCGACTTCGTAAAGTTGAGAAGAAAATTTCTGAGGCAGAGGCTGATGCTTGGCGCCGTTCAGACCCAGCCGCTAAGGCTCGCTCAAACTCACTTGTCACCCAGCTTGAGGCTGCAATTGCAGATCTTGAAGAAGAGCTGAAAGCTGCACCAGCAGCCAAGAAGAAGGATGTGCAGTCCCAGATCGATGCCCGCAAGGCATGGCTAGAGGCTGCTCAAAAGGCTGTTGACTAAGCCTTAGTTGCTCTTTACTCGATAGACATCGTAGACGGCTTCAATACGCCTCACCTGGTTCAACAGGTGGTCCAGGTGTGATGGGTCTGCCATCTCAAATACGTATCTGCTAAGTGCAACCCTGTCGCGTCCAGTTGAAACCGTAGCGCTCAAGATGTTCACGTGGTTTTCAGTTAGCACTCGGGTAATGTCAGATAGAAGCCCAGATCGATCCAGAGCTTCAACCTGAATCTGAACCATAAAGACACCCCTGGCACTCTCGGCCCAAGCGACCTCTACAACTCTCGCTTGATTCAGGCTGGCGACGTTAGTGCAGTCAACTCGATGAACCGATACACCTTCGCCACGTGTAATAAATCCGGTTATCTGGTCCCCTGGAACCGGCGTGCAGCAGCGCGCCATCTTGGTCAGAACATCTGGTGAACCCTTAACCAAGATTCCTTGGTTAGCGCTCCTAGGACCACGTAAAGATTTTGGAAGCTGGACTGGAATCTCTTCAGTGTCTGGATCATTGCTCAAGCCAAGGTGAACCTTGATCTTCTCAATCACCGACTGGGTTGAGAACTGTCCTTGGCCAATCGCGGTGAACAATGCGTTTGCATCGCCGACCCTTAGGTCCTCGCCAATCTTGGCTAGGGCGTCAGAATTGAGAATTGACTGAACCGGTAGCCCCTGCTTGCGAAGTGCTTTGGTAAGAGCTTCCTTGCCGTCTTCAGTGGCAAGTTCTCGCCTCTCCATCGTGAAGTAATGCTTAATCTTCGCTCTCGCTCTAGGTGAAGCTACAAAGCTCAGCCAATCCTTGGAAGGGCCTGCAGATTCTGACTTGGAGGTGAGAACCTCCACAACATCTCCAGCCTGAAGCTTGCTCTCGAGTGGGATTAGGCGGCCGTTGACTTTTGCGCCAATCATCTTGTGGCCAACCTCGGTGTGGACTGCGTATGCGAAGTCCACTGGGGTGGATCCCGCAGCCAGTCCAACAACCTTGCCCTTTGGGGTGAAAACGTAAAGTTCTTTTGCACCGATTTCAAACCTGAGGTTGTCCAGGAACTCCCCCGGGTCAGAAGTTTCTTCCTGCCAATCGCTGAGTTGCTTTAGCCAGGCAAAGTCAACTTCCTCGCCGGCCTTGCCGGCTTGCGCCTTGTATTTCCAGTGTGCTGCAACACCGTACTCCGCCCGTTGATGCATCTCCATGGTTCGAATCTGGATTTCAACAGCCCTGCCCTCGGGCCCAACCACGGTTGTGTGAAGTGATTGATAAAGGTTGAACTTGGGCATCGCAATGTAGTCCTTGAAGCGGCCAGGTATCGGCGACCACTTGGCGTGGATGGCCCCTAGTGCGCCATAGCAATCCTTAACTGAGGAGACAATCACTCTGATGCCAACAAGGTCGTAAATGTCGTCAAACTCGCGACCACGCATCACCATCTTTTGGTAGATGCTGTAGTACTGCTTGGGCCGGCCATCAATCTTGGCCTTGACCTTGTTGTCACGAAGTTCGCTTTCGATGTCTTCGATTACCTTCTCGGTGAACTCACTTCTAGATGGGTTGCGTTGGCCAACAAGGTTCACAATCTCTTCGTAAACCTTCGGATACAAAACTGCGAAGGAAATGTCCTCTAGCTCGTTCTTGATGGTGCTGATTCCAAGTCGGTGAGCCAACGGCGCGTAAATCTCAAGGGTTTCCTGGGCCTTGCGCTTAGCAGATTCGGCTGGCACAAAGCCCCAGGTCCGCGCGTTGTGAAGTCGATCGGCAAGCTTGATCACCAGGACTCGAACATCTTTGCTCATCGCCACAACCATCTTGCGCATGGTCTCTGCCTGAGCTGAATCGCCGAACTTCATCTTGTCGAGCTTGGTTACTCCGTCAACAAGAAGGCCTACCTCAGAACCGTAGTCAGCCTCGAGCTGTCCGATGGAGTAGGCAGTGTCCTCGACTGTGTCATGCAATAGTGCGGCCACGATGGTGGCGGGACCAGAACCGAGGTCAGCCAAAATTCTTGCCACGGCCAACGGGTGGGTGATGTACTCCTCGCCACTTTTCCGCAACTGACCAGTGTGATAGTGCTCCGCGGTCTTGTATGCGCGCTGAATGACGGAAAGGTCAGCTTTTGCGTGGTTGAGCTTCACAACCTTTATAAGCTCGGCCAACTCTTGACCATAGGCCGTTGAGGATCGAGTAAAGATTCTGGGCAGTCTTGACCTCAGCGAAGAGGCAAGACTGTCAGTCATCTCACACGACCTTTCTAGGTTGTGAAGAGTTTAGCTGCGAGCAGCAAGCACCTTGTCAGAAGCAGCCTTTAGCGCAGGCTCATTCTCACGAAGGTGAGAGTAAACCGGAGCTGCAAGGAATACCGATGAGTAGGTACCGACAATAGTTCCGACCATCATCACCAGCGCGATGTCGCGAAGTGTTCCAGCACCCAGCAGGATTGATCCAATAAAGAGAATCGAAGCCACTGGTAGAACACCGACGATCGAGGTGTTGATTGAGCGAACCAAAGTCTGGTTGACCGCTAGGTTGACCATTTCACCGAAAGTGCGAGTCTCGGAGAATTCAATCTCCTGCGTGTTTTCGCGAACCTTATCGAACACAACCACCGTGTCGTAGAGCGAGTAGCTGAGCACTGTCAGGAATCCAATAACTGCGGCCGGAGTAACTTCAAAGCCGAACGCTCCGTAGATGCCCACGGTGATGATCAAGTCGTGCGCTAGCGCGATCAGGGCCGCAGCACTCATCTTCCAAGAACGGAAGTAGAGGGCCATAAGGATTGAGACCAGCACGAGGAAGATCAGCAAACCCAACAGGGCTTGATTGGTTACTTCCTCGCCCCAGTTTGGGCCGATGAAGCTTGACGCAACCTGCTCATCGGAAAGTCCGTAAGCTGTCTCTTATACACATCTGACGCTGCCGACGATCTACT
>ERZ1022724.254-NODE-254-length-11713-cov-15.314205_pt1 | contig 11713 bp, 2 predicted proteins | sample MGYA00521091_ERZ1022724 | MGnify/ENA primary metagenome ERZ1022724 (study PRJEB33162, sample SAMN09537610) | freshwater metagenome | isolation source: freshwater | place: Canada:Alberta | collected 2017-07 | study: EMG produced TPA metagenomics assembly of the... | reverse complement strand
GCCTTACCCTAATAATTTTGACCTAACTAAATTCACTTTTTCGTGGATTTAACATAAATAAAGAGTAAACAAGCATAATTGAAAGATACTGCTATCTTTCTTTAAAAATAAAAAGAATACACACCTACACGGAAGTTTTCCTACGAAAATTTCAAAGAGAATTGAAATTGGATAACTTTCAGGAATTTGTTCATTCATAAAAATAATCAAGAGATTATCACTTTTCTCTGTCCTGATTGTCAAGGCAGGATTTAGAGAATCAATAAAACAAGTATAACACGTTACGGACGTATTATATAAACCTAATATTTAACGTACAAAATACCTACATAGGTTTTACATTCATTTGAGAAAAATGAGTAGACCTAGTAGTGTTTTTGGCGATTCACCTAACGAAAATTTAGGAGGTGTACGGTTGATAGCTCCTTACGTAGAGGCTATCGATTTGGCTCCTCTAAATTTAGGAGAAATCAGCTATGAATTATTCCTATCAGGCGATTGGAATCCTTTCATAGAAAAGACTATTCATGGAGATGAAGTAGCAATTGACATCTTGAAAAGACAGGTTTATCTTCAACCTGATGAATTCAAGAATGTCTACGTTTACATGATTAAGAATTCGAATCTTAATATCTACGATATCAAGGAACGTTTTCCTGGTTATCCTATTTGCGATAGGATCGGAAAACAAATTGACAACAAATCGAGCATACTCAGAGCTCTAGAAATTGTCAGGAAGGGATATCCGAACCCTTCATTAAAAAGCAAGAAAGATCGTGACCAAGAATCTATGGTTAGATCGCTAAGAGAATATGATGTTGCTCTCGACATGATTGTTGATATGCAATTTCATCTATCAATTGAGGATTTAGGAACCCTCAAGAAATATTTGAGAATATTTAAAGGAGATAGAGGTGCAGTCATGGACGCAAAACCCAGTCTGTCTCATATATCTCCCGAAGGATATTTCCCGCAATCTCGTGATTTGATTAATTACGGAAGAGGATTGAAGGAAAATCCCCAACATAAATTAATGTTCCTGAAGGAAAAAGAACCCGCTATGGTTCCAACGAGAAGACCACGTTCTTATAGAGAAGAAGGTGCATCGACTCAGTCATCCGGACGTGAGGATGAACCTCAACCAGATGAGGAAGCCTTTAGCGAGGTACCATTAAAAACTAGTACCCCGTTCGATAGAACCGAGGAAGTTATTACTCAGATGGGTAGTTCTTCCAGAGGAGGTTTTAGCGGAGGTTACAGATTAAATAACCCGCCGAGAGGTTTTGATCGCTTCGATGATCAACCCAGATGGCAGAGCGAATATGCTAGAGGTTATACTTATCGCCATCCACGAGGAGGAGCGAATAGATATCAAGGAGAAAGAAGACAATTTTCTCAACCAAGAAATGAATCCAGATTTGAGGATCAGGGAGAGCGACCCTATTTTCGAGGAAATAGAGGTGGTTTTCACCAGTATCGATCCGATAACAGAGGAGGATTTAGTTCCACATTTCAAGATGCTAGGCAATTCCAAACCCCGCAAGGTGAGAGGACGGTATCGTTCCCTTCATTTGCAGAAGGATTGGAAACTAGACACCATTATTCGGGAAATTCAAACCCGAGAAACTCAAGTTTCAATACCAGAGATAGGTTCTCTGGAATAGAAAAACAAGATTTAAACACTTCAGTTGTCTACAAAGATCCCCCAGAATATGAGTACCAGAGGTCTCAATTCGGAAATGATCACGTGGACAGATTAACCGCGAGGATGGTTAATTCAGGATTGTTGAGCAGAGAAGGAGCTGCAAAAGCTTTTCTCGAAGGAGCAATCATCAAAGAAGGTTTATCTAAGAAAGAATTCGGAGGACGAGGTTATTCAAAAGTACCCGTGGACTCCTCAGTAAATAAGTTATTAGAAGACTTTGACTTCAGACCAAACGGAAGAAGTATTGATGAGATACTGGGAGACCGGTTCAAAAATACCCGTTTTGGAAGTGAAGTTGAAAGAACACAGATTAAATTGAAGCTTTTGGAATTCATAGCTTCTCATCCATCATGCAGTATGGATACAAAAATAGTCTGTCTAGATGAACTAGGAAGATCTCCTATTTCAAGATTTCATCGAGATCAACTAGATAGTAGCCAAATATTGCCAAGGCCTTATCTCAACACGATAATGCCAGGAAAAGAAAGTGCAACGCATGTTGAAGTTCCTATCTTAGGAAATCAGTCAGCTGTAACGCCAAATATGTTAAAATTCTTACAGACTTCCATGTCTGGAGAAAAGTTATCCATCGACAGTGGATCGAACGCAAGATCCATGAGTCAGCTTCTTGATGTAGTGGCTGATCACATAACGTCACAAGGATACACTGAAAGAACTGCTTACCAATTATTAGAAGCAGTATCGAAAGGATCTTTGCTAGATTTCATACGAGATATGAAAGGTGAAGAGACATTCGCAAACTTTTGGAACCAAATGATATTACTATTTGGATCCACTGTAAAGAAGTCTTCATGCGAAAGCGAATTGAAGCAACTCATTAAACACAAACCTACACCTGCAACGTTGGCATCTTCATTGCTGAAGATTAGAAACATATGCAGAAAGGTAGCATTAGAAGAAGAACCTGAACATAGGGTTCATCGAATGACTTCAGACTCATTGAGATGGGCGAGAAAACTCATTCGAATTCATTACATTCATTATCTTCAAAACATTGAGATGATGTTTCAAGACGAAAAAGAAAGAATGAAAAACATTCGGAAATTAGGATCTTCATACGGTCTAGAAGAACGTACGAAGAATGATTATGATATTTACATGGCAATAGCATGTAATCATATAGCAAGTTTTGCTGTTGATGAAGACCATGATCGAGACATAGGACATCACCGAAGTCGAAACCATGCTTCAACAACAAAAGATGACACTAATGATACTACTAGTGATAGTAGTTCAGAGGATGAAATAAGAGTCTCAGAAGCAAAAATTCCTGGATCAGGAAGACATCGAGACAAGAAAAGACATGACAGGTCAAGGGATAGATCCACCGACCGAGAAAAAGATCGTCATAAGCGAAGACAAAGAAGTCACGATAGGACTCACAAGTCACCGCATAAAGGACGAGACGAAACTCATGTAAAGGAAGCATCTGTCCAACAACAGAGGCAACCGCAAGGACAAGTTTTTCAGCAAGGTTTTGGAAATCAAATGCCTCAACCACCGCAACAAATAAGCTTACCTTCAAGTCATCCCACAATGATTCCCGTAAGGTTTCAACCCAACAGGAGTCAAAACCAACATGGACAAGGTCACCTACCAAAGGTATGGAGAACTGTTCAAGGAAACCAAGTTATCAGAGTTGTATCTGATAGAACGAAGCGTTGCAGAAATTGCAATCTAATCGGACATGAATATACAACATGTTTTAAATATCCCGAACCACCTACTGACACACAGTGCAGTATTTGCGAAGGATATCACAAAGGAGAATGCAAAAGATTCTTTCCACAAAATAGAATGATGCATGACCCTAATAGACAAGCACGTCATCAAGGTAATCACCAGGGTGACAGATTTCCTATGAATCAAGGATTAGGAAATGTTGGAAGACAAGCAATGCCAGCAAATCAAGCTGACATTCAAAGGAAAAATCAAATGCAAGGACCACAACCTAATCGTGATCCAACTAAAACTGTTTTTGTTCACGTTGCAAGAGCAGAATATCCAGAAGAATTTGATTCAGGATCAGGATACAACTATTTCATGGATGCATCTGGTCTTATTTTGGAGGAACAAAATATGAGTCAAATCACTGAAGAAGAATTAGCAGAAATGCAAGAGGCAGAAGGATTACTTCTGGAAGATGAAATTAGCAATTCCAGTGCAGGTATTGGACACCGCACACTTAATGAGAATTGACAATCCGAAGGGACTGGGTTGAAAGACACAGTTAAAGTAAAAGAAACTTTAATAAAGTCACCAGATGAGGATATTCACTCAGAATCCCGTAAAAGAAAAATACAAAAACCCTCATCGTTACCGACTAGTCGACCTAGATCGGAAAATCAAGAAGAAAGATCTGAAAGAGTCAGAAGACCTGAAGATACTTTCCCACCAAAGAATTCATTTCAACGACCTTTGTACATTAAAGACCCCAATTGGATTGAGGATTTCTTTATGACAGAAATTTGGAATGAAGCAATTAGTCCAGTAATTATACTAAGGACACTTTTAGTGATAATATTATTCCTCGTCGGAATAGTATGCGGAGTTGTAAAACTACCCAATTCATTTTATGAACTATTTACGTTCATGTACATTGCTATCCTCGGAACAGCATTTTACGGTTTACTTAAACTCGTGAAATCATGTTTCATGACAAGTCGAAAGAAATATCGGATGAGATTGAGATTAATAGGTTCAGATGAATACTTTAATCGATACATATCTGATTGTGCTGGAAGATATAATTGTATTCCTGATGAATCGGGATTACCATTTGAACAAGTAGCACGAGACATACAAGCAATGAGGCTCAAAGAAGCTTTAAGATTAGTTAAACCCGAAGGTCCTATTGGAAACAAACCATCCCGTAGAGAAATTCGAGTTAACATAGGAAAGATTGTCGGATCTGATGATTTAGGACCCGAAATACCAATCTCAGCAAAGAGACCACATGTCTCTATATCACTAGACAAAGAAATGCCTGTAATCGCATTACTCGATTCAGGAGCAAACAGTTGTTTGATTAGCAAACAATACTTAAAAGAATTAGAAACGAAAAGACGATATCGATTTCCTCGAATAAGAACAGGAATGAAAGTTATCGGATTAAACAGCACAGAGAAGAATGCAGAAGTCGTTCTTATAAGTGTTAACATTGACAACAAACTACCTATTAGAGATGTTCCTTTCATTGTATGTGAAATGGATAAAGAGGTCATAATAGGATTAAGTTTAATCAGGACTTGTAAAATTTCCTTAAATTGGAAACACGAAAAGTCAGTTTACTTAACATTTAACTCTAATTCTGTTAAAGGCAGATTGAGAGTTTACGACGATGACGACAGTTCTATCAAAGCTGTAAATTGTCACAAAGTAACAATACGCCCAGGAGAAATTCTAAGCGTAACAATGGAAGTCCCTGAAGAACAAAGACATTTGTTACGAGGACTAGATCAAAGAAGAGTTCGTTTGAAAACTTCGGACGACTTTACAGATGAATCATCTCAAGGTATTCAATTAATTGAATCTTCAACAAAAATGAAGAGGAGCAAGGTACAAGGATGTGTTATAAACACTACCGACAATATCTTGGAATTAAATGAAGGAGTACCATTAGGAGAAATTAAGCTCGAAGAAGCTCAAGAGATTGGAGATAAGTTTCACGTAAGTGAAATCATTCGATCAAACAAACAATACAAAACAATGTCATGGATTAAACCCACGAATTGTATTTGTGAAAGAGATTTGAAAGGAGATATAATTCATTTAACAGATGAATTTGGATTTTCACCCTTAAGAATTTCACCATTAGACGCCTCTATGAATCTTTTAGATCCATCACGCGATCCATTTGATCAACTGACACATGGAATATCTATTAGAGAAAGTCATAAGGACCCGTCTAAAGTAGTTATTTCATTGATCCCTAACGAATTTGGAGACTATGTCTACGACACAGCTTCATTGAGATGTTTGGAAAATCAATTGAGAAACGAAACACAATATCTTTTACTAAAACAAAAAGATATCAATCAAGATTTGATACTACTAATTTTTCGTCTGAAAAGACACTGCAAGAAACTGCAATTAGTAGACATTTCTGATCTAAAGAAAGAAAATCTACATTTAGAATGCTTAAGTTTAGGAACATATTTTCCCGAAGAAATGAAGGAAAATATCAAATCAGGAATTATATTGTTGGAATTGGACGATAACGTATCGGCACACCCAGCGATAAACGAAAATTGTACACCAATAATCTATGAGATATTGGGTAACAAGATTTGCATTTACAAATCAGGACAAGAACTCGTTGTTCTATGTCATTTCAATCCATTCTTTAGAATGAACCACACATTTAACACAGAGAGATTTTTATATCTACTCGTGAAAGAATTACGATTAGCAGGAATCAGAACACCATTTCGAATTCTAACTAATCATAGCAGAAACGAAAACCCAATTACTCTATCAAAAAGAGAAAAAGGTTTAACGAAAACATTGGAAAGATTGGAAATCAATTTAGTTGAAGAATCTTTCAAAAACGTGAAAACAGATAATTCGGAAGAATATCCGACAACACGAAAAATACCATTTAAACATGTCTTACCATTAAAAGACTGTTTATGCAAAATTTGTACTGAAACAGTTGCAGAAGGTAATAATCAACAAGATTATTTACTATTAGGAACTATTTCAATACCATGTCCAGTTACAATAAAATGTAACAACACTAAGACGTTAGAAGATATCGTGGAAGTAGAAGATGAATCTGCACCCGATAAGGAAGAATTAGAAATTGCCTGTGTTCAAGAAGACCCAGGAAAAATTACAGATTTGAAACCAGGAGAATTAGGATTACCTGGATACCCAGTTTGCATGGATCCATCAGACAAGGACGAGAAAATTGTTCGTGAATGGAGAGCACATGTGAAAATAGACGAAATACCTTCAGAAGTTCGAGAAAACTTCACGAAACTACTCGATAAACATACAGATTTGTATGCTTACGATAAATTAGACTATAAATTCATTTTAGATGGTGAAGAGGAAGCAAAGTTTGATTTAGATCTAACTGTTGATTACCCTATCTTCACGAAACCATTCCCATTAAGTGGACCAATGTTAAAAATTCTAGAACAGAAAATTGACGAGCTTTTAGAAGCAAAAATGATTAAAATGGTGGATAGCCAATATAATTCACCACTATTTCTTGTTCCGCATAACAGTGCTCAAAAACTGTTACCTCCGGAAGAACGAAGATACAGAATTGTTGTTGATCTACGCGTCATAAACTCAGTAGTCAGAAATGCAGAAAGATACTCATCTCTAGTAAAAGGAGTCGAGACTTCCTTAGAACGATTGAGAGGAAAGAAGTATTTCACGACATTGGATATGAATAGCGCATACAGATCAGTCAAAGCAACGGAAAAAGCAATGCAAATTTGTGCATTTCAAATCCCAAATTCAATCAAATACCCATATCAATCATTCGCATTTACGAGTTTGATTGACGGAATTTGTACAGGAGTAAACATTTACTCATACTACTTACAAAAGGCTTTATCGCCTGAATCAAGAAAATGTTCATTGAATCACGTTGATGATTTATGTATCTTTTCCGATACATTAGAACAACACTTAAAAGACATTGAAACGGTATTCCGAGATTTATCGAAATCGAGGTTTATGATTTCAATCCAAAAAGCAGAATTCTTCAAAACAGAAGTAAAATATTTAGGTCATGTTGTATCACACAACAAGATAACAATTGAAAAGTCACGAAAGGAGAATTTCAGAAAACTTGAACCTCCTAAGACAAAGAAAGAATTATTACGCTTTCTAGGAATGTGTACTTACATAAGTTCATTCATAGATAGTTTCCAATTAATCTCAGCACCTCTTTATGCAGTTTTAACAAAACGATTAAAGAGCACAGAGAAATTCACATTAGACGAGAAAGCACTCTTGGCTTTCGAAGAACTAAAATTAGCTGTGGACAGAGCACCCAGTTTAACAATTATTGATTTAACACAACCGCTTTATTTAGACGTCGATGCAAGTTTTATAGGTTCAGGCTGTTGCCTTTACCATAAAGACGAGCATCCAGACGGAAGCGAAATAAGGAGAGTAATTCGTTACGGAAGTAAACGATTCTCAGCACAGATTGCAACTTCTTATAACTCAATTGAGAAAGAAGCCCTCGCAATCATGTACTCAGTACAACAATTACAATTCTACTTATTTAATGCCCAGGAAGTGATTATCAAAACTGATATGAAAAGCCTGCTGTGCATTTTAAGTTGTTATCATTCAACGACAAATGCTAGATTAGCAAGAGTTAGTCATTTTCTTTACTCATTACCATTTAAATGGTCATTAACTCATGTTAGTGGAGAAAAGAATCAATTTGCAGATACCTTATCAAGGCTAGTCCCTGATTATAGGTGCGCATTCAGTTCAAGAATTCACGAGTACTCAGACGTACAACGTGAGTCTATCAATTTACCGAAAGAATGGTTGAAAGAACCTAACGTTCTTTTAACAACACAAGATATTATGGAGACTCTCAAAGACGCTGTCATGAATGAACAGTGTTCAGAAGAAGTCCGAAAGAAACGACTAAAAGGTTTCACAAACCTACTCGAAAAGATTATCGATACCCCGATAATCAAACCAGAAAGACACATCGGTAAAAACGATGATGAAGAGATAGATTGTAAGGATAACAAAGTTAATTGTTGCCTTATGAAATTGAAAACTGGAAAAAGCATAGGAACATTAGATCCTAAAGATCCTGAACCCAGAGAGGTAGAAGGAGATATAAATATTGATGATAAAATCTACCAAGAAAAACGGTTTAAGATTTCACCATCAAGCTTACGTGCATTAGTCACACCAAAGTTTTTATCTACCTACCAATGTAGAGATAAAAGACTACACAACATTATTATTAGTCTTAGGACTACACCGAAAAATCAGTTACCAGCGAAAATACTAAAAGACTTTCGTTTGATGAACGATATCGTTTTAGTAACACGCTACTCAAAACAAAAAGATTTCTTGCATCCAGGAAACATACGAATTGTATGTACAACCGAGATGGCATTAATCATTCTAAGTTATCTACATTTGATGAATATTCACCCAGGTATAAACAGCCTCGTGAAACTATTCACAGCAAGTTATAAAGCCGAAAATGTTACGGCAATGGCTAAATTAGTTGTAAAAGGATGTCGAGCGTGTCGTTTAAACACTCAATCGACAAAAGCAAACTTTCCACCTGGAAGGATACCACTTCAAACTGCACCAAATAAATTATGGTATGTTGACCATATGGCAGTTTCCGACTTGTTCTTAAAAGGACAAAAAGTTAGAATGATTTTCAATATCATGGATTCATATTCAGGATATTTAGCAAGTTTCACAAACAAAAGAGAAACAGCTCAGTGTGTTATTGAAAGCTTTCGTGAAGCCATAGCATTATTAGGCCCACCTGAAGCAATCATTTCAGATAACCACACAGCTTTACTCAAAAACAGAGAAGTACAACGGTACTTAAAATCTCAGGGAGTTAAAAGAATATTTTTAACTTGCCCATACAGTAGCTCCTCAAACAGAGTTGAGAGATTACACTCCACAATGAGAAGAGCGATTAAATTAACATCTGAAACATTTCATAGAAACCCTTATGATATATTTTATCAAGTGGTTACAATGATAAATCAGAGACCATTAACTATTTCACATCATCCTGACATTAAGGATCTTGTTGGAAAATTAGATCGAATCATAACACCTTATGATTTACAATTCAATAGACCGAGTGATCCACCGGTATTACAAAAATTAACATCATCATGCACAGATGAAAAATTCGAAGACTTTAAATTAAAGTGGAAATCTTTAATTGAAGAATACAATCGAAAGCAAGACGAAAGTCACCAGAAAAAGTTCGAAACGTTCAAACGGAACGAGAACTTACAAATCGGTTCTTTAGTCTATACAATTCGAATGCATAGACCACACAAAGAGAAACTGAAATACTATCGAAACATCTATGAGATTATTAGCATTTCTCATAGGAAATTCACACTGAAACCATTGTTTGGATCACCCCAAACAATAACAGTTCATGGAAATAAGATCAAACCGTATGAATTCATACCGTTGTTTGAGATCTTACCAAGACCACTTCGATTATTATTGGGTGAGAACTTATCACCTGATGAATTAAAGAAGAGATCATCAGAAGATCGATATCGTTTACCAAACGATCTCGACCCACAAGAATTGATAGACTTTAAGCGAAATCAGCTTAAAGCAAAATTAACACCCGCATCTGAAACTAGTTCAGTTAGTGACTGGTTATCCGATGATGAGGATGACATAACAAGTAGCCTAAATCTTGACTTCACAGAAGAAGATTTAGTAGCACACTGCGAAAGTCTTGAAAGAACATTTCAAGATTTAAAACCAGACAACAACCCATCATTCAACGAAAACAAAGAAAAAGTTTTCGACGAATTGCAATTACGAATCAAAGTAAACAACCGTTTACCAAGAAAAACAGAGAAGTTTATAAAAGCTTCAAAACCAAAAATCCCTAACTCAATTATTACTAAAGTCTACGACTTACACGATATTGAGACAAAGGAAACACCAAAACCGAAAGCAAACAGCTTACCAGATTTAGAGTTAACCTCAGCACCAGATTTGTTGAAAACAAATGCAAAGAGCGATACTTTAAAGACAATAGAGAAAGAATATGTTAAAACCCTAACAGGTTTACAGTTATTAAATACTTTACCACAAGAAAACAAAATTTCTTTTCAATTCAGGGGAGGACAATCAGATCCTCTGATCGTGAATAAGAAAAATTTAGAAAAATCACAAATTGTAAACATCGAGGAAAAAGAAATCGATGCACAAACAAAAGTAAACGAATGGTTAGACTCAGGAGATCATCAAAACGATGAACCAGAAGAAAACCAACAGCAAGAAAACGAAAATAGGGATGAATTAACCGAATTCACAATACCCCCTACACAAAAATCGCAAAAATTGAACGACAACAGAAAAATAACATTAGATAATTCCTCGGATATTATCTCCGTTATTTCGGAAAAAGTTCCATCTGTACGTTCATTTTTACGAACAGAATCTGAAAGATTGTTACACAAGAAAGAAAGTAACGAACTAACAGAAACAGAAGCAGCTCGCTTAAAAGAAGTCGAGAAAATAGCTAAGAAAAGGTACAATCTAAAAGATTTAGTAATACCTTTAAAAAGACTAGATCTTCCGTATGATCTAGACTTATCAAAAGAAAAGCAGGATTATACGAAAAAGAAACAGGTCAGATTCCCAGACGGAACAGAACCTATAGCTACAGATAACGACGGATATCGTTATAGGCTATCGAAACAATTTGAAAAGACAGGAATAGGCAAACGCCATTTACCTGTAGACACAGAATTAGAACATTCCGACGCAGATAACGACGTAAACGTTACGAATCAAACTGCTAAGGAAATCGAAAAACTTGAGATCAAAAGATCGAAAAGAATTTCAGACAAGAAAGAAAAAGAAGAAACGGACGGAATCAAGAAAGATAAAGATTTCATCTACGATTTCGGAGACCGAAAAAGAAAGACTAAAGCGTTACCAAAATTAGTAACCATAAAAATACTCAAGAGATCTGACAAGGAAGCGATTCGCGCTAGTCCAGAAAACAGATTACAAGAGAAAGTAGCTAACAAGCTAAAAGAATTGAGAGAAATTAACGAGAAGTTAAACCGATCTCAAGAAAAACAGAAGAAATTAGAAAAGGAGAAGAAAGAAACACCTCCTAAAAAGAAAGAATGAAAAATTCATGATTATATCGTTGTAAATAAAACGATAAAATTCTGACAAAAACCAGATTATTAGACACGAAGCATCGGCTGAGTATTAATAATCTTAGTAACTAAATCGAATCTTATC
>ERZ1022724.253-NODE-253-length-11722-cov-18.763350_pt1 | contig 11722 bp, 9 predicted proteins | sample MGYA00521091_ERZ1022724 | MGnify/ENA primary metagenome ERZ1022724 (study PRJEB33162, sample SAMN09537610) | freshwater metagenome | isolation source: freshwater | place: Canada:Alberta | collected 2017-07 | study: EMG produced TPA metagenomics assembly of the... | reverse complement strand
ATAAATTTTCTTTGTTGGGGTGGAAGCTGTGATCCGCGGCATGGTAGTCGACGGCGGCGAAGACGTCCTCGACGTGCATGCTGGTGCGCAGGCCGAGGTGGACATTGTAGCCGAAGAGGAATCGCTTGGGGCCGATGGCAACCATGTCGCGAGGGACGCAGTTGTTATCGGTGGTGAGGCGGGATGTGGCTAAGAGCGCGGTGTCGATGCCGCCGAATTCTTTTTTGCGATCCTCGTTGAGGAGGTCGAGGCGGCGCTGTAGCTCCCCGCCGTGTTTGTTGAGGCGCTGGCGAATGACTTCGTAAGCGCCTGCCTCAAGCTGTGGCGAGGATGCTGGAGTGGCTGCGGGATCGGGCATGTTAGAAGCCGGCGATGATTTTCAAGGGTGGCGGATGGGTTCCGGTGGTCTTGATTATTTCTTCGCGAGCAGGGCGGCGGCGGCTTGGTCGCCGAGGCCGAAGCGGTTAGCTGCACCGATCATGCCGGTGAGTTTGTTGAGGGTCGTGGCGTCGGGATTGAGGCCGATGAGCTTGGCGAAGAGGGCGGACAAGGTGAGGTTCTTGGTGTCCTCTGCTGTGAGACCGAATTGATCGACGAGGGTGCTCAACTGGGCTTTGAAGTAGTCGGGATCGCCATTGAAGAAGGTGTCCTTGACATCGGTCAGGGTGCGGCTGCCTTCGACGAGGCGATCCACGGCGCGGGCATTGCCGATGGCATTGGTGATCTTGTCGAAGAACTGGGTCTCGCCACCGACGATCTCGATTTTGGCGGATTTCATGGCTTCGCCGAGCACACCGGCTTGGGCGGCGGCGATGTCTTTCTGGATGTGGATCTCGGCGAGGGCGATGGCCTTGTCTTTCTCCAAGGTGAGCTTGAACTCCTCGTGTTCGCGGCCTGCGTCTTCCAGCAGTTTCATGGCTTGGGCCTTCTTGGTGATGCCATCTGCTTCTGCGGCGAGCTTGAGTTGGGCGACTTCGGCATCGACAGTGCCTTGCTTCTGAGAGGCTTCCGCTTTGGCGATGAGGACCTGGGCTTCGCCGAGTCCAATCGCGGCGGAGGTGGCGGTTTTACCTTCGGCAATGGAGATTTCGGCAGCGGCGTCTTTCACAGCGGACTCTTGATGGGCGTCTGCGAGGGTGAGGATTTCCTGGGCGCGGAGCTCGGCGGATTGCTTGGAGGCTTCCGCAGCTTTGATGGCGGTGTAGGCGGCTTGGTCCGAGGCGAGGCGGGCGGCTTCTTGTTCGGCTTCGGCTTGCTTGATTTTCTGGATGAGCTGTTCTTGGGCGTTTTTCTCGGCGTTTGTTAGGGCGACTTGCTTCTCGCGGTCGGCGGTGGCGAAGGCTTCGGTGTCCTTGATTTTTTGTTGTTCAACCACCACGGTTTTTTCGAGGACGACGCGCTCCTTGATGACTTCCTGGATGTTTTTCTTTTCGATTTCGACTGCCTTTTCTTTGTCGATGGCTTTGAGGGTGGTCTGGCGTTCGCGGTCGATGATTTCCAGTTCGCGGTCGCGGGTGACGCGCTCGATTTCGATGGCGTCGGTGCGTTCTTTGTTGCGTTGGGCGACGAGGACCTGGCGGTCCTTGTTTTCGTTGGCGATGGCGATTTCCTCGTTGGCGGCGATGTTGGCGCGCTCGGCTTTGAGGCGTTCCTCGGCTTGGACCTTGGCGGTTTCGGCTTCTTCGCGGGCGATGACGCTTTGCACGTCACGCTTTTGCTTGGCTTCGGTTTCGGAGAGTTGTCTCTCCAATTCAAGGATGGCTTCGCGGGCTTGGACGTCTTGTTGTTTGATGACCTTCTCCTTGTCGCGCTGGATGTTGTTAGACATCTTGGCCTGGGTGGCGGTGAGCTCGGTGATTTTCTTGATGCCTTCGGCGTCGAGAATGTTGTCGGGGTCGAGGTTTTCGAGCTGGGTTTGTTCGAGGAAGTCGATGGCGCAGTCGTCGAGGGCAAAGCCGTTGAGGTCGGTGCCGATGACTTTGAGGATCTCGCTCTTGAAGGTGTCGCGTTCGTTGTAGAGTTGGACGAAGTCGAAGCGCTTGCCGACGGTTTTGAGGGCTTCTGAGAATTTGGCATCAAAGAGGGTGCGGATCATGTCCACGTTGGAGGCGCGGGCGCAGCCGACGGATTGGGCGACGCGGAGGACGTCTTCGGGGGTTTTGTTAACGCGAACGAAGAAGGCGACCTTGATGTCGGCGCGGATGTTATCGCGGCAGATGAGGCCTTCGGTCGCCTTGCGTTCGATTTCGACGCGTTTGACCGAGATGTCCATGTATTCCGCTTGGTGGGCGACGGGGATGACGATCATGCCGTTGAAGGAGACATGGGTGCCGCCGATGCCGTTTCTCACGATGGCCTGGCCCTGTTGGACTTTTCGATAGAAGCGTGAGAATAGAATGACTACGCCGATGAAAATGCCGATGGCGATGGCGGCGACGAGAATGCCGCCTTCAAGGAGTAATGCTAGGGGTATGGATGGGATCATAGATTTCAGGATGGAGAGGATTCGATGTAATAAAAATGGTGATCAGGGCCGGCCGCCAAGACGGTGACGGAGGTGCCTTTTTTGAGGGCGCCAGCTCCGGGGTGGGTGCGGACGTTGATGAGAAGCGGTGCGCCTTTGCCGGCGATCTCGACTTGGCCGTAAGATTCGTCCGCTTCCATGGTCGTGACGGTGCCGGTGCGGCCAATCACCTCCTCCGCTTCCGGATCATTTTCAGACATGGCTGCAAACAACTTGGCGACGGGAATGGTGACGATTTTGGTGATGATGGCACTGATGAGAAAATTTGGAACTAACAGAATCAGTGCACGGATGGTGGTGGCTTCCGGATTCCAAAATTGGTTGAGAACCAGTGAAATAAACCACATGAAAAGAATGAGAAAACTCGCCCAAACCACGATGGGGACTTGTGAAAAGCCGAGAGCGCGTCCGGTGGAAAGCCAGATGCTGCCGGTGGACGCGTCGTGGGTGAGATCGGTGAGGCCATCGCCATCCATGAGGACTTCGGGGACATCGGTATCGAGATCCAGAACGCCGATGATGACCATGAGCCAGTATGCGACCACCAGCGCGAGGGCGAGTGTCAGGAGGATTTGGTTTTGGCTGATGGATGCCTGAAGAAGTTCAAACATGTTTGGGGGAATCTGCTGTTATGCCTCGAGATAAAATCAGGATTTCTGGAGAGGTGCCATTACAAATTTTCTGATGATGGATGAGTGGTTGATCCTTTCCTTTTGTCCGGGTTGGTCTTTGATTGCTAAAAATGTCGGAGCAAGCAGGTTTGGAAAACGGATGGAGACGTGGGCAACGGTGGGTGAGCGATGGTGAGCCGGAGCTGGGATTGGGAATCATCCGGAATACCGGCGAGGGGCGGGTGGAGATTGATTTTCCGGCGGCGGGGGAGACGCGAGTTTACGCGATCGGGACCGCGCCATTGCGGCGGGTGAGGTTTTTGGCAGGAGACCGGATTCAAAATCGCTCGGGGAGTGAAATGGTCGTGGAGGGTGTGCGCGAAGAAGGCGGACTGCGAATTTATCTAACGGACGGCGGCGAGGTGCTGGAATCGGATTTGTCGGATGCGATGAGTTTCAGCAAACCGGAGGAGCGGCTTTTCGGTGGCAAGCTGGATGATTTCGGGGACTTCGATTTGCGGGGTGAAGCGCTCCAGCGGCGTGCCGAGATGCGGCGCTCGCCGGTGCGCGGGCTGGCAGGTGCGCGGATGGATTTGATCCCACACCAGCTTTTCATCGCGGATGAGGTGGCCAATCGGCTCCGGCCACGGGTTTTGTTGGCCGATCAGGTGGGTTTGGGAAAAACGATTGAGGCCTGCCTGATTTTACATCGCTTGATTCTGACGGGTCGGGCGGAGCGGGTGTTGATTTTGGTGCCTGAGCCATTGGTGCATCAGTGGTTTGTGGAGTTGTTGAGGCGGTTCCAGCTTTCGTTCAGTCTTTATGATGAAGAGCGCTGTGAGGCGATCGAGTATGGGGATCCAGGGTGCAATCCGTTTTTGGACAGTCAGTGGGTGCTGGCGGCGGTGGATTTTCTAGCAGGGGATGAGCGGCGTGCGGCGCAGGCGCTGGAGGCGGGCTGGGATTTGTTGGTGGTGGATGAGGCGCATCATCTCGAATGGTCGCCGGAATGCGCCGGGCCTGCCTATGAGGTGGTGCGAGGACTTGCGGAGGCGACGGTCGGCTTGTTATTGCTCACGGCCACACCCCAGCAACTCGGGCCCGAGGGGCATTTTGCGAGATTGAGATTGCTGGATCCCGATCGATATGTGGACTTGGAGAAATACCAAGAAGAAACACGGCACTATGAGCAGGTCGCGGATGTGGTGGAATGTCTCGCGGCGGGTGGCATGCCGGATGATTCCCTGAAGGGTATCGTGGTGGGACGCCCCCGGCTTGAGCAGAGGGTTGCTGATCTGTCAGCCGGGATCCCGGGAGCGCGGGAAAGATTGTCGGAGGATCTTTTAGATGGTTTCGGTGTCGGGCGGGTGATGTTCAGGAACACGCGGGAGAAGCTTGGGGGATTTCCGCAGCGTGAGCCACGGATTGTGGCGGTGGAGAACAAAATGAAGTGGCTGAGCGGGCTGCTTGTGCGCCTGGGTGGGGAAAAGGTTCTAGTGATCGTCAAGACGCGTGAACTTGCGGAGGCGATCCTGGAGGATTTGCGTGATGAAACGGGGGTGGTGGGAGCTTTGTTTCATGAAGATCTGACCTTGCTCCAGAGGGATCGGAATGCGGCATTTTTTGCGGAGGATGAGGGGGCGCAGGTATTGGTGTGTTCGGAGATCGGGAGTGAGGGGCGCAATTTCCAGTTCGCACGGCATCTGGTGCTCTATGATCTGCCGGAGGATGTTGATTTGTTAGAACAGCGGATTGGTCGCCTGGACCGGATTGGCCAGAAGGGGACGATTCAGGTGCATGTTCCGTATCTTGCAGGCTCGGATGATGAGATCCGGATGCGTTGGTTGGAAGACGGTCTTGATGCGTTTCGAGCCAGCCCGACGGGCGCGGCTGAAATCCAGCGTGAGGTGCAGGTGGATTTGGAGGAGGCGTTTGATGAGCCAGGATTGTTAGGTGGATTGATTGAAAAGACGCTCCGTTGTCGGAAGCGGGTTTCAGAAAGACTCGCGCGCGGGCAAGACCGCCTGCTTGAGAGGAGTTCACACCGGCCTGCGAGGTCGGGCTGGTTGGTTGAGAAGATCCGCGATTGGGACAATGATCGGGATTTCGAGGACTTTCTACTGCGTTTGTTCGAGTTTGCGGGATTGCAGATTGAGGAGCTTGGGAGCCGCCGTTATTTCCTGCTTCCGGGGAATCTGAGATCCGATGCATTTCCTGCGTTGCCGGAAGACGGGGTGACGGTGACTCTGGATCGGCGGCGCGCATTGGAGCGTGAACAGGAGGTCTTCCTGACGTGGGATCACCCGATGGTTCGCGGTGTGTTGGATGGCTTGTTGGGATCGGAGGTGGGAAACGCGACCTTTGGGGTCTGGGATTCGGCGGGAGAGAAGATGATCTTGTTGGAATCCTGGGTGGTGGTGGAGTGTGTGGCCCCGGCAGACCTGCATGTTGAGCGGTTCCTTCCTCAGACGCCTTTGCGAATCCTGGTCGATCACACGGGGGGCGATCATAGTGAGAGCTCCGCGTTGCTGAGGCCATGCCTGCGCAAGGGTGACCCGGGTAAGCTTGTTAGAAATGAAGCGGTGAAGCGGAAGTTCTTGCCTGAGATGCTCGAGCAAACCCGGTTACTGGGTGGGAGGAAAAGCCAACAAGTGATCGACGATGCGCTGGGCTTGATGCACGCGGAGATGTCTTTGGAAATTGCCCGCCTCCGGGACTTGGCCGAGGTGAATGACCATATCAAGGCGGAGGAAATCACCTTGCTCGAAGCCCGTGAGGCGGCATTGGCCGAGGTGATCACCCACGCCCGCGTGCGGGTGGATGCGGTACGGCTGATCTGGAAGGCGCCGGCGGGGTGAGCTGGACATCCGGGTAGGGTGGCTGTGGCGCGATCCGAGCCCCGGTTTAGCCTTGTCTAATATTTTACATTGAATCGAAACTGAAATCTGGCATGAAAGCGTGCATGAACTTCGGGCTTCAAAAAGTCACTCACGCCCCCCGCGGGGTCATCCTGTATTTGGTGATCGGCGCCTGGGTCTGCTTGGTCGCTGGGTGCGGTGAAACCACAAAGGAGTCGCGCTCGAGCAAAAAGCAGGTCCTCACGAGTTTCACGATTCTTGCTGATATGGCCCGAGAGGTGGCAGGAGATGCGGCGGACGTACAATCCATTACCAAGCCTGGGGCTGAAATCCACGGCTACGAGCCGACTCCGAAAGACATCATCAAGGCCCAGAATGCGGATTTGGTGCTTTGGAATGGAATGAATCTCGAGCTCTGGTTCGAGAAGTTTTTCACCCATTTGAAAGATGTGCCCGGAGTTGTTTTAACCGAGGGTATCACGCCGTTGGGAATCAGCGAGGGACCTTACACGGGGAAGCCGAATCCGCATGCCTGGATGTCTCCCGCAAACGCTGTGATCTACGTGGAGAACATCCGCAAGGCTCTCGTGAAAATCGATCCCGCCAACGAGCCAGTCTATACTGCGAACGCGGCTGCCTATTCTGCAAAGATCAAAGCGCTGGATGAGCCGATCCGCCAAAAGCTTGCTGTGATCCCTGAAAAACAACGCTGGCTGGTTACCAGCGAAGGGGCATTCTCGTATCTCTGCGCGAATTACGGCCTGCGGCAGCTATATCTCTGGCCGATCAATGCCGATGCACAAGGGACTCCTCAACAAGTCAGGAAGATGATCGATGGCGTCCGCATGAATCAGATTCCCGTGGTTTTTTCAGAGAGCACGGTCAGTGACAAGCCGGCGAAGCAGGTGGCGCAGGAAGCGGGGGCACGCTACGGTGGTGTGCTCTATGTCGACTCACTTACCGCTGCGGATGGGCCGGCTCCTAGTTATTTAAGTCTGCTGGAGGCAAATGCCGCGACCATTTTGAAAGGATTTATGACATCGCCATGAATTCCGGCAACCACTCACATCGCCTCGAGGTTGCGGGACTTTCCGTAGCTTACGCGAATGGTCATCTGGCGCTGCATGGTGCGTCGTTTCATCTCGCAGGTGGTGCGATTTGCGCGCTTGTCGGCGTGAATGGCAGCGGGAAATCCACATTGTTCAGGAGTATCATGGGTTTTGTGACGCCGCAGTCCGGCAGCGTGACGATTGATGGAATGCCGGTGAGGGCAGCCTTGAAGCGGAATCTCGTGGCCTATGTGCCTCAGGCGGAAGAAGTGGATTGGCAGTTCCCCGTGAGTGTTTGGGATGTGGCGATGATGGGCCGCTACGGCGCGATGAATTTCATGCGTATCCCCCGCGCTGTGGATAAGGTGAAGGTGGAGGAAAGCCTCCGGCGCGTGTCCATGTGGGAGTTCAAAGACCGCCAGATCGGCGAGCTGAGTGGGGGGCAGAAAAAACGGGTCTTCCTCGCTCGGGCCCTGGCCCAGGGAGGGCGGATTATTTTGTTAGACGAACCATTTACCGGTGTGGATGTGAAGACGGAGGAGGCCATCATCGTGCTGTTGCGCGAACTCCGTGCGGCAGGCTGCATCATTCTCGTCTCCACCCATAATCTGGGCAGCGTGCCGGAGTTCTGCGATCAGGTGGTACTCATCAACCGCACGGTGCTGGCTTACGGACCCACCGCGGATGTCTTCACCGAGCAAAACCTGGCGGCCGCTTTCGGCGGGGTGCTGCGGCAGTTCCAGTTTGATCAATCGACGATTCAGAATCATGACGGGCGGGCGGTGCGGATTCTAACCGACGACGAACGGCCGCTGATTTTCGGTAAGGACGGCCATTTGGAATACAAGGACCGGGAGGAGCACGAGGAACTTCTCCGGCAAAGATCTGAAGAACATGACTGAGATGATCCATGATTTGTTGATGCCGTTCCAATACGACTACATGTGGCGGGCCATCTGGGTCAGCGCACTCGTCGGCGGGAGCTGTGGATTTCTATCTTCATTTGTGACCCTCAAGGGATGGTCACTGATGGGCGACGCCTTGTCTCATGCAGTGGTTCCCGGGGTGGCGGTCGCCTACATCCTCGGCTTGCCGTTCGCGCTTGGCGCCTTCATTGCAGGTCTGCTTTCGGCCGGAACCATGGCTTTTATCAAGGCGAAGAGCCGGATCCGCGAGGATGCCACGATCGGGATCGTTTTTACCGCATACTTCGCTCTTGGGTTGTTGCTGATCTCGCTTTTCCCGGCACGGGTCGACCTGAAAACGATTCTGTTAGGAAATGTTCTTGGGATTTCAGATCAGGATATCTGGCAGGTGATTTGGATAAGTGGCACCACTCTTGTCATCCTGGGATTCAAATGGAGGGATTTGATGTTGTTTTGCTTCGACGCCAATCAAGCCCGCACCCTCGGCTTGCGGGCCGGGTTGCTGCATGTGACTTTATTGGGGTTGTTGGCGGCGACGGCAGTGGCGGCACTGCAGGCCGTGGGAGCTTGTCTCGTGGTTGCCATGTTGATCACTCCGGGTGCCACGGCTTACCTGCTCACCGATCGATTTGGGACCATGATCTGGCTGGCTTCTGGCATGGGAATCGCCACCTCGCTCGTGGGGGCCTATGCGAGTTATTACTTCGACGGGGCGACGGGCGCTTGTATCGTGACGCTTCAAACGTTGATGTTTCTCGTCGCTTTTTACTTCGCGCCCAAACATGGAGTTCTAGCGTCAAAACGCAGGGTCCGTCTGAGTCCGCTACCGCCATGAGCTTCTTGTTAGATCCCTTTCAATCCGTCGTCATGCGTGACGCATTCGTGATCGGCGTTTTCGTGGCTTCGATGTGTGCCATTCTTTCATGTTTTCTCGTGTTGAAAGGCTGGTCGTTAATGGGGGATGCGGTTTCCCATGCGGTGTTGCCCGGAATCGTGCTCGCCTACATCGTCGGAATCCCCTTGGGCATCGGAGCCTTTGCTTCCGGATTGATCTGTGCGGTGAGCACGGGATTTATCAAACAGAACAGTCGGATCAAGGAGGATACCGTGATGGGGGTGGTTTTCACGGGGATGTTTGCCTTCGGCTTGGTGTTGTTCAGTCGGACGCCCTCGGAAATGCATTTGGATCATATTCTGGTGGGCAATATCCTCGGAATCACAGCGTCCCAGTTCTGGCAGACCTTGGGGATGGGGAGCCTGATCCTCATCGTCACTTTGATCCTCCGGAGAGATCTCCTCTTGATTTGCTTCGATCCGGGACAGGCGCGCGTAATGGCGCTTCCGGATCGCTTTCTGAACTACTTGCTCCTCGGTTTGTTGTCCCTTGCCATCGTGGTATCGCTTCAGGTGGTAGGTATCATCCTGGTGGTGGCCATGCTGGTGACGCCGGGCAGCATTGCGCACTTGTGGACGGATCGCTTCGACAAAATGCTGCAGATTGCCGTTGCCTCCGCTACAGGCTCCACGGTAATTGGAATCTTCATCAGTTACCACATTGACGCCTCCACCGGCGCGTGCATCGTGCTGGCGCAGGCACTTGGGTTTGTCGGTTCCTTGATATTCGCCCCCAAATATGGATTGATCACGAAGCGGAAAGGACTGCGGCCAGGAATTTGAACGGGGTATCATAAAAATGGCCCGCAGGTGGATGCCTGCGGGCCAAGGAAAAGAATTCCTAAACGCAAATCAAAGCCTTAGCGGCCACCCGCTAACGCATCGATCAGGTAGCGCGCAGGACGGAAGTTTTCGATCAGCACCTCCTCCTGGCTCCCACGCTTCATCCGGACTTGGCTAATGTTGAAATTCGGCGTCTTGTGCGGGGCGAAGAGGATGTCATCGTGTGTCGAGTTTTCATGTTTCTTGAACATGCTCGGCAGAATGTCGCCTCCGAGATGATCATCACGCCCAGTCGCGAGGTGACAGGTGCCTAACACTTTTTCGTCTTGGATGTCCGCGTAAGAGACGGGCAACACCTGGGTTCCGAAGCCCAGCTCCCCGAGCGTGCCAGTCATGGGATCATCCTTGAGCCGGGCATTGTGTGCGTCGATCGTCGCTTGGTTCCCCTCAATGAGCGTGGACTCGATGATGCAGCGGTTTTCAACCCGCAAGACTCCAAGGGTGCCATCCTCATACTTCATCGGAAACAATCCACGGGCATCGGCAGGGACAAAATAAACTTCCCCAGCCGGGAGATTGGCGATGTCCGGAGTCTTGCCAGTGCATAGGCCATGCGACTTCTGTGCCTCCTGTCCATCCAGCCCGAGCCACGCGGTTAGAACCCGGCCATCTTCGAGAACGAAGTCGATCTCAATGGAATCCGCACGGGTAAGCGCCAGCCGGAGCCGCTCAGCATCCACGGAAACCTCATGATAATCAACCGCCAGCCCAGATTTCAAAATGATGTCGTTCAGACCGTGAAGCGTGGCACCACGGAAGCCATACTGCTTGCATTTCGCGGTCAGCGGCGCTGTGGCGGAAAAAGTGGAGATGCAGAGGACCAGATCGTATTTGCTGTAAATGTCCCGATCCAAGGAAAGCAAATTGCCCTGCGTGTCCCACACCTCGTCAGCCAAATCAAGATTCGACCCTCGCGTGCAGCGGTAGGCGAACATCTCGCCCCCTACCATTTCCAGATCATCAAGCGCGCCATTTTGAAGTCCGAGATAGAAGTGCTCGTGAGCCTTTTTTTGCACCGGGAAACCCGAGGCGTTGAGAAAGGCAAAATCTTTGATCAAGGCCTCGGGCTCGTCGAAGTCGATCAAAATACAAACTCGGCAGCCTTGGGTAGGCTCGAAGACAGTTCCAAGAAGTCTAACAAGATCGAATTCCGGGAACTTGCGATTTTCCGGATGGAGAAGGATTTCCTCACGGTAGTAATCAGGAAGGGATGGAGCGGGAATGGTCATCATTGGCTGGAGACTAAAACTGCTTCAGGTCCCCGCAAGATAGGAATCCAAAAAACTTAGAAAATGCCCAGATCGTCATCACTCAGTGGAGTAGAGGGCTTTTGATCCCTCATCTCCTCCAACGTTTGTGTCATGTCATCAAGACGATCCCAGAGCTCCTTTACGACATAAAAGGGGGCCCCGCAGCGCACCACAAGCGCCAGACAATCCGACGGACGTGCGTCGATCTCCACGATCTTTCGCTCCATGATCTCATTCTCCGCCTCAAGAATCAGCCGGGCGTAATACACCTCCTCCTCCATCCGAATGATCACCGCACGCGACACCCGACCACCAAATGCCTGTAAAGTCAGTAGAAACAGATCATGTGTCAGCGGTCGAGGCGGCAACTGACCGCTCAGAGAGGCATTGATCGAAGCCCCGACTCCCGGGTCGATGTAGAAAACAATCACCTTGGACCCGTCACCCAAAAACACCGCACAGCCAGCTTGGGTCGGAAGTAGAGCGATGGGCTCGACGCGAATCAAATCGTTCATTGCACTGAGCATCACCGCTGGAAATCAGAATCCAAGATTATTCATCAAGCACCCCGCCCGGAGCGTCATCACTGGTAAATCCGCTCATATTTTTTAAGCGAATCACCGTTAATTCCCCGTCGATCTCCAAGTTTTCTGGAAAACGCTCAAACGTAAGTCGTTAATTATTAACGACTAATAAACCTAAGCGAAAAAACTTCAAAAAAACATGAGAAAATGGATTGACCCGCATCGGGTGGGTGGCCTAGGGTC
>ERZ1022724.251-NODE-251-length-11834-cov-18.127091_pt1 | contig 11834 bp, 8 predicted proteins | sample MGYA00521091_ERZ1022724 | MGnify/ENA primary metagenome ERZ1022724 (study PRJEB33162, sample SAMN09537610) | freshwater metagenome | isolation source: freshwater | place: Canada:Alberta | collected 2017-07 | study: EMG produced TPA metagenomics assembly of the... | reverse complement strand
TCCTTGTCGCAGTCGCCGTCTTTTTCGCATTTACCGGCGAGAGTGCCTTCTGCCTTCTTCTCGTCCTTCTTGTCCGAGTCGCACTTTTTGCAATCCACAAGGGTGCCTTCTTCTTTTTTCTCCTTATCACATTTTCCTTTTTCGCAATCTTCAGCGAATGCAGGAAGGACCATGAATGATGCGCAAAGCGCGGTGAGGAATAGTTTCATCGTGTTTATTTTTTGATTTGGTTTCAGTCGGGTGGACTCAAAAGAACTTACCCATTCTGCGCCCTGTGCAAATAGAAAATGCAGGAAGAAAAAAACGGGGTGTCTTCGAGAATGCTTTCAATTCAATAACTCCGCCGCATGCGCGTTGTTTCTAAAAATCTGCGATTGCTGAAAAAAATCCTGCTCCAACGTCAGAACCATCTCGATTGGGCTTGGCCCCTTGCGGATTTTTCCCTATTTCCAGCGCCCCGACAGTGTCCTTCTCCATTCTCAATACCGATCCTTTGAGTTCTGCCCGCTGCGGCAGCTTAACCTTGCCTCATGGCACGGTTGAAACACCGATTTTTATGCCGGTAGGCACCCAAGGAACCGTCAAGACCTTGCATCCCAATGAGTTGAATGAGCTTGGTGCACAGATCATTTTGGGAAATACCTACCATCTCTGGCTACGCCCAGGCCATGAATTGATTCGGGAGCTCGGCGGCCTCCACGGCTTCAGCACCTGGAAAAAGCCCATGCTCACCGATTCCGGCGGCTTCCAAGTCTGGTCTTTGGCAAAGTTACGGAAAATCACCGAGGAAGGCGTCAATTTCCAAAATCACCTCGACGGATCGAAAATGTTGCTCACCCCGGAGCTGAGCATGGAAATCCAAGGCGCCCTCGGGTCCGACATCGCCATGCTCTTCGACGAGTGCCCGCCATACCCATGCGACGAGGCCTATGCGGCGAAGTCGCTCGCACTGACCACCCGCTGGGCAAAACGCTGCAAAGACTGGGTCAGCGCTCACGAACCCCGCTCCGGGGATGGCAGGCAACATCACTTCGGTATCGTTCAAGGCTCGATCTTCGCGGATCTGCGCGAGCAATCGGCGCGTGAACTGGTGGCGTTGGACTTCGATGGATACGCCATCGGCGGAGTATCCGTGGGCGAGCCGGAGCATGAAATGTTCCGGGCGATTGAAAATGCCGTACCATTCCTACCCGCAGACAAGCCGCGCTACGCGATGGGATTGGGGACCCCGCCCCAGATTTTAGCGATGATCGCCCGTGGGATCGACATGTTCGACTGCGTCATGCCGACCCGGATTGCCCGGCATGGAATGGCAATGACACTCGACGGGCCCATCAATATCAAGAACCTGATCCACGCCAAAGACCCCCGTCCGCTGTGTGAAAGCGCTCATCCGCATGTCGCCGGATTCTCCCGGGCCTACCTCCGGCATCTCTTCCGCGCGGGTGAAATCCTCGGTTTGCGGTTGCTTTCCTTCCACAATCTGCATTTCTACCTGCGCCTCGTTGCCGGGGCAAGGGAGGCCATCGCCGCAGGCAGCTTCTCCGAATACCACGAATCCTTCGTCAGACGTTACACACGCTCCAGCATCCCATGACATTCCATCCCCTATCCATCAGCAGCTCACTCCTGGCCCAAGCAGCACCCGCACCGGCAGGCCCGCAGGGAATTCTCGGCAGTCCATTCGTGATGATGGGCCTCATGGTGGTGATGTTTTACTTCCTCTTGATCCGCCCGCAACAACGGCAGCGCAAGGAACTGGCGGCCCGCATCGCGGCGCTCCAGGCGGGTGACAAGGTGGTCACCTCAGCAGGCCTTCACGGCATCATCCACAACGTCAAGGAGCACACGGTGGTCATCAAGGTGGCCGAGGGGACGATGCTTGAGTTCGACAAGAACGCTGTCGCCACCGTTCACAAGAAAGACATTTCCGCGAAGTAATCCATCTTCCGCCCAACCTCCCCTTTTCATTCGAGCCAAACCCGCCTCTATCATGTTCGCTGCCACCGCTTTTTACGAAGATCCACTGACCTTGTTTCTCACCGGGCTCGGCCTGATGATTTTGTTTTTCTGGTACTTCGCCACGGAAATCGAGCGGCGGAAGCGTAATGTCGGCACCGTCCTGATCGTCGGAGTCACCGCGCTTTGCTTGTTGGCCGTCACCCCCCTCAAGGAGCGGCTCAAAGGGGGCATCGATATCCTCGGCGGATCCTCGTTCTCCTTGCGCATCCAGCCCCGGGAGAGCGAAAACGGGGAAAAACAACCCATCACCAAGGAGCAGATCGACCAAGCCATCACGGTCATCGAGCAGCGCCTCAACGCCATGGGGACTTCCGAACCACAAATTTCCCAACAGGGTGAGGACGGCATCCTCTTGCAGATGCCAGGCGTGGAACCCGAGGAATCAGCCCGCATCCGCGGTGTCTTGGAAAAGGTCGCCAAACTCGAGCTCCGCGAAGTCAGCCAACGGACCGGTGAAGTCGGCCCCGATGGCAAGGACCTCGCCACCCGCGTGATGGAAAAAAGCGAAATCGTTCCAGGTTACCGCTCCTACATGCTCACCCAGAAAGATCAGGACGGCAAGGAATCCAGCCGCCCGATCCTGCTGAGCCGCAAAGTGGGGCTCGGTGGTTCCGACATCGCCGTCGCTTACCCTTCCCAACAGCAGGCAGATGCCGTCTCCATCACCCTCAATGCCGAGGGCACGGATAAAATGATCGCCTTGACCAAGAACATGCAACCCGGGCGCGACAGCATCGCCATCGTCCTGGATGGCGTGGTCATCAGCGCGCCGACCGTGCAATCCGTGCCGCTCGGCAAGCAGTTCGAGGTCTCGGGCCTCCATGAGCCCGGTGAGGTCAAGGAACTTGCCAATGCGTTGATGAATCCGCTGGAAAACCCTCTCGTCGTGGATGAGGAGCGCACGGTATCCCCGCTGTTAGGTGCTGCCGTCGTTGAGCAGGGGATCTGGTCCGGGATCCTCGGACTGGCGCTGACCTTCCTGTTCATCCTGGTTTACTACCGCGTCGCCGGATTCATCGCACTCGTCGCCTTGTCCCTGAATGTGGTCCTGCTCTTCGGGGTGATGGCGATGTTTGGCTTCACCTTCTCGCTGCCCGGTATCGCCGGGATCGTCCTGACAATCGGCATGGCGGTGGACGCGAACGTGCTGATCAACGAGCGCCTCCGGGAAGAACTCGCACTTGGCAAGCCGCTCAAGGCCGCCGTTGCCGCCGCTTATGAAAAAGCCTTCAGCGCGATTTTCGACTCGAACATCACTTCGCTGATCACCGCCGTGATTCTCTTCTGGTTGTCTAGCAGCAGCGTCAAAGGCTTCGCGGTGACTCTCACCATCGGCCTGCTTTGCTCGATGTTCACCGCGATCCTCGGAACCCGCGTGCTGTTCCGTTGGGGGATCGATCTCGGGATTCTCAAGAAGCTCAGCTTCCTCAATCTGATCCGTGCCACCCGATTCGACTTCCTTGCCAAGCGCAAGCTGTGCGCGGTGTTCTCGCTGGCGTTGATCGCCCTCTCGATCGCCGGATTTGCCTGGAAAAAAGAGCAGGCGCTCGGGGTGGACTTCACCGGTGGAACGCGCATCCAGTTTCTGCTAGGAAAAGATTTAGCGATCCCGGCGGAAAAAATCGAAGCGGCCCTCAAGGGACTGGCACTCAGCAAAGCCGCCTTTCCCCAAGATGAGACCAACCCGACGACGGGCCATTTGCTGACGGTCCGCTGCGATAGCCGCGACGCCAAAGTCATCGAGGACAGACTGCGTGAATCTTTCCCGGTTCTCTCGGAAAAAATCACCGACTCACGAGGTGAGCACTACAAGATCGACGCCAGCAAGGAAGAGGTCTCGGGCTTCATCGGCGGTAGCTTTTTGAAAAGCTCGGTGCTCGCACTCGCCCTGGGCCTCATCGGCATCATGATCTACGTCACCGTCCGCTTCGAGTTCTCCTATGCCTTGGGAGCCTTCGTCGCATTGCTCCATGACTGTATCATCGCCATCGGCGTGGTGGTTCTGCTCGGGCAGGAGTTGTCGATGATCCACGTCGGGGCCATCCTCACCATCGCCGGCTACTCCATCAACGACACCATCATCATCTTCGACCGGATTCGCGAAAGCCTGCACTTCCACCGTGGAAGCCAGATCGAGCTGATGAATGAGGCGATCAACGCGACGCTTTCCCGAACCATCCTCACCTCCGCGGCGACCTTGGTGTCAGTCCTTTCCCTGGCCATTCTGGGCGGTGCCGCGCTGCGGGAGTTCTCAGTCGTCATCCTCGTTGGCATCATCATCGGAACCTACTCGTCCATCTTCGTCGCTTCGCCGATTGTGCTTTGGTTTGGCCGTTTCAAAAAGCCCACGACCCAGCCGAGTGATGGACTTGAAGAGGTGATCTCGACCAAGGTGATCGGATGATGAGGGACTTCGCCTTTTGCGTGACATCGCCCTCGTTCATGTAGATGTCAGAACCGCAGGGTGCACCGCTTTTTCAGGCGGTCTGCGGCAGCTCTCCTTTCACCTCATGGGTGAAGTCAGCGAACCGTCGGGCCATCAAATCTCTCACCTATCACCCATGGCTTATCTCCTGAGTTTCCCGGAATACGCAGCGTAACTGTGGATTTCTGAGTGAATCGATCCTTCCGCCGATTTTCATCGTTTTGCATTTCGCCCGATGAGTGGTTCTGGGAAATGGCGGCCAGTCATCAACCCGCTTTATTGCCTCAGCGGCCACAACCCGAAAGCCCGGCCACTCAGGGAGCGATGGCTTTTTGGTAAGCATCTTTGAAGGCCGCGGCTGATGCCAGCGCTTGCTGGGTGACCGGGGCGGCCTGCTCGATGGCCTCACGCAGGCCCAGTTGGTCCGCCTCGCAGGCGTCGAGCGCCTTCCGGGCTTCCTCCACCTTCCAGTCCAGTGCGTGGAGAGTTGCTTGAATTTCTTCAGCCACATCCGGCAGAGGATTTGCCTCCAGAAGCGCTTGCATCCGCTGGCGTTGGTTGCGCTTTTCGTTCAATGCGTCCGCTTTCGAGGCGAGGGTTGCGGCTGCCTCGCCGAAGCGGTTTTGGGAGTCGCCGAGCCGGAGTTCGGATTGAGCGGCTTCCTTGCGGGTTTCAATGGCCTTGGTGTTGATCGCTGCGGAGAACCAATACTGAAATCGAGCTTGGATCGACGGATCCGGGGTTTGCTTCAAGAGCTCCAGGGCCAGGCTCTGGAGGCGGGTTTCGATGGTCGGCGGGTTACAGCGGATCTCCCCAAGCAAGGCGGAATCGGAGGTCTGATAGACCCGGATCAAGCCTTGGCTGTCGGCTACGAAGGCGCGTTTCGCATCGCTGTCGAGCGCGACGGCGGTGGGCAGGGCGGGAAGGTCTTTCGCCAGATCGCGGGCATGGCTGAAGTCGGACTTCCAGAGCTTCACTTTCAAATCCCGCCCGGCCGTCACGGACGATCCATCTTGGGCCAGGGCAAGCGCCGTCACTCCGCCGGGGTGGGCATCGATTTTTTTCACCTCGCTGCCGCCGTTCATCTCCCAAAACCGCAGCGTGCCATCCTCGGATGAAGTGGCGAGGATGTTGGAATCCGCCCGGAAAACAGCAGCGGTGATGGCGGCTTGATGCCCCCGAAGGGTGTGAAATTCATTCAAGGTCTGGCTTTCCCAAACCCAGAGCCCACCGTTGCGGTCGCCGCTGGCGAGCAATACGCCATCGGCCGAGAGATCGAGCGCGTTGATCCAATCGGTGTGTTTTTTGATCGATTGAGCGAGCTCGCCGGTTTCGGTGTTCCAGGTTTTCAGCAGGCGCGAGGGGCCGCCGGTGGCCACGATGTCGAACCCGGGTCGGATATCGGCCGCGAGCACCGTGTCGAACTCCTTGGCCGCGGTGAGCAGGCGCTCTCCGGAGCTGATGTCAAAGGTGACGGTTACCCCGGATTTCCCACCGATGCCGCCGCCGACGATGAGGTAGCGTGCGTCTGGAGTAAACGCGAGGGACACTGGCTCACCCTCGGGAAACGGAAGGATGCCAATGAGTTCGAGAGACTCCGTGTGGTGGAGTAAAATCTGGCGTTGACCCGTGACGGCGAGGAGTGGAGCCCAGGGGGAGGCAGTGATGGCATGCACGGCCGCAGGGCGGGCCGTGACCACCGGCGGCTGGAGCAGGAGATGCTGCGGCATCGGCGGCGGGCCGTCGGGTCTTGCGGCGGGATTCGATCGCAGAGTGGTCTCGAACTTCGGCTTTGCAGGTTTGCGGGCGGAAGAGGATTGATTTTCAAGCAGGCCGCCTTCAATCCAGGTTTTGAGGACTTTGATTTGGGCCGCACCGAGCATCTCACCCTCGGGCGGCATCCGTTTTTCACCGCTTTGGGAAACCGCGGCAATCAGCGCCGAGCCAAGGTCTCCAACTTCCACGACTTTCCCACCTGAGCCCCCCTTGAGAGTAGCGGTGAAGGATGAAAGATCGAGCCCGCCCTTTGCCTTATCCGGGTTGTGGCAGTTGAGGCAGGACTGTTGGAATATCGGAAAGACGTGGTCGTCATAGGTTGCCTTCTCAGCGGCGATCACCGGTAAGAGGAGGAATATCCAAAAAATGAGCGGCCGAGATGACATCCGGTTGATACGCAGGTGCGCGGTATCCAGATACGGCCGGTCCTGAGGTGAATCTAGCGCGGATGATGAAAAATTTCACGCATCGCCGATTCACAAACTACTCCGCCCGGCACGGACAAGGACTTGAAGCAGGCATGGCCAAGGCGAAGACAAAGCAGGCGCTGGCAAGCAACAGCAACGACCACTGCGCCGGATCCGAGCTCACGATCCGTGCGAATTCATAATACGCATTGTGCTCGGGAAATGGAAAAAGCAACGGCGGGATCGTCAGCATTCCCCAAAGCAAGGGGGCTGGCGCGCAGAGCAGGATCATCAAAGAGGCGTGTTTCAAGCTCAGCTGCCCGGTCAAAAGCAGGTAAGGCCCGCTGATGAACGTGATCCGCAGGGCCCGTGCAAGGCCCCTGGGTGAGAAAAATCGAGGAGAAGAGGCACTTGAACCTTTCTTCATGGCGGGTGTTTCAAGGGTGTGGGACATGTTTGTAGCTCTATACTCTATCACGTAGGAATTCAATAAAAATTTATTATCGCGGCGGTTAAACCATCCATTATTTTTTGATCCACTGCTGGAATGAGCTTTGGTAAACCAGAAAATTTAAAAAACAGCCGCATTGACAAAGCCGTTAGCGCGACTTTGCTTGATCCGCGTGAGAGTGGATTTGGAAAAATCAGTGTTAAAGGACGTTTCCCGATCCTTCTATCTCAGCTTGCGCCTGCTCCCGAGGCCGATGCGTGCCGGGGCGAGTCTCGGCTACCTGCTCGCGCGGACCAGCGACACGCTGGCAGATGCGGCAGGCGCCTCCCATGACGTCCGGCAGCATTGCTTGAGCCAGTTCGCGCTGGCCGTCGCCGGGGAGGCGGGAGTCCCGCGCTGGCCGATTTATCTGCTTAACTCGCTGCCGGACCGCAGAGAACGGCGCCTGCTTGAATGCGCGGGTGAAATCCTCGACTGGCTCAGGCGCCTCCCCGAGGCCGAGGCCCGGCTCGTCCGTGAGGTGGTGGCCACGATCATCAGCGGGCAGTCCCTCGATTTGGAGCGATTCGGAAATGCGGACCGGGACCACGTCGTCACCCTGCCGGACGACGGAGCGCTCGAAGACTACGCATGGCGGGTCGCGGGATGCGTGGGAGCCTTCTGGACTCATCTGGGATTTCTAACGCTTGGAAATCGGTTCTCTAGGGCAGCGCCGGATTTATTGTTAGAGAAGGGCATCGCCTACGGCAAGGGCTTGCAACTCGTGAACATCCTGCGGGACCTCTCGGATGATCTGCATGTGGGCCGCTGTTACCTGCCGATTGGTGATCCCCATGATGCGGACGAGTTGCTTGCCACCCACAAGCATTGGTGCAGGCGGGCGCAGGATTGGATTTCCGCAGGGGAGGAATATGCGGGCTTGTTGGAATCCAGACGGCTGCGCGCGGCCACCGTGCTGCCCGCATGGATCGCCCGCAAGACCCTCGCAACACTTGCGGACGCGAGTTGGGAGACCCTTCAAGCACGGGTCAAAGTGCCGCGCGGCATGATCTATCAGCTCGTGCTCAAGTCCTTCTTCCAAGCCGGCCCACCGGCCGCGCCTCCGGCCTAGCGGCCTTCCAGGATCCGTTCGGCCAACATCGCAGGAAGTCCCGCGGCGATGATTTTTTCCTGGGTTTTCGCGATGTCATACTCGACCCGCCGAAACACAATCAGGTTGTTTTCCAGATCAAAAATGGCATAACAGGCGCGCCAATCGCCATCGCGCGGCTGGCCCACGGACCCCACATTGATGAAGTATTTGGAACCCGGTTCGATCACGACCGACTCCGCCGGGACCTCCTGGACTTTGGCGGACTTCACATAAACCCGCGGCACATGAGTGTGGCCGTGGAAGCAGATCTGGGTGAATTGGTAGGAGAAATTCGACATCGCATCGAAGCGATTGGTCACGTAATTCCAGTTCGCAGGCTGGTCCAAGGTGCTGTGGACCACGGTGAATTCCGAGACCTGGCGGACCATGCGGAGACGGGCGAGCCATTGGCGCTGCTCAGCGGTCAGTTGTTGGCGCGTCCACTCCAGAGCGGTGGCGGCGATGGGGTTCATGGTCTCGAGCGAGTGGCTGCCCGAGGCATCCTCATCGTGATTTCCCTTCACCGTCGGGCAATTCATCGCTCGCACGATTTCCAGACAGGCAGCGGGGTCCGCATTGTAGCCGACGATGTCGCCCATGCAGACGTAATCGGTCACGCCCTGCCCTGAAGCGTCCGCAAGAACCGCTTCGAGAGCCTCAAGATTGGCATGTATGTCACCGAAAAGTGCGATCCGCATAGAACAAACAGGGTGTGGGGGGAATCATTTGACGCTGAAGCCTCTTCTGTCGAGAGGAAACCCGCAGGCTACTGACGAAACCAGCGATCCTCATCGAACTGCTCAGGGGGCGCTTGCTTGAAAATGCTCTTTTCCGGGGAGATTTTCAGGCTTTGCTCGAGCGACTCGAGCGCCTTTGCGACTCCATGGACGGGAAACCGTTCGCGCGTCCGCTGCCAATGCCCGGAAAGCGCCTCGTAAGCCTTTTCCGGTGTCTCGAACAACTCGCTGGCACGGGCGGCGGTGTCGAGGTCTGGATTTTCAAACGCCTCCAACACCAGAAGCAGCATCTTCAGCGTGGGCGTGCGATTGCTTGGTTCCGCGTATAACGAGCGGGCAAGCGCCAAAGCGCTCTTCTCCTCACCCTTGACCCTGGCCAGACAGTAAAGCGCGGACCGCGTCACATACGGCAGCGCATTGCCCGTGGCCGCAGACCGCGCATAGGCATCCGCCGCCGCCGCGAACGTTTGATCCTGCGCCCGGAAAGCGGATACCTTGTTCGAGTCGGACAGGAGAAACCCCAGGTTGGCAAGCAGGCTCCAATCGCCCGGGTTGTTCTTGATCCCCCGCTCCAGGAATGCGCGCCCGCGCAAAATCGCCTCCCGCCACGCCTCCCGCCGCCGCAACGCGGGCAATTTGGAATCATTGATGTAATAAGACGCCGCGTTGTAGGCCGAGTGCCACGAACCCGTCTCCCAGTAGTAACGCGTCCGCGGTGCAAGATCCACGATGGTGTCGAAGGTATCCGCCACCTGATCCCAGCGTTGTTCTTGGAAAAAGGTAAACGCACGTAAGTTCATGAACGTCGCCACCAAGGTGCGCAGCCCGCCAAGCGCCACCGCGGAGCTGGTCTGGCCGATCTTGTCGCGCGTCCCGATCTGCATCGGCGGCGGCGTGAGCCCTGACACCCGCAGCTCCTTGGCAAGACCTGCTTCAAACGGCATCCGCACCGCGCCGAAGACCAGCACCGCACCCGCAAGCATTGCATTTCGTTGCCAGATCTTCACAGGCTTAAAATTCTTTCTCCGCGAACACAAACCACGAGGCGATCGTGAAAAACAGCGCGTAATACAAGCCGATCAAGGTCAGCTTCCCCAAAATCAGCAAGGGCATGGCCTGCCCTTCGATCACCGCGTCGATCACATTGAAATTCTGGAAATCCGGCATCACCAGCGAAATCACCAGGGCCGCCAACCGCGCGAAGACCCCCTCCCCCGCCTGACCCGCTTGCAGGTAGGCATCCCGCGCGTCCGCTTGAAAATGCCCGATGAAATAAATCAAAAAACTGATGATCGTGGTAAACAAGGTGCTCGATGAGAATGTCGAGATCAACAAGGCCAGCGAGGCCATGATCGAGGCCCGCAGAAATACTGCGAACACCGCGCCCTGCAAGGACCAGCTCGGCCCGTGGAGCGCCGTCTCGGCTCGCAGCGACTCGATCGCATCCGGCGGCCACCCAAGTGACTGGGCCATCGCCAGCTGCTGCTCCAGCACCATGGTCGAACGGATTTGTAACACCACCGTCATCAACACATCCATCAAAGCCAGGGAGACGAAGACCAGCAGAAGAACTCCTAACAATTTCCCGGCAAGGTAGTCGATCCGGGGCACCGGCTTCGCCAAAATCGTATAGAGCGTGCGATCCTCCACATCCTTCGGGAGCAGCAGCGCGGTCGCCACGATCGAAAGCACCACGGAGAACAAGGTCATGGTCCCGAGCGACCAACTCTTGATCGAGCGCAACACGTTCACCCCCACGGCCTCCGGTCCCTCATGCTGCGGCAGATCGAAAAAGTTGCTCGCGATGGCGATCAACGCGAACACCGCCAGGAAGTAGAACACCTTCATCCGCACCAACTGGGTGAAAGCGTGGAATGCGATGACGAGGATGCGGCCAAGGTGCGAGCCGTGATGGACGTGGTCGGTGGTGGTGCTCATGGTTGCTCCTCCCGGTTGATGGTTTCTCGGAGGAAAAGTCGTTCCAAAGTCGTGCGGGGTTTCCCGGTGCGTAGCAGGGTGGTGCCGGCGGATTTTTCGATCAGCGCGGTGATTTCCGCGAGCAGTTCCGGCGTGGCATCCTTCACCACGATCTCCGTTTGGTCCTCGATCGCGATCAGCTCGTCCAGCTTGCCCTCCTTGACCATTTTTCCCCGGAAAATAATCCCTACATGGTCACACACCTCCTGGACCTGCTCCAGCAAGTGGGAGCATAAAAACACCGTGATCCCCCGCTCCTTGAGCTTGAGAATCAAATCCCGAATCTGCCGCGAACCGATGGGATCCACCCCGGCCGTCGGCTCGTCGAGGATCACCAGGCGCGGCTCCTGCACCAGCGCCTGGGCCAGCCCGATGCGTTGCAGCATCCCCTTGGAATAACCGCCGAGCCGCCGGTCCCGCGCGCCCTCCAAGTCCACCAGCGCCAGCAATTCGCTCACCCGCTCATCGAGGACTTTCCCTTTCAAGCCGCAGAGCTTGCCGTAAAATCGCAGGGTCTCCGCGCCGCTGAGATGTTTGTAGAAATAAGGATTCTCCGGCAGGAAGCCCACGTCATTGCGCGAGTCCACCTTGAGCGAGTCCTTGCCGAAAATGGCACATTGTCCGGCAGTCGGCGCGACCAGCCCAAGCAGCGCCTTCATGGTCGTGGACTTGCCCGAGCCGTTCGGCCCGATCAGGCCGTAAACCTCGCCGGGCATGATCCGGAGCGAGACCCCATCCACCGCACGCAGCATCTGCTTGCGGAACGAGGTCCTGAAGTCCTTGACCAAATTCTTGATTTCAACAGCTGGGATCGAGTTCTCCATTCGCAGAGCCGAGTTTATCCAAGCCCGCTTGACTGGCAACGGACAAATTCTGAAAATTCGCGGGTTGCCGCAGCCGCAAACCC
>ERZ1022724.250-NODE-250-length-11915-cov-4.877066_pt1 | contig 11915 bp, 10 predicted proteins | sample MGYA00521091_ERZ1022724 | MGnify/ENA primary metagenome ERZ1022724 (study PRJEB33162, sample SAMN09537610) | freshwater metagenome | isolation source: freshwater | place: Canada:Alberta | collected 2017-07 | study: EMG produced TPA metagenomics assembly of the... | reverse complement strand
TTGGCATGGGTCAGGTCAGTCGAGTTGATTCTGCGCGATTGGCGGTTTCTCGTGCTGGAGCTCGTGCCAAGGGCACCGTTGCAGCTAGCGATGCCTTTTTCCCTTTTGCAGATGGCCTTCAGATTTTGATTGATGCAGGAATCACCGCGGTAGTTCAGCCTGGTGGAAGTGTGCGCGATGAAGAGGTTATTGCCGCTGCACAATCAGCTGGAATCGCAATGTTTTTCACCAATACCCGACATTTCTCTCACGCTTAATTGACTCGGTAGGCTTAGAGCATGAGCGCACAGATACTTGATGGCAAGGCGGTTGCCGCAGGGATTAAGGCTGAGTTAACCACCCGCGTTGCCGCGCTCAAGTTACAAGGAATCACACCAGGGCTAGGAACTGTTTTAGTTGGAGATGATCCAGGTTCGATTTCATATGTGGGTGGCAAACATCGCGATTGCCAAGAGGTTGGCATCAATTCGATCAGAATTGATCTGCCAAGCAACGCAACTGAAAAAGATGTTCTCGCCGCAATTGCAGATTTAAACTCATCGAAAGAGTGCACCGGCTACATAGTTCAACTGCCATTACCTGAAGGTATGAATACTCAGCGAGTTCTTGAAGCGATTGACCCTGCTAAAGATGCAGATGGTTTACACCCACTTAACTTAGGTCGATTAGTTTCAGGGTATGAGGCTCCTCTTCCCTGCACTCCACGAGCAATCGTTGCGCTTTTAGATCACTACAAGATTTCAACCAAGGGAGCAGAGATAACTGTTATTGGTCGTGGCCTAACAGTTGGCCGCCCATTAGGACTACTGCTTACTCGTAAACAAGAGAATGCAACGGTAACTTTGACTCATACGGGTACCAAGGATTTAACTGCACATACAAAAAACGCTGACATTGTTGTTGCCGCCATTGGTCAATCTCATTTCTTAAAAGCTGAGATGATCAAAGCGGGCGCAGTTGTTATTGATGTTGGCATTTCAAGAACAGCTAATGGTCTTGAGGGCGATGTCTGCCCTGGAGTATTTGAGAAGGCGGCTTTTGTTTCACCAATGCCTGGGGGAGTCGGGCCCATGACCCGTGCAATGTTGCTCACTAATGTGGTTGATGCATGCAGCTGAATAATCGCTTGCTGGGCCTTCTCAGTTACGGCTTAGTTGCAACTGGTGTTGTTCTAGGGGTGCTCGGATTTGTGCGAGCCGGATCACTGTTTATCGCTGCTGGCACCGCTGGTATCGCTCTCAAATTGCGAGATTTCCGCCGGATCGAGTTTTATCTTCCCCTGGCCATTGCAATAGCCCTTTTTGCGCTGGCAATTGCACTTCCTCGCGGACGGTAGAGTTGCCCCATTCGCAATCAGCCATGAATGGAGTCACGATGGGTGGCAAAGTCACAGTAGTCGGTGCAGGTTTCTACGGTTCAACAACAGCTCTTCGCTTAGCTGAATATGATGTTTTCGATACCGTCGTTCTAACAGACATTCTCGAAGGTAAGTCCGAGGGCTTGGCTCTGGATATGAACCAGTCTCGTTCAATTGAAGGATTTGAGACAAAGTTAATCGGCGCTACAACAACCCCTGAAGGTGCCGGCTATGAAGCAACAGCTAACTCAGATGTAGTTGTTATTACCGCCGGACTTCCACGCAAGCCTGGCATGAGCCGCATGGACTTAATTGGAGTTAACGCTGGCATCGTCCGCGGAGTTGCAGAAAACATCGCAAAGCATTCGCCAAACGCCGTGATCATCGTGGTTTCAAATCCACTTGATGAAATGACCGCCTTGGCGCAGATCGCAACTAACTTTCCAAAGAACCGCGTAATGGGTCAGGCAGGAATGCTAGATACCGCACGCTTTACAAACTTTGTTGCTGAAAAACTTGGCGTAAAGGTTGCATCAGTTAAGACGCTGACACTTGGTTCACACGGAGACACAATGGTTCCAGTTCCAAGCCGTTGCACAGTTGATGGCAAGCCATTGAGCGAGCTACTCTCGCAAGAAGAGATCGCAGATCTAGTTGATCGCACTCGTAATGGTGGTGCCGAAGTTGTTGCCCTGCTAAAGACTGGTTCTGCTTACTATGCACCATCTGCAGCAGCTGCCCGCATGGCTAAGGCTGTCATTGAAGATTCAGGTGCGGTAATGCCTGTCTGTGCTTGGGTTGATGGCGAGTACGGAATTTCTGGTGTGTACCTTGGCGTAGAAGCTGAGATCGGTCGCACCGGCGTAAAGAAGGTTGTTGAAAGCGCATTAACCGATACTGAAGTTGCAGCTCTCAAAGAGGCGGCTGAAGCGGTACGTGCAAAGCAAGCAGATGTCCAAACACTCTAAGAAAACACTTTAATAAGCGCATACTAAGAAAGAGGGAACAATGAGCAAGATCAAGGTAACGGGCACAGTCGTCGAACTCGATGGCGATGAAATGACACGCATCATGTGGCAGTTCATCAAGGATTCATTGATCCTGCCTTACTTAGATGTGAACCTCGAGTACTACGACTTGGGTATGGAACACCGCGATGCAACCGATGATCAGGTAACAATTGATTCAGCTCGCGCAATCCAAAAGCATGGCGTTGGTATCAAGTGCGCAACTATTACTCCAGATGAGGCACGTGTTGAGGAGTTTGGCCTAAAGAAGATGTGGAAGTCTCCTAACGGAACAATCCGTAACATCCTTGGCGGAGTGATCTTCCGTGAGCCGATCATCATCAGCAACGTCCCACGTTTGGTCCCACACTGGACTAAGCCAATCGTTATCGGTCGTCACGCATTTGGCGATCAGTACCGTGCAACAGATTTCAAGGTTCCAGGTCCAGGAAAGCTGACAATCTCATTTGTTCCAGAAGATGGTTCAGCACCAATCAATACCGAAGTTTTCAACTTTGAATCTTCAGGTGTAGCAATGGCGATGTACAACGTGGATGATTCAATCCGTGACTTTGCACGCGCATCACTGAACTACGGATTACTGCGTAAGTTCCCTGTTTACCTTTCAACAAAGAACACAATTCTTAAGGCATACGACGGTCGCTTCAAGGATATCTTTGAAGAGATCTACCAAGCAGAGTTCAAAACACAATTTGATGCTGCAGGTATCTGGTACGAGCACCGCTTGATCGATGACATGGTCGCTATGTCATTGCGCATGGAGGGTGGATACGTTTGGGCATGTAAGAACTACGACGGCGATGTTCAATCAGACACCGTTGCACAGGGTTACGGCTCACTTGGTTTGATGACATCAGTTTTGATGACACCAGATGGAAAGGTCTGCGAATCAGAGGCGGCTCACGGAACGGTGACACGTCACTACCGCGATCACCAGGCTGGAAAAGAGACTTCAACAAATCCAATCGCATCAATCTTTGCGTGGACACAGGGTCTTGCACACCGTGCAAAGCTAGATAACAACGCAGAGCTCGCAAAGTTCTGTGCAACCCTTGAGCGTGTATGTATTGAAACAGTTGAGCAGGGCAAGATGACTAAGGATCTTGCATTGCTTATTTCAAAGGATGCGCCTTACCAAACAACACAGCAGTTCTTGAACTCAATTGATGAGAACTTGAAGAAGGCAATGGCATAAAGCATTAAAAGTAAGTAATAAAAAACCCGCGGTCGCCACTGGCAACCGCGGGTTTTTTTATTTAATGCGAATTAGATGCGCTCACCTGTTGTTGAGTTAAATAGGTGAACTGAGCCCTTAACAGCCTCAACGGTGATTGTGTCACCTGGCTTTGGAGGGTTCTTTGGATCCCAGCGAACAATTACCTGTGCGCCTTCATCAGTTGCATTTGCGAACTTAACATTGGTGTCAGCTGGCTTTCCGTAAACGAAAGCATCTGAACCAAGCTCTTCAACAACTTCAACTAGAACGTGGAAGCCCTTAGATGATGGGGTAAAGCCTTCTGGACGTACACCAACGGTGACAGATGTTCCTGCAGCTGCGGGTACATCGATGCTGAGATCTCCAAGCTTTGCCTTGCCACCTTCAACAGGTGCGATAAGTAGGTTCATAGCTGGTGAGCCGATGAAGCCTGCTACGAAAGCATTTGCTGGGTTGTCATAAAGGTTACGAGGGGTATCAACTTGCTGTAGCAAGCCATCCTTAAGAACTGCAACGCGATCGCCCATAGTCATAGCTTCAACCTGGTCGTGTGTTACATAAACAGTTGTGATTCCTAGACGACGCTGCAATGCAGCGATCTGTGTACGAGTTGCTACACGCAACTTCGCATCGAGGTTAGATAGCGGCTCATCCATAAGGAATACCTGTGGCTCGCGAACAATTGCGCGACCCATAGCAACACGTTGACGCTGTCCACCTGATAGCGCCTTTGGCTTGCGCTCTAGGTATGGCTCGAGGTCAAGCAACTTTGCTGCTTCTAGAACACGACGATCGCGCTCTTCCTTTGGAGTTCCTGCGATCTTTAGTGCGAAGCCCATGTTCTCTGCAACTGTCATGTGTGGATACAGTGCATAAGACTGGAACACCATCGCAATATCGCGATCCTTTGGTGCAACATTTGTTACATCGCGATCGCCAATAAGAATGCGGCCACCATCGATCTCTTCAAGTCCTGCCAACATACGAAGTGATGTTGACTTACCGCAACCTGATGGACCAACAAGAACTAGAAACTCTCCATCATTGACGGTGAGGTTTAGCTTGTCGACTGCAGGTGCTGTTGTTCCTGGATAGATACGTGATGCGCCATCAAAAACTACTGATGCCATGAGATTGCTCTCCTTCTCCGGGCAGGTACGTGCCCGACGGTCCGAGGATGAAGGTGATGGCCGGTTGGCCAACGGTGGAAGATTACGCGTAAACCCCGCGTAAGGGAAGGCTTGGCGCAAGCACCCAACTTTATAAATGGGGGCTGAGATCGTATACTTGCGACCATAATGGAACCTCCCTCGTTGGCTTCACTATTTTTTGATCTAGCAACTATCGCTGGCCTTATTGTTCTGGCCTCATTCTTCGTAGCCGCTGAAATCGCCCTGATCTCCCTTCGAGATAGCCAGGTCCGTGAGATCGCAAGCCGTGGAAAACGTGGCGCTCGCGTTGCAGCGCTTGCCGCACACCCCAACCGTTTGTTAGCCGCAGTTCAAATCGGTGTAACCGTTAGCGGTTTCTTATCGGCCGCCCTTGGCGCAGATCAGCTAGGTGATTATGTAATCCCTTGGCTTGAGTCCTTAGGTCTTGCCTCGGCATGGGCAACAACTATTTCACTTATCGGTGTCACCTTGGTGATCGCCTACTTCTCATTGGTGTTTGGTGAGCTTGTGCCAAAGAGAGTGGCGCTCTTTAGAGCGGAAGAGATTGCGTTGGCAACAGCGGGAATCATTAACTTTGTTGCAAATATTTTCCGTCCCTTGATCTGGTTGCTCTCACGATCAACCGATTTTGTTTTGCGCGCATTTGGCGTTGACCCAAAGGTTCAGCGCTCGCAGATGTCTGAAGAGGAGCTGCTCGACCTTGTAACTGGCCACGCCGCTCTGACGGAAGAAGAGCGTGACATTGTGGAAGAGGTATTCAACGCCTCGGAACGTCAGGTTCACGAGGTTATGGTTCCTCGCACCGAAGTAGATTTCATGGATGCTTCGCTTACTGTTGGTAAGGCGATTGAACTTGCTGTCGATAAAGCACATTCTCGTTACCCAGTTGTTCGCGGCTCATCCGATGAGGTAGTTGGCTTTATCCATGTCCGCGATTTATTGGATACATCTCTAGCAAGTAAGAACACCAAAATCGTTGAACTGGTTCGAAACATTATGTATTTGCCAGGAACTAAGGGGATCTTGCCGGCACTGTCTGAGATGCGTACCCAAGGTCAGCACCTTGCAATTGTTTTGGATGAGTACGGTGGCACCGATGGCATCGTGACCCTTGAAGACCTTGTAGAGGTGCTTATTGGCGATATTCGCGATGAGTATGACGAGGATGAGAATGAGGTTTTGGTCGAAGAGCGCACTGGTGACTTCGAGATCGATGGTTTGATTTCAATTGAAGATTTAATTGAAGAGACCAAACTTGATATTCCAGAAGGCCCATACGAGACCGCCAGCGGTTTTGTCATGCACTTCTTGGGTCGAATCCCGCAGGTTAATGATGTTGTGAACGTCAATGGCCTTCGAATCACTGTGTTAACCATGGAAGGCAAGCGCGCGGGGCAGTTATTGATCTCGCGAACAGCATCTGTGTGAAAGAATTACGCCCATGACACAGAAGCGGGTTCTTTCAGGCATCCAGCCAACAAGTGACTCCTTCCACCTGGGTAACTACTTAGGTGCACTCAAACAATGGGTAGAGCTACAGGATGGCAACGATGCCTTTTACTGCATCGTCGACCTTCACGCCCTAACCGGTGAGATCGAACCCGCGCTCTTTAGAAAGCGCACATTGGCTTCGGCAGCTCAGCTAATAGCCCTTGGTATTTCACCTGAAAAATCAACTTTGTTTGTGCAGTCTCATGTCGCAGAACACAATCAATTGGGCTGGATCATGGAGTGCATTGCAGGCTTTGGTGAGGCAAGCCGCATGACTCAATTCAAAGATAAATCTGCAAAGGGTGGGGCAGACAGTGCTCGTGTAGGGCTCTTTACATATCCCATGTTGCAAGCCGCAGATATTCTTTTGTACCAAGCACACTTTGTTCCAGTTGGCGAAGATCAACGACAGCACATCGAGTTAACACGCGATCTTGCAACGCGATTTAACTCTCGATTCGGCGAGACCTTTAGATTGCCAGAAGGTTACATCTTGAAGGCAGGCGCCAAGATTTACGATCTACAAGAGCCAACATCAAAGATGAGTAAATCATCAGGATCTGTAGCTGGTGTTCTAGAAATCATGGACACACCCGAGGCAAACACTAAGAAGATCAAAAGCGCAGCAACCGATGCAGGTCGCGAAGTGAAGTTTGATGAAAAGGAAAAGCCTGGCATTAGTAATTTGCTTACTATCCACTCATCACTTTCAGGCCAATCAATTTCCGAGCTAGAAAATGAGTTTGAAGGTAAGGGCTATGGTGATTTCAAGGGTGCTGTCGCCGAAGTAGTCGTTGAGTATCTACGTCCAATCCGTGCAAAGGCGCTGGAGCTACTCGAAGATGAGAAGTACCTGACAGAGCTTTTGCACCAAGGCGCAGATAAGGCTCGGGTAGTAGCCAGCGCAACCCTCTCAGATGCTTATAAGAATTTGGGATTGGTGAAGTAAACAGCCTCAAACACCTCAACCCTTGGTTGAGAGTTTTCCAAAACGTTACACCCCTGACGCTAAAAACGCCCTTGGCGTGTTGAGTTTATTCCTACGCAAGTAATAGGCTCCCAATTACAAAGCTTCCGTAATTACCTTGTAAAAGTGAGTTATTGAAGACCCCCTTGAATCCTTGGAGGAAAATTGAAAAAAGTATTTCGTCTAGTAGCAGTTGTTGCTGCAACTGTTATGGCAGCGACAGCTTTTGTTGCTCCAGCTACAGCGGCAACAAAGGTAAAGGTTGGCCTTGCTTATGACATCGGTGGACGTGGCGATAAGTCATTCAACGATTCAGCAGCAGCAGGTCTTGACCGTGCAAAGAGAAACCTGAAGGTTACAGCTCGTGAAGTAACTGTTAATCAGGGATCAGATTCAGAGCGTGAAGACAAGCTTCGTTTGCTCGCTAAGGCTGGATTCAACCCAATCATTGCTGTTGGTTTCCTCTACGCAGGACCAATCAAGAAGGTTGCTTCAGATTACCCAAATGTTCAGTTTGCAATCATCGATGATGCTTCAGTAGATCTACTGAACGTTGCTGGTCTTGTATTCGCTGAGCACGAAGGTTCATACCTAGCTGGCGTTGCAGCAGCACTTGCAACAAAGTCAAACAAGGTTGGTTACATCGGTGGAGTTCGTATTCCTCTACTACAGAAGTTTGAAGCAGGTTTCGTTGCTGGTGTTAAGGCAACAAAGCGATCAGTAACAGTTGACGTCAAGTACGTTACAGAGCCACCTGATTTCGGTGGATTCAATGACCCAGCTAAGGCGAAGGTTATTGCAAAGGGCATGATTGACCGTGGCGTAGATGTAATTTACTCAGCTGCAGGTGGATCAGGCGCAGGTAACTTCCAGGCTGCAACAGATGCTGCAAAGGCTGGCAAGAAGGTTTGGACTATCGGAGTTGACTCTGATCAGTGGCAGACAGCTTCAGCTGCAGAGAAGCGCAACATGCTCACATCAATGGTAAAGCGCGTTGACCGCGCTGTTTACGATGTAATCGCAACAGCAGTTGCTGGTTCATCTGTAAACGACATCCTTGACGAATCAGGTATCTACGGTCGCGTATACGACCTCAAGCTTGGTGGCGTTGGCGTGTCTTACTCAGGTGGATACATCAACCGCTTCAAGGCGCAGATCGACAGAGCTGCTGCTGGAATCACATCAGGACGAATCAAGGTTCCAACAAAGCCATAATCTGGCTTAGGTAAGTGGCATTTGGCCCAACAATGGAGTTAGATCTCCTTGTTGGGCCAAATGTTTTCCCGCAGTCTTAGTCAAAGGAGACTTAAAGTGTCAGTAGCAGTAGAACTGCGACACATTACAAAGCGCTTTCCGGGCGTAATTGCGAACAGAGATGTATCAATCAAGGTTGAGACAGGAACAGTTCACGCGCTTGTTGGTGAAAATGGTGCTGGCAAGTCAACAGTGATGAAGATTTTGTATGGAATGCAACGTCCAGATAGTGGTGAGATTTTAGTTAACGGCAAAGAGGTTAACTTCAAGAATCCAAATGATGCGATTGAAGCTGGTATCGGCATGGTTCATCAGCACTTCATGTTGGCAGATAACTTCACCGTTCTCGAAAATGTTGTTTTAGGCTCCGAGCCAAAGCACGGGGTAACAATTGATTTTGCGGCAGCTCGTAAGAAGATTGTTGATATGGCTGCGCAGTATGGCCTCGATGTAGATCCAGATGTATTGGTAGAAGAGCTGGGAGTAGGCCAGCGCCAGCGAGTAGAGATCCTGAAGGTTTTGTTTAGAGGTGCCAATATCTTGATCTTTGATGAACCCACCGCGGTATTGGTTCCGCAAGAGGTAGATGATTTGTTCCAAGCGCTCGAAGGACTGCGTGCCCAAGGCATGGCGGTTATCTTTATCTCTCACAAGCTAGATGAGGTCCTGCGCGTTGCTGATGAGGTAACAGTTGTTCGACAAGGTGCAACAGTCGCCGAGGTTAAATCCAAGGATGTAACCGCTCGCCAATTAGCTGAACTCATGGTTGGAAGCGAACTTCCAAAGCCTTCAACACTTGGACATACCCGCCGCGATGAAATTACATTGGCGCTTAAGGATGTTTCAATTCCAACTGCGACAGGAAGCCGCGATTTGATTTCGCATATCTCCTTCAACCTTCATGCCGGCGAAGTTATTGGTATCGCAGGAGTTGAAGGCAATGGTCAGGCAGAGCTAGTTGAGGCGATCATGGGTCTGCGTGATTACACAGGATCCATTGAGTTCAATGGAGCATTAATAGATGAGCTCAGCGTGGCTGATCGTCATGATCTAGGAATCGGCTTGATTCCAGAGGATCGTCAACGTCAGGCTTTGATGATGAGTTCTCCACTGTGGGAGAACAGAATTCTTGGTCATCAACGCAGCAAGCCTGTAATGCGTGGTTTTGTTATTGATAAGAAAGCCACACTAGATAGCACCCGCACAATCATGCAGGAGTTTGATGTACGAGCACCTGGCCCAGATACCTTGGCCGCAGCGCTCTCTGGTGGAAATCAGCAGAAATTCATCGTTGGTCGCGAGATGAGTAAAGCACCTGCTCTATTGGTCGCATCTCACCCAACTCGCGGAGTAGATGTTGGTGCACAAGCAGCAATTTGGGATGTGCTTCGCAAAGCCCGCGAAAAAGGAATGGCAATTGTGCTTATCTCTGCAGATCTTGAGGAGTTAATTGGAATGTCAGATCGTTTGTTGGTGATGTTACGCGGCAAGTTAACCGCCGAACTAGATCCTGCAAAAACTACACCGGAGCAATTAGGTTCTGCGATGACAGGTGCAGCATGAGTAAGTTTTCGCCCTCTAAAATTGCGCTGGCCGTTGCTGCACCGTTAGCTGCCGCGGTTTTCTCAATAATTATTTCCAGCCTTGCAGTTATTGCGAGTAAGAAATCTCCAGTCGAGGCCTTCACAACTATGTGGGATTACGGCACAGAGACTGGTTCTCTGATGGAGATCGTTAACACTGCAACTCCTTACTACATAGCAGCGATCGCGATCGCGGTAACTTTTAGGGCAGGTCTCTTTAATATCGGTGTTGAAGGTCAACTTCGATTAGGTGCGCTCTTTAGCTGCTACATCGGCGCGATGTTTGTTCTTCCTCCAGTCCTCCATGTCGCTGCAGTGTTTATTGTCGCGATGACATTTGGTGGTTTATGGGCCGCTATAGCTGCTTACTTGAAGGTAAAGCGTGGTGTGAATGAGGTTATTTCAACAATCATGCTCAACGCCTTAGCTGGAGGTTTATCCGCTTACCTACTTTCAAGGCACTTTGCAGTAGTTGAAGAAGGCTCAAATAATCTACAAACCAAGGAGCTACCTGCATCTGCGCAGATTCCAGATCTGATGCCATTGCTACGCAAGGTCGGCATTGAGGATCAACCAGGCGGCGGCGTCTATGGAATGTTCTTTGTCGCTGTGGCCCTAGGTTTGATCTTCTGGTTTGTTGTTAACCGTACACGTTTTGGTTTTGAACTTCGTGCCTCCGGATTAAATCCGATTGCAGCTCGGGTAAGTGGTGTTAACTCCAAGAAGATGACCTTTATGGCACTTGTGATTTCAGGTGCAATTGCAGGTCTTGCGGGCTTGCCGGAAGTTCTTGGACAGACGCACTCATATAACCTCGGATTCCGTGCAGGTATCGGATTCTCTGCGATCGCCGTAGCTTTGCTCGGTCGAAATTCGGCTGGAGGAATGGCTGTTAGCGCGCTGCTATTTGGATTCCTCGAAGTTAGCTCTAGAGCACTAGAGCTTATTGATATTGCACCTGAAACTTATGTGATTATGCAGGGCTCAATTCTTCTCAGCGCTGTTATCGCCTACGAGGTTGTAAGACGCTTCAAATTAACGCTACAAAGTAAAGAGCTAGCAAAGGTGGTGCAGGCATGAAAGCCATGAAACTTCTGCGCTACGCAGTGATGTTAGTTTTTGTTTTGGCTTCCATCCGCGTCATTACTGGTGCATCGGATCTAACTAGTTCGGGTACCGCTTCTGCAGCCCTACTTCTCTCTGTTCCAATTGTTCTTGCCGCACTCGGTGGATTGTTTTCAGAGCGTGCTGGTGTTGTAAACATTGGTCTAGAGGGAATGATGATCATGGGCGCGTGGGCTGGTGGCTACATCGGCTCCCAACATGGTCCATGGGCCGGACTCTTTGCAGCGATGATCTTTGGATCAGTAGGTGCTTTGGTTCATGCAATCGCAACCGTTTCCTTTGGTGTTGACCATGTGGTGTCAGGTGTTGCTATCAATATCATCGCCGCAGGTTTGGTTCGTTACCTTTCAACACTTATGTACAAGAGTGGTTCATGGCCTGGACCTTCACAGTCTCCAGGGATTGAGACCATCCCACTGAATGGATTACCGGTGTTATCTGGAGGTCAGTTCTTTGGTTGGAAGAGTCCAGATCTATTGGGATCAATTGCAAACCTCAACTGGTTCTTTGTCTCAGATATGGCCTCAATTCTTCGAGGACTAACTGGAGATGTTTCCTATGTAACTATCCTGGCTATCTCGCTGGTTCCAATCTCGTACTTCATCCTGTGGCGCACCGCCTTTGGTTTGCGACTACGTAGCGCAGGTGAAGCACCAATTGCAGCTGAATCTCTGGGCGTCAATGTCTATGCGATGAAGTATGCAGGAGCTGTCTCTTATACA